>TARA_R110002072_G_scaffold81148_8_pt1 | contig 17163 bp, 15 predicted proteins | sample TARA_R110002072 | Tara Oceans TARA_R110002072 (sample SAMEA4397118) | marine metagenome | biome: Polar Biome; feature: [SRF] surface water layer (ENVO:00010504); material: water (ENVO:00002006), including particulate matter (ENVO:01000060) such as... | depth 5 m | reverse complement strand
GGTGGCGAAGCTCGATACAGTGGCGCTGCGCGGCCAGCTCGCCGCTCGCCGCGCCAAGGGACTCTCCAACGCCTCCGCGGCGCGCGAACTCTCGGCGCTGAAGGGGTTCGTCGGCTTCGCCCGCGAACAGGCGGGCGCTCCCGGAGCGGGCGGGCCGCGGCTGCGCGGACCGCGGATCAAGAAGGGCCTGCCCCGCCCCGTCACCCCCGACGAAGCGGTCAATCTCGCCGACACGGTCCATGCACTCGCCGGTGAGGACTGGATCGGGTCGCGCGACCGCGCGGTGCTGCTGCTGCTCTATGGCGCGGGGCTGCGGATCGCCGAGGCTCTGTCGCTCAAGCTTGGCGACCTGCCGCTGGGCGAGCGGCTGTCGGTGACGGGCAAGGGCGGCAAGCAGCGCGTGGTGCCGATCCTGCCGATCGTGGCGGAGGCGGTGGCGGATTACGCCGCGAAACTGCCCTTCGCGCTGGATGCGAACGATCTGCTGTTCCGCGGCGCGCGCGGCGGCGTGCTGTCGCAGGGGATGGTCCAGAAGGCGACCGTACGCGCGCGGATCGTGCTGGGTCTGCCGGCAACGGCGACCCCGCATGCGCTTCGGCACAGTTTCGCGACCCATCTGCTGGGCGCCGGCGCCGATCTGCGCAGCCTGCAGGAACTGCTCGGCCATGCCAGCCTCGGTTCGACCCAGATCTACACCCGGGTCGATGCCGCCAGCCTGCTCGCAACCTATCGCGGCGCGCATCCGCGCGAATCGGGCGAGTAGCGGCTCAGCGCTGGCTGCGCGGCGTCCATGTCGCGAGCCGCCACACATAGGCGATTACCGCCGCCACAAGGGTGGCGATGATGACCCAGCTGACGACATCGGTGTTCTCGAACGTGCGCGAGAGCCATTGCATTCCGCCGATCAGGATCGCGTTCCACAAGGCGGCGCCGATCGCGGTGAAGACGCAGAACTTGATCGTGTTCATATGCGCCAGTCCTGCGGGCAGGCTGATCATGGTGCGCATGAAGGGGGCGGCCCTCAGGACCAGCACCACCCAGTGTCCGTGCCGCTCGAAGAAGAGCATCGCCCGCTCGACGTCTTCCCATTCGAGCGTGAGCCATCGGCCCCAGCGGTCGATAAAAGGGCCAAGCCGCTCATAGCCCCAGCGGTCGCCCACCCAGAACCACGCGTAATTGCCGACAAGCGTACCCAGCGTGGCGACGATCATCACCGGCCAGAACTGCATCGATCCCCGTTCGATCGCCAGCGCCGCAGAGCCCATGATGGCTTCCGAAGGCATCGGCGGAAAGACGTTCTCCAACGCCATAAGCAAGGCGATTCCGGCGAGGCCGAGGCGTTCGACGATGGCGACGATGAGCGAATCCATGTCAGCCCAACGGCCGCAGCCTCGATGCGTTCACGCCGCAGCGCGCTTTTCGATCGCGTCCCAGATGAGGCCCGCGGTGTCGGTGCCGTTGAAGCGGTCGATCGCGACGATCCCTGTCGGGCTGGTGACGTTGATCTCGGTCAGCCATTTGCCGCCGATCACGTCGATCCCGACAAAGACCAGGCCGCGGCGCTTGAGCTCAGGGCCCATCGCGGCGCAGATTTCCTCTTCGCGCGCGGTCAGCCCGGCGGCCTCGGCATAGCCGCCCTGCGCCAGGTTGGAGCGGAACTCGCCCTCGCCCGGTTTGCGGTTGATCGCGCCTGCAAATTCGCCATCGACCAGCACGATCCGCTTGTCGCCCTCGGCGACCTCGGGGAGGAAGGGCTGCACCATATGCGGCTCGGGCCAGGTCTGGTTGAAGACCTCGAACAGCGCGGAAAGATTGGTCCCGGCCTCGTCCACCAGGAAAATCGCCTTGCCGCCATTGCCGTGCAGCGGCTTGACCACCACCGCGCCGTGCTGCGCGTGGAACGCGCGGACATCCTCGATGCTGCGCGCGATCAGGGTCGGCGGCATGAAGCGCGCATAATCGAGCACGAACATCTTCTCGGGTGCGTTGACCACCTCGCGCGGATCATTGACCACCAGCGTCTCGCCGCGCAGCCGGTCGAGGATCAGCGCGGCGCTGATATAGCCCAGATCGAAGGGCGGATCCTGCCGCATCAGCACGACGTCGATGTCGCGCGCCAGATCGATCCGGCGGCGTTCGCCGATGGTGAAATGATCGCCCTCGACCCGCTTGACGGTCACCGGCGCGCCATGCGCGGTGATCCTGCCGCGCGCGCTGCCGTCGCTTTCCCAGGCGAGCGTGCCGACATCGTAATGGAATAGCGAATGCCCGCGCGCCTGCGCGGCCTCCATCAGCGCGAAGGAGGAATCGCCGGCGATCTTGATTGATGCCATCGGGTCCATCTGGACGGCGACGCGTAGGCTCATGGGGGTCTACCTCAAAATAGCGGTTCGGTGCGGCGAAGCCTCAGGGCTGCCAGGCGTTGGCGATGTGGCGTGGCAGGCTGCCCGGCGCAAGGAGGATGACGTCGATCCTTATATCGTCGCCCTCACCGGCATATTCATGCGCGACGCATTCCACTGCGGCCGCTACCCGGCTCAGCCGGCGTTCGTCGATCGCGAAATCGAGCTCGGCGCGGTTGTGGCGGTATTTGACCTCGACGAAGGCGACCAGCGATCCGCGCCGCGCGACCAAGTCGATCTCGCCGCGCGGGGTCTTCACCCGGCTTGCCAGAATGCGCCAGCCCTTCGCCCGCAGCCAGAGGGCGGCGCGTCTCTCTCCCTCGCGCCCGCTCCGCTCGGCGAGCTGGCGCTTCATCCGCGCTTGAGCTCCATCGCGCGGGCGTAGAGCAGCTTGCGGTCGAGCCCGGTGGCCTTCGCCACTTGCGCGACCGCCTGCGAAGCCTTGCTGGTCTCGAGCGCCTCGATCAGCAGCGTATCGGCATCCGCCGCGCTGGCCTGCTGCTCACCCAACGGCGGTCCGATCAGCAGCACGATCTCTCCCTTCGGGGGATGCGTCTCGAACCAGGCGATCAGCCCGTCGGCGAGCCCGCGGCGCAGTTCCTCGTGGATCTTGGTGAGTTCGCGCGCCACCGCGATCTCGCGGTCTGGAAGGACCTCGCCGATCGCGGCGAGCGATTTGGTCAGCCGGGGCGCGGTGTCGTAGAAGATCAGCGTCGCCTCGATATCGGCCAGTTCGGCCAGCACGTCGCGCCGCGCCTTGTCCTTGCTCGGCAGGAAGCCGGCAAACAGAAAGCGGTCATTGGGCAGGCCCGAGACGCTCAGCCCCGCGATCGCGGCACAGGCGCCCGGCAGTACGGTAACCGGGATGCCCTCGGCGCGGCAATCATTGACCAGCCGATAGCCCGGGTCCGAGACCAGCGGGGTGCCGGCATCGCTCACCAGTGCCACCGCGCGGCTGCGCATCGAGTCCACCAACCGGTCGCGGTCGCGGTGCTCGCTGTGATCGTCATAGCGCCAAAGCGGCTTGGAGATCCCGAGATGCTTCATCAGCTTGCCGGTGACGCGGGTGTCCTCGCAGGCCACGCCGTCGCAGCGCCGCAGCACATCGGCGGCGCGCATGGTGATATCCCCAAGATTGCCAATCGGGGTCGCGACGATATAGAGCCCGGGTTCAAGAGGTTCTGGCACAGATGATGCGGTTTCGTTCACGGCGAACCCATGAACCAGCAATGAGGGACGCGGCAAGGATGAAGCGCTTTACAATCACCCGTCGGCAGATCGCGGTCACCGGCCTGGCGGCCTTGCTCGGCGCCTGCTCGATCATCCCCAAGAGCGGCGAACCGGTCCGCCGTCCGGTCGAGACCCCGACACCGATGCCGAGCGCCACCGCGCTGCCCGACGACCAGACCCATCACCGTATCGCGCTGCTGGTGCCGATGTCGGGCCAGAACGGAGCGGTCGGCCAGTCGATCGCCAACGCCGCTACAATGGCGCTGCTCGACACCGATGCGGGCAATCTGCGGATCACCACCTACGACACCTCGGGCAATGCGCGCGACGCCGCTCGGCGCGCGATCGCGGATGGCAACAAGCTGATCCTCGGCCCGCTGATGGGCGACAATGTCGGCGCGGTGCTGGCCGAGGCGCGGCCCGCCGATGTGCCGCTGATTTCCTTTTCCAACGACGCCGCGATCGCTTCGCCCGATGTCTTCGTCATGGGGCATATTCCCGAACAGTCGATCCGCCGCTCGGTGCAATATGCCCGCACCCAGGGCGCGCGCGATTTCGCGGTGATCGCACCCGAGGGCGAATACGGTCGCCGCGCCGAGGCGGCGCTGCAGGGCGCGGTGCAGTCCTATGGCGGACGCGTTGCCGGCGCCGAACGCTACGCCCGCGGCAACACCTCGATCATGTCGGCCGCCGACAGGTTGCGCAGCCGCGGCGGCTACGACACGGTACTGATCGCCGATTCCCCGCGGCTGGCGCAGCAGGCCGGCGCGCGCGTGGGCGGCCAGGACACCCGTATCCTCGGCACCGAATTGTGGAGCGGCGAGGTTGCGGTGACCCGCGCGCCGGCCCTGCGCGGCGCGATCTTCTCCGCGGTGTCGGACAATCGCTATCGCCGCTTCGTCGACAGCTATGAGGCCCGCTTCGGAGGCCAGCCCTATCGCATCTCGACGCTCGGCTACGACGCCGTGCTACTGGCGCTGCGGGTGGCGCAGGACTGGCGGGTGGGCCGCGAGTTCCCCACGGCGAACCTGCGCGACCGCGGCGGTTTCCTAGGCCTCGACGGTGCCTTCCGCTTTCAGCGCGACGGCGTGGTCGAGCGCAGCTTCGAAGTGCGCGAGATCCGCGACGGCGAAGTGGCGATCGTCGATGCCGCGCCGACCCGCTTTGAGGACTAAGCACCGCTCGCCCCTGAGGGCCAACCCTGACGATAAGAGCCGACCTTCGCTTGCCGCCGGGGAATCGCGCGCGATATAGCTGATCCCATGTCTGACGATCTGTTCGAAAACACCCCCGCCTCCAGCGGCGATTACGACGCTTCCTCGATCGAGGTGCTCGAAGGGCTGGAACCGGTCCGGCGGCGCCCGGGCATGTATATCGGCGGCGTCGACGACCGCGCGCTGCACCATCTCGTCGCCGAGGTGCTCGACAATGCGATGGACGAGGCGGTCGCGGGCCATGCCACCCGGATCGAACTGCGGCTCGACGAGAACAACCGGGTCACGGTCTCGGACAACGGCCGCGGTATTCCGGTGGCCGAACACCCCAAATATCCCGGCAAATCCACTCTCGAGGTGATCCTCTCGACGCTCCATTCTGGCGGCAAGTTCTCGGGCAAGGCCTACGCCACCAGCGGCGGACTGCACGGGGTCGGGATCAGCGTGGTCAACGCGCTGTCGAGCCACACCCGCGTCGAGGTCGCGCGCGACCGACAGCTCTATGCGCAGGAATTCGCGCGCGGGGAATCGCTGGGTCCCATCGAGGAGCTCGGTCCCACCCCCAATCGCCGCGGCACCACCGTCGCCTTCACCCCCGACACGCAGATCTTCGGCGACCGGTCCTTCAGCGCCAAACGCCTGTTCAAGCTGACCCGCTCCAAGGCCTATCTCTTCGCCGGGGTCGAGATCCGCTGGAAATGCGCCGCCAGCCTCGCCAGCGACGAAGTGCCCGAGGAAGCGGTGTTCAAATTCCCCGGCGGGCTCTCCGACCATCTCGCCGAGCAGATCGGCGAGCGCCCCTGCGTTACCGCGCAGCCCTTCGCCGGCAGGCACGATTTCGCCGCCAGCGAGGACGGCATCTCGCAGGGCCGCGCCGAATGGGCGATCGCCTGGCCGCTCTATTCCGACGGCTCGACCAGCTGGTATTGCAACACCGTGCCGACTCCCGATGGCGGCACGCACGAGCAGGGGCTGCGCGCCGCTCTGGCCAAGGGCCTGCGCGCCTTCGGCGAGCTGACCGGGACCAAAAAGGCCAAGGATATCAGCGCCGACGACGTGATGACCGGCGCCGAGGTGATGCTCAGCGTCTTCATCCGCGACCCGCAGTTCCAGAGCCAGACCAAGGACCGGCTGACCTCGCCCGAGGCCGCGCGGCTGGTCGAGACCGCGATGCGCGACCATTTCGACCATTTCCTTTCCGACAATATGGAGCGCGGCAAGGCGCTGCTCGGCGAGGTGATGGAGCGGATGGACGAGCGCCTGCGCCGCAAGCAGGAACGCGAGATCAAGCGCAAGACTGCGACCAATGCGAAGAAGCTGCGGCTGCCCGGCAAGCTCACCGATTGCTCGGGCGAGACCGATGCCGAGACCGAGCTCTTCATCGTCGAGGGCGACAGCGCCGGGGGCAGCGCCAAGCAGGCGCGCAACCGCAAGACGCAGGCGATTCTGCCGATCCGCGGCAAGATCCTCAACGTCGCCAGCGCTAGCGCCGACAAGATCCGCGCCAATGCCGAGATCGCCGATCTGACGCTGGCGATGGGCTGCGGGGTGCGCAAGGATTGCGACCCCGGCTCGCTGCGCTACGACCGGATCATCATCATGACCGATGCCGATGTCGACGGCGCGCATATCGCAACGCTGCTGATGACCTTCTTCTTCCAGGAGATGACCGAGATCGTGCGCGCCGGGCATCTGTTCCTTGCGCAGCCGCCGCTCTACCGACTGACCGCGGGCAAGGAGAGCCGCTACGCGCGCGACGAGGAACAGCGCGCCGAACTCGAGGCGACGGTGTTCAAGGGCAAGAAGGTCGATGTCGGGCGCTTCAAGGGCCTGGGCGAGATGAACCCGCAGCAATTGCGCGAGACCACCATGGATCCCGCCAGCCGAAGCCTGATCCGCATCACCCTGCCCACAGAATTCGAGGACCGCGCGGTGGTCAAGGAGCTGGTCGACCACCTGATGGGCCGCAACCCCGAACACCGCTTCAACTTCATCCAGAACCGCGCGGGCGAGCTCGACAAGGAACTGATCGACGCCTGAGGCAGGGCGTGATCCCGAGTGAGCCCGTCAGCTTTCGGTGTGGATGTGCAGCGGACCTTCGAGCGTCCGGTGCACCGGGCATTTGTCGGCAATCGCGATGATCTTTTCGCGCTGCTCTGCGGTCAGCGCTTCGCCCGCCAGCTCGATCCTGCGTGTCAGCGCCTGAAGCCCAGCGCCCGTCCCGGCGCCTTTCGCGCATTCCGCGCAATCCGCCTCGTGGTCGCGTTCGTGGGTGAGATGGATTGTCGCACCCTCGAACGGCCAGCCCTTTCTGGCGGCATACATATTCATCGTCATCGCGGTGCAGGTCCCCAGCGCGGCGAGCAGCAGGTCGTAGGGCGTCGGCCCGGTGTCGTCGCCCCCGACGCTGCGCGGCTCGTCGGCGACAAAGCGGTGATGCGCGGTGTGGACCTCGGTCCCGAACTTGCCGTGGCCGGTCTTCACCACCACGCCGTCCTCGGGCATCGGCCAGTCGTCGCGCAGCGGCAGGTAGCGATGCGCCCAGCTGGCGATCATGCTCGCGGCGAATTCGGCGTCGCGCGAATCGAGCAGCAGGTGGTCCGCGCCCTCGAGGCTGACGAAGCTCTTGGGGTGCTTGGCGGCGCCGAACAGCGCCGAGGCGTTCTCGATCCCGACGATTTCATCGGTCGGCGAATGCAGCAGCAGGACGGGCTTGCGCAATTTGGCGACCTCGGCGAGCAGGTCGGCATTCTCGACCCGCTCGATGAATTCGCGTCCCAGCGTGAATGCGCGCCCGCCGATCGAGACTTCTCCCTCGCCGGTTGCGCGGATCGCGACCAGATCGCCCTTGATGCGCTCGAGTACATGCGGGACGTCCGAAGGCGCGCCGATGGTGGCGATCGCGGCGATGTTGTCGGACCCGATATCCTCTGCCGCGGCCAGCACCGCCGCCCCGCCCAGGCTGTGCCCGACCAGCAGCACCGGCTGCTCGAAGCGTTCGAGCAGAAACCGCGCCGCCAGCACCAGATCGGCGACATCGGTGGCAAAGCCGGCGCGACCGAAATCCCCGCCGCTGCCGCCCAGCCCGGTGAAATCGAACCGCAGGCAGGCGATCCCTTCCCGCGAAAGCGCCCGCGCCACCGCGACCGCCGCCTTGCTCTGCCGCGTGCAGGTGAAGCAATGCGCGAACAGCGCCGCGCCGCGCACCAGCCCCGTCGGCATTTCGAGCGAGCCCCCGAGCGCGTGACCGGCCTCGGTCTGGATGGTGATGGTTTCGGTCGGCATGGGGGTCTCCGGAGCAGGATAGGTCGTGTGGCCATAGGGGTGCCGGCGCCTTGGGCCAACGGAACTCGCTCCCGAATACCAGGCTGCGCCGGTCCTTGCGGTTGAGCCCGCTGCGTTCGGCGCTAGGATAGCGTCGATCAAGGAGCCTTTCATGAAATGTTTTGCCTCTGCCCTTTTATCGATCGGCGTCGCTTTTACTCCGTTGGCCCATCTCGCAGCGCAGCCAATGGCAATGGATGAACCGGCCGAAGCCAGTATGCTCGAGCAGCGCACAGCGCAGGTGGTCGAACTGCTGAACGGCACGCTCGCCCCCGAAGAGGCGATGGCCGACAGCTTTCTCCGGAACATCCCCGCCGAACAGCTCAAAGCAATCGGCGAACAATTGACCGCGCAGTTCGGCCGGGCTCTGGCGGTCGAGTCGATCGAGCCGGTCAGCCCTGCGCGGGCCGCGATCACCATCCGCATGGAGCGTTCGCTGGCGAGCGGCGGAATCGCGATCCAGACACAGCCGCCAGGCAAGATCACCGAATTGCTGCTGCAGTCGTTCGAGCCGGTCGACGATAGCGCGGAGAAGATCACCGCCGACCTCGAGGCCCTGCCCGGCAGCGCCGCGGCCTGGTTCGGCCCCCTCGAAGGCGAGCCGGTCTTTGCGTTCGGCGATCCGCAGCAGCCCTATGCGCTCGGCTCGACTTTCAAACTCTATGTCCTTTCGGCACTGGATCGTGCGGTGCAGGAAGGGCGGATCGATTGGGACGATGTCGTCACGCTGGGCGACAGGAGCTTTCCCAGCGGCATCATGCAAGACTGGCCCGAGGGCGCACCGCTCACGCTCCATACCGCCGCAACGCTGATGATCTCGATCAGCGACAACACCGCCACCGATCTGCTGATCGACGCGGTCGGCCGCGAGGCGATCGAGGCGGAAATGCGCGCGACCGGCCATTCGGCACCCGAACTTTCGACGCCCTTTCTGAAGACGGTCGAGATGTTCGTGCTCAAGGGCGGCGAGCAGGGAACGGACTATGCGCGGGCGGACGAGGCCGGGCGCCGGGCAATCCTCGACCGGTTGGTGACGCAAGGGGTCGATCCGGCGCCGATCATGGATGTGTTCTCGGGCGGCACACCCAAGATGATCGACAGCATCGAGTGGTTCGCCAGCATGGAGGACGAGCGCCGGCTGATGCGGCGGCTCGCCGAGAGCGACGACAACACCGCGCGGCGCATCATGGCGGTCAAAACGGCTTTGGGAGACAGTGCGCGGGCGGGCTGGAGCTATGTCGGCTTCAAGGGCGGATCCGAACCCGGCGTGCGCAATCTCAGCTGGCTGCTGCGCGACGAGGCGGGCACCTGGCACATGCTGGCGCTGGGCTGGAACAATCCCGCCGCCGACACCGATACCGCGGGGCTGCTGGCGATCGCGCAACGGATCCTGGCGCTGGACCGGTGACGCGCCCCCTTGCCCCGGCGCGCCTCCCCCCCTAACCGCGTTGCAAATCGCAATCGGACAGCCCGGGAATTACAATGACGCAGCGCTTCGAAAGCACTCAATCCTACATCGCCACCGAAGATCTCAAGGTGGCGGTCAATGCTGCGGTAACGTTGCGCCGACCGTTGCTGGTCAAGGGCGAGCCGGGCACGGGCAAGACGGTGCTGGCGCAGGAAGTCGCTGATTCGCTGGGCGCGCCGCTGATCGAATGGAACGTCAAATCGACCACCAAGGCGCAGCAGGGCCTCTATGAATACGATGCCGTCGCCCGGCTGCGCGACGGTCAGCTCGGCGACGAACGGGTCCACGACATTGCCAACTACATCAAAAAGGGCAAGCTGTGGGAAGCCTTCACCGCGCCCGAGTTGCCGGTGCTGCTGATCGACGAGATCGACAAGGCCGACATCGAGTTCCCCAACGACCTGTTGCAGGAACTCGACCGCATGAGCTTCGATGTCTACGAAACGCATGAGACGATCACCGCCGCCGAGCGCCCGATCGTGATCATCACCTCGAACAACGAGAAGGAACTGCCCGACGCCTTCCTGCGTCGCTGCTTCTTCCACTATATCAAGTTCCCCGATCGCGACACGATGCGCGAGATCATCGCGGTCCACTTCCCCGATATCCAGAAGACCCTCGTCACGAAGGCGATGGACATGTTCTACGAGCTGCGCGAGGTGCCCGGGCTCAAGAAGAAGCCCAGCACCAGCGAATTGCTCGACTGGCTCAAGCTGCTGCTCAACGAGGATATGCCGCTGGAGGTGCTGCAGGACAGCAACCCCAATTCGGCGATTCCCCCGCTCCACGGCGCGCTGCTCAAGAACGAGCAGGACGTGATGATGTTCGAACGCCTCGCCTTCATGGCGCGCCGCAATCCCGGTTAGAATCCGGCCCGGCGATCAGTCGATCGAGTAAGCCACTTCGAAATCGCCCCAGCGGCGGCCCTGGATGGTCATGGGCACATAGACATTGCGCACCACGCGATAGGTCTTGCCGTCCCCTTCCTGGCGATAGACCGCCATCATGTAGGGCGCGAAGCTGCGCTTGGCCTTCTGGTCGATCGGTTCGAGGATTATTCGCCCGTCGCGGCAGAACTGCGTATCGTGGGTGAGATCCCCGGTCGGGGCCTGCGAATGCTTGGTGATATGGGTAGGCAGATAGCCCTTCATGTCGGTGCAGGCGGCAGCCATGATCCGCTCATCCTCGCCATTTAGCGCGTCGAGCGCCGGCCGCCAGTTGCGGTGCGCCCAGTCCATCAGGCCGGTGCGATAGCGCTGCGGGTTTGAGCCTTCGATCAGGCGGTAGTCTTGGTCGAACACCTGCTCGAGGGTCAGTTCGCCAGCAGCGATCGCTTGCTCGGCGAGCTTCTCCACCAGCCGCGCCTGGCGCTGCGCCTTCTCGACCATCACGCTGTCCTGCGGAGCGAGCCCGGACTGGACCAGGCGGTCGAACATGTCGCTGGCGACCATCTCGAGGTCTTCCATCCGGCTGTGGACCGTGGCCAGCTTCATCTCATTGCCATTGGCAGCCTTGTCGAAGCTCTCGAGCACGTCCTGCACGCGCATCACATTGCCCGTCATCATCGCGGTCGCCTTGGCGATCTGATCGTTCTGCGCATCGACCTCCTCGACCAGATCGGTGACCCCGGTGAGCGTCTGCTCGATGCTGGCGACCGAGTTCTTGGCCTGGCTGCTGGCCTTGGCGCCTTCCTCGATGCGGTGGATCACCCCGGTGGCCTCCGCTCCGAGCGTCTCGATCACCTCGCCGATCTCGTCGGTCGCCTTACGGGTCTCGCCGGCGAGCGATTTGACCTCGTTGGCGACCACCGCGAAGGTGCGCCCGGCGTCGCCCGCCCGCATCGCCTCGATGGTGGCGTTGAGCGCGAGGATATTGGTGGTCTCGGCGATCTGCGCGATATCCCTGGAGCAGCGCTTGACCTGATCCATCGCGGCGGCGAAGCCGGTAACATGAGTCGCCAGCGTCTCGACCATATCGAGCAGCTTGGTGATCTGCGACAGCGAGGACTGAATCTGGCTGGTGCCCTGCCCCAGCCGCTCGATCGCGCTGGCCGAAAGCAGCCGCGCCTCGTCGCTGGCTTCGGCGACCCGGCGCTGGTCTTTCTCGAGCTCGTGGACGGTACCCTGCAACTCGAGATGCTCGGCGCGCAGCACGCCCGAGGTATCGATCACCGCCTGGACGATGCCGGCTACGTCGGAGCAACCGACGGTGACCTTCCCGCAAGCCTCGGGAATCGTATCGAGCGCGGACGCCCCGCGAGCATCCAGTGCCGTGCAGTCCATGATGAGCGTAATCCCCCGTAGTTCGGAGGTTGTCATAATCGCAATGTGTTAGCGCCTTCTTAAGCATCCGCGCCTTTGCCAGATCGTGCGCGGCAAGGCTGGCGCTCCGCAAAGAGGTCGCTATACATAGCGCATGTTTTTCGACTTCATGGACGAGCTAAGGGCGGCCGGGATCAAGGCCAGCTTCAAGGAGCACCTCACTCTGCTGGAGGCGCTCGACCGCGAGGTGATCGAGGAAACGCACGAGGCGTTCTACTATCTCAGCCGCGCGACCTTCGTGAAGGACGAGGGCATGCTCGATCGTTTCGACCAGGTGTTCCAGCGGGTCTTCAAGGGAATCATCTCGGATTACGGCCAAAACCCGGTCGACGTTCCGGAAGACTGGCTCAAATCGGTTGCCGAGAAATTTCTCTCGCCCGAAGAAATGGCCGAGATCGAGAAACTGGGCGACTGGGATGCGATCATGGAGACGCTGAAGAAGCGGCTCGCCGAACAGCAGGAGCGCCACGAGGGCGGCAACAAGTGGATCGGCACCGGCGGCACCTCGCCCTTCGGCAATTCGGGCTACAATCCCGAGGGCGTGCGGATCGGCGGCGAGAGCAAGCACAAGCGTGCGCTCAAGGTGTGGGACAAGCGCGAGTTCAAGAATCTCGACAACACCAAGGAGCTGGGCACCCGCAACATCAAGATGGCGCTGCGCCGCTTGCGCCGCTTCGCGCGTGAAGGCGCCGCAGACGAGCTCGATATCGACGCGACCATCTCGGGGACGGCCAAGCAGGGCTGGCTCGACATCCACATGCGCCCCGAGCGGCACAACGCGGTCAAGCTGCTGCTGTTTCTCGATGTCGGCGGCTCGATGGACCCCTTCATCAAGATCACCGAGGAGCTGTTCAGCGCGGCGACCAGCGAGTTCAAGAATCTCGAGTTCTTCTATTTTCACAATTGCCTCTACGAAGGCGTGTGGAAGGATAACCGCCGCCGCTGGGCCGAACGCACCAAGACCTGGGATGTGCTCCACAAATATGGCCACGACTACAAGATCATCTTCGTGGGCGATGCGGCGATGAGCCCCTATGAGATCACCCATCCCGGGGGCAGCGTCGAGCATATGAACGAGGAGGCGGGCGCTACCTGGATGCAGCGCGTGACCAACACCTATCCCGCGACTGTCTGGCTCAACCCGGTACCCGAGAAGCAGTGGAGCTATTCGCAGTCCACCAAGGTGATGAAGCAGCTGGTCAGCGACCGGATGTACCCGCTCACGCTCGACGGGCTCGAGGCCGCGACGCGCGAATTGAGCCGCAAGCAGGGGTGAGATTGCTCGCCTTGGATCTCACAAAGCCTCAACCCCGTTTTCCGTCATCCTGAACTCGTTTCAGGATCTATCCCGCCATGCGCTCCGAATTCCGAGAGATGGATGCTGAAACGAGTTCAGCATGACGAAATCTGGCGGGGTGAGCCTGTTTGTGCCCTGTCTGCGGCCGGTTTGATCGATGAGCCACTCTAGTGTATTCTTGCCCTTAAGGAGAATGCACATGCAAACCCCGATCCTTTCGACCGCCTTGCTGCTGTTCTTGGCCGCAGTCGCCCCCGCGCTGGCGCAGGAGGTTGGCGATGATCCTCCCGGCGATCAGGCTTCGGCTCCCGCCGAAAGCGATGAAACAATGGCGGCCATGCCTTCCTATCAGGGGCCGGTATTGGCCTGGAAAACCTACGAAGATGGGCGGCCCGACGACGTGATCTGCCGCGACCGTATTCACAAGGCGCGCGAGGAAACGAACCAGCCCCCGCTCGACCGCGAACCCGCTACGGAAGAAGAGCCGTTGTTGATCTGGGCGGTCGATCGCCGCGAGGATGGCTGCGCGGTTCTGGTCGCCAAGGGCGATCCCGACGATATCCGCCCGATCCCCAGGGTCGAGGACGGATACCTGTTGCGGCCAGCCCACTAGAGCGGGTTTCCGGGTTCCCGTCACCCTGGACTCGTTTCAGGATTCACGCCCGCCGAATCTGAATTATGGATGCTGAATCAAGTTCAGCATGACGAAGGTATGCTATTCTATCCCTTCTGGTCGAGTTCCTCCTGCAAGCGCAGACTGCAGCGCCAGAAGAAGAATGCCGGGATCAGCCCAAGGAAGGCCGCACCATAGAGAACGAAGCGCACGCTTTCCTCGCCATAGGCTGGCTGGAGCAGGTCCGAGAGCATCCCGAAGAACAGCGGCCCGAGCCCGAGCCCGATCAGATTCTGAAAGAACAACAGCACCGCCGCCGCGATCGCCCGCGCGCGCAGCGGCACCAGCCCCTGCGCCGCCGAATAGGTCGGCCCGTAATAGAGCGAGTTGCACAAGGTCGGGACGATCAGCAGCGCCAGCGCCACCTGCCAGGTCGAAGCCTGATAGGCGAGGAAGGCGATCGGCGCAGCTACCGCCATCGCGATCGCCGGTGCAGTCAGCACGTGACGGCGATTCCTGGCGCCGAAGCGATCGGCGAGATAGCCGCCCAGCCAGGTGCCCAGGATGCCCGCCGCGCCGTTGATCACGCCGAACCAGAAGCCGACCTCGCCTGGGGTCAATTCGTGGGTCCGCTGGAAGAAGATCGTGGTCCAGGTGGTCTTGCCATAAGCGAGGAAGGAGGCGGTCGAGCCGGCAAGCAGCAGCAGCACGAAGGCGCGCGACTGCAGCACCGTGCGCACCGAAACCCAGAGCGACAGTTCGGGCGCGGGTGCAGCCGGTGAATCGCTGGATCGGGCCATCCCCAGCCGCGGTTCGCGCAGCATGAAATGGACCACCAGCGCCATTGCGACGCCGGGCAGCCCGACGAACAGAAACGCCATCCGCCAGCCCACCCAGTCGGCAAGAAATCCGCCTATCATCATCCCCAGTAAGGTGCCGATCGGGATCCCGAGCGAATAAAAGGCCAGCGCCGAGCTGCGCCGTTCTGGAGGCACGATATCGCTGATCAGCGAATGCGCGGGCGGGGTGCATCCGGCCTCGCCGACCCCGACCCCGATCCGCGCGAGCAACAGCTGGTAAAAATTCTGCGCCAGTCCGCACAGCGCTGTCATCGCCGACCAGGTCGCCAGCGCGATCGCGATCAGCCGCGGGCGGTTGGTGCTCGCCCGGTCGGAATAGCGCGCGATCGGCAGGCCCAGCAGCGTGTAGAACAGTGCAAAGGCGAGCCCGGTCATCAGCCCGATCTGCGTGTCGCTCAGCCCCAGATCGAGCGCGATCGGCTCGGCTAGGATATTGACGATCTGGCGGTCGATGAAATTGAAGATGTAGACGGTCAGCAGGATCCACAAGGTGGTCCTCACCGAGCGCTGCGTGGTGGCGGTCTGCGCCGCTGTCGCCATGATTCGACCCTCTCCCAGGCGCGGGTCTGCCCGTCGCCGGATGCGAACCTTCCCTAGTCGGGCGGCCCCGTCAACCGGCGATTAGGGGTAGAGGAGGACAGGGGCGATCTGCTCGCGCCAGTTCGCTTCGTCCGCGCTCGCCAGTCGGTCGAGGTCCCCCGGCTCTGCCTGCGGATCGTCGACCCATTCGCGCAGAGCCGGACCGCCGTTGATCACGTCGATCGCGAGCCGTTCGAGTTCGTATTCATAGGGAAAATCGCGCCACAGGTCGTAATCGGGGTGCAGCGTACGGATCGCCTTGAAGGCTAGTGCCTGCAGCCGCCAGGGGCGGAAGGCGGCGTGGTCGTAATGCGGGCCCTCGGCGTGGATCATCAACGCGCTGCAAAGCTGGTCGGCGTGCTTGTGGAAGGTCGGGGTGAACCAGCAGGGGCGAAGGCGGCAACCCGCCAGCCAGTCAGCCGCGAGCTTGTCCATGGTCGCCAGCACGGCGGCAGCGTCGAGATCGGGCGCGCCGAACAGCACCTCGAGCGGGCGGGTGGTGCCGCGGCCCTCGCTCAAGTTTGTGCCCTCGAGCATGACCGTCCCGGCGTAGGCGCGCGCCATGTTGACGTTGGCGGCATTGGGCGAAGGATTGATCCAGATGCGGTCCTCGGGCCAGCCGTGGCCTGCTCCTGCGGGCTGCCAGCCCTCCATCTCGATCACGCGGTATGCGACATCGAGATCGAAGCGCTGAATGAACCAATGGCCCATCTCGCCCATCGTCAGGCCGTGGCGCATCGGCATCTCGGCGGCGCCGACGAAGCTTTCCTGGCCCGGCACCAGCAGCGTTCCCTCGACCGGGCGCCCCGCGGGGTTGGGGCGATCGAGCACCCAGACTTCCTTGCCGTGCCTCGCCGCTTCCTCGAGCAGGTAGAGCAGCGTGGTGACGAAGGTGTAGATCCGGCAGCCCAGATCCTGGAGGTCAAACAGGAAGACGTCGGCGCTCGACATCATCTGCCCAGTCGGGCGGCGGACCTCGCCATAGAGGCTGTACACCGGGATGCCGTAGACGGGATCGGTTTCGTCGCCGGTCTCGACCATATTGTCCTGCTTGTCGCCCTTGAGCCCGTGCTGCGGGCCGAAGGCGCTGGTGACGTTCACCCCGGCGGCGATCAGTGCGTCGAGCGAGTGCGTTAGGTCCGCCGTCACCGAGGCGGGATGCGCGACGAGCGCGACGCGTTTGCCTTCGAGCGGACGGCGCAGGGCGGGGTCGGCGAGCAGCCGGTCGATACCGAATTTCATGCCACCCGGTTGTATCAAGGGGCCAACAAAGGCAAAGGTTTTTCCCAACGCGGGAACCCGCGCGACCAAGGCTTGCTGTTGCATCATGGATATCGAGTGGACTCCCGCGATCATCGGCGCCGCCTGGGCGATCGTGCTGGGCGGCGCGGGCGGCTTGCTGACCGAGATCGGCGAGTGGTACCGCAATCTGAAAAAGCCTAGCTGGCAGCCCCCGGACTGGCTGTTCGGCCCGGCATGGACAATCATCCTCGGGCTTGCCGGGTGGAGCTTCTATCTCGCCTGGACCAGTGCGCCGGAGCCGGCCGACCGGATGCTGATCGGGCTGCTGTTTGCGGTCAACTTCCTGGCGCATCTGGCGTGGTCGCCGCTGTTCTTCGTCGCCAAGCGGCCCGACTGGGCGCTGCGCGAGGTCGTGCTGCTGTGGCTCTCGGTGCTGGCGCTGGTGGTGGGGCTGGCGCCCTATTCCGAGCTCGCGGCCTGGCTCAACCTGCCGTATATTTCATGGGTCACCTTCGCCGCGTTGCTCAACCGCAAGATCGTCCAGCTCAACGGGCCGTTCGGCAAGGCTTAGAGCACGATGACCTTTGATTGATCCAACTTACTCCTCCCCCTT
>TARA_R110002072_G_C7976242_1_pt1 | contig 17168 bp, 16 predicted proteins | sample TARA_R110002072 | Tara Oceans TARA_R110002072 (sample SAMEA4397118) | marine metagenome | biome: Polar Biome; feature: [SRF] surface water layer (ENVO:00010504); material: water (ENVO:00002006), including particulate matter (ENVO:01000060) such as... | depth 5 m | reverse complement strand
CACAAAAAAGCCCGGCAAAGTGCCAGGCTCTCAGGACATTCCGGATCACTCCTGAACATCAACTTGGTGCCGAAGGCGGGACTTGAAATCTAACCATATCTACTTGTTTTTAATGTATAAGTTACAATTCAACCGCGATTTATAGCACCAAACGTAGCACCATTTTTTGAATGTGAACCCACGAAACCGTCTCGAAATTAGCCAGAGGCATCTTGAAATCATTGGATTGCATGGACCAGGCCTTCAAATGTATTGCACCAATGTAAGGGGCTGGCAGCAACCACGAATTCGATTAGAACCGCATTGGCACCACGTTGTCCAAATGCGCTTCATTATCTGGGTAAACTCCCGTAATCTGAGAAAGCACCGCAGTAGATACTCCCAACTCCCTCGCAATAGCTGAAAAACTGATTCCCAAGTGCTCCTTCATTGCCTGGAATGCATCTGGCAAAACGTCAGGATCCTCACGGGCAATCTTGTCATCATGACGCTCTACCTTGGTCTGCTTTGTCTTATTCAGCCAGACGTTTGCACTTCTATATTGTTGAGCCGAAATTTTGCCCAGAAAGTGGGCACGATAGATCAATGCCCTTGCACTTACACCCCACCGTATTTTTAACTTGTAGACACTATCCCAAGAAATGTTCTTACGGTTGGTGAAATCCGGAAACTCTTTAAGAAAAGCCATCCGTGGAAACAGGAAGGCACTGGCAAACTTGTCTGCCTCTTTTTCGGTAATAGGCTCTCCAGTTTCGACCCCTTCATGAAGAACAAAATGTCCACATTCATGCGCAAGGTCAAAACGCATCCGGCAGACACTTTCCTTAGCAGTATTGCGGATGATTATGGGGTACTTACGATTCAGGGAAAGTGCGTCCACCTTACTAGAAACACCCTCAAAGTGAGTAATAACAACACCGGCATTCTCTAAGACCCGAGTCATGTTATCTATGGGATTATCAAGCCCTAGCCTCCAGTGCTTTCGGCACTTCTCAGCGGCAAGTTCGATTTCTTCATTCGTAAAATGTTCCCCCGCGGAGGAACACTCAGGAATATTTACAGGAGGCAATTCCAGATGACTATTAATCAACTCAACTAGCTTTTCAAAAATGGTGCTATAGGCAACTACCCGATTAGCTAAGCCTACCGGTGTAGTTTTCCGCTTTCTAAAGTGGCACTGTTCGGCTTTAACTTCATTACCCGTAGGGGTATAGAAGAACGATTCTTCTACCTGAAGTGCTTCGCATAGAGCCGACAGCACATCCCTAGCGGGTTGCTTGCTGCCACTCTCCATTTGGTGGACAAACTGACGTGTGACTGTAACAGAATTCCCAATGTCTGCTTGAGTTAATCCATGTAATAGCCTTGCCAGTCTCAGTCTGTCCCCATTAAACGTTTCATTTTCCATCATCTTCTTTATCTTTATCAGTGACAATCTTCTTAATCTTCACAACGGGCTTGTCTTGCTTAACTGGACTACTCAGATTTTCGGTGGTGTCTGAAACCTGAGCAACGCTATCTTCCATCGGAATCTGCCACTGACACACTATTTCACCCAGCTCAGAATAACCAACAAAGTAAACTGCATCAGCGGCACTCTTGAAGTCAGTATCAAAAACGAAGAACCATCTAACATTTGCATAGGGATTCACATCTGAAAACATCTGCATCTGCTGCATTGCAGCTTGAGAAACGACAATCTTTCTATCCGGCAAACATTCGGGGTCATTTCGGGTATATCTTACTGGCGTCTCTCCAACTGCAAAGGTGAATCGCCCATCGGGTGTAAGAATAGACAAATAGGGGAAATCCTGGCTTCCGGCTACTTCCTTGATTCTGGTGCGGCAGCATTCATAGGCTCGCATACCCAGAGACAGCCTCGTATCCCCTAATTCTTCGTCAAACAGGTCAATAACTTCATTTCTCACGGCCGCTATAAAATGTGCAAGCGCAATCAGTCGGAATTCTTTAAGGTCGGAACTTATATCCCAAGGGTGAACAATCATCGGCTACAAACCATGGTTATTGGCGATTTCGACATTTTATGCATATTACTGGAATTGTCAACCAATAATCAATAAGGCAATCAATCTTCAGGCGTGTCACTCCACAAGGGCTGAGCCTGTTCCGCGCGCTTCAGATAATCCACTACCATGCCATAGCCGATATCGAAAACTCGGGCAATGTCTGAGATATGACCGACCGTGGTGTCGGATAGTTTGAAAAAAGGCAGTTACGGCTTTCACGGTCAGCCCAAGCGGACGGATTTACCACAGTTCCGTCTGACGCACGGCAGTGGCTCTGCGGCTATTTCTCCAAGTCTGCCAACACCGCCCGGAAACTTTCCAATCCCGCCTCCAGATTTTCAATAATCTCCTCCGCCAGCTCATCCGGCTCCGGCAAGTTGTCCAGGTCGGTGAGGCTTTTGTCCTTCAGCCAGAATACGTCGAGGCTGGTTTTGTCGCGGGCTATCAGTTCTTTGTAGACGAAACTGCGCCAGCGCCCGTCCGGGTTCTTATCCTGGTGCCAGGTGGCTTTACGCTTGTTGCGGTTTTGCGAGTTGTAACACTGGATAAACTCGGCCAGATCTTCGAAGCGCAACGGCTTCTTCTTCAAAGTGTGGTGAATATTGGTGCGATAGTCGTAGTACCAGACTTCCTTCGTCCAGGGGTTCGGGCTGGCTTCTCGGTTGTCGAAGAACAGCACATTTGCCTTCACCCCGTGGGCGTAGAAGATACCGGTGGGCAGGCGCAGGATGGTATGCAGATCCGTGTTCTCCAGCAGTTTCCGACGTATGGTTTCACCGGCGCCGCCCTCAAAAAGCACGTTGTCCGGCACCACAACCGCGGCCTTGCCAGTGGTTTTTAGCATAGTGCGGATGTGTTGCACGAAATTGAGCTGCTTGTTGGAGGTGGTCGCCCAGAAATCCTGGCGATTGTAGGTCAGGTCATCTGTTTCCTGCTCACCCTCTTCATTGGTAAAGCTCATGGAGCTCTTCTTGCCGAAGGGCGGGTTGGCCAGTACGTAGTCCACACTCTGGGCACTGGCTGCCACCAGGGCGTCGTTGGGCGATACCATGCTCTCGCCATCAATCTCACCGATGTTGTGCAGGAACATATTCATCAGGCACATTCGGCGAGTATTGGCCACAATCTCATTGCCATAGAAGGTCTGGTGTTTCAAAAAGGCCTTCTGGGCTTTATCCAGCTTGTAGTTATCAGCATGGGTGATGAAGTCATAGGCAGCGAGGAAGAAGCCGCCGGTACCACAGGCCGGGTCGGCAATAGTCTTGCCCGGCTCCGGGCGCACGCATTCGACCATAGCGCGAATTAGCGCCCGCGGGGTGAAATACTGGCCGGCGCCGGATTTGGTGTCCTCAGCGTTTTTCTCCAGCAAGCCCTCATAGATATCGCCTTTGACATCGGCGCCCATGACCACCCATTGGGTGCTATCCACCATATCGATCAGGCGATGGAGTTTGGCTGGGTCCTGGATCTTATTCTGCGCCTTCGTGAAAATCTGACCAAGCATGCCCTTTTGGGTGCCCAGAGCCCGCAGCAGCTCGACATACAGGACTTCCAGCTCAGCACCACGCTTGTTTCTCAGGCTCCGCCAGTTGTACTTCTTCGGAATACCTACGTCGCGGTTGTAAGGTGGTTTGGCATACTCGTCCGCCATTTTCAGGAAGATCAGGTAGGTGAGTTGTTCCAGATAATCGCCATAACCCACACCGTCGTCGCGCAAGGTGGTACAAAAGCTCCAGACTTTCGAGATGATGGGGGCACTGCTCATTCTATAGTTCCTTAGTATCTAATTGGACGAGAACTGGTTATAACGCGTTCACAGACTCAAAACCTGCCTGAGCCTCTCCAACGAGGCCTTGCGCTTTTCGTCAGTCATCCTTCTGATGTTGTGTAGATTCCACTGAACTGCTGGAAGATCCTGAATCCCTTTAAGGCCCAGCAGTGACCAATTCGGCAACAATTCGTACATGCTACACAAAAACGCCTTATCCTCGCGGCTTAATGCCCCGGCGATCTGATGAATCAACCGGACACGGGTTTCCTCCAGCGTCTTTACCGCGACGTCGATCTGCGTCATACCCACGAATTCCGAGCCATAAGCAGTGTTGAGGGGCTTGAAGTTAGGCGCCAGCAACTCCTCCATCGGACGCGAGTGACTGATAAGGTAAACCAGAAACGTCTTAATCAGCAGCTCCGTCAGCCCCTCATTTTCGAGTAATAGATGAATATCAAACCAGTCCCTGGGGTGCTGGCGGTCCAATGCCGCACAGATCTTGCCGGCAAACAGATCTTCAAACGAAACTACCGCCATCTCGGCAAAGCCGAATTCATCTTCCACTGCCGGAACTACGGATCGAATTTGAGGGGCAAATACAGTGCCACGCAGAACCGGCGACAGTTCAATTTTAATACTGGCGCCTTTATTGGCTACTGTGAGGCGCAGCGCATCTTGCTTGTCCCGGTAACTTCTCACCACGGTAACGCCGGGGAAAGTTTTTTCAATTTCCTCTGCCAGGCGCTCAAAGGCGGCCTTGATCGCCTCAAGTGCCTCCTCTCTACCACCAGAAGGTAGATACACCAGATCAATATCCACCGACAAGCGAGGGAAATCCCGAACAAACAGATTGATCGCTGTTCCGCCCTTCAGGGCGAAACACGATTCGCCAGCTACCAACGGCAGGAGCTGAATTAAAAACTGCACTTGGCGGTAGTAAGAGTCATTCCGGTCCATGGAATGCCTCCGGCACGGTGATCAAGTACTCGCTATCGAGCCTCCCGCCCTTGGCCACCACCCTCTTACCGCTGCCCAGATCGTAGGCCTTGCGATCAAGATGTTTGAGCCAACCGTAGTCATAGCGAGTGGCAAAAAAGAAAAACAGGCGTTTAACCTTGATATGGCGGCAACCCTTCAGCAAGACATCCAGCCGGCGCGGTGACAGCGAAGTCAACCCTTGCATCAGCTGGTCGGCATGCTCGAAACTGACTTTCTCGGGCACATCAGCCAATACTTCCAGGTAGGCCCGCTCTGGCGCCGCCATGAGATATGGAAGAGGTCCACTCCACGGCTGCTCTTTCAGGCTGTTGGCTTGTTGCAGAGCGTTCTCTAGCCACAGGCGGCGAGTACTATACCACTCAACCGTGACCCCGAGATCGAGTCTCTCCAGCCAGGCCGGGCATGGCTCCCCAGAGTAAAGGTGTATGGAAGATGCCGACCGCAGGTAATGCCCCAACCCTGCTTGCTCCAGCGCCGTCATGCCTCCGACGTATACGGGGCCAGCCAACATACGATTTAGCGAAGATGCCAGCCCTTCCCAGGTGACGGGCACGCCGGGACGTGCCACCACGCCGTGGGCCAGAGCAACAAACTTCTTTGATTTCAAAGCATTATCGAGCATATGGCGAGTCATGCCCTGAGACAGCAGCCAGCGACGGGTGGCTAATTGGCCGAAGGGGAGAAGCTCCATACTCTCGATTGTAGAAAGCATCGCAGTTTACATATTTCCATATATACGGCGTTGGTCACCGCGTTTAATTGAATGATTAAACTATCAGGAATTTCGATAGTTTACTATATATTATTTTTGCGGCGAATATCGCCGCATAATCACATCTTATTAAACAAGTGTGTTATTGTGTAGCCCATTATGAGATTCAGACTACACAAATAGTTTTGCGGCGCGCACAGACTACTCAAGCCGCAAAACACGTTCCTGCTTTCAGCGAGATTTATCATATGCGGGCGTTGCCTCGTTGGGCATCGCCAACCGGCGACAAAAGTACTATCTTGGTCAACCGGTGCACTAAAATACGAGGCCACGCTACGCCGGCGCCGAAAAAGGCAGTCACTGTTAAACTTTAACCATCCCCCACCTGGTGAACTTATGACTACAAAGAAATCTTCCGGAGACGGAAAACGGGACGTCGTCCAGGTCAAAAACCCAAAAACCGGGCACTATGTCAAAATTGACCGCTCGGCGGGAAAAATCGTGGCCCACAAAAAATCCGAAGGCCCCTACAAGGGAGTGCCCGTTGCAAGGAAGCGGAAATAGTGATCATTTACAACCCTCTCGATGGGGACGCGAGTACCAGTTCAATTCAGAGTAATCCAAGGCATTGCTTTTTGATGACCAGGCTGGGTCACCCAATTCCCCGGCCAGTGGCGGATATTCGCAATAGCGTAACTAAACTATGCAAAAAGCAGGACTATCAAGTGATAGATGCCGGCTCAACAGTGACCGGGCGTGATTTCTTACTAAAAATCTGGAAGCTCATTGCCTCTACGCCTCTATCCATTGGCATCTGTCACGAGGAAATCCCAGCAACAACCCAGGCAAACATCTATTACGAGATTGGCGTTGCTCAGGCGTTGGGCAAGGAGACGCTGCTCATCAAATCGCCAGCGTCCAAAGTGCCCAGTGACTTCATACGGACTGAGTACGTAGAGTTTAACGATGACTTCAGCAAAAACTTCACAGCTTTCCTGAAATCACTCCCAGATCAAGCCGACCACTACGAAACTGTCGCGGACCAGTTGGACAGAAATCCGATTCTGGCCATTGACTACCTTAAACGCGCATTTTTGATTTCCGGGGATGAGCGACTCAGAGAGAAAGCTCAGGATCTAGTGCACGGCGCCAGGCTGGAGGATCGGGCTAAAAACAGCGTGGAGATGCTCGCTGCAAGTTTTTAGAAAATTATCGACCCTGATAAAGACCTGACTGTAAAAAAACAGCAGACTGCCGTCATCGGACGACAGCCTCCAGAGAGGTTGTGTTTTAACTTATACTCGGCGAACTCTCCTACTTGCTTTGCCAGGTTTTTGTTGCCTGGCCTTTTCCGCCCGGAGGCGCCCAAGCAGAACCGCAGCTGGTTCGTCGTTGGGATCTTGCGAGACGAGCCGACCGGAGAAAGCCTTTTTTAGAACAGATTGTCGGAGTGCTTCCGATTTCATTAGTGAAAACTCTATTTCCTCCATCATCTTATCTGATCTCGATAATTCGGCAGCTAGAAACTTAACGATCTGATGCTGCTCGTCAAGGCTGCAAATCGGAACCGGTATCGCTTTTACATCTGAGCCAGAGACACCTGATTGCCCTGCAGTTGTGCGAATCCTCTGTTCAACGAATCGCCTGGATTCGCCACAGTTTAGAGCCTTCTCAAGATAAGACGGATGTATAGAAGCTACACCCAAACGGGTCTGAATAAGTTTGTCCGGGAATAAATGTGATCCATCACCATCATATTCCGCGCACACTCCTACATAGGCACGAGACCCGTTATACCGAGTGAATACTAAATCACCGTACTTCAGGCGGTAATCATCAAAACGGTGATCGGAATTATCTATGTATCGAACATCATCCAGGGCGAAATCCATGGGACGAACAGCACTGATTCGAAATATTTTATCTCCATCTTCACCCTCCGGCTTGGCAGAAATTCCGTTACGTATCCGCTCACAAAGACCACCATACTCCAGCCATATCCAACCAGATGGCAATGTTGGCAGTTCAGATAATTCGCTCACCTTTGTATACACGGGCTTGCTCGGCTTCGTAGGCTTTTTGCCAGCTTTGCCATTTGCCTCCCAGAATTTGAGGGCAATCTGCCAGTCTCGTAGTTGCTCCTGGTAGCGGGCTTGGCGTTCCTCCTGAATACGGGCGAGAAGAATTTCAGTAGATTCGAGTTTGTCTCTGTTTTCCTGCCGCCAGCGGGCAGTGCGCTTGCCCTCGAACGCGTGCTTGAGCACAGCCTGGCGATAGACTTCGAGTTGCTGCCGGGCGGTTTTGAGAGCTTCGATGCCTTTGTCCAGCTCAGAAAACATTGTTTCGATTTTAGCGACGATGCGGTTTTGTTCATTAAGAGGTGGAAGCGGCAGTTTAACCGTCGCTAAGTTTTTCCGCGAAATTCTCTTTCGCGTGGACCCAGATTGCAGCGAATTTATTTCGGCACGAATGGATGGACTGTTAACAAGATACATCAGAAATTTAGCATCTATTTCTGAACAACCTAAACGTATAGCGCAAACGTCAACAACGGTGACATACCTCTCGTCACCATCAAGAGGAAAAATACAACTTCTTCCCAATGGATCCGGCATCCGTGCCACCAAAAGGTCGCCCACTTTCAAAAATGTACATTTTAGTTGAATCGCCGTCGGCTTAGTGAGAAATCTGGAAGACTTATTCCGAAATTCCCCGTCTCCGATATCTGCTAATTGAATTAGCCGCACTTCGCCATTGGGATCTTGATCCTTGCTCTCAACCCAATCGCCGTCAACGAACAGCCCATCTCTCCCAATTAGCTCTTCAATCGAACACGAAGCCCAGCCTAACGGTAGCTCACCAATATCAGAAGTCAACCCACCAACTCCCGATTCAATTCTTCGATCACCCGATCCATCCCATCCCCAAACAACTGATACATCCGCCCCAACCCGCCTCTGGCGTCAAATGGCGCCATATCCAGATCGTCACGCTCAATATGGAAAGAGCTACCAACGTGGTCCCTGATCATATGCAACCACGCCATTTGTTCCTCATTGAATTTTTCACCAGCGCCACTGTGGTGTTGCATGATCCAGCGCTGAAAGTTCTTCCGCACAGTAGCAGCGTAAGTCGATAGCGTAGCGTCCAGTCCACACACACGACGGATTAGCGCTACAAGTGCAGTCAAGTCACTAACGGGGTTGTCTCCCTGGTACTTTTCCAGGTGGGCGTAGGCGTGCCAGACACGCAGCGGAGCTAGTTTCGGGCGGTCTTGCCGCAGGCGCTCCAGCAGGTCTTTAATCATGGCGTAGCTGACTTCGCTTCGGCGGGCCGGGGTCTGAAAGTAGATATTCAAAGCGTCAATATCGTCCCGGTGCTCATTGAGATACTCGGCGAACTCCTGGGTTAGCAGCTTGGCGTTCTCGGTAGTGTCGCCGGCCCAGCCGGCTGCGGTCAACGTGTCCAGGTCATCGTGGACAATGGTCTGTTCCTTGTCGCGGCGGATACTGTCGATCAGCTCAATGAGTTCACCGGTAAAAACGTTGGCGGCCAGGCCAACAAGTTCATCGCGGGCCTGATTGCGGGCATCCCCACCGGGATCTGATCCCTCGGGCAGCTGGGCGATCTCACAGGCCCTCTTTTCCACCGTGTCGGGATTAATGGCATTTAGCAAATCCCCAATAATGACTGGAAGCGGCGTGCCACCGGCCGCGTCCGCAATCCGGTGTTGCTCAGGCGGGTCGAGCTGCTTTTCCAGTCGCGCCAGGCGCCCAGCCAACGAAGAGACCGTATCCTCGTCGCGCACACCCATCATTACCCCCATGGCAAGGTCTTTGAGGGACACGCTGGGCTTCGTAATCAGCGGCTGACTGGCAGTTTTCAATGATTTCGTAACGCCGATGGCATCTACAATCACGTAGTGGGTTTTGGCACTGGTGGCGGACGGCGTGACCTTTTTCAGGCTATCGGCGTCCAGGGTACGGGTGCCCCGGCCCTTCATCTGCTCGAAGTAGTTGCGACTTTTCACATCCCGCATAAACAACAAGCACTCAAGGGGTTTCACGTCGGTACCGGTGGCGATCATGTCCACTGTGACGGCGATGCGAGGGTAGTAGTCATTGCGGAACTGGGCGAGGACGGATTTCGGATCTTCCTCGATCTTGTAGGTGAGCTTCTTGCAAAACTGGTTGCCTTCGCCGAACTCCTCGCGAACGATGTGGATAATGTCGTCGGCATGGCTGTCAGTTTTGGCGAAGATCAAGGTTTTGGGCACCTCAATGCGACCGGGAAAGATCTCCGGCAGCCTGTCACGGAACGTGCGGACCACCGTGCGAATTTGGTCCGGGTTGACGATATCGCGATCAAGCTGCTTGGCGCTGTATACCTCGTCCTCGTCCTGGGTCTCCCAGCGCTTTTTGCGGGTCAGGCGTTCGCGCTTCTCAATCTGCTGCCTGGCAGTAAGAATGCCGCCTTTTTTTGTCTTCTCGGTTTCAATTACATAAACCTCATTGCCGACGTTGACTCCATCCGCCACGGCCTTTTCGTGGTCGTACTCACTCACAACGTTTTTGCGGAAGAAACCGTAGGTACGGTTATCAGGCGTGGCGGTGAGGCCGACAAGGTAAGCGTCAAAATACTCGATGACCTGGCGCCACAGGTTATAGATAGAGCGGTGGCATTCGTCGATGATGATGACATCGAAGAACTCGGGGGGAATCTTGTTGTTGTAAACGACCGGGAGCGGCTGCTTGGCGGTGATTTTTAGCTCCGCCGGGTTGTCAAATTCCGCCGCTTCGTCCAGTTCTTCGCCCTTGAGCAGGGAATACATCCGCTGGATGGTGCTGATACAGACCTGTGCGTCTGTGGCCACGAAAGACGATTTCAGGCGTTGCACGGTATAAAGCTCGGTAAACTTGCGGTTGTCGTCGTTGGGCAAAAAAGCCATGAATTCCTGCTCGGCCTGTTCACCCAGGTTTTTTGTGTCGACGAGAAAAAGGATGCGCTTCGCCTCGGCATGCTTGATCAGCCGGTAGACGCTGGAGATGGCGGTAAAGGTTTTGCCGGAACCGGTTGCCATTTGTATCAGGGCGCGAGGCTTGTCCTGCCTGAACGAGGCTTCCAGATTGTTGATGGCGGTAATCTGGCAGGCGCGCAGGCCTTCGGTGTTTAGTGGTGGAAGGTTTTGCAAGCGATGTCGCAGGGTTCCAGGCTGGCTGAGCCAACCCGCGAGGGTTTCCGGGCGGTGAAAGTTGAACAACTCGCGTGCGCGAGGCTTGGGGTCCTGCCCGTCCGTGAAGCGGGTGATAACACCAGTGCTCTCGTAGACAAAGCGCAGTGGCGCCTGGTTGTTGACCCACTTCAGGGTGGCGTTAGCGTAACCGGTGGATTGCTCTTCAACGGTGGTAATCTTGTGACCCCAAGCCTCGGGTTTGGCTTCAATCACGCCCACAGCTATTTTGTCCACGAACAACACATAGTCCGCCGGGCCGACGTCGGTTTGGTATTCACGCACGGCAACCCCGGGGCCGGCATTAAAATTGATGGCCTTGCTATCCTGCACAAACCAGCCGGCCAAACCAAGCTGCCGGTCGATCTGGTCGCGGGCGCGCTGTTCAGGGGTTTGATTAACCATCGCTAAGTCGCCATTTTCCCGAGAGTCTCCGTACTAACATTCAAATACACTTGCTGGAGGGGTGCATTGGTTATTATATAAATCACGCGATGACCTGCATGGGACCAACTATGCACCAGCAAGCCTTTCCGATAACTTACCTATTTCGCATTCCAAGTTTTTGAGTTCACGCTCTATCGCCTCGGCATCTTGATTTTCTAAAGGTAGAAATGTTTCATTGCTGCGATCGGACAATCTCTGACAACCCTCAGCAAGATTCACAAGGACCGGATATATGGAATGGGTTCTGTCAAATCCGATCTTTCCGCGCCAGAGCACGATCGCCGCGCTGGACAGCCCAGTTAATTGAAGCGCTCTAGGTAACGACTTGTTAACCACACGCAGTACCTTGCGCTCTGCCGACACTCTGTTTAGAAACGTATTTTTCATCTGAAATTTTTCAAACTGTTCACCCATTGTCTCAATGGCGCATGTGTCACTTCTTTAGCTATCTTTTCCAAATGAAAATCGATATCTATTCCGCGTATAGAACTGTGCCTCGCCAACATAGCGCCACTGTAGGCCTCCGTAGCCAAAGGGAATGGCACGGGGAGCAGATATGGAGCGCGTCGGGAAAAGCATGGCCTTCCAAGTAATGACCAGGATGCCGACATTGCTATATCTCTAATGGCTGTATACGCAATACCAAGTTCGTAAACGAGGCTATTTGTCCCCAATGATATCTGCTCAAGCGCTTCGGCCAAGAGCGTTTCGAGATCATCAATATCTTGGAACATCGTAATGTAAGGCTGCGGCGCCCCCAGGGATTCCAAAAATGGTATGTCAAACGGGGTGTAAATGCAGCGGGCTTCTAAATGAAGGTGCCAAGCAAATAGCCGCCCATTGCGAAAGTATTCTTCGATAAGTGACGGGGAGTATATGCTCCACCCGGGAGGATACTGGTCACGATCTCCGCTCATGGGTATGACGAGCATGTCCACATCGGAGGTAGGACTGACCTCACCTCTTGTAACTGAGCCGAAAACATAAATTTCGTGACTCATCGCCTTGATAGTCGCTTCACTAAGATTGCCATAAAAAGGCCAAACAGGACGAATCTAATGGCAGTCAGCACCGCAAGGAAATGACCTGGTAACGGCGGTGTGGTCTCAACGCCCCAAAATGCCGTTGCAACTAGCCCAAATACTTCAGACCACTGGAAAATAGGCTCTCGCCAAGCTAAAACTAACGAGCAGACTAGAACAGCAAATATGCCGGAAGCAATTATACGTAATAGACTTTCGCCATTTCCCCAGAGTAGATCAAGAGCCTTCCATTTTGAATAACGAAGAACATGCAGGATTCTGCGCCATCCTTTATATTTCGAGCGATAATAGGATTGCTTGGAAAAAGCCGCATTAAAAAAGTGTAATCCTGTCATAGCAACTTCGATGGAGGCTGCTTTGTTGACTGCCTGATAGTTGCCTATCTGGCTGAAATTGGTCCGTAAGCTACGCGCCAAATCACGTGCCAAGCTGTCTTCACTTGGTAGGCAGTTATCCAGAAATTCCTCGTCTAGTATCGTATGTTCCCAAGTTGAATAATGAAACTTGCATTCTTCGTACTGTGCGCCTCTGAAATTTGATCTAGCAATATTTGCACCGGTAAAGTCGCAACGAATAAACCTACAGTTTCTGAAGTAGCAGTTGGAAATCTCAGACTGTTTGAAGCTAACATCTGTGAAAACTTTTTTTAGAGCAAATACTCTATTGAATGATTTCTGGGAGAGATCCTCTTCAATGACATCAGCGACAAATTCCTTGTCTTCAATGAGCGGCTTCGTGTGATCGACTAGTTCCATTCTAATCCTTGATGACCGAGTAAAAGTAAGACATCACCTCAGCGCCCGTATAAAGTGCGGTGTCGACTCATCGAATGGATGGAGCTAATACGCATCAGAAGTCGCCCACTCGTCAAGCAACTCTTTAGTCATCCTGTCGATTTCCATAGAGGAAATCCCCCGATCCTTAACAAAAATTTCAGCCAGACTTGCGATATTCTTCATGAGCACCATTGCCTCTCGGGCTATATTTTCGATTCTCGTAACCAGTTTGAGCAATGCTCCATAGTCTTGTAGGGCGTAGTAGCTATCGTTCAAGGATCTGTGCACTAGCCAGTTCCTTTGATCCAGAATTTCTAAAAGCTTTGAATGAAGTTTTTCATCGAGCACCCCAGATTTTGCCATCTTCGCAATGGTGCCACCGAAGGTACTCTTGCGAGCTTTGCTGAGAAGCGCGTTCCCCGCCATTTCACCCATCCCGTTGGTCGCCTGGGTACTCAAAACGAAGTACTGGGCGGCAACTTCCTCTAATGTTTGGAGTTGCCATAATGTAAAACCAACCCTCTGATGCAGCTCAGCCAGGTCATCTGCTTTTTTAAGTCTTGCAGTGAATTCATCCATGCACATTCATATTTTGCGGTCTGGCCCCGTCCGATCAACTTCGGAGCGGGGAGCTTACACTATTTTCCTTATCTTACCTTTCAAACCGGATTACCGCAGCAGTCCTCCTTTCTTTTCTAGCGGCAAGCAAAAGGAGGCCTGATTTGGCCTGGGCCACTGCCTGGTTCGTGTTTATTCCCCCCTGCCGTCAATGTTGAAACTCATCCAACCCGCTGCCGTGATTCCACCCACTGGATAATCGCGCTCTCATGCCAACCTACCGACCGGGCTCCCGTCAGGCTGATTTGCCGTGGGAATTTACCCTTAGCGATTTCGGCGTAGATCGTCGAGCGCGATAGTCCGGTCATTGCCTTCACGTCTTTTAATCTGAGAATTCTTGAGGTCATAGTTCTATTCCTTGCTTAGTTAACCGGCATTGCGGTCTAGACTCCGCAATAAACAGCCACAATCTGTGCCCGCACATGGCCGAGCTCCTCACTGATAATCAGCCGGGCCTGCCCGTCCCATTCGCGCTGAACAGGTGTCAGACCTCTTTGTGAGGGACCACCGGCATGGGGACAGGCCCAACCGGTCAGTTCTTCATACCGACGCTGGGCATAGGCATGGCGCAGGCCATGCATTTTCGACAGCCCCGCGTTGGCGGTCTGGCGCTCATAGATACGCAACTGCTGTATATACTGCCGGTCGCCGGGGATCAGGGATCCCAATCCCGCCAGAGACTTCGCGTCTTCCAATACCGCCCGCTGGGCGTCGGTACGGATTGGCACCGTCCGGGGGCGTCCACCCTTAGTCCAGCTGGCCTTAAGCTGCAGGCAGTCACCCTGGTCGCTCCACCGGGGCTGGATCTTCAGCGCCTCCTCCCGACGCAGCCCGAAGGCTGCCTGTAGGCGCAGGCTCATTCGCACATGTGGGTCCCTGATCTGTTCCAGCTTCGCTATGTCCAATTGCTGGGCCTTGCTCTGCTCGCCAATAAACTTGCGGTCGGGGATACCGTAGTGGTCATTGGCCCGGGCGATCACATTCTGTTTGTTCACCTTCTCGGCCCACCAGCGTAAACAACTCATTCTGTTCTTGATGGTACCCGGGCTTCGCCCCTGGGCTACCCATAAGTCCACCAAGGCCTGGATATGTTTGGGTTTCAGGGATCGCGCGCCCATTTTCCGGTAGCCCAACTGCTTGAGCTGGTTGGCGATCGCGGTCAACTGACGCTCCCGCCCCACCCGGGTCCGGTAGCTTCCCTCCCGGCTGTGTCTGCACAATATTTTCAGTTGGTAGTTCAGGTCATTCACGGTGCTCTTCCTTTCGGTTAGTGGTTCTGATCACCCGACAGCCGCAGCTGCACAGGACCGCCCGAGCGGTATTGATCACGGGACACCAATCCCTGCTGACCTGAATGTGTCTGGCCATAGACAACACGGTGTGTTCTCGCAGGAGAACTGGCCCGTGCAGACCAACGGTTATCCGGCGCTGGGCCGGGTAGGAATTACCTCCTTGGGTAGAAGATGCGAAACACTCTGACCGCCAGTGTGTCTCGCGAAACGGAAGATACCGCAGAGCACACCAGGCCAATGGCACCAGGGTTGCTCAACGAGGATTGAAGGAGCCCGCGTATTGCAGGGCTGGATTATGAATACAGCTTTGCCCGAAGGCGGCGCTGCAAAGGTTGAAGATGGGCCACGGTCATTAACCGCTGCGTCGATAGGCCCGGCGACGCGTTCGATAATCCCCAATACCGCGAGACTATCTACCCGGTTTGCCGAAGCTAAAAGGTCGGGTGAACCTTTACCACTTTATCGCAGTGGCCGCGCTAAGAGTGGGTAGACTACAACAACCCGTAATGCGCGCTCCACACAAAATCCGGGCCGTATGCGGCGCGGTTTAATCGCACTGGGGTTAGGTGTGGATAGGTTTTCCCGGGAAAGACCTCTGCTCCGGCTTCCAAAATCAGGCGATTTTGGTCAAAAAATGATCTATGAAGCCCTCATCTGGTGGTGGTTCCAGTGGAAACACGCTCCAATCGAGGGTGTCTGTTCGCTGTCCGGAATTTGGTAGTTGTTCTACGAACAAGCATGGGCGCCAACGTCACTACCCGCTGCGCGTACTAGTGACGTTGGTCGAGGCTATCCTCGGATGCCGAATTTCCCGGGTATCACGTTAGATCTGCCCTCCCGCAACTGATCCAGATAGTTACCCCACCACTGCATCATCTCCCGGCGCTCGTCCAGGTAGCGGGCGTGGTGGGTGTATGCCGCCCGGACACCACTTCGCTCCATATGGGCAAGTTGGCGCTCGATGGCGTCGGGGTTGAATCCCGTCTCATTGAGGATGGAGGAGGCCGTTGCCCGGAACCCGTGCGGCACGGCCTTGCTTTTGCCCAGGGTGTTGCCGTCGTAACCCATCTTGAACACGGCGCGGCGCATGGTGTTGTCGCTCATGGGCTCCTGCCGGTTTCGTTCCGAGGGGAACACCAGGTCATACTGGCCAGTGATGGGCTGGAGCTGTGCGATCACCGCGACGGACTGGAGCGAGAGGGGAACAAGATGCTCCGTTTTCATTTTCATGCGCGCGCCGGGGATTCGCCACAGCCGTTCGTCCAGATCAAACTCCTCCCACCGGGCGCCGCGCAGCTCACCGGACCGGACGAAGGTCAGCACCAGCAACTGGATGGCCAACTGGGTCAGCAAGCGCCCGCGCTGGTGATAAACCGTGAGGGCTCGCAGGAAGTCGGGCAATTCCTCCTTGGGCAAGGAATCCCGGTGACTGGATGGGCGGGCTTTCAGAACGCCGGTGAGGTCCATTGCCGGGTTGTAGGTCAATCGACCGGTTTGGACCGCGTAGCGGCATACGCGGCGAATGTCCTGCAACACCCGGGAAGCTACATCCAGAGCGCCCCGCTGCTCGATCTTGCGCACTACAGCGATGATGTCCTGGGGTTGTATGGTGATAATGGGGTTCTCACCCAGGGACGGAATGACATCGTCCTTCAATCGCCCCCAGACCCGCGCCGCGTGGTCAGCGGTCCAGGTGCCGCACTGCTGCTGATGCCACTCCCAGGCCAATACGGCGAAGGTATTGTCCGAGTCCAGCAGCCGTTGCTGCTTCTCCCGTTTTTTCAGTTGTCCCGGATCCACACCACTCGCCAGTTTTCGCCTGGCATCCCCGGCAGCTTCGCGGGCCTCCTTGAGCGTTATAGTGGGATAGACGCCCAGCGCCAGGGTTTTCTGCTTTCCGAGAAAGCGATACTTCAACCGCCAGTATTTGGAGCCATTGGGCTTGATCAGGAGCCTCAGCCCCTTTTCATCGGTGAGCCAGACGTCCTTGTCCTGCGATTTGGCCTGCCTGATCTGCGCGTCTACGAGTGCCATAGTGGTGCTACAAGCGAAAATTGAACCGAAAGAGCACCAAATATAGCACCACTTTTCGTCGGCTGCCAATGGACACCCTCACATCAAATCAGACCACGCTTTAATAAAAAAGCCCTGCAATAACAGGGCTTTAGTGTAACTCCTCGGACCTTATAGGACATCCTCGGATTATTCAAATGGTGCCGAAGGCGGGACTTGAACCCGCACGAGCTATGCCCA
>TARA_R110002072_G_scaffold104543_3_pt1 | contig 17188 bp, 15 predicted proteins | sample TARA_R110002072 | Tara Oceans TARA_R110002072 (sample SAMEA4397118) | marine metagenome | biome: Polar Biome; feature: [SRF] surface water layer (ENVO:00010504); material: water (ENVO:00002006), including particulate matter (ENVO:01000060) such as... | depth 5 m | reverse complement strand
TTGTAGCTCCACTTGAGAATGCTGTAACCCCTGTAGACTCTAAATACATACCTGTGTCTCCATCGTCTAGGAAGCGGAAGCTAGGCTCAGAAGGAGCGTTAGTACCACCAATAGCTAAAGAAGCTGAGTTAAATCTAGCTCCTAGTGTTGTGAACGTGTTGGTAGAGTTACCCATTGCTGTACCGTTTCCCCAATAAAACATTATCGGTTGATCAGCACTAGTCTGAGAGATACGCATATGATTGTCACCGTAGTTGGTGATCTGTAATCTGTGTCTACTTGCAGCGCCTCGAACAGACTCAATTCTAAATGTCTCATTAGTAACTGAATCTCCTCCTGCTATACCTTTTATACGTATTGTTGAATCATCATTGTCATTACGGAATATAATCCCTGCTTCCTGTCCTGCTGTGTTGTTAGCATTACGGATAGCCATGTATAGATTCTCTTGAGCTATCTTGGCGCTAAAGAACTCATCAGCATCATTCAGAATAGATGAACGAGGAGAACCCGCTCCGTCAGCCTGCATGTGTACAAAATACTTTGGAGCTACACCACCCGTGTTTCTATCTGCCCATTGGTCATTGGCTAACGATAATTGAGATCCGTCAGACATCAACCTAAAGTTACTATCGTTTAAAGTGTTAGACTCGGAAGCCCAACCAACTGTATCTGTTGTATTGTAGTTAGCTAAAACATTAAGTAGTGAAGTACCCGTGTCTTTTAAATATCCTTGTGATGTGTGGGTCTCAGCAGTAAGGTATCTACCGTCGATATCAACAGTTACTGCAGTTTGATTTTGAACTGTCAAAGTTATAACACCTGTAGAGGTATTGAATGCAGCTCCTGTAACATAGTCGTTAGTATCTGTACTGCCCGCAGGCTTGTCTACCCAAGTAACTGTTCCTGACCCATTGGTTTCAAGAATCTGATTAGCAGAACCATCAGCTAAAGGCAGTGTAAAGTTAGGAGTAGCTCCTACTTCTATGTTGTTTAAGAATTTCATATAGGGGTGTAGTATATAATGCAAATATACAAAAAAAAGGAGGGATGCGCAAGCAACCCCCCTTCGTGTTATAGAATATGTATCAGCCTATTAGAGCTCGATAATCAAAACTCTTACATCATTAGATGCAGGAGCTGCACCGAAGTCAATCGTAACAACAGTTGCACTAGTTCTAACAACGTCAGCATAAACAGTGTCTCCTGAAGAAACATCGAATAACTGAACAATAACATCAGTAGTACCTAAATTGTGAGTTACAGCAATTGAAGTAGCTGATCCATCACCGATAGAACCCTTGAAGCGTCTTCCGTTGTAGAAAGAAGTAAGCCCTGCAGCAGTAACAGCTCTAGTAGTATCAGAACCTGTGTTAGCCTCAGTAGTTGTAGCTAACTCAACACCACCCGTTACAGATGCGGTAGCAGTAGGTAGAACGTAGTTGTTCGCATCCGTAGCCCCTGTGTAACCTAAGTTAGCAAGAGTAAGTGCGCGAGTAGAAACAGCAGTAGTGTGACCTAATGTGTTAACCGTTACACCATCAACAACAGTTGCACCTGATCCTGACGCATTGATTGCAGTCTGAGTAGGGTGAGCGTAGTTGTTAGCTGTAGTAGAAACAGTAAATGTACCACCTACGTTAGCAACAGAAACTAGACCCGTACCTTGAAGAGTTACTGTACCTCCGTCATCAATAGTTGTAGAAGTAGTACCATCAGTAATAACGAAGTCATCCATTGCTCCATTACCTGTACCTGCACCGATATCAGAACGAACCTGAGCGGCTGTTCTTGACTCAATTACACCTGCAGTACCTGTGGTTAAGAATACGCTAGCAGCAGTACCTTTTGCATCTACAGTAGAAACAAGAGCACGACCTGCAACAGACAAGTCACCCGTCTTAACAGGAGCGTAAGATGCTATAGTTACATTACCTGTAGTAGTTCCGTCTTCGTTTGAGTTTACGAAAGCAAAGTTATCAGCAGACTCATCCCATAGCATAGCTACGTTTGTAGCTGTACCACGCTCGATAACAAGACCTGCATCCTCACTAGGAGTTCCTGCCTCGTTAGAGTTAAGTACAAAGATGCTGTCTTCTACTTTTACCTCTTCAGCAAGAGTTACAGTATGAGCACCTGAAACAGTTAAGTCACCGTTTACAGTAAGGTTACCCGTAGTAACAGCGTTAGTAGTGGTAGCTCCACGTCCTGTAACTGAATCTAAAGTATCAGCCTCTGTGAAAGAAGTTAAGTAGCGTCCGTCTAGGTCAACAACAGCTCCTGCGTTCCCTGTACCCGTAAGAGTAAGTTCACCGTTGCTAGAGTTGAAAGAACCACCACTTACGTAGTCAATGTCATTATCGTTAGCAGAAGTAAATGTAACTAAGTCAGTACCTGTAGTGATAGTCATACCGCCTCCACCTGCGAAAGTTACAGTATCACCTGCACTAGAAGCATCAACAGAAGTCTGTCCTGATACAGCGATTGTACCGAAGTCATTAGATTGGCTAGTTATGTAGCGGCCATCCAAGTCAACTACAACATCAGACTGAGTAGAAACACTAAGAGTCAACTCGCCGTTTGAGCTGTTGAAAGTAGCTCCGTCTACAAAGTCGTTATCATTATCGTTAGCAGCAGCAATTGTAATATCATCTCCTGAAGGAGTAATAGTTACGTTTGAACCTGCGACAAGTTTTACGTCATCAGTTCCTGCTCCTGAATCTGTCAAGCGGATAATAGCATCAGCGCCATCATCTACAGCGGATATACCATAAGTAGTATTGCTGTTTGTAACAGTTTCGGCAGATGTACTGATAGCAGTAACGTGTCCGTATGTGTCAAAAGTTATACCGTCTACGTATGTACGAGCGGTAGCAGAAAGGTCAGAAACACTCGATGTGTTACCGTGTCCGATTGTGGGGTTTGTAGCTGTACCCGCTACTACGATAGAAGCGTTCGTTGCGGTAACAGAAGCCACGGCACTAGAGCCTGTAGCTAATCTATCCCACGCTGTAGACGAATCTGTATTGATGAATATAGCATCAACGGTAGTAGAGTATACAATTTGCCCCTCAGTTCCTGTCAGCGTGCCGTCAGGATTACCCGCATAGTTCTGAATTACAGCATTCTGTAACTCATTACTCTGAAGGTCTAAGTTGTTTAAAAATTTCATTTGCAAATAGTTTTAGTTATAACTAGTGCAAAGATAGGGAATTTAGTTGAAATGTACCTTGCCCGAGAATTGCGCAGAAGTTATCAGTCTTACCGTGTTATTATCATTATATATGATGTCGGGATACTGAGTCTGATTAAAAGAGTCTACGACAACTACACTACACTTCTTATTTATACCATGAGTTAGATCTACATAGAACTGATCTAATGAAGATGTCCAATCGTTTATGTTTATAGAAAGTGTCTTATGCTTATCAGCAGCACCTTGTATACCTACAATGGATTGACGATCTAATACTTGTATGCTCTTACCTTCAGTTTGTTGTACAACGATGCTCTGCGTCGGCTGAGTCGCAACTACTGAATTGCCCTTAGAAGGGACTTGAACGTTTGCTTGTATAGACACTTAAGAGAGTGTTACGTCGTCAATAATGGTAAATAGTCCGTAGAACCAAGTGGTTCTGATTGCGCTGCCGTCTGTAGCTTGAAGATCGTAAACGAATGTACCTGCGTCAACAGCAGACATAAGAGTAAATGACTTAGTAGCAGTAAGAACTCCGCCCGCGGTAGCAGCAAAGTCAGCAAAAAGAAAAGAAAGTATAGGAGTTCCTGTATCGTCATCCGTTGGACGAACGTCTATTTCAAAATCTGAATAACCTGAAAGATCTAGAGCAACGCCCGCTGAATCCTTAATAGTTATCACCAACTCAAATGTATCACCCTTGCGACAGGTAATATCTAATCTTTGAGCTATATCTAAGTTTGCTTTTAATGCCATGTTGCAAAGATACGTATTAATAATTAAAGAGGGGAAGCAAGCGCCTCCCCCCTGATACTTTTTGTTATGGTGTGTCTGTTACTAAATCTGACGCTGTGAAGTTATAACCAACTAGGTTAGCACTTCCTGTAATGTCAGTCACTGTAGTTTCAGAGTCCTCTATTTCGTAGTAGTGTACAGGAGCTGAAGTTAATCCACTCAAGTCTTGAGTTGCACCACTATTGTAGATAGCTGCTATGTTAGCGCTTTCGTCTGTATCCCAAATTGCTATTTGGTTCACCTTGCCGTCAAAGGCTTGAGGACTACTCGTAGTATATTTCCCAATCTTAAACTGCTCAGCTTTAACGTCTCCATCATAACCATTACCTATAGTTGATACATTAGTTATTGCATTAGAACCATTAACATACACATTAAAGGCAGCTAAGTAAGCACTAAGACTAGCTCCATCAACTCCCGTTGCAGCACCGCTATAAGTAACTAGTACATGATTCCATTGGTTTAAAGGAAAAGTTCCAACACCAAAGAATGCTAGCTTGTTGGCATTCTCACCAAACTGAAAGCTCATGTTACCACCACTAAATTGATTGATACTCATTCCACCATCATTAGCAACATCAGTACCACCATAATAAAACATGGTTTCTTGATTGCTATTTGGAGAGGGATATACCCATAATGAAATCGACCAAGCATCACTAGAACCACTTCCATTAGCTACTCTTTGTAGAGCAGTTACATTAGAAGGATTTCCTTGTAACAAAGTTGAATTGCCATTAGTAAATTGTAATGACTTCGTATTGCTAGAAGCATAAGATGTTACAGTAACAGTCACCGAGAACTCAGTAGAACCGCCTATAGCGTTTCCTGCCTTACAGTTTACAACGATAGTATCAGCAGCGCCACCTACATAAGCAGGAGCTACACCACTAAGGATACCTGTAGTCTGATTCATAGTCATCCAACTAGGTGCGTCTAATTCAACAAACTGATTAACAATGTTGTCACTAGATACTACTTGGAAGTTCAGTGATTGAGCCTCTCTTACAGAAGCTGTTTGATCAGCAACAGTTGGAGCAAAGTTAGCGCTAGGCTGCGACCCTTGTCCTATGGTCTGCTTAGAGATTACAGGAATAGAATAGTAAGCTCTGTTGCCTCTAACACCGAAGTATAGACTAACACTAGAACCTACAGTTGGGTCAGACTTAGCTGTAGCTACTTTTTCTTGGTTATCTTCAGAGTAGATAGTTAGCTTTCCGTCATCTGTGAATCTCAATGAGAACATACCTTGAACAGTTCCTGAACCACCTTTTCTGTATCCAACTACACCTGCACCATTATTGAAATAGTACGTAGCATTAGTGTTTGCATTCCAATCCGAAACGCCACTAAATTCAAAATCAATAGCCTCATTAGTTGCATAAGAAAATTCATTAACCAATTGCTCTTCAGCAGTTGAAATACCTGTAGCAGCAGCAGTGTAGTTAGTTCCAAAGTAGTCGCCTTGACCAACCTCGTCTAACATAAACATTATCTTCTCTCCTATCTCAATTGAGACGTTACTCTTCAGTACAGTGTGGTCTAGGATACCGTTAACGATACCTGCCTCAGTTCCCGCGAAGTCATGAACGATAGTCCAATCTACAGTGCTAATGATACCGTTAGGAAATTCAGAGCCATTCCAACCGCCGAATTGCATATTAAACGAAGTAACGCCTAAAGCGATTGTGGTCTTAGCTACTAACACCTCTGTAGCTCCGCTGATATCGTATAACGACAAGTGGCCGTCATCACCGAATCTAATAGACATGGCTGCATTATTGGTAGCAGCGTAACCACTTGCGTGATAGGTACTTACGTCTGTATTGCTAGAGTCAGTAAACTTACCTGAGCCATTGGCGTAGCTGAATACTGTGTTCCAATTGGTTGCGTCACCCATTGCAGGCGAGGCATTGTAGGCTGTCGCCGCTTCAGCTCCGTCCCATATACCGAGTCTTAACTGATTAGCTGTCTTCATATTGAACTTAAACTCAGAACCTCTCAGAAGAGACTGTCCAAAGTAGTAAGGCCCTTGAAGGTTGACAGCACTTGTCATAGTAGTAACTCCAACCTCTTGGTTAGCGTTAGCTCCGTACGATATATACCATCTGTCATTTGTAGCTGACATGGTAGAACCACTAACTAAGTTGGTAGCATCTATAGTAACTGTAGTTCCGTCATCAAGTGTTAGAATTAAATCTGAACCACTAACAGCTCCGCTAGTTACAAACTTGTCAGTATCAACACCTAGTGTAGTAACATCGCTAGTAAAGCTAGTTCCGTCAGCTAGGGTGATAGTTAAATCATCTCCTGATAAAGTAAAGTTACTTACAGGGTTTCCTGTGCTATTGAAAGAAGCAGCATTAGCAAACAAAGTGTTTAAAGCACTTACTGCTGTGTTCAGAACGGAATTAACAAGAACTCCATTGATACTAGCACCACCTACAGGTAAAGAGTCCACAAGAATCTTAGCTCCGTCTTTTATCTTTATCTGAATGGTTGAGCCATTAGCAACAGCTTGCAACTCATTAATAGCGTGGTGAGTCAATACTTGAGCTCCTGCAGTTAATGTAAGGTCTTTCATTATGATGCTTGACCCCGTAGCGTCAGCACTAAAGTCCATAGCTTGTAATTTAAGGTAAGGAGAGATTAACTCTAAATCCTTATCTTCAAAGAATCTGTTCAATACAGAAGTCTGATATCTAGTTGGTGTAGCATCACCTTCACAAACTTGTAGTACACCGTCATTAACTTCTTGGTTGTTTACAGTAGATACCTTGTATACGGTAGCACGTAGAGTTGTACCTGCCTCGATATCTAACGGGTGGTCAAAGTACCACGTAAGGTCTTCGTTTACCGCTAAGGCTTGCTTGGGTAAGTATTGTATATATACTGAGATACCATCAACGATAATCTCATACTTTAATTGTTGTTCAGCTGTTACTGCCTCACCCATTCTAACAGTGATACCTACACCACTGATATTGAAAGGGAAGAAGTTGTTTCCATCATAGTCGATAGCTGTGTCATCCACAGGAGTACCACCTAATGGTATAACCTGATAGTCACCGAAGACTCTCATCTTAGGAGTTGTAGCTCCTGCACCTGCGACTTGATTAGCAGCAACAGATTGGTCTAACACCTCACCCATTACAGGATAAGAGTTTCCACCCGTAGCTAAATCTTCGTAGTAAAGGTTAGAGTTACCTGAAGCCATCTTATACTTACCACCGATAAAGAAACCATGCTTCTTAACCTCGATGTTCTTATTAGCCTCTAGTCTATCCGTGACAGGATTGTACTCGAAGTATTCCGTTACGATAGGCTTAGTTATCTGAGTCTGTATGTAAGCGATAACAGCTGTTCTATCCATTCCTAGGTCAGCAACTAAATCTTGTCCCGCTTCGTTCTGAATACGGTTTATGTTTAGTTTACCAAAGAACACTCTGTATAAGGTATCACTACCTCTCTTGAACTGTGTAAGAGATTTAATGCGGATTCTGTTAGTTAGAGTAGGGTGTGCCTCTACAGCCAAAGAACCTATCTCTTTATTGTTAACTCTAGCGCCATCGAAAGCAACCTTCCCTGACTTGAGTGTTGAATAAATTTTTACTTTATTTGCCATTGTTTAGTTTTTTTATGCTTGTATGAATAGAGCCATTTCTCTCATGCTAACTGTACCTGTGACATCAGACTTGATCTGAAATCTAAGTTTACCCGCGTCATTAGCGGCATTGGTATTGATGGTGTCTCCGATAAAGAACTGTATATCAACAAGGTGTGGATAATCTTCATCAGCTCCTGACTCCATAGCCAAACCTGCTGCAGGGATAGGGAAGTCATCTGCAGGTGTAGCCGCAGAGTGTCTCTCCAAGAATATCCTTGAATCTAGTCTTCCTCCGTCTTCATCAGGACTGAAAGATAAAGATGCTCTAAGTGTAGCTGAGCCTCTAACTCCTAATCCTTCCAATAGGAATTTAATAGGACTTCCATTGCTACCATCACCCTCATATCCTGTAACCTTAGCAGATTTCATTGCTGTTGGTCTTTCATCAGAAGTACCTGAAGCGTGGACAGTCATTACAACGTCCTGCCATACATCTACGTCTGCGATCTCAATATCTGTTGAAGTAGCTGATCCTGAAAAATAGAAAGCAGAAAGCAGTCCCAAGTATCCTTGATTGTCTTTTGACATCAAAGCGCTAATCGCGTCACCTGATATTCTTTTTGTAGAACCCGAGTTAGCCTGTGTGAGGTCGGTAGTATCTACAACGGGTACGAGGATCGACTGACTTGCAACGTCTCCTAGTACGGTTAGTTCTGATATTTTTACGTTTGCCATTTTTGTGTTTTTCGTTTAATTAGAGTAGACCTTCTCGTATGAGATTAAATCCGTTTTCCATAAGGATACCGTCACTGTCTTCTTCTAAGATCAGCGTAACGAAGTTCCCTTGGTTAACCTCTTTGTTAATGTTGGTTAGTATATTTGGTAGACCGAGCATGACTAGCGGATGTATGCTATGACATTACCTGTAGCTACAGTAATTGTAGTAAAGTCTCCATAAAGAACCATACCTGCCTGAAGGTCAACCCCTGCTAGAGCATCACCTTGAGGAGTAGTAGTTGTTACACCTGTAGCTACCGCTATACAGTATATACATAGATACTGCTCATTTGCGGGTTGAACCGTACCTGAGTTAATTACCCTAAATCCATTTTGTCCAAACGCTGCGTTTTGGAACTCACCCGTGTTGGTGAGATTTACTTTTCTTGAAGCCATTGTGGTTTATTTAAAAATTATATTATTTCATCATCGTGTCTAGGAAGCTGTTGTCCTCTCCTTCGGGTAGTTCACCTCTTTCGCCTTTGCGTTGTGAGATTAACTTTGATTGCTCTACTGACGCTTTCTTTACTCTAGCATCTTTGCGATCTTCACCTTGGGCTTGAACAGCTTTCTTGATCTCAGCACTTGCACCCGCTACATCTTTAGCGTTAGCACCTTTCAGTTTCTCTAGTTCTAGTTTGAACTGATACTCCATCTGTAGACGCTGTAACTCTAATTGAGCTTGCATTTGTGTCTTCTGCATATCTAACTGAGCTTGTCCTTGAGCTACTTGCATATCTGCTTGAGCTTTCGCCTGAGCTGATTGTGAGGCAACCTGACCTTGCATCTGAGAGTTCTGCTGTGCTGCAGTTTGTTGACGCTTGATTCTCTTAGCTCTACGTATAATCAATAAGCGTTCTGCTTGATCGATATCTTTTAGACGACGTATAGCGATAGCATCTTCGATGTCAATTTCTTTTTGAGCTAGTCCTTGTTGGATGTTTTGCTCTAGATACATTTTATCCATCTCATCCATCTCTGTAGTTACCGTTACACCGAAGTTAAACATTGGTAGTTTCTCGAACTGCTTTAGAGTCTGCATAGCATGCTTACCTACAGCCTTCTTGTAAGTACCGAATAACACGGACTCCTTTGGAAGTATCTGTAGACACTTGATTACATCCTCACATACTCTTTTGTATAGAACTAAAGAAGCATGAGTGATATCATATAGTGCGTTGTTAGCTGAAGCTATTTGTTGTTGGCGTACACCTACTAATGAATCAGACTGTGGGCTTGAACCATCAACAGCCTCATTAACACCTGTAGCGTCACGAATCATTCTTAAGTAGTGATTGTATAGTCCAATCAATTCATTTACGTTACGTATAGTATTACTGATCTCTCTAATAGGTGGGTTTGCGAATCCTCCCTCAGGGTTCTTAGAACGATAATACATAACACCTGTTTGCTCGTAGATGTCTTGAATGTCTAGTGGAGATAACTCACCACCTGAACCAAGCTGTACGTTGTCTAGTCCTTCGATGTCAATCATGATACCATCAGGCTTAGCCTTAGCAATAGACTGCTGTAACTTTAAGTGTGTAATCTGTAGTTGATCAGCGAAACCAATAATGCTAGTCACCATAGACTTAGGCATCATACGACGTAAGTTAGTAGCCACAATAGAGTAAGACAGAGTAGTTCTGCTTAGATCGTGGATATTACGAGGTTGGTTTTCTTGCTTACCATACGAAAGAAGAACGTCAGTTCCATCTACATAAAGACCACCGTATAAACACATGTTCTTCATGTATACAGGGTTACGATCATATACAGACTGAGTAGGCATCTTGTACTCTTCTCCTTTGAAGTAGAATCCCATGTTACCATGCTTAGACATCTTCTCTTCATATATAACTTCGTCTAGACCGATAAACTCAAAGTCTAATACGTTTACTGTGTACTCATCATATCCATAAGCCTGACGACCTGTGCGTGCGTCATAAGAAGTCTTAGCTACGTTAGCGCTATTGTTTCCGAACTTACCTTTTACTCCTTGTCCAACTTTCTCCCATTGGTCTTCTGACATGCTGTTTCCTGCAACTCTCTTGAGCTCCATAATAGTCATACGACGAATCTCTCCTGCGTATACTAGGTCTTTCAAGAATGGGTCTTCAGAATAAGAGTGTATCAAGTGACTAGGATCTACATAACGCTCAACGATACCATGATTAGGATCATTCTCACGCTTTACTGCAGCCATACCTGTTACTACTAGATCTTCAACAGCTCTACGGAACGTACTATCATTAAAGTCATTCCACTCAAGTGTTAAGTTACATGCAACCTGTGCAGCAATCTCAGCAGCAATCTTGATATTAGTATCCATGAATATCTCTGCCTCTTCCTGTGTATCAGGTAGGTTGTCGATATCATCTGTAACCTGTGCTCCTAGATCACGCATCTCTTTCAAGAACTCTTTGTTCTCGATAGCAGCTTTGACACGAGCCTTCTTGTTCTCCTTCTCACCACGTGAGATAGGGTCAATAGCCTCTAAGTTAGGATAAGGTTTTTGTGATAGTATTTTGTTAACTACGATCTTTACGAATTTAGGAACGATAGGGACAGGTGTCCAATCTAAGTTCAACAGAGTTCCTCCACCACCTACACCGTCTAAGCTGTTTAATATCTGCTTATAGATTTGTGTAGACTGAGTACCTTGTGCGTAATCACGCGCACGCTCAAATTCCTTGAGTCGCTTTTGGTATAAAGACTGAGTTGATTCTGTACCACCCCATTGGCTGAGGATAGCTTTTGCGTAAGCCTTACCGTACCCTTGAGATACTTTCTCAGTGGATTTAGCAGTAGGGTCAGGGAAATTTCCGTAATTCTTATTCATCGTAGTGCGTTTCGCTCTTGATTAACTAATAGCTGCAAAGATAAGAAAAAATCCTTTAAGCATTAGGGTTATATCTTCTAAAGAAGGTCTTATTAGTAAAGTCTGATTGTTTAGTCACCTTAGGCTTGATCTGAGCTGCAAGTAAACAGAGTCCGCTAGAGATAGTTAAATCAAACTTAGTCCTGTTGTCTATCCTGAAACCTATCCAATCCTCTAGTGTATCCTGAAGGTACATCTTACCCATTAATCCTGTGTCTATGTTCTCGCCTACACTGTTATGTATAAACGACTCAATAGCCATTGCATGAGCCTGTATGACCTCTGCTGAGGTAGATGGTATACCTTTAGTCTTAACCTTTGAGTTACCGCCACCTAGGTGTGCAGGACGATCAAGAAGGTACTCTAGATATCCACGCTCCTCGAAGTAACGCGCTATACCGTATTTGTTGTTCTCTATCAGTATAGGATACCCGAAGAATACTGCTGCCATAAGACAATCCTCATAGAAGATCTTGGCCATTGGTGGACGTGAGCAATACTCGGCAACGAAGACATTACTCGCTTCGTTCATGCTAAACTTATTATAGAAGTGGCAAGCTCCCTTAGAGCCCCGTCCGTCTACGGTAGCATCTAGATCATAACTATCGACTCCACCCACACCTCTGTTACCATGCGGCGCTGTGAAGTGTCCATTACGGTGCTTAACTTTTATGTTTCTGTCATCTTTCTTTGGCTGCCAAGCTAGTGTCCATCGACCATCAGGGTCAGGATTGAATACTACCTCAGAGTCTAACTCTCCGTTCTTCCAAGAGAAGTTACCCTTAACACATGGGTTAGGATACATCATATCGTTGTATTCCTTTTGCTCGTAGATCTTCCCTAAGTTAAACAGACTAGATTCAACCGAATCACGGAATGCTTCCTGTGTAGAGAATGGGAACTGACGAGTAGTTTCGTTCAATTCGTTAGCATCGTTCTTAAGTGCTTTACGCTCGTTGTTGAGGTAAGTCCTTGCGCCATAGTCTATTAGCTCTCCTTCTAGAGTTTCAATAGCTTGCTCAGGATCGTCAATGATTGGGTTTCCGAACTTGTCGAAGAATCCTTCAAGCGCTTCGTAAGCGGGGACGAATATACGGTATAGCATAGAGCGTGTACGGCCATTGGCATTACGCTCTTCGGGGTTAGAGTCATTCCATAAGTCTTTATACTGTTGTCCACCTTTAGACATAGGGTTAACTGTAGATCCCACCAAAGCAGTTCCTACAATCTTACGACCTACAATCAAACAGGTTCTATTAATACGCCATGCTTCACGGATGTCTGCAGGTTTCTCCCACTTACCTGCCTCATCTAGAAACAAGTAATACAGACGCTCACCATCATATGCGTTGTTAACTGTATTCTTCCAATTGATTATCGTGTTAAGTGCCTCACCTACGCCACCTACCTTGTTGTTCTTTGTTATCTTTCTAGCAGGCTCACGGAATGCGAGCTCCACACGTGGATTGGTAGAACCATCCTGTATAGGTTTAAAGAAGAAAGGGAAGTGTCTGTACATAGATACCACCTTCTTCATAAAGACGTTGTCACGAGCATCGCTACCCGTCTTAGACATAATCCCTAATACCTTATCTTGAACCATTGTACCTTCAGCTAGCAGAGTTGCTACAGCCATGTTGGTATATCCTGAACGTCTACATTTGGTGAATAGCTGTCCTACACATCTAGGATCAACCTTACAAGCCTCTGCGTGGATAAACAGCTTACGTTGGAATGCTAAGTAGTCCCCATAGAAAGAACCATCAATCTTAATCCACTGAAGCATGAAGTAATGCGTGCCTGTTATGTAAGTCTTTTCGCCATTAAGGTAAATCCACACCCCCTGATTCCGACGCTCAAACTCTTGTTCGATATATGAACTATAGGTTTTCCTAAAGTTACTCGGCTGCTCCGACCACTCATCCATAGATTTAATCCCTTTGAGTGCAGAGGGTAGCTCTTGACGTTTCCAATACTGCTCAGATTGATCTTCACCGAAAAATAAAGCATCTTCGTCATTAGCCTCGACAGGAAGTTGGATGAACAAGCCTTCGAGCTCGATAACCTTCCCCATCGTATCATTAGGACATATGTTGATAATATCTTCATTGTAGCCTTCTATTCTTTTTAAGCCCGCCATATCGTGTACGATTTACAAATGTACGTTTAATTTTTTATATAAATGTCTTAAGGACAATTACTTCTTACTATACCTCTCAGCAAAACCTCCACTGAAGTCCTGAGCCTCTTCTATAGTACCATGCTCTGATGCATTTTTTATCATTTGCTCAATCTCTTGGCGTATGACAAGCATCTCCTTAGCGTCAACCGCAGTCTGCTTTATAGATGCTAGTTCAGCCTTGCGTCCCGAACCGCTAAGTTCAGGATCTACAGGCTTGCTTATTTCTATTACCATGTTGTTGATAGCTGTCTCTGTCGCCTTTAATAGGTTCTGAGCTGCTACCAACGTAAAGTTACTTTGATCAATTGACATATGCCATGTATATAAAGTCAGGCTTCATACGGAAAACTTGAGTACCGTCAGGCATGTTTATTCTGTAGTCAGCATTTTTCTTGAACATAACCTTGTCTCCAACGCTAATGCCTAGTTCCTCTGTACCTTCACTCGGGTATAGAACAACAGACTCGTTCTTAGCTTCAACGTGCTCAGTACCCAAGAATAGGCCACTAGCTGAGGTTAGTTCTACTTCTTTGTCTTCTGTAGCTTCTAGTATAACCCAATTACCTAAAACGGTAACAGAGTCATCTTCGTGTATCACCATGTAGGCTTGTCCTGTCAATTCAGTTGGATGCCATGCTACTAAGTAGTGATCATCTCCTATGCCGAACTTCTCAGGCTGTTGGTTCACATGATGGTGAAATACCATAGTATCCCCAACCTTCACCTTCGCAGGTAGGGTTGCTTTAACGGGGAGTGCTGTGATAGTACCATGAGATACACGTCCTTTGAAATCATCCCAACGGGTGTCCTTAATAAGCTCAATCCCATTAACCTCTACGGTATCTTGGAACAACTTAGGTACGTGTACTATAAAGTCATATAATGGTTTCATCAGCTAAGGTCTATATCATATTCAACAATCACAGGCATGTTCTCTATGGCTTTCCATAAGATTATCCCATCTTCGTTCTCTACGTATATAAGGTAGCGTGCACGTCCATACAGTTGCTCTGAGCGACCATCTGCTGCTATAGCGTGGATAGTTCCACCACCGTATACTGCTTGTCCTACGACAAAGGCGAACCCGTTCTTAGGGTCACGTCCTGATATTATTTTTCTAATTGGCTGATCCATTCTCGTCTGTGTTTTGGTTAATGAATCCGATCCAATCCTCTGAAGTCCAATCCTTAGTGTCTTGGAGATCTACAGGGAGCTTAGGTGCATCCATTGATTGATAATAGCTAGCTGATATACTTAGGATCTCATCGAGTTCCTCTTCATCAACTACGCAATAGTCTAATACTGTTTTTAGTTTGTTTTCGCCTGAAGAGTTCTTGGAGTAGATTCCCCCAATGAATGCTGACACCCACTCTTCTTCTAGATTAAACTCCTTAACCAATTCATTGATTTCAGCGAGCTTCTCTCCGACGGCATTGAAAAACTCCTGTGGAGCTCCTTGATTATCTTCCATCTTCTTTGTATATTTAATTAAATTGGGATATTCCCATATAAGCAAAGATACAAAATTAAATGCCTAAGAGCAAGCTACATAAGAAAAAGCTAAACCGTGAGTTTCTTCATTTACAGGAGAAGTACGTAAATCGGAATTATGCGAAGTATTACGGGCTAGCCTTAAGGGATATGGTAAAGTATACAGACTTAACTAAAGCCGAGTTGGAGTTCCTAGTATATGCTTATGACCTAGAGTTCTTCGAGATCACTTGGATATCAGCTAGTTACGGACAGTCTCGCAAGAAGTTATACGAGAGAATCATTCTGCCTCTTAAGAAGAAAGGCTACCTTCAGGAATATCTCGGTGTAGGCAAGAACGCGGAAGATGTCGATGTATACTTCAACATACGGCGCAATGCTCAGAAGTTGTCCGTAAGTCATAAAGGTCGCCACAATGTTCAGCGTCTGTATCGTAAATGCGAGGGAGAAGAGGAGATTAGGTATTAAGAGAAAATTCTCTTGCGTGTTTTCAGCGCCCAATTCTGTAGATGTGTAGCTCGGAAGTTTTCCACTTTCTTTAAGTCCCTGTCTAGAGCCCTCATAGGTGGTGGTATGAATAGAATGTATTCCAAGCAGAAGAGACAAAGCCTTAGCTTTGTTGCGAACATGTGCTGCGTCAGCTTTCTCCAAGCCAATGCCATTGTACGTCTTCGTTTTTTCATTCCGAACAACCATGATTACAAAAGCAAAGGTAACGATTATAATTTTTAGTCTGTTAACCATCTTTGGATTCTTAATAGTGGGAACGCAGGGTAGTAACACACAGCCATAACAGCTAAGTACCTTCCTGCCTTTTCATTGTCAAATACTCTAGCTTCGTCCGAGGTTTCGCCGTATCTCTCGACTTCTTCTTTGGTCAAGCGCCTGAAGCACCGTTTAGCGATTTGTCTTGCAGCTAGGTTATACACGAATGCTGCTCCGAATGGTATTGATAGAATTGTAAGTATCATTATATTTTTATATCTAAGTTAACTGCTACTGTTATACGAAGCTCTAGGCCTCTTCCGTTCTTTGCTCTTGATTTAATGCTGTCTATCATATCGTCCCATATCAACTCAGGTATAATACGTCTAGTTCCATTGATGCTGTAGTAATCCTTTATACTAGGGTTGTTTATGAATGCTGATGAGTAGAAACCTAGGTCAGAGCTTATCCACTTGCTATGGTACATCTTCCAACCTCCCCCAAAGTTCAGTCCTCTCCAATTAAGAGTATAACCGAATCTATCAAAGCGATCAGTCACCACTTCCATTAGTACAACACCGTTAGCGTCTACATAAACGTTTCCTTCGTCATCTGTTTGTGGCTGAGACTTTAATGTAATAAGGTACTCATTTCTTTTGTATTCATCCATTCTGTAACCTAACGACATGTAGAATCCATAGTTGGGCTTTCCACGTAATTCTCTAGAACGAGAAGAGTATTGGTCTAGTGGATATACACGAGCTCCTAAATAAGTGGTAGAATAGTAGTGATCGAAGTTCGCACCCCACGCTCCACCTGCTGCGTTACCTATTGCGTAGTTGAAAGCATAATAATCGTTCGCCTCGAAGCTATAGTAGCCTTCTAAGGAGATTGCATCATTGATGCTATACTCAGCCATCATCCCGATCTTTCGTTTCTTCTCCGTGCCATTCTCGAAAATACCTGATCTTGTATTCCCGAAGTCGATACCGAGGCTGAAGTCAGCAGGCTTTACCTGTGCACTTACAGATCCACAAATCACTAGGGAGATGAGTAATGTTTTCATGTATCTAACATACAAAAAGACCCCTGCTTACACAAGGGTCTCCTCTTAGATTTACCACCTCCTTTCTTTAAACGCGATTAGCGTTCCGAAATTTTACAATTCCGAACTATAGTAAAGATAAGGAAACTATATTAAAGGTTATTCACTTAATTTACTAGCTATAAACAGAGTACCTGCGGTAAAGATACCGAATAATACGCCTGTTAGTGGGTTTCCTGTAGATAATGCTGCTGCTATGGTAGCGCAAATGATTCCTTGTCCGAACTGAGAGCCGAACTTACGTAGTTTGTTTTCCATGATAGGATGATTTAATTGTTTGGACTGCAAAGATACAACAAAAAAGAACCCACTACTTTCGGGGAGTAATGGGCTCTTGCATCGGCGGCTTAGTCAAGGTAGCGAATCTCTGCCCGCGCTGATGTAATCGATTGATACGCTTATACTAGCTGTTAACTAGTAGTGCTATTGCTACTAAGACGGATGACATT
>TARA_R110002072_G_scaffold84388_24_pt1 | contig 17240 bp, 12 predicted proteins | sample TARA_R110002072 | Tara Oceans TARA_R110002072 (sample SAMEA4397118) | marine metagenome | biome: Polar Biome; feature: [SRF] surface water layer (ENVO:00010504); material: water (ENVO:00002006), including particulate matter (ENVO:01000060) such as... | depth 5 m | reverse complement strand
TTTTTTTTTTAGCTCGGCCGACTTGTCCGCGGAATCGGCCTCCACCGTCGTAGCGGATGGGGTGCCCGCAGCCTGCAGATGCGGTGCCGCGGTTTCCTGTTGCTCCGCGTCTGGAATCGCCACCCAGTCGGGCTCTGCGCTGTTCTGGAAGTGTTCTCGCGAAATCCCGGTTCCCGCTGCCAGGTTTTCTGCCTGCAGTTCGCCGATTACCACGCTGACGTCTTTTACCTCGATGGCGTGACGCTCTTCGACACTGCCGAGCAGGAACAAGCGACTGCAGATGAGGTTGATACGCCTGGGAACCCCTTCACTGAACCGGTGTATCAACGGAAAAATGGCCCTGTCGATCGCCGGGTCGCCCTTCCACCCTACCCTGGACAGCCGATGAATCACGTAGGCCTCCGTCTCATCCTCTTCCAGGCCCTCAATATGGCTCGCCGCTACAATGCGCTGGTGAACCTGCTCCATACCAGGCGAGAGAATCAAATCCCTGAGTTCCGGCTGTCCCAACAAAAATATTTGCAGCAGAGGCTGGCCGTTGAACTGGATATTGGTCAACAAACGCAATTCCTCCATGGCGGAGGACGACAGGTCCTGTGCTTCATCCACAACGAGGAGTGCGCGGCGACCTTCCCTGTGCCAGCGATGCAGTAGCGAGTTCAGGTGCTGCAAGAGTTCGGCCTTACCGACCTGTGCTGGACTGATACCAAAACTGTAAGCGACGGTCTTGAGCAGGTCATCAGCCTGCAGCTGCGTACAGACCAGGTTTGCGGTGACGACTTTATCCGTGGAAAGGCTCTCAACCAGCTCCCCGATCAGGGTGGTTTTACCGGTACCCGGTCTGCCGGTAATCATTACGAAACCTTCAGCGCGTTTGAATGCATACGCCAGATACGCCCGGGCCTTACCGTAGCTGTTGTGCTCGAAGCAGAATCTATGGTCCGGACTTAGCCGAAAAGGCTCCGCCGTAAAATTGTAAAAAAGTTCGTACATCCAAGAGGTTCGCTTGCATATTTAACCTGCTCAAGAGCTTCACAGACTTCAATTACCTTTGCAAGGCACTTTAGTTACGCGGGTGCGGTTTTTGTTTTAAACTGAGAACTCGGCATCATGACAATGCGGAAGCAACGATAGACTTACTCACTCCTTACCTATAACAATGAGAATACGCTATGTATAAAAATCTTGTGTTGGCCGGTTCAATCGCAGGCATTCTGGGGGTGCTAACCTGCTTCACTGCGGGGCTTGCCCGGTTCGCTGGCTACTACTATGTGGCGGGATTCCAATCCACCACCCTCTTCAACGTCGGCGTGGGATTGATGGTCTTTGCCTGTCTGGTCAAACTGGAAACACTACAGCCCCCGAAGCAGGAGTAGAAAGGCCCGCCAACCCGGCTCACGGCACAGGAGCAACGTGGCAGAACGGCCCCGGATAGGGCATCAGGGACAAGGCCCCGTCACCTTTCTTTACAGATTCCAGGGGTACACCGCATTTGCGCCACAAAATTGAGCGGGAAATGCTTTTAAGCCATTGTTTTTATTGACTTAGTGCTACAAGCGGTACAGTATTTGCATCATGGTTACGTGGAATGCCACAGTGGGAGTGTGAACTGCTTCACAGGCATTTTCCAAGCTGCTGTACTGTGGCGGTAAAGGGGTGGTAGGGTTGCCAGAGTCGACTATCTTTAATATAAGAGGCGACGAGTACAGATGGCGATATACGTTTTTGGTAATTTTTTCCGGGGGTTTACGTGAGCAGCTTCACTGACAAGGACAGCAAGACAGACGCGACAGACAGCCCGTTGGCGCCTGCCGCTCAGGTACCGGATCCGGGTCGACGTCGGTTCTCGCGTTCAGCGATAGCGGGCAGCGCCGTATTGTTATCACTCGGCAATCGGGCAGCCTGGGGCCAACAAGTCGGCTGTATGTCGCTGGCGACCCTGAACTCCTTCAACCCGTCCACAGGAATGTTCATCTCTGCACCTGCCGGTCGCCCGGAACACAACGAAGGCCTGGCTAAAGATATCCACAGAATTTCATCGCCACCCAACTACCTCGGGACTGACGGCACCTACTCCACCTGTAAAGATCCCAACTCACTGGATGGGGTCTGTTACGTCAAGGGCAAGTGCCCGCCCTGATAGCAGGTCTCCGGCAGGTTCAGTGACCTGGTTCGCGCCCTGTGGATGAGTCCTGCTCACCCAATCCCATAACAAATCGATCTATGGTTGGCCTTGTTGCCCGCCTTTTGAAATAATCAGCGCCCCAGCAAGGTATATCCGTTATCTATGACGTGGCGAACTCATTCCAAAGGGCAGTTATATGACGCCAACGAAAGCACTGTGGTGTATTTCGACGCCTATAGCGGTGACACTCACCTGCTAACCGACTTTGCCGGCTTTGTGGTGCAACAACTCAGCAGACAGCCGCTGACCACAGGGGAGTTGATGCGTGCGGTCGCTGACAGCGTCGATTCAGATGATATTCTGGATCTGGAAGAGGCGTTAACCGGTGTATTGGGGGAACTGGTTCTCCTCGACATCCTGACGCGCGACTAGATGCAACTGCTGAAGCAACTAGCGCCGGATGAGTTCAGCCGACGACTGTCACAGGGCGACATGCCACTTCGTATTGGCCCCTATGTGTACAACCTGCAAAGTAATTTGCCCGGCGTGGCTGCAGGGATACAGACGCTCTACCCCGATTTCAGACTCGCCGGCCGTGGCGACTTTGTCGACTACAATGTCGCACTCTTATGCCGCAACACAGTGCAGCGCCTGCGCGGTGAAGCGGAGTTTCTTTTCGACATGAAGGCCCCGTTCGACCCTATACCGATAGGACAGGCGTACGCCTTCCTCGAGTGGGGCATGAACTGGTGTGTCTCTCTGCATACCAACGAATATCTGAAACTGCACGCAGCGGTGGTGTCGCGGGGCGAATCCGCTGTGATTATGCCCGGCACGCCGGGCGCGGGTAAAAGTACGCTGTGTGCCGCACTTGGATTGAGCGGCTGGCGAATCCTGTCGGATGAACACGCGATGATCCCGCCCAATACCACTGAAGTCGTGCCGCTGTGTCGTCCGGTGGGCCTGAAGAACGAAAGCATAGAGGTGATCCGGTCATTCTCTGCGGATGCGGTGCTGGGTCCTGTCAGTAAAGAGACCCACAAGGGCGTAGTCGCTCATATGAAAGCGGACCTGCAGCCTGACAGCCACGACACCAAACACCTGCGGGCCCGGGCAATGATTTTCCCTCGCTATGCCAGAGACGAGCCACAGCAACTGAGCCCGCGACGACGAACCGATAGCTTCATTCTGGCCGCTTACCACTCGTTCAATTACAGCCTGCTCTGTGAAACGGGCTTTGAAGCGATGAAGACGCTGATCGAGAATGTCGACTGCTATGACCTGGTCTACCACGATCTCGATTGGGCAATCCGGGCCATGGACGGGCTGCCTTTCCTCCAGGGTGAGCAATGAGCTTTCTATTACAACAGCTCCTGCTTGAACCGCAGCGTATCCTGGAACTGGATAATGACCAGCTCACACACGCCCTGTCCCAGGCCCGCAGTTCGCGCTTGCTGGGCTCACTGGCATGCGAGATGCAACGGCTGGGTATCGACAAACAACTCCCCCAGACGGTGGATCGACACTTTGACTCCGCCAGGCTAATTCATGATAAACAGAAGCGGGATCTGCGTTACGACACCGACAAAATAAAGGTGGCGCTGGATTCCGTCGGCGAAAAAATGGTGCTGTTAAAAGGCGGCGCCTACCTGCTTGCAGAGCTCCCAGTAGGCCGCGGCCGCTTTATTACCGATATTGATATCATTGTTCCCCGACACCGCATCGATGCGGCGGAGCAAGCACTGCTCGATTTCGGTTGGCAGACGGGTGACATTGACCCCTACAATGACCAGTACTACCGAAAATGGGGACATGAGATTCCGCCTCTGACGCATACCAAGCGGGAGATCACGCTGGATGTGCATCACAATATTTTGCCGCCTACAGCCGGCCCCAACGTCAATGCCGGATTGCTTTTCGAACAACTGATCGAAATTAAACCGGGAATCTATACGCTCTCCTGGCAGGATATGGTGATACATAGCGCCACTCATCTGTTCCATGAGGGTGAGTTTCATCACGGCCTGCGAGACCTGTGGGACCTGGATCGCATGCTGCGGGACTTCCCTGAACGGGATCCACACTTTTGGGAAGGGCTGGTTACCCGGGCCCAGGAACTACAATTGACGGGCTCACTGTTCCATGGATTGAACTACGCCGAACAGGTGTTTGGCACGCCGTTACCCGCGGGCATTTTGGAGGCTACTGGCAGCTGGACCAGAGCAGGTCGCAAACCGGTGATGGACTTCCTGTTCTTGCGCGCGTTCCGGCCGGATCATCCAGATTGCAAACTACCGTACACCGATTTCGCACTCAGCATGCTCTACCTGCGTTCACACTTTCTACGCATGCCCCTATACCTGCTGCTGCCGCATCTTGTCAGAAAAGCGTGGATGAGACAGTTCAAAAAAAGCGAACAGATTGAAGCCGACGCATAAAAATGTATGTATCCCAGGCAGTTGAGCTCAGTCGTTGCGCGTCACAAGCGCCAGACATTCAACCCGGCTGCGTCTAATTGCTCTCGGTCCAACACACATTTGATGTCGATCAACGTGGCGCCCACATCCATCATCGCGGCAAACTCGGATACACTCGATTGCAGGTACTGTGCGTGCGGAACAGCCAGAATCACTGCCTGGCAATCCTTCAAATCCTGCCAGTCACAAAGAGTGATTCCATACTCGGCTTGTGCCTCCGACGGATCAGCAAGTGGATCATGGACCACGACTTCACAGCAATACTCGCGTAGCTCATCGATGATATCCACCACTTTGGAGTTCCTGAGGTCTGGACAATTTTCCTTGAATGTCAGACCCAGCACCGCGACCTTTGCACCACTAACCCGGTGGGCATGTTGCACCAAGCGCTTGACGGTTTGCTCCGCGATAAACTTGCCCATGGTATCGTTGGTCTGACGCCCGGCGAGAATAACCTGGGGATGATGCCCCACTGCCTCCGCCTTGTAGGTCAGGTAGTACGGGTCGACCCCTATGCAGTGGCCACCGACAAGACCGGGCCTGAACGGCAGGAAATTCCATTTGGTGCCCGCCGCTTCCAACACATCCAGAGTATCAATATCCAGGCGGTTAAAAATCAGGGCCAGTTCATTCATCAATGCAATATTGAGATCGCGTTGCGTATTCTCGATAACCTTCGCTGCCTCGGCGACTTTTATGCTCGCTGCGCGATGCGTCCCGGCCAATACAACCGTCTCATAAAGACTCGCCACCTTCTCGAGGGTTTGAGCGGTATCGCCGGAAACCACTTTGGTGATAGTCTCCAGCCGGTGCTCCTTGTCCCCGGGGTTGATGCGCTCTGGGGAATACGCGACATAAAACCCCTCGTCTGTGGTCGCCAAATCACTGCCTGCCCAAGGTAGCCCTGATGCCTGCTCCAACAGCGGCACACAGACCTCTTCTGTACAGCCCGGATAAACGGTCGATTCAAAGATCACCGTTGCTCCGGGCGAAAGGTGTCGACCGACTGCGCGACAGGCGCCCTCTAACGGAGACAAGTCAGGGCGGCGGGCCTGGTCTATTGGTGTGGGTACAACTACGATGATCACCTCTGCCTCTGACAGGCGGCTCGCATCGCTGGTGAACTCAAGCTTGTTTGCCCGTGCGAGTTGTTCCGGCTCCACTTCCCCGCTGGGATCTACACCCGCCCGATAGTGGGCGAGTTTTTCCTCGTTCAGGTCCAGGCCTATTGTTCGACGTAAGCGACCAAAAGCCACCGCCAGGGGTAAGCCGACATATCCCAGTCCTACAATTGCAACAGTGTCTTTTTCCATGCCCTGAAAATTCCTATCTTTGAAGCCCCAAAAACCAATCGCAGGTAACCGCCAGCCCTTGATCGACCGAATACTTAGGCTGGTAGCCCAGTAGTTCGCACGCTCGACTTATATCTGCCTGGGAATGACGCACATCCCCTTCCCTGAACCCGGCGTACACCGGCTCGATCTGAAGTACATCTGCATGCGTCCTGGATAGCAGAGCACGAATAGAGTGGAACAATTCGTTGAGCGAAGTTCGTCCCCCGACCGCAACGTTATAGACCCGATTACCCGCATCGGGATGCGAGCTGGTAGCGGCCAGTAAATTGGCCTGCACGGTATTATCGATATAGCAGAAATCACGTGATGTCTCACCGTCGCCATTTATCTGTGGCGAGTTGCCCTGGCACAATGTCTCGAACCAGCGGGGGATCACTGCAGCGTAAGCACCTTGAGGGTCCTGTCGCGGCCCAAACACGTTAAAGTAACGCAAGCCAATGCAGTCCATACCATAAGTACGCGCAAAGACATCGGCGTAGAGTTCATTGACGTATTTGGTCACGGCATAGGGGGATAAAGGCTTACCAATCACATCCTCAACTTTGGGTAGTCCCGGGTGATCACCGTATGTGGAGGAGGACGCCGCATAGATAAACCGCTTCACGCCGGCATCCCTGGATGCTACGAGCATATTCAAAAAACCATCGACGTTGGCGCGATTTGACAACAGCGGATCAGCGACCGAACGCGGCACACTGCCGAGGGCCGCCTGGTGCAGGACGTAGTCGGCGCCCCGGACGGCTTCATTGCATGCATTGAGGTCGCAGATATCGGCTTCAATAAACGTGAATCGGCGCCACTTCTGCTCCCCTACGCTCGCTTGCACCTGCTCGATATTGGCTCGCGAACCCGTGGCGAAGTTGTCGAGGCCAACCACGTCCTGCTCCAGTTGCAGCAATCTCTCCACCAGGTGCGAACCGATAAATCCCGCGGCGCCCGTCACCAGCCATCGAAAAGACTGCTGCATAAGCTCTGGCTCGAGCACCTCGTAGGCTGACTTGGACAACGTATACCCCTTCCAAAAATTCCCCGAATGAGCACGCCGTTTTATTGTGTGCGGCGTATCCCACTTATTCTCTGATGGGATTTACTCTAATGGAGCAGCAGTATAGTGTTTCTCATGCAGCCTCGCTATCGCGGAACGTGACTTGGCACACGATTTTATGAGTTTAGAACTGGCGTCAGAATCTACAGTGCTCAGCAATATAGGCTTATACAGCTACGGCACAGCCTCGCTCGCCTATTCCATGCTGGTGCTCCTCGTCTTCATCGCACGTCGCAACAATCCACTCGGCAATGCTTTGCTAGCAGCCAGTTCACTCACCGCAGTGTGGGCTGCCGTGGTTATGGCTTCCACCATTTTGTCGCAACCACAGGTTCTGTTAATCCAGGTTTCCGAAATTGCTCGCAACGCCGCCTGGATTTTTGTACTGCTCAAACTGATTGGAACCCGGGTTCAGGGCACAACACACGTCCTCGCATCCAATCGATGGATCCCCTGGTTCACCCTACTTTTTTCCGTGATCCTGATAGCCATACCCGGCATAGCGCTTCTGGCAGAGAAAATACCATCGCTGTTTTACCTGTCTCTTAACCTGAGCTTCTTTACCTGGATCGCAATGTCAGTGTTGGGTTTGCTATTGCTGGAACAGTTTTTTCGCAACAGTAGTGAAGCCGAGTTGTGGGCGACAAAGCACCTCTGCCTTGGACTGGGTATCCTGTTTGTTTACGACTTTTTCATGTATGCCGAGGCGCTCCTGTTTCGTCAGATGGATCCGACTTCATGGCAGGCCCGAGGTATCGTAACTGCGATGGCGGCTATACTGATGGCCATCAGTATCAGTCGCACCGATCAGGGGAAACCACCGGAAAAGGCCGAGGGCATCCATCTGTCCCGACATGTTGCCTTTCATTCACTGACACTGATGGCGTCAGGTATCTACCTGATAACAATGGCCCTTGCGGCCTATTTCATCCGTTATCTTGGTGGCAGCTGGGGCGGCGTACTGCAGATCACGTTCCTTTGTGCCGCTGGACTTACGCTGGTGGTACTGTTGTTCTCCGGGCGTATCCGCGCCAGCGCACGCGTATGGCTGAGCAAGAATTTCTTCAGTTACAAGTACGACTATCGTCTCGAATGGCTTCAGTTTACGCACACCCTTGCCAGCGGCCAGAATGATATCCCCGAGAATATTACTCGCGCAGTGGCACATCTCGTCAAAAGTCCAGCAGGGTTGCTCTGGAGCAGGACAGAAGATGGACGGTTCAATATCGTTGCCAACTGGGAGATGCCAGCCCCCAGTGTGGACATTGATCTCGGAAGCCTGGCGCAGTGGCTGCAAAAGGAGGGCTGGATCATTGACCTGCGCGAATGGCGCAGATCTCCTGACCTGTACCGGGACCTGAAATTACCAATCGAGTTTTCGGAGATTTCTCGCGCCTGGCTGATCATCCCCCTGCTCTTTGGTGAACGCCTGCAAGGTATACTGTTGCTGCGGGAATCTGACCTGCTGCGAGAGTTGAACTGGGAGGATCGCGACCTGCTGAAAGTCGCCGGCAAACAGGCAGGAAGCCACCTGGCGCAGTTTCAAGCCGACAAAGCGCTGATGGAATCACGTCAGTTCGAAGCATTCAATCGACTCTCGGCCTATGTCATACACGATCTCAAAAACATTCTGGCACAACTGTCACTGATGGTATCGAACGCGCAGAAGCACAAACACAATCCGGAGTTTATTGACGATATGGTCGGCACCGTCAGCAATACCGTAACCCGAATGAGCAAGTTGATGGTTCAGTTACGCAGCGGCACGGAGCAGACAGAACAACAGGAATTCGATCTTGCGGACCTGTTGGAAACGGTGGTCGCCGAGGGCCGACACCGCACTCCCGCTCCCACCCTGATTCTCGACGACAAGAATTTCACGCTAACCTGCGATCGCGACCGCCTGCAAACCGTTTTCAGTCACCTGGTACAGAATGCCCAGGAGGCCACGAATAAGGACGGAGTGGTCACAGTGCGAATGATGCGCGAACATAACGGCGTTGCAGTAGAGGTGGAGGACAACGGCGCCGGCATGGATGCAGACTTTGTACGCCACCGTCTTTTCAAACCCTTTGACTCCACCAAGGGATTGACAGGAATGGGCATTGGCGCTTTTGAGAGCCGCGATTTCATCAACAGCCTGGGAGGTAACATACAGGTGAGAAGTCACCCCGGAACAGGATCATTATTTCGCGTTCATATACCGTGCACGGTATCGGACAGCGAGGACGACAAAAAGACAACAGACAAGGTAAACAATTCGTGAAAAACGATAAAAAGCACCTCCTCGTAGTGGAGGATGACAAAGGGCTGCAAAGCCAACTACGCTGGGCATTTGACGACTTTGAAGTCACCGTGACTGGCGATCGCACTGAAGCCATCAACCAGCTCCGTCGAATCCAACCCGGCGTGGTATTGCTGGATCTGGGCTTGCCTCCGGACCCGGGTGGCGTGACAGAAGGTTTGGCGACTCTTAGCGAGATACTGTCACTGGCGCCCGAAACCAAAGTCATAATCGTCACAGGCGACAACGACCGGGCCAACGCAGTAAAGGCAATCGCGATGGGCGCCTACGATTTTCACCAGAAGCCGGCAGACCCCGAGTTACTCGCTCTGCTGGTGAGCCGTGCCTACCATGTCTATCTGCTGGAAATAGAAAACCGCAGACTGCAGCAACACGACCAGAACATGCCACTGAAGGGGATCATCACTGCGAGCCCGCAGATGCTGAAAGTCTGTCGCACCATTGAAAAAATTGCGCCGTCGAACATCACTACCTTGCTGCTGGGCGCCAGCGGAACAGGAAAAGAGCGCTGTGCCCAGGCACTTCACGAGTTGAGTCCGCGAGCGAGCGGACCAATGATTGCTATCAACTGCGCGGCTATACCCGATAACCTGTTGGAAAGTGAGCTGTTCGGCTATGAAAAAGGCGCATTTACCGGTGCCGCAAAGCAGACTCCCGGAAAGATTGAGTACGCTGATGGAGGAACACTGTTTCTGGATGAAATTGGCGACCTGCCGATGGAACTGCAAGCCAAGCTTCTGCGATTCCTGCAGGAACGCGTGGTGGAGCGAATTGGCGGTCGCAAGGAAATACCTGTCGATGTGCGGATTCTCTGTGCTACTCATCAGGATCTGCGAGGCCTGATTTCAAAAGGCCTGTTCCGGGAGGACTTGTATTATCGCATCAGTGAAATCGTTATTGAAATTCCGCCGCTGAAAGATCGTGAAAGCGACATCCTGGTCCTGGCCAAGTCCTTCCTCAATACATGGAGCAAGGAGTATGGTCGATCGGCAATGAATTACTCTGCCGATGCCATTGCTGCAATGGAGGCTTACGATTGGCCCGGTAATGTTCGCGAACTGGAAAGTCGGGTAAAAAGGGCTGTGATTATGGCCGACAATAATCAGATTAGGCCCGAGGACCTTGAGTTAACGGAGAATGTCACCGACCCTGTTCCCTTGAACTTGAAAGAGGTTCGCGACGAAGCGGAGCGCAAGGCGATCATTCGCGCAATGAACCACAGCAACCAGAACATTACAGACGCTGCCAACGCGCTGGGCGTTACCAGGCCGACACTGTATAAACTGCTGGAGAGGCTGGGACTGAAAGTGTAACTATATTAGTTAAACCCCTGGCTGACAGGGTGCGCCCAGCGGTTGCAACCGAGGGCGAACGCTGACTAAATATCCTGACTCTCTGTCACATCCGGTCTGCATTACTGCAGTTTAGCCAACACCTGCAAAAACCCCTGCAAAAGAGTGGCGAGCCCTGTTCGCCACTTCCCTTACTGGGACCTCAGCTTTTCGAGAAATGCTTCTGCTTCGTCCCGCTGTGAGAAATCCTCATCCCTGTTGAGCAGCGACGTTATCGCAACAATTGCGCCGCTGCTATCCCCTTCGGCCGCACGGATCTTCGCTTCATGGAAACGAATATCAGCGCTTTTGGGCGAAATATTGAGTGCACGATCAATGGTCTTCCTGGCTTCATCCAGTTTTTTGTTTTCAAGTTGGGCCAGAGCCAATGTATCCAGTACCGCGCTTGAGTCAGGTGCCAATGCCACTGCTCGCTCGGCGTATTGCATGGACTCCTTGGGATCGCTCTCCAGCAGGTACCACGCCAGATTATTCAGCGCGACTATATTGTCCGGCTCCAGCTTCAGTATCTCTCGGCACTGCAGCATGACTTTATCCACCTGGTTGTTGCTGCCGTAAACTTCCGCCAGCTTGGCCCGCGCAGTTACGTCTTCTGGATTCGTATCAACCCAGGTTTCCAGCTGCACGATAGCGCCCTCCAGATTACCAGACGACTGCCGCAACGAGGCCAGGGCAATGACATTGCCTGTAGTCGGTTCACGCTCAAACAATCCCTCCAACAGTTCCTTCGCACGCTTGTTGTCTCCGCTTTTGCTGGCGTAGGCAACATCCAGCTGTATGACTTCCGGGCTCTGTGGTGCCACCTTTTTGAGTTCGGTTAACTTCTCTTCAAAGAGCGGCGTATCATCCGACAGCAGCGCCATACGCGCTACTGCCACCTTGGCGCCGAAGTGAGCGGGATTCAGCTCCAGCGTTCGATTGAGCTCAGCAGACATCTTTTCCTGTTCCCCGAGGCCAGCATAGGCTCGGGATTTCATGAAGTGGTAATCAGCGATATTCGGCTTCTTGTCAATCAGTCTGCTAATCGTGCCTACTGCCTGGTTGAATCGACTTGTCGTCAACTCAAAAGTCGCAATAGTCTCAAGTGCATCAGGGTGTTCACGCTGCTCTTCCGACAGCGCCTCAAACAGTGGAATCGCCTTCTCCATTTCGCCCCTGGCGATAAAATATCGTGCCTTGACCAAACGGGGCTCCATCGCGCGAGGATAGGCGGCCAGCGTAGCATCGAGGCTGTCCAGCATTTCCTTGTCCTTGCCCTCCATCGCATAGGTAGCGGCAACGCGCATCCGCGTTTCCATATGTGCAGGGTCGTGCTCAAGTATTTGCTGGTAATAACCGCGCGCAGCATCGTAGTCTTTATCCGCCAACGCGTACTCTGCCAGGCTGATACCCGAGATAGGATCACCGGGTTTCAGTTCCAGTGCCTTATCAAATGCGGCCTTGGCCTGGTCTTTATCGTCGTTCACCAGGTGGGTACGTGCCAGCAGCACGTAAGACTTGGCCTTTGGATTGCGCTTTGTATACTCGCTGGCTGCCTGAATCGCGCTGGGAATATCTTCCTGTCCAAGGTAGTACATGACAATAAGCGTATCGGCATTGTCATAAGAGGGAGATTTTTCAAGGATAGCCTGCAGTGTTTCTATTCCCAATTCTTCGTTGCCGGAAGCGAGGTAAGCAGCGCCCAACCGCGCTTTGGCGTCATTGGATTTCGGTTTCAGTTCCACGATCTTCGTCAGCAGATCAATGCCCGAATCGTTTTTACCCTGCCCGAGACGGGCATTAGCCAACAGATTCAAGGCATCGACATCAGTGCCGTCCTGCTGCAAGACTGGAAGCAGCAGTCGTTCCGCACTTTGAAAGTTCTTCTTACCCAGCTCAAGTCTGGCGGCTAATTTGGAGCCCGCCGGGTTCTCCGGCTTCATAAGAAGATACTGGTTAACAAGATTCAGGGCTTTTTCGGATTGCCCCTTGTCTGCGTGAATTGCCGCCAGATAATAAAGTGACTCGGGGTAATTCTTGGGAAACTCAGAGGCTTTCTGCATGGCCTCGCTCGCCTCATTGATTTTCTTGGCTTGTATATAGACAAGCCCGAGGGCGAACTGCACGCCAGGATGCGTCTCGGCGCTCTTGTATCCTCGTTGAAGACGATTCAGATCGTTCTCTGCGCCTTCAAACTTACCCATATCGATTCGCACCATTGCTCGATTCAGCAGCGGTTCAAACTTGTTTTTTGTGAGATTGATGGCTTGTGAATAGGCTTGCATGGCTTTCTGGGACTCACCTTCTGCACGCTCAATATCGCCCTTCAGGATCCAGGCAGGGGCATATTTGCGGTCGTCCTGGAAGACTTGCTTCAATTGTTCGCGCGCCTCTTCAGGGTTTCCCCTCACCATCGAAAGTCGTGCTATCGCCACTTTGGCATAGTTTGACGCCGGTTGGCTCTCAGAAGCGGCATCGATAAGTTCGGCGCCCTCCTCCATGTCTTGCTGGTAGAGCTTGGCTATCCCCTTCGCTGCCAGCAGTGTTGAACGACTCTGGGAATCGAGACCGTCCGCAGATAGCGCTTCGAGCCGATCAAGCTCTCCCAGCGCCACCAGCACCTGAGCCAGCACTGGGACGACGACCGTCGGGTCCATTCCGGCTGACAATGCCCTGGACAACTCCTTGTCAGCATCGGCATAGAGCTCCTGATCAAAATAAATAGTCCCCAGCGTCGCCCTTGCCCGTGCATTGCTGTCGTCCTTCAACAGCGCATTCTTCAGCTCGATAATCGCCTCTTCGTACTGGGATTCCTTGATAAAATTGTTTGCATTGTTCAGATGATCCTCGCTGGTCAGGTCATCTCCGCACCCCAGCAGAAAAAAGCCAGTAAAAAGCAGGACCAGGGTATTGCGTAGTATTGCGTTCATTCTACCTACTCGTTTGTGTGTTCACGTCGAAAGAGGGATAAGCCTCCATCATCAGAAATTTCTGCCACTCATACTGCCGGAAGCGCTTTGCACTTTTAGTATCTATCAAGTCCAGCATTCGGCAAAGGGTAACATCGCGCGGCACAGCTTGTCTCTTGCAGGGCGCACGGATGCGCACAGGCATTACATCGGTCCACCACATCAAGCGTAGTGCAACTGATGTTTACCGTCAGGACTGTTGCCAAAATCTGTGAAGCGCTTCCAGAAACCTGACCTGGACAGCTACACAGCACGCGCCGCCCTCTCAATGGATGCGGCAATTACGACACCGTGCGCTAATTCAGACAGCGATTTTCAGTGGCTGGGGACGCTCGAGATGAGCGACCGAAAGATAGTGTTCCAAACCGGAAAAAGCGCCCTGGGCGCAATGTGGCACATGGCGGTGAATATGAAACTTCACACCGAGGGCCGAATGACAGCGGCGATAGAAGCGCGCATTCGGAAGAGAACTCAACACCATCGCATTGTGGTACCCGGTCTCCAGAGAGGCATTTACCAGATGCGTGCTAAAATGACGAAAGACATCCAGCGTTCGCATGACCGGCGCGATTGCGAAGCGCTCCCACATACAGCACACCTCACTTCTCAACCCCAGCTGCTCCAGTTGGCTGGCCAGAGTGATATGAGGGGAAATACGAACTCCACCGACGACACGACCTTCCTTCAGCCCCACCATGATCTGTGAGCGCCTGTCCTGGTCATCTTCAGAACCGTCGAAGTCGACCAATCCCAGCTCGGAGCGGAAACACTGCTCGCGCAGTTGATAATACTGGTTCAAAACATTCGGATCGCGGGTTATTCTGAACTCAAGTGACAAGGCTATCAGCCTCCCTCTCTTATTAGAATCCCTTACAGGGGCTCAGGGTTTACAGTCGAAACACGCGCTCCGCCATAGAATATCTGTTTTCAAAACCAGTATTCATAACCAATGTCGGCCGGAACACGTGAAACTTTGAATTGCAATATATTCTTGGTGTAAGTGTGAAGCGTACGACAGTTTTAAACATTTAACTACCCTATTTTGGTAATTTTCGTATTTACAAACTGACCAGGATCGTTGCCATGAAATCGCTCCCATAATCTGCGACTATCTGGCCTGTAATGTTGCGCACTTTGTCCGGACGCTGCCCCCGATTGGCACAACGTACACCTTCAAGCGCGACAACGAAACCTCCTCTAATCGATATTCTGTGTTCCCGGATGCAGGGGGGGATGCGCTATCATCAACACCCCGAACTTACTACGAAAGGGGCAGCTCCCTTGCTACTGTTGCAACCATGACTGGAAAGACCAAGTTCATAGCAGTGCTGATGCGATACGTTCACTGGGTTGCCGTAATTAGCACCCTGTTGATTCTCGCGATTGGGTTCGGTGTGAGCCGCCTGCAGCTTGACTCAGGCATCAAGGTTTTCTTTAACAAAAACGACCCCAATCTATTGGCCCAGGAGCAGATCGAACAGACCTACGGCAAGGAAGACAATATCCTCGTTGTGATCGAGGCAAGGCAGGGCGATATCTTCACGCCGGAGAACCTCGCCACGGTGCAAAGCATCACAGAGCAATCGTGGTTTGTCCCCAATTCCAGACGCGTGGATTCGCTGAATAACTTTCTCTATCCCTCGGTGGATGGCGACGATATCCGTATCGGGGCACTGATTGAGAATGCGACAGCACTCTCGGCACAGGAAATAGCGGCCATTCGCGAGACGGCGCTCTCCCAGCAACCGCTGATAGGCAGGATTTTGTCGGCAAACGGCAGCGTCACTGCCGTGAATATCAGTTTGAACCTGAACATGCCGGACTCCGACAAAGCGCTCGCCATCGCCGAATCAGTTCGATTTGCCCGCGATATTCAGGAAAAGGCCGCATTGGCCAACCCGGGGCTGAATATTTATCTGGCGGGATGGGCGCTGACCGAGCAAACGCTCGCTGAAGTTACACAGGCCGACTCTGTGAGCCTGATGCCGCTGATGTTCTGTATCGTATTGCTGCTACTGGCGTTGCTACTTCGTTCGATTATGGCCTCTGTGTGCACAGTGATCGCTATTATCCTCAGCGTCATCGTGGGCATGGGCTATGCAGGGTGGACGGGCATCGGCATCAACAGCGTCAACGTCTCCGCACCAACCATTATAATGACACTCGCGATTGCCGATTGCGTGCACGTGCTCAGCACATTCCTGTCACAGTTGCGCCTCGGCAACGACAAGCGCACTGCACTTGGCACGAGCCTGCATCACACCCTGTACCCGATATTACTCACCAGCATAACCACTGCGCTGGGCTTTATCAGTATGAACTTCAGCGACTCACCACCCTTTCGCGAATTGGGAAATATAGCGGCGGCGGGCGTGTTGGGAGCGCTTTGGGTGACCTTGGCAATACTCCCCAGCCTGATACTGATAACACCGTTCAAATCCAGCACCGGTGCGAGGACCGGATTGCCCATGGAGCGATTGTCCAGACTTGTCACCGGCCATTCCACTGCCATTTTCTGGAGTTCTCTCGCTCTGGTTATTCTCGCTATCAGCTTCATACCGAGACTCCAGCTTAACGACGACCCGACAAGCTATTTTTCATCCGACGTCGCCCTGACCGATGCCATTCGTGTCGTTGAGGAAAAACTCTCCGGTAATCAGTCACTGCATTACTCGATCGATGCAGGGCAGCCACAGGGTGTGTCAGACCCCGACTTCCTGGAATCCGTTTCAAGGTTTTCCGACTGGCTGCGGCAGCAGCCAGAAGTCGTCAACGTGGACGTGTTTACCGACACGCTAAAGCGACTCAACCAGGTGTTGCATGAGGATGATCCAGACTGGCACCGCCTGCCCGATTCAAAGGAAATGACATCCCAGTACATACTGCTTTACGAAATTTCCATACCCTACGGCCTGGACGTGACCCACCAGATCAGCGCAGATAAGTCTGCGCTCAAGGTAGCAGTGGTGTTGAAAAACCAGAAATCGCAGGGCCTGATCAGTTTCGAGGAGCGCGCACGCCAGTGGATGGAGACCAATACGCCAGAGATCGTAACGCGCGGAGCTGGCCAGTCGATAAGTTTTGCACACATTGGCATGAGAAACATCGAAAGCATGCTCAGCGGCTCACTCTTTGCCATTGTCGTCATCTCCCTGTGCATGGTGGTGGCGTTTCGCTCAGTCAAGTTCGGTCTGATCAGCTTTTTACCGAACCTGTTCCCGGCCCTTGTCATACTTGGTATCTGGGGGGCGGTGGTGAGCGAAATCAATATGGCGGCTTCTGTTGTTTTCAGCCTGACTCTTGGTATCGTTGTCGATGACAGCACCCACTTTCTGGTCAAATACAGGGAGGCCCGGATACAGCACAACATGAGTGCGACGGAGGCAGTCCACCGAACACTCACTACCGTAGGCAGCGCTCTGGTATCCACCTCTATCGTGTTGGCGGCAGGTTTTTTGGTTCTGGTGCACTCCGATTTTGCGGTTAATTCGACATCGGGCCTACTCGTGGCACTGACGATTGCTGTGGCTTTGGTACTGGATCTTCTGTTCTTGCCCGCGCTGCTGATGAAGATTGATCGCTGGCTGATACCTGGTTCCGGCTAAGATAAAACTCCATGGAAGAGCACTATGA
>TARA_R110002072_G_scaffold235697_9_pt1 | contig 17288 bp, 18 predicted proteins | sample TARA_R110002072 | Tara Oceans TARA_R110002072 (sample SAMEA4397118) | marine metagenome | biome: Polar Biome; feature: [SRF] surface water layer (ENVO:00010504); material: water (ENVO:00002006), including particulate matter (ENVO:01000060) such as... | depth 5 m | reverse complement strand
TCTCGCGAAATAAGATTGGCTTGCTGATTGGTTACTTTAATTAAATTTTCCCTGGCTTGTATGCGACTGGAAATGTTTTCAACCTCGGTGAGTACAGACTTTTCTTTCTTTTTTGTTGAAAAAAGCAAGTTGTTGATTTGTTTTATTTCCTCTTGTATTTGCAATCGTTGCTGTTCAAGTTCGGCTTGTTTGTCAGTTTGAGATAAAAGCATTTGCCCTGTTAAAAACAGCATTCCAAAAATCAAAAAAGCTCTTATCACTACACTCATTAATCTATAGTTATTTCTTGATAGCCTCTGGGAATTCTGAACGGAAAAGTCACCACAGGATTAACATCAATGTTTCTGTAATCAAGTATTATTCTTGTTTGCCTGCTTTGCTCAATGGCGTTTAATCTTATTTCTTTTGGATAAATATGATTTCCCGCTTCTTGATAAGATATATAATCTACAGTAAGAACACGTTGCTCGTTTGGTTGTGCTACTTGTTGTGATGCCATTCTAAAATTTGCTGGATTTAGCAAAAAAATATGTTGAAATAATTCCTCTTGTTTTTTTGGCGTAAGCTTGTAATTAATATCTGTTAAAGAAACCAAATAATTTTTATCATTCAAATGAAAAACTGCATTACCTAATAAAATATTTTGTGCCATTTCAAAATCAATGTCCACTCCCAGCCAGCGACTCAATAAGCTGAAATCTCCATCAAAATACGTTTTGTCTATGGTTTCATAATAGCTCACTTTTTCTGGAGTGATGAGCAGCTTTGCCATTGTGATTCCTAAAATTGAAGCACTTACCCATATGTTTTCATCCTTTTGCATTCGTAAACTTACGGTGACGCTTTGCGAAGTATCTCCGTCATCATAATTCACTTGAACCCTTGATGCTATAGTTTTAAAGCGCGCTTCACTTTTTTTATGAAGGTCAATTAATTCCTTCGCGCTTATTCCTTTGTCAAGGGCTGTTGAAGCTTTTCTGGATGTGCCACAAGATAGTAGGAGTGTGCTTAGAAAAATAACCGTTGCAGCTTTAAAAAAGTTCATACAGAGATTTAGTTTTTTTCAAGGATTTGTTTTGCTTTATTTTCATATTCTGTTGCCTTAGAAGTATTCCCTTCTTTTTCATGCACTTTGCTTAGTTGAAGGTAAAAGTCAAGCTCCATTTGAAGGTCATCAATGAGAAAATCAAGTCCTGTTTCCAGCATCAATTTTGCTCTTGAAGTGTTTTCAAGGTTTAGGTTTGCTAAACCATTGATTAAATAAAGTAACGGCTGACTGGGAAATAAATCAAGACTTTTCCTGCTTAATTCCTCAGCCTCATTATATTTATTAAAATCAATCTGTAACAAAAGCGTGTTTTTAATCAGGTTATAATCGGTTGCATTGTTTTTTAGGCCCATTTGAAAATACTGAAGTGCTTCTTCTTTCAGTTCTTTTCCTAAATAATAATTGCCCAGTTGCACATAAACTTGGTTGTTGTTTGATTCTTTAGAAAACAGCGCGACCATTTCCTCGAGGTTTTTTTCAAAAGCCGGATTTTCATTTACAAAAAGCAAAAAGTCATTCAATACCCTAAATTTGTTTTCTTCATCGATTTCATCTGAAGCAAAAATCTTTTTCATTGAGGTTATTGCTTCATTGGTTTTTCCGTCATCAAGGTAAAATTTATACAAGGCCAAATGTGCCAAATGGGAACCGGGATTGACTTCAATTAATTTTTTCGCTGTAGCGAAAGCCGCCTCTTTGTTATTTTGCTCACTATAAAGATAAATGAGATTGAGAAAATCCTGCTCGTTTGCCGGAGTGCGATTGACGCGCTGTTCCAAATCTGAAATCTGTCCCCCGGTATCGTCGCTTTTTGAATAGATTTGTTGCCTCAATTGGTTTCTGTAGTCGTTGTTTCCCAGTTCCTGATCCAATTCGTCCAAAAGCTGCAACGCCTTGTCATACTGTTCAGTTCGTTCATAGAGATTTGCCAGGTCTTCTTTGTATTCTTTATCAAAAGGAATGAGTTTTTTAACAACATCGATGGCTTTCAGGTAATCATTGGTATTGTAATACACATCATACAATCCCTCATAAGCTTCGGGTTTACCCGGTTCCATTTGAAGGACTTTGTTGTAATTCTCCTCTGCCTTTTCCCATTGTTTTAAAAAACCATAGTTTTTTGCCATTTCATTGTAAATGACCACTTCATTAGGAGATTCTTCTGCAGCTTTATCTAAAGATTTGAGTGCGCGATCATAGTTTTCAATCCCTTTTTGTTTGAGTGCTTCAAAAAAGTGTTCTTGAAAACGGTCTGTGACCACACCTAGTTCGTCAGTAATTTCCTCTTCTACTTTTTCTTTTTCGTCTTGAGCATTAGTGAACTGTGGAATGAATAAAATTCCAAGGTATAAAAGGATCAGGTATGTAATTTTTGTTTTCAAAAAGTGGTTCTTATTAAGTAAAGCAGGAACTAATCCATTACGGAATAATCACCCAAACTCACAGAAGTGAAGTTCCCGTCAAAGATAACGTGATTCCCTATCATTGCATTGTCTAAACTGGCATTTTTAATTGTAGTGTTGGATTGAATCAAGCTATTTTTAATTGTGCTGTTCTCGACAATGCAGCCATCGCCCAAAGAAACATTAGGACCGATAGTAGCATTTTTTAAAGTCACTTTTTCACCAATATAACAGGGTTCAATAATAGTTGAATTGTTTTCGTTGATACTGCTTGAAATCAATGGTATTCGTTCTTTTGAAAGGTGATTGAGCATGCGGGTATTGGTTTCAACGGTGACATTTTTATTGCCACAATCCATCCATTCATCAATTTTTCCGGGAACGAAAACTTTTCCCTGCTCCATCATTGCTTTGATACCATCATTGATTTGATACTCCCCTCCATGGGTTAAATTGGCATCCAGCACTTTTTGCAACTCATCTTTTAAAACCGAAACATCTTTGAAGTAATAAATACCAATTACTGCAAGATTGGAAACAAAATCCTGAGGTTTTTCTACCAGACCGGTAATGTGGTTGTTTTCGCTTAAATTCACCACACCATACTGTGAGGGGTTTTGCACTTCCTTGACCCAAATGACGCTGTCAGCATTTTCATCTAACTGGAAATCTGCCCTAAAAAGCGTATCAGCATAAGCAATTACACAGGGGCCGCTCAAGGAATTTTTGGCACACATAATAGCATGACCGGTGCCTAAGGGTTTGTCTTGATAGTAAATAGTGCCTTTAGCGCCCATTGTTTTTGCGATATCCAGGAGACTTTCTTCCACTTCTTTTCCAAAATCTTCAGCAATGATAAAAGCGACTTCTTCTATTTTTCTATTTAACACTTTAGCGATGTCTTTCACCAAACGATGGACAATGGGTTTTCCCGCTACAGGAATTAATGGTTTTGGTACTGTGAGTGTATGTGGGCGAAGACGGCTTCCGCGGCCTGCCATTGGTACTATTATTTTCATTATTAAGATATTAGATTTGAGATATTAGACATAAGACTTTTATTTTACTCCGGTGCTTCCAAATCCGCCTTCGCCTCTTGATGTTTCAGAAAGCGCTTCCACTTCAGTCCACTCGGCGCGCTCGTGTTTTGCGATGACGAGTTGGGCGATGCGCTCGCCGTTTTCAATGGTGAATGCTTCGTTTGAAAGATTGACAAGTATTACTCCAATCTCTCCACGGTAATCTGCGTCAATTGTTCCGGGAGCGTTTAAGACCGTTATTCCTTTTTTAGCTGCCAAGCCACTGCGAGGTCTTACTTGCGCCTCTGTGCCCACGGGAAGCTCTATAAAGAGGCCGGTTTTCACAATAGCGCGTTCCAAGGGTTGCAAGGTGATGGCCTCCTCGATAAAGGCACGCAAATCCATTCCCGCAGAAGCAATAGTTTCATAATGTGGAAGCGGATGATTTGATTTGTTGATGATTTTTATGTTCATTTTTATTGGGAATATTTTTGAAGTGCTTGATTATTTTCCATAATGATATCTGCAAGAAGCAATTAACAACTGTTCGTCTTTGTACTTATAAACCAGTCTGTGTTCTGCGGTGATTCTTCTTGACCAATATCCTTGTAAATCGCCTTTTAAGGCTTCTGGCTTTCCTATACCTTCAAAGGGTGTGCGCATACAGCTTTTTATTAATTCATTTATGCGCTTTAGAATTTTCTTATCTACCTTTTGCCAATAAAGATAGTCTTCCCAAGAAGTTGATGACCAAATTAATCTCATTCTTCCAGAAGATCTTTTTGAATACCATTCCCTTCTTCAAGTTCTTTAATGGAGCTTAACAAAACATCTCTGTTTTTTCCTGTAAGCAAATAAGTGGTTTCTTTTAATGAATTGTATTCATCTAATGAAATCAAAACCAAGTCTTTTCCCTTTTTTCGCTTGATAACAACATCGCTTACATCATTGACAACTTTGTCAAACCAATGTTTTAAGTTAGCTCTAAACTCTGTATAATTTACTGTTTCCATTTTGCAAAGATACTGTAAAGTACTTAAAAGCGTACGTTTTATTTTTTAATTCGTAAAAGTTGCTGAACCGCTTGTTTTTCCTGTATGAGTACCAAAGTTAAAAAAGCAATCCATAATGGGATGGTGAACTCATAAGTATTTCTGAAAATATAAAAACAAACTCCAGATAAAACAATAGAACCGAAGAAATACAAACTTATTTTTTTAATCGCATAGGGAATGGGGAAATATTTTTGACCATAATAAAACGAAAGCAACATCATGGTACCGTAAGCCGCCACAGTTGCTATGGCCGATCCCATAAAACTCATGGTGGGAATGAGGATAAAGTTGACCGCAAGTGTAATAATCGCACCCACAATTGAAATATAGGCCCCAAACTTTGTGCGGTCTGTAACTTTATACCAGACAGAAAGGTTGTGATAAATTCCCAGGCAAAAATTGGCCAGTAGAATCAGAGGCACAATTTGCATTGCCTCCCAGTAATCGCTGTCGCGAATGAGGATAATTTTCAATACATCTGCAAAAACAACCACGGTAATTAAAATAATGGAGCCAAAAGCAATAAAATAGCGAGTTATGAGCGCATAAGTTTCAGGGGCGTTTTTTTCTTTTGCCTGACTGAAGAAAAAAGGTTCGATTCCCAACCGGAACGCTGTTGCGAAAAGAGTCATGAAAATGGCCAATTTGTAGCAGGCGGCATAGGCACCCACAGCTTCATCAGCGATATCGGCGGGGAGCAACCATCCTAAAAGAATTCTGTCAAAAGCCTCATTTACGGCAAATGCAATGCCCGCAATTAAAACAGGAACTGCATACCGCATCATTTCCTTCCAAAGCGGTTTACTGAATTTATAAATTGTTTTAAAGTAAAATGGCAGCAACAATATAAAAGTAATCGCACTTGCCACCACCATGGATAGGAAAATGTATGAAATTTGGTAATCCTCAAGGTATAATTTCCCCCAAAATCCATCAGATGCCAGACGGGGGAGCGCAACAAGGAAAAACACATTTAGTCCAAGATTTACAGCTACATTGAAGATTTTAATAATCGCATAGCGCACAGGTTGCTCGTTGGCACGCAACCACGCAAAGGGTATAATCACCAATGCATCCAGCGTAAGCACAAAAATCGTAAAGGTGATATACTCCACAGGAATACCTGAAAGTGTAGAGAGTCCGTTTCTAAAAGTAAACGCAGCAACTAAAAACAGCAGCGAAGTAAAGATGAGTGAAATGGTTGCTGTTGAAACAACCGTATTCTTATCTTCTTCTTTGGTGAAAAACCTGAAAAAGGCCGTTTCCATTCCATACGCCAGGATAACGTTAAAGAGGATGATCCACGAGAAAATGATAGAGATTTCACCATATTCACTTGTGGGAAGCACCGCAGTGTAAAGCGGCACCAAAAGAAAACTCAGCATTCTGGGCAATACCGTTGCCAGACCGTAAATAAAAGTGTGTTGAAAGAGTTTTTTTAAAGCCGTCAAAAGCAAGGATTGTTAGAAACGATAAATGTATTTAAAACGACTTAGTTCCACAAAATTTTATGGATTAGTTATCACCCGGTTTTGAAGACGGATAGGCGACTTCATCTTTTTCACTAATGTTTTCGATTTTGAAATAGAAAATCTTATTATCCTTTTGGTATTGAATCACTGCTTCATTGGCTTTTAGCTCAAAAGGGATTTCCGAAACCAATGACGGTCTGGGATTGTCCATTTCCTTAACAGGATTGCTGTCTAATACAACATCTTCTTTTGGTTTGTCAACGAAAGTAGCAAGGTATTCATTGGAATTTTGCTGGTTTTGTTTGAGCTCCTCTTCTTTTCCTCTGAAGTATATTTTTTGGATAAGCACACCCTCTGAAATTTCAGAGAATATGAGCGTTAAATGAATTCCTTTGCCGGCTTCCTGTGTGCCCCCAAACCATTTTTGAAAGCTTACCTCTGCAACTTCAAAGGGTGGGTTTTCCTGAAGTACCATTTTATTGCTGTTGCAGGAAAAAATGAAAATGGATAGGATTGTAAATGTGAATAGGCGCATAGGTTTCGTTTTTAGTCAGCATAACTCAAATGATATGCCATAAAGGTATTGAAAAACTCTTAGGTTTTATCATTCACACTCGGGACTGATAGGGTTATAAGTTTGCTGGAAAATTAAAATTTATAACCAAGTCCTAAAAATGCTGTTGTTCCTTTAGCGGCAGTCAAATCACGCGTAGTATTTTTTGCATTAAAATAGGGTATCAATAATTTTAAATACAGTTTTTCTCTCAAATTGTAATTTGCCCCGGCTCCTAAAGTCCATAAAAACAAGCCGCTATTATCTATATTAGTTGAAGAATAATTATCTATTCCAAAACCAAAACCAGCTTGACCATAAGCTTTCCATTTTTCAAGATTGAGGAAGTATAATTGTCCTGTTGCCAAAATACCATATGAATGTATAGTTGTACCAGAATCATTTTTAATGATTGTATTGTTTGAACTATAAAAGTTTGTGGCAACTGAAAAGGTTTTAGTAGTAAAAAATTCAAACCCAGCAATACCTATTATACCAAAATCACTGGAGTCACCTGTTGTTAAGTAAGGAGCTGCTTGAAGAAAAATATCCAAATCCCCTTTTTTATTTTGACTATAAAGAGTTACCATTAGAAGGAGAGCAAGAGTTGAGAGAAAAGTTTTTTTCATTGATGTTGGTTTTTGTTAGTTTCATCCAATTCGTCAAAAATGATTCCAAAAATTTCTAGCTAAAAAAGAAACCCTCTCAGGGTTTTGAACCCTGAGAGGGTTGAATAATTATTCTAATATTTCACTCGTCCTAATTGTTCAGCACTTCGTTATTGAGAAAATTTGGCTTCGCCTAATTGTTCAGCGCTTCCGCTCCACCAACAATTTCAAGAATTTCATTGGTAATGGATGCTTGTCGTGCTTTGTTGTAGGACAATTTAAGTGCGTCTCTAAGCTCGGTCGCGTTGTCTGTTGCTTTGTGCATCGCGGTCATACGTGCACCATGCTCACTAGCTACAGAATCTCTGATGCCTGTAAATAGCTGTGTCTTTAAACTTTTTGGAATCAACTGCTCAACAATTTCTAATTTTGAAGGCTCAAAAATATAATCCTGATTTTTCATTGAAGGCACTTCTTCAGTCGTTTCCATAGGAACGATAGGAAGGAATTGCTCTTTAGCCACAATTTGGGTAGCCGCATTTTTAAATTGGTTATAGACCAAAATTATCTTGTCATACTTCCCGGAAGTGAACGATTCCATCAACTTTTCAGCAATTATAGACACGTTTTCAAAGTTCAGATCCTCAAATATTTCATTGTTGTTTTCAGCGATGGTGTGGGTTTTCTTTAAAATGTCATTCCCCTTTTTACCCAAGGTGAAAAAATCAACTTTTTTGCCCTGAAAACCGGCAGCAATTGTTTTTGCTTCCTTAACAATGTTTGAATTAAATGCGCCGGCAAGCCCTCTGTTTGAAGTAATGGCAACAATCAAGACACTTTTTACTTCGCGTTGATCGGCATATTTACTTCCGCTGTCACCTTCCAGTGTGGCACTAAGACTTTGTAATAATTGCGTTAATTTATCAGCATAGGGACGCATTGCGGTAATGGCATCTTGCGCTTTCTTCAGTTTTGCAGCAGATACCATTTTCATGGCACTGGTAATCTGCATCGTTGAAGATACTGATGTAATCCTGTTGCGTATTTCTTTTAAGTTTGCCATTTTATTATAGTATCAAGTATTGAGATGTGAGTATTGAGACGTATCTCATCTCTCAATACTCACGTCTCAAATCTAATTGTATTTCGCTGAAAGCTCCTTTGCAACATTTGCAAGTGTGTCCATCACCTCATCGGTTAATTTACCTGCTTTGATATCGTCAAGGATGTTTCTGTGCTTAGCGTTCAGGAATTCGATGTATTGAGTTTCAAATTCTTTTACTTTATCAACAGGAACACTTCTCAACAAGTTTTTAGAACCTGCATAAATAATCGCCACCTGATCTTCAACGGTAAACGGACTTGCTTCCGCTTGCTTTAAAATTTCAACGTTGCGCTTTCCTTTTTCGATAACGTTCATTGTTGCAGCATCAAGGTCTGAACCAAACTTGGCAAAAGCTTCCAGTTCACGATACTGTGCCTGGTCAAGCTTTAATGTACCCGCTACTTTCTTCATCGATTTAATCTGAGCGTTACCACCCACACGTGATACTGAAATACCCACGTTAATCGCCGGACGAACACCCGCATTAAATAAATCTGATTCCAGGAAGATCTGACCGTCTGTAATCGAAATTACGTTGGTAGGGATATATGCAGAAACGTCACCGGCTTGTGTTTCAATAATGGGTAATGCTGTTAACGACCCACCCCCTTTTACTTTGTCTTTTAAAACTTCCGGAAGGTCGTTCATGTTTGCTGCAATACTGTCATCATTGATGATTTTAGCCGAGCGCTCCAACAATCTTGAGTGTAAGTAGAAAACGTCACCTGGATAAGCTTCACGTCCCGGAGGTCTTCTTAAAAGAAGGGATACCTCACGGTATGCAACTGCTTGTTTTGATAAATCATCATAGATGATCAATGCGGGACGACCTGTGTCTCTGAAATATTCACCAATTGCAGCACCGGCAAAAGGAGCATACACCTGCATCGGGGCAGGGTCACTCGCATTTGCAGCAACAATAGTGGTGTATGCCATAGCGCCTTTGTCTTCAAGGACTTTGGCTATGTTAGCAACGGTTGATGCTTTTTGACCAATGGCTACATAGATACAATAAACCGGTTCACCGGCATCATAAAATTCTTTTTGATTGATAATGGTATCAATACAAACGGTAGTTTTACCGGTTTGACGGTCACCAATCACCAATTCACGCTGACCTCTACCCACGGGAATCATCGCATCAATGGCTTTGATACCGGTTTGAAGTGGCTCTGTTACGGGCTCTCTGTAAATTACACCGGGCGCTTTGCGTTCAAGAGGCAATTCATAGGTTTCACCAACTATAGGCCCTTTTCCGTCGATTGGAATACCGAGTGTATCCACTACACGTCCTGTGATTCCTTCTCCCACTTTGATAGAAGCGATGCGTTGTGTACGTTTTACGATAGAGCCTTCTTTAATTGCTTTTGAAGGTCCTAAAAGTACCACCCCAACATTGTCTTCCTCGAGGTTAAGTACAATACCTTCCAAACCACCGCCAAACTCTACAAGTTCGCCATATTGAACATTTGAAAGTCCATACACGCGGGCAATACCATCACCCACAGTTAAAACAGTTCCTACTTCATCAAGGGAAGCTGATGCTTCAAATCCTGAAAGTTGTTTCTTTAAAATTGCTGATACTTCAGCCGGTTTTACTTCTGCCATTGTATTAAAATATAAAGTTAAAGTCGTCTAAGACGCTTTTTTAATTATATGCTTGCTTAAATTCTTTTCTCAATTCTTCAAAATTGTTTGCAATACTTGCATCATATTGTGTATCGCCTACGCGTAAAACAAATCCTCCAATAATTGCCGGATCTACTTTGTTGATTAAAGTCACCTCTGTTGCTCCGGTAAGTTCTTTTACTTTAGCTAAGACTTTTTGCTCCAAAGCTTCGTCAAGAGGAATTGCTGATGTTACAACTGCTTCAACCGCATTGATGCTTGTGTTGTAAAGTGAAATATAATTTTCGGCAACTTTTTCCAAAAGACCTCCTCGTTTGTTGTCAATCAAAATGTCCATCAGACTCAAAACAGCTTCAGAGGAATTACTGAACACTTCTTTTAAAACAGTACGTTTTTCTTCTTGTTTTATCAAAGGGCTTTTCAACATCAATTGCAATTCTTTACTTCCTTGAAGGGTGTTCAAAACGTCTTTCATTTCAGCAAAGGTCTCTTTTGAAGAACCATTATCTGAGGAAAGGTCTAAAACTGCTTTTGCGTATCTTATGGCTGCTCTGCTCATGAGTTGCTTAGTTTAGTGTTGCTTTTCCTAACATATCCTCTACAAGTTTTTCTTGCTGGCCTTTGTTAGATAATTCTTGCTTTACAACTTTTTCTGCAATTTCTAAAGAAAGTGATGCTACCTGACCCTTCAGTTCGGCAATAGCAGCTTTTTTCTCGCTTTGAATGGCTTCCTGAGCCTGAGCAATCATTTTATCTGCTGTTTGTTTTGCATCCTCTTTCGCGTCAGCGATCATTTTATTTTTCATATCGCGTGCGTCTTTCAACATCGCTTCGCGTTCTGCACGGGCTTCTTGCAATATTCTTTCATTGTCTGCCTGAAGGTTTTCCATTTCACGACGAGCAGCTTCAGCAGCAGCAAGGGCGTCTTTAATAGATTCTTCACGAGAACTTACTGCGCCTAGAATAGGTTTCCAGGCAAATTTCTTTAAAATAAAAAGGAGTATAAGGAAGGTGATTGCCGTCCAAAATACCAATCCAAATCCGGGAGTTACTAAATCCATTTCTAATTTTTTTTAATCATTTAAATTTTTAAAAACACAGAAGCAACCAACCGTTACTTCTGTGCTTTTTGATTTTTAACCTTGTAACAAGGCAACAACAACACCAAATAATGCAACCGCCTCAACGAAGGCTGCAAGAATAAGTGCAGATGTTTGAATCTTACCTTGGATTTCAGGTTGACGAGCCATAGCTTCCATAGCCGACCCACCAATACGTCCGATACCCATTCCAGCTCCAATAGCTGCTAAACCAGCTCCAATAGCTGCGATTCCTGTAATAGTCATAGTATAAAATTTAAATTAATTAATGGTGTTCATGTTCTTCTGTTGCCATTCCAAAATAGAGGGCTGACAAGATGGTAAATATATAAGCCTGAATTGCTGTAACAACAATCTCAATTACTATAATAAATAATGAAAAAGCCACAGATACAGGCGCAATTGCAACCGTATTAAAAATAAAAATGAGCGACATTAATGCCAGAATTATAATATGTCCTGCAGTGATATTTGCAAAAAGACGAATCATAAGAGAGATGGGTTTTGTAAACATTCCCACAATCTCTATGGGCATTAAAAATATTTTCATTGGGACCGGAACTCCGGGCATCCAGAAAATGTGCTTCCAGTAGCTTTTGTTTCCACTAAATGTTGTAATGATAAAAGTGAACGTCGCCATTGTTAATGTAAATGCAATATTTCCGGTAAGGTTGGCTCCATTTATGATTGGGATTAACCCAAAAATATTATTTAGCCAAATAAAGAAAAAGACCGTTAAAAGGTATGGCATATAACGTGCATACTTTTTCTCACCAATCATTGGTATGGCAACTTCATCTCTAATAAACAGGACTAATGGTTCTACAAAACTGGCAATCCCTTTAGGAATAAAATTTTCAGATTTTTTGTATTTTCTGGCAGCTCCAATAAATATTAAGAACAATACCAACATTGAAACCCACATCATAAAGACGTTTTTAGTGATGGAGATGTCAAGCGGCTTGGTGGTATTTGCCGGATAACCGTCTTCGCCTTTTACTAATGTATCTTCACCAGGATTGAGTTGATAGATTTTCTCTTTGTAATTCACAAATTTTCCGCCGTTTCTTTCAACCACAACATTTCCGTAATAATCGTGATCAAAGGCAGATGACATAAAGGTTGTGAGGCCATTATCAGTCCACAAAATGATAGGAAGAGATATAGAATATTTCTTTTCGCCTATTTCAATAATATGAAACCCATAAGCATCTTTAACGTGATGCATAATCATGCTCTTGGGGTCAAATTTATTTTCTTTTTCATTTTCCTCTAATAGAGTTTCCTCTAATGCAGAGCTTTCGTTTTGCGAATAGGAAGCAAATGAAGTCACTAAAAATATTCCTAAAAACAGTGTTCTTATAGCACTTAAGTTCATGGGTATCATTAAGGTAATAATGCGTTTCTGAAAATCGGTGCAAATGTAGTAATACTAAATGAATTGTCAAACAATAAAATACAGGTTTATTTCTCTTTGAGAAAAAGTGTGATGTTGACAATTTCAAAAGCCAAATAAAGAAAATAAGGGATGAAGAAATTAAACACTTCCAAGATTGCATTTTCATTAGGTTTTAACAAAACCGGAAGTAAAAAAACGATACAAAGAATCATCTTTAAAAGTGTCGCCCCCATAAAAAGAGGAAAGATTTGTGTTTTACCTGCCGCGTGTTTAAAATTTACAATCGTATAAACAATTAAAACCGTGATAAAGTGAAATCCATAGATAGCATAAAGCGGCAATATGAGTTCAACATCTTCAAAAAAGTGAAAAGAGATATACCAATGAATTGCAAATAACAACAAAGTAAAGAGGAGCAAAAGCATCACAAAGGTAACTTCCCTTTTTAGGAATAATGGATTCATTGAGTATCTTTTTTTGAATTGGATAAGAGTTGCCTAATAGCAGCAAAAATAGCGATTAAAACGGAAAGTAGTGAAAGTCCGGCTGTGAGTATGGGTTTTTTAGTTTCAAAATAATCGTCGAGGAGGCTTCCACAATAAGTGCCCACACCGATAATAGCAATCATTTGAAATGCAATCCCAGAGTAAACGGCATAATTGCTAAACGCTTTGCTCTGTTTTTTGCTTTGAGCTTCTTTCTTGTCTTTCAAAAAGGTGGTTTTGAGATTTTATCGATTCCTCATTTTCTTCCTTCTTTTCAATCATTTGCTTTACAGAGCCTTTCATTACACAAGTTGCATTAAAAGCAGCACCCGGTTCAATAGCAAGTTTTCCTGCAACGACATCGCCGTCAACTTGAGCCGTAGCTCTTAAAGTTAAGGTGCCCGAAATAGTCATATTCCCGGAAAATTTTCCTTCAATATCTGCATTTTCACATTCCAATGTACCTTTTATAACACCGGTTTCACCTAAAACAACTTTTGAGGGAGTTTTCACATTGCCTTGAATGTTTCCATCAATGCGCATGCCCGATTTTGAAACAAGATCGCCTGTGATTGAGGTTCCTTCAGTAATTCTATTTTGTTGATTTCCAACAATGGCGGGGGCTTTGGATTTTTTGTCTGTGAACATTTTAATTGATTTTGTCGTTATACAATTCCAAATTTTTATGCACTTGAATTACGGCATAATTGGGTGAGGATATTTCAATATAGGGTTGATTTAACTTGTATTTTTTGTTTTCTTTTAGGGTTTCTGCAAATCCTCTGGCACCTTCTTTACTGTAAAGACCGTGAACAACAACAAACACTTTAGATGCATTGTAATAGTCAATTGAGGTGTCAAGGTAATTGAATTTTAATTCATCAATTGCAGTGTCTAATTTGTCTTTGAGAGCCATTGCCTCTTCTCTGGATGAGACCTCAAATTCATAGATGAGTTTCCAACGTTCAGAGTCGTTGTTGGCTTCAAAGTCAAACTTTTCTATTTTGGGTAACTGGGCGTGAAAAATGTTATTGGCTTTTCTTCCTTCTTCAGAATTGGGATAATTAAGCGAAATAAAATTGATTGCATTTTTATATGCTTCAAAGCCATCTTGCCTTCCAATTGCTGTTGCTTTAAGCAATTCAAACTTTGGCACTAATGGATCTCCCACATACATATTGATATAGCGATCTGCCATAGTTATCACTTCACCATACTGCTGGTCTTCAAAAAGATGGTATAGTTCAAAATATTTAAATTCCGGACTTGTTTCATCGGCTCCCAGTTGTGCGCCGGGGTTTCTTATAAATTCTGCATAGCGAGAATCCGGGTGGTTTGAAACGATGTCATTTTTGTATTGTTCTACTTTAGCGTTATCTCCCAGAAGTTCATATGTTTTATACAAATGATATTTTGCAGGAACCACAAGTCGCTCATCAGGCTGATAGGAAAGCAGCGTTTCAAGACGGTTAATTGCCAGATTGTATTCACTAAACTTTTCTTTGTAGATGAGTCCCAATTGGTAATAGGCCATATCTCTGTCTCTTGTGATACTGTCAATTACTTTTTGGTCACTTGGGATTTGTGCCAGATAAGTTTCAGGTAAAAAGGCCTCCCCTGTTGTAAATTCTTTTTTGGTTGCTGCCAGTTCATCTTGTGCATCACCAGAATCTAAAACAACCGTTTTATTTGACCTGCGCCAATCGTCTTCCAGTTTCCTGTCTCCCCATTGCCTTCTAAACTGTTGCTTACCAAAAGCAGCAGCAGTTGTATTATAGAAATAAAATGTTCCTCCTGCCTCAGTTGCATCTCCTTTGTTACCACCTTTAAAAAACTCATTGCTTCTAAATCCTTCTTCTGATTTTACTAGCGCCAAAGAATCTGCAATGGCTTTTTCTTTTAGCTGAGTTGTATATGCGGTAAAATAAGCGAGTCTCTCTCCTTCACTCATTTTGACAATATTCAACACACTGTCATTGACTTTAGCAACCGTTTCATACCTGATGACATCTTCAAGATTGTCTCTTTTCTTTTTAATCTGGCGATGCAGTTTGGTGTTTTCAACCAGGCGCTGGAGGGTGCTGTCAAAATAATCGCCCGCCATCTTGTACTCAGCTTTGTCAAAATAAATATCTCCAAGAGCTTCATAATTAAAGGCCTGAAGTTTTTGATTTTGTCTAAACTCTTTGATTGATGTGTTGTATGCTACAATTGCAGCATCAATTTCATCTGTTTTTGTGTAAAATTTTCCTCTTTGATGGTGAATGATATCAAGGAAGGGTCTGTTTTCTCTGTCTTCTGCAAGTTTTTCAAGCTGCTCTTCTAGCAACACTTTATCTCCTTTTTCATAATCAAAGTTTTTGATTTTTTCCATTTTGGCGTTAATCATATACGTTCTGGGAGATTTTCTATTGAGGGCAATGACTTCATCAAAAGCTATATTTGCACTGTCTTTTTGATTTAAAAGGTTGTAGAGTTGTCCTTTTATGTAGAGGAGTCTTCCTTTTGTTTCATTGTTTTTAGTAAATTTTGCAGCGTTTTTTATATGAACGACCGCACTATCTGGTGATTCAAGATTGATATAGGCTTGTGCCATCATTGCAGAAGCATCTGCAAAGTCTTCATCCTCAAGGTTTGCTTCTTCAAATAGTTCTTTTAGGTTTTCAATGGCTACATCTTCATTTTGAAGTCTAATGTTTGTTTTTTCTCGCCAAATTTTAGCAGTATTCACACTGTTGCTTGTGGGGTATCTGTGAAGTATAAAATTAAACGCCTCAATGGCGGGGATAAATCTGGATTCAAAATATCTCGATTTCCCTAAAAGCATATAAGCTTCATCTATTTGAGGGTTGTGTTCTTTTCCGTTGAAGTAGAGAGAATGCTTTTGAATGGCGATAACGGCTTTGTCTTCAGCGCGTTCAAAATCTGTGTTTCTTGTTTCGCCAGGTAATTGTATTTCTTCCTTAACTTGAATGAGTTCAATTGGCAGAATCTCAAAATAATCGTCTTTCATGGTTTGAGCGAGACTTCGCTTACCCTGTTCCAAGGCCAGGTTCCCATTGTATAACGCATTGAATTCTGCATTGACTGCCCGATAATTTCTTGTCATAAATGTGCTTTTCTTTCGGGAGCAAGAGGAGGCTACCAAAATCAAGACAAGAAGTACTGCTGAAAATTTATAAATGCCCTTCAAATCAAATAGTGTTTTTTATATGATAACTAACTAAAAATCTTAGTATTTAGTATGTAAAAATTTTAGCGAGGTGTAAAAATACGTTTCTTTTTGAAAATATTAGAAATGTAAGCTTAAAATTTGAAGTTAATGCCGGTTTGATTAAAATTATAAAGTTTATAAAAGTAATGCTTCATATTCAATCAAGATTGTATTTTTGCAAAAAAAAGCATGTCAAGACTACATACCCTTACCGTCAAGAAAATCCTAAAGGAAACTCCCGAGGCTGTTTCGATTCATTTTGAAATTCCTCAAAATTTGAAAGACACTTTTCGCTTTAAAGCCGGGCAATACCTCACTTTGGAGACATCCATTGAGGGAAAAAAAGTGAGAAGGGCTTATTCGCTTTGTTCTACTCCGGAGAGTGGTTTCCATTCGGTAGTCGTTAAAGAAGTTCAAGGTGGTCATTTTTCTGTTTATGCCAATAAAGGTTTGCGCGAGGGAGATACTATTGATGTGCTTCCGCCGGAAGGCAACTTTATTTTTGAACCACACCCAAACAATAAAAATACCTATGTTGCTTTTGCCGCCGGAAGTGGAATTACCCCAATCATATCGATACTAAAAACCGCTTTAGAACAAGAGCCTGAAAGTAAATTTTTACTGGTTTACGGAAATAAATCCCCTGAAGATACCATTTTTATGAAGGCTTTAATGGATTTGCAACAAACATATCAAGACAGGTTTTTTCTGGAGTTTGTCTTTAGTAGAAAAGAAGTTGATGACTACCAGTTTGGCCGAATAAGTAAAGCTATTACAAACTATTTTTTAAAAAATAAATACAAAGAATTAAACCCTTCATCATATTTTCTTTGTGGTCCTGAGTCAATGATTGCTGAAGTGAAATCAACTTTAATTGAGAAAGGTGTCGCTGAAAATAGTATTCATTTTGAATTGTTTACAAGCTCTGTTGAACCTGAAGCTTTAGTAAGCTCGGAAAACGGCACAACAACGCTTACCGTTTTTCTGGATGACGAAGAAACTAGTTTTGTAATGCCACAAAACAAAACAGTGCTTGAAGCGGTTTTAGAAAAAGACCTCGATGCACCCTATTCCTGTCAGGGAGGTATTTGCAGTACCTGTATTGCCCGCATTAAAGAAGGAGCGGCCACAATGCGCAAAAATCAAATCCTTACAGATGGCGAAGTGGCTGAAGGATTGATTTTAACCTGCCAGGCAC
>TARA_R110002072_G_scaffold3830_3_pt1 | contig 17317 bp, 12 predicted proteins | sample TARA_R110002072 | Tara Oceans TARA_R110002072 (sample SAMEA4397118) | marine metagenome | biome: Polar Biome; feature: [SRF] surface water layer (ENVO:00010504); material: water (ENVO:00002006), including particulate matter (ENVO:01000060) such as... | depth 5 m | reverse complement strand
GACCGTCGCAGAAGCAGCACAGGTCATCATGACCAACAAATTGTCAGGAGTTACCGTCATCAACGCCGATGGGGGACTCGTTGGTATGCTATCGGAATTGGACTGTCTCGGTTCAATTGTCGATGCAGCCTATAACGGGGACAAACCTGGCGCTGCAAGAGTAGCGGATATCATGACAAAAAATGTTGCAACTAACGGGCCCGATGAGGATATCATCACGGTGGCCGCCTCGATGCTGGAGCACAAGCACCGTCGTCGCCCAGTCGTCGAGAACGGCAAGCTAGTCGGCCAACTTACTTGCCGCATCATTTTAGGTGCCATCAAAGACTTTAAAAGCCGCTAGTCTTCACAAAAAACACCTTACAAATCATTTACATACTTTCTTCACTCAGTACCGGTTAGAGACTAGAAAGAGCGTAGAATAGGAAGATGAGCAGCATACTAGATACGATCGACCAATCTCTACAGGAAGTAGAAGAGCAACTGTTGCAAGAATTTGATCGGATTCGTAACTCCCTTTCAGATGCGCGCTTTGCTCCCATAGATCTCGGTGTGAAAAATGCCCTGGCAGGGATTGTTGACGGATTGTACGATCAACTCGACAAGAGTGGCGATCGACAGAACCTTCAGTTGATGACTGAAACCCATGAAGTTCTACTGACTCGAATTGTAGTCCTCCGCCGGTTGCTAGACGCGAAGGTCCCTACCGCCTATTTGCACGAAGCCCATACCGAAGTTGTCGCAAGCCGAAAACAACTCGAAGCCAAAGTTGTTGCCCGTCGTAATGACAACAGGGGTACGGCTAATGCCCAGGACAAAACTTCAGCCCAAAAACCAGCCGGACTAATGGGTCGACTAAAAAGTATTTTCGGCGGCGAAGCCACCGAGCGTGAGGTATCTCGAAATCGAATTCTAGTCACCGAGGAAGAAGCCAAGGCATTAGAACCCGTAAATGTATACCTCGACAACGGCATTTACTCGGCGTCACGGGAATTGGCCGCCCTGGTTGGTGTATTTGACCTACCGGAACAGAAAAAAGAAGCCATTCAAGCTGATCATGAGAGAAGACTCGCCGGGAAAGCACAGTTTGCATCCAGAGACTTGTCTAGCATGACGCCGGAATCTAAATCGGGGCGAGCTCAAACTCCGGACGACATTCGACGAAAGCTGGCGGAACGGCAATCAGACTCAGGTGGGAAAGCGTCTTTTGCAGCAAAAGATATTGAGCACGTTCGGGGTAAAGACGCACAACCAAGCAAACCTACCGCCACCGAAATGGCCCACCAACGCAGAGTCGAATTGGAACGGGAGAAAGCTCAACAACCGACCACCGGCAAAGCCTCCTTTATCTCTAGAGACATCGAGCCAATCACTCCTCAAGAAATGCGCGCTCCCGTACCGAAGCCTAAACTGCAACCTGCTCAAAAGCCCAAAAATGAACCTGAGCAACCTAGAACGGGCAAGGCAGTTTTTGAGTCAAAAGATCTTTCTAGCCCTCCCCCCGGGAACAAACGTTAGCTACTCAGATATCTCGCTTCCAAATGAGATCTAAAGGGCGCAACTTCCAGCCTTCGGCCCGTTGCTGAGGTCATCAAACTGTTGTAATCGTCAAATTTGCCTTTGTTATGGACATTGTGCCTTAACCATAAAAGCAGAGGTGCAAAATCTCCTCGAGAAATCTGTTTCGGCAAATCAGAGATCGCTAATTTTGCAGCAGCAAATAGCTGAGCTGCGGTCATCGCTCCTAGCGTATAGGTCGGGAAATAGCCAAATAGACCCGCCGGCCAATGAACATCCTGCAAACAACCGTCCATAAAATTACCCTGGGTATCCAACTTGAGATATTCCGCCATTTTGAGGTTCCAGGCATCGGGTAGGTCCTCGACTTCCAGGGATCCTTCTATCAAGGCCTGCTCAATCTCAAACCTTAAGATAACGTGCAATGGGTAGGTGACTTCATCCGCGTCTACTCTGATTAAACTTCGTTTTACCTCGGTATAAAGTTTGAACAAATTGTCTGCATTCCAGGCTGGATCATTGCTCTGTTGACCGAGAAATGCTCGCTGAGCTTTCGGAGCTAGATAACAAAAGAACTCCGGCGTACGGCAGGCTTGCATTTCCATCAACAAAGATTGGCTCTCATGGGTACCAGAACTCAAGGCATTCCCAACGGGCTGACCACGCCAGGCAATGGGTAACCCCTGCTCGTACATCGCATGTCCAGTCTCATGGATGACACCCATTAAGGCAGAGATGAAGTTCTGCTCATCATATCGAGTTGTAATGCGAACATCGTCCGGCACACCGCCGCAGAAAGGGTGATGACTAATATCGAGCCGGCCGTGTTCAAAATCGAAACCCATTGTCGCCATAACCTCCTGCCCCAGGACCTTTTGATTCTGGATGGAAAAGTCGCCGGTTACTGGGATCGGTGGCGCGCTCTTTTGACGCTCAATAACCGCATCAACAAAATCAGGCAGAAAGCTTTTTAACTCATCAAATATTGCGCTCACCTGAGCACCCGTGACGTCAGGCTCATAGGTATCCAATAAGGAATCATAGAGACCCAGGCCAGTTGCCTCGGAGCGAACGGTTGCCTCCTGTCGAGCAAGGTTAACGACTTCAATCAGGTGCGGTGCCATCGCAGTCCAATCATTGTTGGCTCGATGGCGTCGCCAGGCTTGCTCCGACATTGAGGTCGCGGACTTTTGTGCCGCGACCAGGTCCCCGGGCATACAGGTAGCATCCCGGTATGTACGACTTACTTCTCGCAAATTGGCGGACTGCCAGGCATCCAGGGGTTCTGATTTTGCGCTGGCAATTAGGTCCCCGACTTTGGGATCCGTGGTAAGTTCATGGATTAATACCTGCAGCGTTGTCATTGCCGCTGCGCGGGCTTCTCCGCCACCACTGGGCATCATCGCCGACTCATCCCAACTCGTAATGGCCTGAACATGATTCAGGTTTCCAATCTTTCTAAAGTGCTGTTCAAGTAGTGAATAGGCGCTCAAAGGACCTTCTCCTCAAAAATGACTCGGTTCATTAGGTAGGCATTGCAGCCCGGTCGGTGGCATGCAGATGAGCCGCGTCATTAAAGCGTCTGACGATAATTTGATCTTCCAGCATGACAATGTGACTAATTGATCCGTTATCGCAGCCATTAAAAGCAAAGGGTTTTGCCCCTGTCGCTTCAGCCAATACATGACCGACAATTCCACCGTGCACCACAACAACAACCAATTGATCGGGATGTTTTTGATGTATTCGCTTCAAAGAGGGCTGAACCCGCGCACGAAGTTGCTCATGGGATTCTGCACCCGGTATTGCATCCCAACGTTGCTCCATCTGCATTTGTTGGTAAATTGGGTCCCCTTCCGCCACTTTAACTCTGAACAGCCCACCCTCCCACTCACCCAGATGCACTTCCCGTAGATCTGGCTCGACAATCGGTGTTAAGCCAAGATGACTGGCAAGTGGCGCGGCGGTTTCATGGGTACGCCTCAAACTTGTGACATAAATTGCGGATACGGAGTAATGCCTCAATCGATCCCCTACCTGCTGTGCCTGATGTTGTCCCTCCGGCGCCAACTCTGGGTCACCCTGCCCATTTACCAGTGGGAACGGGTCGCCTGGCACAGCTGCTCTGCTCTCACCGTGGCGAACTAACAATATTTCCGTGGCGCCGGCTGGGGCGCTGAACTTGTGTTGACGATATGATTTCATAATTATTCTATATAGCGAACCGTGAGATCACGCATGGTAGCAGAACCATGATTGGTTTAGGATCAGCCCAAAGCACAGGGAATCAACAATGAGTTGGGATAAAGAAATTGAGGAATTACATGACCGCAGCAGATTGGCGGAGGCGATGGGCGGTCCGGAGAAAGTCGCTCGCCAACATGAATTCAATAAGCTCACAATTAGAGAGCGCATAGAAGCCATAATTGACCCGGGCACCTTCCACGAGATTGGCAAATTAGCAGGTGTTGGTAACTACGATGAAGACGGTAATTTGATAGGTTTCACACCGGCTAATTTTGTATTTGGTACCGCCGAAATAGATGGCCGTCCGCTTTTAATCTCAGGCGACGATTTTACCGTTCGGGGCGGTAGTGCCGATGCTTCAATTGCAGGTAAGCGCCAGCAGGCTGAGGCCATGGCCTTGGAACTCCGTTTGCCCCACGTCCGCCTGGTAGATGGAATGGGCGGTGGCGGCTCCGTTAAAACAATCGAAATGTCCGGCCGCACCTATATACCAAAAGTTGCCGGTTGGGATGTGATTGTGACGCACCTCGGTGTTGCGCCATCGGTCTCCCTGGCGCTCGGCTCCGTCGCCGGTATTGGTGCCGCCAGAGTGTCTACCTCGCACTACTCCGTCATTGTGAAGAACAGTGCTCAGATGATGATAGCTGGACCGGCACTGGTGGATTGGGCAAGTCTTGGCGACGTGACTAAAGAGGAGTTGGGGGCAAGTAAGATCCATACCAGAAACGGTGCAATTGATGACGAGGTAGATTCCGAGGCCGAAGCATTTAAGCAAGCCACAGCATTCCTATCCTACCTGCCAAGTAGCGTAGATGAATTGCCACCCATCGCGAACTGCAACGATTCACCGAATCGGCGTGCTGAGTTTTTACGGGAAGTGGTCCCCAAGGATCCACGCAAGGTGTACAAGATGCGCCCCGTGATCGACGCAATTGTTGATGAGTCCTCCTTCTTCGAAATTGGCAGGAAGTGGGGCAAATCCGTCATTACCGGCCTCGCCCGCTTAGACGGAATCCCCGTCGCAATTTTTGCAGAGGACCCAATGGTCTACGGTGGCGCCTGGACCGCTGATAGTTGTCGCAAGCTGATTCGATTTGCAGATCTTGCCTCAACCTTCCACCTGCCATTGATACATTTGGTGGACTGCCCCGGTTTTCTAATTGGCAAACAAAGCGAAGAACAAAGCACCATCAGAATTGGTTCACAGGCATTAGCCGCCCTTGGGCAGTCTACGGTTCCATTTTGCAGTGTTGTGATTCGTAAGGCCTTTGGTGTTGCTGGAGCGTCTAACAACAAACCGGGGTCTGAACACTTCAGGTTCGCCTGGCCTTCTGGGGATTGGGGTTCTTTGCCTATTGAAGGTGGGATCGAAGTTGCCTATAAGGCAGAACTCGCGGAAGCGGACAATCCTGATGAGCACCTAGAAAAAATCAAGGCGCGCCTCAACCGGCTCCGATCGCCCTTTCGTTCCGCTGAATTCTTCGAGATAGAGCAAATAATTGACCCGGGCGATACCCGCCAGCATCTTTGCCGCTGGGCAAAATTGGTCCGACGAACGTTAAAACCCGGTACCAGCGCATTTACCTATCGACCATAAATCCTAATTGGGCTAGCACTAAGTTAAATGAGGGCTCGCTACAACGAGCCCTTACCTAGTTCCAGATTACCCTTGGCAAGATTTAAGCGAAGCAGATCACTGGCACCTTCCACAAACCTGAAGGCGCGAACCCTACGATACAATGCTTCTAGTGGATGACCCTGCACAAGCGCTTGACCACCAACAAGCTGCACGCTCCAATCCACAACCTGCCCCGCGGTTTCAGTACAAAATACTTTTGCTGCAATCGATTCGTTGACCGCGTTTTCTCCTGAATCCACATGCCGCGCGGCGCGGTACAAAACACTTCGTGCAGCATAGGTTTGGATCCTCATATCTGCATATCGTAATCTAACCCCTTCTTTTTCACCGAGGGGTGTCCCGCTGCGGTGCGGCGCCTTTAAATGTTGCTCGACAAAATCTAACGCCCAGAGACACAATCCAGTCGCCTCTGCAGCTACCATCAACCTGACATTACCGATATTCCCCAGTGCCCGCGGCATTCCTTCACCCAGCTTACCTACAATACAAGCCATCGGCACCACAACAGAATCAAAGTTGATTGAGACATGGCCACTACCGTCAAGGGAAGAAAATACCTCGGAAACCTTCACACCGGGCAAATTTAGGTCGATAACAATCATAGCGGTACCTAACTTCTCACCGGCCGGGTTCTCCACGTTAACCAGGGCTGATACGAAGTCCGCTGACTGGCCCCCGGTCACATAAGATTTCTGACCAACAATTGTAATCTGGTTTTGATCCAGCACCCCATAGGTCGGTCGTTTGGCCGTATCTGGCTCTGTAAAGCCAAAAGCGCCGGTCTTTTCGCCTCGAAGCACCGGTTCCATATAGTCTGTTTTCAGCAAGCCCTCTGCACTATGGAGAATTCCAGGCCCCGGACCAAAGACATACCGGCTTAAGGGGTTGTTGGTTGCCGCCAACATTTCACGCAACATCGTGAGCTCCAAAGTGTTGGCAGGGGCTCCACCATGGGACTCAGGTTGGGTTTTAAAGTAGAAACCTCGATCCTTTGCTGCACTTCGTACCTTCAGTATTGCTTCATCGTCGTTCGCCAACTCGGTCGCAGGTTGCAGAACATCTGTAACAAACTCCTGCATGCTGGCTTTTACTGAGAGCAACTCAGGGGTTAAATTGTCAGGCATGAATGTTCCTAGTCATCATCGAATCACCCACCATACCAAAACTGGACATCTAAGTTGACCAATCCCCACAAAGGAAAGTCTCTCGCAGCGTTTTATGCTGTGGGTGGGTTGAGGGAACTGATACCCATCTACCCACTCTATTCCATTATGTTCGGCATGCACGGGGTTGGTCCATTTGAACTCAGTGTGTTGTTTATCATCTGGGCATCGGTCGGTCTAATCCTTGAAATTCCCTCAGGTGCACTAGCAGACACCTACTCACGCAAGTGGTTAGTTGTCGTCTCAGGATTGCTTAAGTCTGGCGCTTTTCTAGCCTGGTATTTCTGGCAGGATTTCTGGGGTTACGCATTTGGTTTTGTGCTCTGGGGCATCGGTTCCAGCCTCAGGTCTGGTGCGTTTGAAGCACTCCTCTTTGAAGTACTAGATGAATGGCAAGAGACAAGTCGATTTGCATTCCACTATGGTCGTATTCGAGCACTTGCTACCGGCAGTATCATGATTGGTGAAGCCAGCGGTGGACTGCTAATCGCCCATGGCTTTGATATCGTCTTGCTGATAAGTGCCGCTGTACCTCTGGTGGTGAGTTTGCCATTTTGCTTTTGGGTCAAGGATGTTCGAACCGACAGCACTGCTGACTACACTGGCAACCTCATTGGCGCTGTGAAGGAGGTAAGAGGTAATCCAACCCTTATTTTCATTCTGGGACTCAGCACCCTGCTGCTCACTGTCCACGGAATTTTTGACGAGTACGTCCCGCCACTATTTCTGGAGCAGGGATTCTCCATTGCGGCCATTGCCTTTTTAGCAATTCCAGTATTCTCAGCTCAAGCCCTTGGCGAATATCTCGCGGACCGCTTTATGTACTTGTCATTCAAAACACTGCTCAACGTCATGGCTGTAGGTGCGGCGACCCTCAGCCTGGCATCTGTGATCGGTGGTGTTCCGGGGGTTGTCGCTGTTACCTTGTTTTTCTTTTTGTTTGGGCTTGCTGGCACCATCACAGAGAGCAAGCTTCAGGCACAAATAGGTGGCGATTCACGTGCCACGATCACTTCACTGATCAGCTGGGGGGATAGTCTGGGTGCAATATTCTGGTTTGCACTGTTTGGGCTGGCCTCGGATTACTTTAATTTTGGCACAGGGACATTGATGCTCGGCCTGACAACTGTCGGGCTATGTCTCGCGGCCCAGCGAAATCGGCTCATTCGCGCTTTCAAGGATAAAACCACTAGTTGATTCGGTTCGGATAGCAAGGCGCAGGATGCGATTTTTGATAAATCTCTGCCGGTTACGTGAAGATATCTAACAACCGCTAGTTTTTGGTTGAATTACGGCCTGACTGAGCTACCATCAGCGATGTGCGAAACAAGTACAAAGTGCGCCCTCTGCGGCGCGGGAAGAAGAACAAATAACCCCAGTGGGCCTCGCTGTTTCTATAGTGATCGGCCAGCAACTCGGAGATTCAACAATGGCAGTACAAGACCACGTAACCCTGGAACAATTCATTGCAGGTGTGGAAAAACGCAACCCCCACCAGACAGAATTTATTCAAGCGGTTCATGAAGTAGCTGAAGATGTATTCGAATTTATTGAAGACAAAGAAAAATACCACTCGGCGCAGATCTTACGCCGGATGGCTGAACCAGATCGCGTGATCAGCTTTCGAGTTTGTTGGGAAGATGACAACGGCAACATTCGCGTCCAGCGCGGCTGGCGAGTTCAAAATAACAACTCTATCGGACCTTACAAAGGTGGAATTCGATTCCACCCGAGCGTTAATGAAAGTGTCCTGAAGTTCCTGGCTTTTGAGCAAACTTTTAAAAACAGCCTGACCGGCCTCCCGATGGGTGGTGGTAAGGGTGGTGCTAACTTCAACCCTAAGGGTAAGTCCGATAACGAAATCATGCGATTCTGCCAGTCATTTATGACCGAGTTGTATCGCCACGTGGGTGAAGATACCGATGTACCCGCCGGTGATATTGGGGTCGGTGCCCGTGAAATTGGCTATATGTTTGGTCAATATAAACGCATCACTAACAGGTTTACCGGTGTGTTGACCGGTAAAGGCCTGCAGTTTGGTGGCAGTCTGGTCCGCACAGAAGCCACGGGTTATGGTGCAGTTTACTTCCTACAAAATATGCTCGCTCACAAAGGCGATTCTATTGAAGGTAAATCCACGGTCATCTCAGGTTCCGGTAATGTGGCAACCCATGCAGCTGAAAAGATCCTCCAACTGGGCGGCAAGGTACTGACTCTATCGGACTCCAAGGGCTTTATTCACGATCCTGATGGCATTACCCAGGAAAAACTCGATTGGGTGAAAAACCTTAAGAATGTGACCCGCGGCCCAATTTCTGCTTACGCCGACGAATTTAAGGGTGCAACCTTCCATGAGGGTGAACGCCCCTGGAATGTGCCTTGTCAGCTTGCACTACCCTGTGCAACACAGAATGAGCTACCCGGTGAATCCGCCGCGGCACTCGTCAAAAACGGCTGTATTGGTGTTTCCGAAGGCGCCAACATGCCAACGGATCTCGACGGCCTTAAGGTCTTTAAGGATGCCGGCATTTGTTATGCGCCGGGCAAAGCTTCCAACGCCGGTGGCGTAGCGGTTTCCGGTCTTGAAATGAGCCAGAACTCAGCTCGGATTAGCTGGAGCGAAGCAGACCTTCAGAACCATCTGAAGACCATCATGAAAGATATCCACGACAACTGTCTGGAATATGGCGATAAAGGTGATGGGACTGTGGACTATGTCAAAGGCGCTAATATTGCGGGCTTTGTAAAGGTTGCAGACGCTATGCTGGCTTTTGGTGTTGTCTAAACCACGCTAAAGCAGGCTAAATAGCAAAACAAGATACCCGGACAGTTCGCTGTCCGGGTATTTTTTTGCATTGTCTATTTGTATTAATGAATTATATTCACAAATGCCTGACCTTTTAGGGTATTTACCTTTGTTTGCCGATAGTTACAATGTCCACTCGAATTTACGGAGAAGACAATGAGCGAAGCGATCGCCCGACCAAGCACCGACATACCTGACCCCTATTCCCTGCCACTGGAGGACGTAAACCCACTCAACGATGTGCTTTTTGAGCACAATGCCCATTGGGCTTACTTCGAACGTCTTCGTAACGAAGACCCCGTACACTTTAGTGAAGATGAAGAGTTTGGCCGTTATTGGCACGTCACCAAGTTTAAGGACATCATGGAAATTGATAAAAACCATGACCTGTTCTCATCGGAAGGCGGAATTACCATTGGTCCACCGCTGAATGCACCCCCCGAAAGACTTCAAACTCGCATGTTTATCGCTATGGACCCGCCCACCCATGATGTCCAACGCGCCACCGTAAGCCCAGTTGTACAGCCAATTAACCTCGCTAAACTTGAAGGCACCATTCGTGAGAGAGCAGGTAAGATCCTGGACTCACTACCCGTGGGAGAAACCTTTAACTGGGTCGACCTGGTCTCGATTGAGCTCACGACACAAATGCTCGCCACCCTGTTCGACTTCCCTTTCGAAGATCGTCGCAAACTCACCCGTTGGTCAGATGTCGCAACGGCTGCACCTGGCACACTGGTTGAAAGCGAAGAGCAACGTCGAGAAGAACTGCTTGAATGCCTTGCCTACTTCACTCGACTTTGGAACGAGCGCGTTAATGCTCCGCCCAGCAGTGACTTAATTTCAATGCTCGCCCACGGTGAAGAAACTCGCGATATGGAACCAATGGAGTTTCTCGGCAACCTGATCCTGCTGATTGTCGGAGGCAATGATACAACCCGAAATAGCATAACTGGCGGGGTTCTGGCGTTAAACCAAAATCCTGAAGAATACGACAAGCTAAGGGCCAAGCCTGAATTGATCCCTAACATGGTCGCAGAGATCATCCGTTGGCAAACACCTCTGGCTTATATGCGTCGCACTGCAAACGAAGACACTATCCTCGGCGGCAAGCAAATCAAAGCCGGCGACCGTGTCTTGATGTGGTATGTCTCTGGCAACCGAGATGAAGATGCAATCGAGCGGGCAAACGATTTTATTATTGATCGTGCAAAAGCCCGTCACCACGTATCGTTTGGGTTCGGCATTCACCGCTGCATGGGTAACCGTCTAGCGGAAATGCAACTTCGCGTCGTCTGGGAAGAAATCATGAAGCGCTTTGACAAGATTGAAGTGGTTGGTGAGCCAACTCGCGTGCGATCTTCCTTTGTCAAAGGCTACACGGATCTTCAAGTCCGGGTGCACCCTAAGAAATAGGACTCAGTTAAAATAACCACCGGTGACGGAGATTAGAAACGATCTAATCTCCGTCACTGCCTTCCAGTTTAAAAAGACCTTGGCATTTTCAGCACGTGCTCGCCGATAAAACTCAAGATCAGATTGGTTGAAATCGGTGCGATTTGATACAGCCTGGTTTCCCGGAACTTCCGTTCAATATGATACTCCCGGGCAAAGGCAAAGCCACCGTGGGTCTGCATACAGACATCCCCTGCTCTCCAGGACGCCTCTGACGCGAGCATCTTGGCCATATTCGCCTCGGCACCGGCAGACTCCCCTTGATCAAACATCCGCGCTGCCTTTTCGACCATTAAGGCAGCCGCTTCTATCTCTGCGTAACAGCGGGCAATGGGAAACTGAACGCCCTGGTTTTGACCAATAGGTCGATCAAAAACCACTCGATCCCGGGCATAGGCACTGGCTTTGTCTATAAAGTATCGACCATCTCCCACACATTCTGCCGCAATTAATATTCTTTCTGCATTCATGCCGTCTAATATCACTTTGAAGCCCTGACCTTCTTCGCCTAATAGGTTATCGGCGGGTATCGTCAAGTCATCGAAAAACAATTCACAGGAATGGTGGTTGATCATTGACTCTATCGGCTGAATCTTGAGCCCGTTTTTTATTGCCTCGGGAACATCAATCAGAAATGCCGACAAACCTTCAGTCTTCTTATTGACCTCGGACTTTGGTGTGGTTCGTGCCAACAGCACCATTAAGTCGCTATGTTCAATCCTGGAGATCCAAACCTTCTGGCCATTGATGACATAACTATCCCCTACTCGTTTGGCAAACGTCTTAAGACTGGTGGTATCTGTTCCCGTGGTAGGTTCCGTCACTCCAAAACTCTGCAAGCGAAGTTCTCCAGCAGCAATTTTGGGTAAATAGTAGTTTTTTTGCTCATCGCTACCATGCCGCAGAACTGAACCCATGACGTACATTTGAGCGTGACAGGCCCCCGCATGAGCACCGGAGCGACAAACCTCTTCCATCACAACTGATGCTTCAAGTACTCCTAACCCAGCACCACCATAAGCTTCTGGTATCAACACCGTGAGGAACCCCGCGGTAGTGAGTTCTTTCACAAATTCTGTTGGGTAGCCTCGAGTGTTATCTAAAGCAAGCCAATAGTCTTCACCATACCGCTCGCAAAGTTGACGTACAGAGTGACGGATCTCCGTCAATTCGGGGAATTCAGCCATGGCTACCTACCAGAAAAATGAGATCAGAAAGTGTAACGATTTAGTCGGTGTTCGCCCAGCGGCGCATGACCGTGGACAAAGCTTCAACGTTAACAGGTTTAGACATGTAGTCGTCCATCCCCGCATCAATACAGGCTTCGCGATCGCTGTCGAGAACATTAGCCGTCATTGCAACTATAGGCGTCCGGGTAAGCTTATTTTCACTCTCTAAAATTCTAATCTCGCTGGTAGCAGTCATGCCGTCCTTTTCCGGCATGCGACAATCCATAAAAATCATGTTGTAGGGAAGCGTATCCCACATATCCAATGCCTCAATGCCATTGGCTGCGACATCCACACGACAACCTAATTTAGTTAACATCCGGCTGATGACCTTCTGATTTACGACGTTGTCCTCCGCCAGCAATACTCGTACGCCATCGTACAATGCCGCGGCTTCCATGCTCGCTGACACACCACTGGCTACTGCTTCGGTGTTGATAGCACGTTTAATTTCCGTAACCAAGTTGCGGTAGTCCACGGGGATCGTAATAAACCTTTTGCAACCTACTCGCTGCAATCGCTTTCGCTGCTTTGACCAAACGGAGGTTAGAATAATTTCATCATAGTCATAGCCCGATAAATCACGATGTCGCTGAATTACGTCCGAGGAAATTGAATCTGGAAGAAAAATGAGATCACCGGGTTCAACAAGTTCTTCTAAGTGAAGGTTTCGGCTAGCTGTGATGCCTAAATGAGCCAGCTTATCAATCAGGGCATTTGCGACTTCATCGTTACCGTAGAAAACCGATGCAGTTACCCCGTCAAACCGCTCAGACAATTCTGGGTCGATCGCAGTGGTGTCCGTTTCAAACTCAAGCCGAAACCAGAATCTGGCGCCGCCTTTTTCATTGCTTTCGAGACCAATGTTGCCGCCCATCAACTCAACCAACCGCTTACAAATTGCCAATCCAAGCCCGGTTCCACCGTACTTCCTTGTTGTGGAGGCATCTGCCTGGTGAAACGACTCAAACAATTGATCTTGAATTTCTATGGGAATACCAATTCCCGTATCACTGACTGAAATTTCCAACGTAACGTGATGATCAGCGGATGTTCCCCGGGACGACACCTCCTTAACTTCTACGGTGATACTGCCGCTCTCTGTGAACTTTACGGCATTACCCACTAAATTCAGCAATATTTGACGAACACGACCGACATCGCCGTGGATTCGATGGGCCACATCCATTGGATAATTCACCAATAGGGGCACAGTTGATTCGTTAGATTTACTTTGACTGATTTCAAAGACTTCAGAGACCGCTGTCCTTAAATCAAAAAGTGCTGACTCAACCTCTAGTTTACCAGCATCCATTTTGGAGAAATCTAATATGTCATTAATGATGGTGAGCAACGCTTCACCGGATGAGTGGATGATTCGAGCAGTTTCTTGTTGCTCTTCATTTAGTTCCGTATCAAGCAGCAACTGAGCCATTCCTAGGATGCCATTCATAGGCGTCCGAATCTCGTGACTCATGGTCGCGAGGAATTCGGTTTTTGCTTTCGCCGCATTTTCCGCCCGCTCTTTCGCCGCGAGTATTTCTCTTTCGAATCGTTTTCGACCGGTGATATCACGGAAAACCAAAATATAGAGCTTTTGATCGACCAGCCGGGCTTCACTTACCGCAAACTCAACTGGCAACAGTAAACCATGTTCGTTCTTCAGGTAGGCTTCTCTTAAATCCCCATCGGCAACACTGGCCCAGGAACTCAATGGCGCGCCGTGAACTAAAAACGCCGAACGAATCTCGTTACCGTCGACGGATTCAGACGTACGCTTCAACAATGCCTTAGCCTTCGGATTCATCGATTGCAGCGTCCCGTTCGCATTAATTGCTACAATGCCGTCAGCTACGTTGTTAAGTACCGCAGCCAAGGTTGTCACATGATCTTGAATCTCATGTTGGGCTTCTTTTCGCGCTGTAATGTTATTACTCGTACCGGCCATGAGTAGCGCTTTTCCGTCGTCATCCCGATAGACGCGACCCCGGGCAAGAATCCAGATCACCCGTCCATCGGCACCCACCAACCGGTACTCATCAATATATTCTTCTTCTGCACCACTCACGGCGGCCGCGATTGTCGCCTCAACGCGATCACGGTCGGCAGGATGAACTCTTGCGATCCCCGATTGGCCGTCACCTGAAAGCTCGCTGGTTGATACACCAAGCCAATTTGCAACAGCGTTGGTTGTGGTGAACGTGTCAAGCTTGAGATTCCATTCCCAGATATCAGTATCAGAACCGTCCAGGGCACGCTGGTATCGATTTCTAATCTCGACTTCCAACTTTTTTAGTCGTAGGACCGAAGTACTGTCTTTGCCAATTAAGACCAGCAGCGGTCGATGCATTTGATGCAAACTCGCATTTGCAACAAAGGTGTATTGGCTACCATCTTTTCTGAGCAGCACTTGCTCAGTTTCCATCTGGCGCACATGTTCGACCTCCGCCTTTAGGCCGCCTAATTGTGCCGTTCCATCTGAAAAGTAATCATCGACAATAATCTCAAAGAGTTCCCCAGAGCTGTAACCCAGATTACTCAATGCGGTTTCGTTGGCGTAAACCAGCTTAAAACTAGCTGCATCAAAAACAATGACCTCGTGACCACTATTGGCCACGGCTTCAGTGAGGATGCTGTTGAGCTGTTCATTGGTTTTACGCCGGGAGACATCAAAAATCACCCCATTAACAAATTCTACATGGCCCTCTGCGTCTCGTTCGATTTTGCCCCGGAAGTTGATCCAACTACGGGAGCCATTTTGTTTTTCTATCTCAAGATCAAAATCCCAGCGATCGTCGGCATTCAGTGTCTCCTGAAGCCTCATCGGTAAACTCTTGCCACCATCAACACTGAGACTAAAAACGTGCCCGGCGGTTTCAAAGTAACTGACCGGATAGCCAGTGAGGGATTCAATTTGCTCACTCGCGTAAATGACCTGTCCCGTAGACCAGTTCGCCTTAAACACACAAGCATCAACCGTCGACATGATGTCCGCAAGAACCTCATGGTGAGTGATGGACTGGGGGGGATTAGCCTTGGACATGCCTCTCGATTGATTGCTGTTGGTAACTAATTGAGTATAGTCAGTGATTCGAAAGCCAAGAGGGAATCGGTTATGCAACGTTGGCAGATCGGCGATGTCACCATTACAAGAATAGTAGAACTAGAAGTGACCGGTGGAACCCGGTTCATTTTGCCGGACGCAACACGAGAAGCAGTCCAGCCTATTTCCTGGCTACAACCCCATTTTGCTGATGAATTGGGCAATCTTGTGACCAGTGTGCACGCTCTCATTATCGAAACACCAAAGCGTCAAATTATTGTCGATACTTGTATTGGTAACGATAAGCCTCGCAATATTCCGAGCTGGAACATGCTACAGCTGCCATTTCTAGAGGATCTTACCCAGGCAGGCTACGACCGCCTTGAGATAGACACAGTCCTGTGCACCCACCTACACGTTGATCATGTCGGTTGGAATACTATGTGGCAGAACGACGCGTGGGTACCAACCTTCCCCAACGCGGATTATTTGATGGCAGAGCAAGAGTTCAACTATTGGATCACCCAGGATGAGCCTGATTATGGAGATGTGATCGGCGACTCAGTTCGCCCGGTGTTCGATGCTGGTCTGGTGAAACTGGTTGAACTCAACCATCAGGTTTGTGACGAGATATCGTTAGAACCGACCCTGGGACACACGCCGGGACATGTCAGCGTGAACATCCGTTCGAAAGGTCAACACGCGGTCATTACCGGTGATTGTATTCATCACCCCTGTCAGTTCGCCCGGAATGATTGGTCCAGTAGTGCCGATTACGACGCCAAAGTTGCCAAACAAACGCGAACCGACCTTTTTGAGAAACTGGTCGACACGCAAACCCTTGTGATTGGCACTCACTTCCCAACCCCGACCGCAGGATATTTAAAACGTGACGGTGCAGCGTACTGGCTAGACACCAAAATTGACGAGAAATTTAGCCGTAGCGGATGAGCTACTTGGACAACGAGTTAAAGCCCTGCTCAGCCAGACTCTGATTCGAAAGTGCTAAAACCTGACCGAAGCGATCCATGACAAATCGGTTGTACAAAGGGAGCAGCAAGCATCGCTCATTGTGCTTCAATTCTAGTTTTTCGGTCGCGTGCCAGAAACATAGATAAAAATTTCCGGGTAGCATGGGGTGGAATGTCAGCTCGGTACCCGCCAGCACGCTAAATCGCTGTCGTAGCTCCTCAAGCAGGATCTTGTAATGATTTTGGTTCCGATCAGCGTAGATCTTTAGCAACTCCTGAACATCCTCCGGCGGATTGCCCAGCGCAGGCTGATCGCGTCTATTCAGAAGATTGACCCAGGCATGGTTCATCAAAGAGTTGTAGTACTCGCGGTATGGCACCGACCGCACCTTTAGCGCCCGGGTGACATTAAAATGCTGTCCGAGCATCTCTTCTTCTTTGCAGCCGTACATTTCTTCAAACAATGCATCCGCTGCGTTTTCTACTAACCCATCGAACAAGTAGTCCAGTTTTGTGTCAACACTCTTCTTGACGCGTTTAACCACCTGTATAGCCCTGGTTCGATTGCTCACAGGTAGCACGATGATATCTGCCGTTTGCGTATTCGCTTTCACTAAGTAGCCCGGGTGTTAGTTAGTTGAAAATCGTTGCTTGCTCACAATTCAAGCACCGCTATCGGCACTTGCACAGGACAATAGGTTTGGATGTGTGTTTGTGTGCACTGGGTCACAATCTACAACACGACTGCGTCATGTTTTACTAATAGAAGCCTGACGGCGGCCAATTCTGGATCGACGGCGAAACCCAAGACAAACGGATTAAAAGGACCGATGGTGTATAGTCTTTCCTGTTAGTTTTTACCGGATGATCTATGTCAGGCCTAACCTACCCAATCGCCAACGGCCCAGAACCGGGCTATTTCATTGAAGTTGCTCCCCAGGTCTATTGGCTACAGATGCCACTACCCATGTCGCTCAATCACATTAATCTCTATGTGATTGAGGATGAAGACGGATGGATCATTATCGATACAGGTATCAGGGGTGATGAAACACGGGAATTGTGGTTAACCATATTTGAACGATACTTTTCAAAAAAGCCCGTGAAACAAATTGTCTGCACCCATATGCATCCGGATCACACGGGCCAGGCAGGATTTCTCCACCATCACTGGCAAGCCCCCCTGTTGATGAGCTACGCAGAATATTATCAAGCCAGAGTAATGGCTATGCATATGCAGGATGGC
>TARA_R110002072_G_scaffold182916_2_pt1 | contig 17339 bp, 8 predicted proteins | sample TARA_R110002072 | Tara Oceans TARA_R110002072 (sample SAMEA4397118) | marine metagenome | biome: Polar Biome; feature: [SRF] surface water layer (ENVO:00010504); material: water (ENVO:00002006), including particulate matter (ENVO:01000060) such as... | depth 5 m | reverse complement strand
ACGAAATGGAGACGCGACAATGCGTAACGTTTTCCTCACCGTCCTATCAGCTGGCATGCTGACCTGCCTGCCCGCCTCGGTTCAGGCCGCCGATGCCAGTGCTATTGCGCTGAGTGCCAAAGCGGACAGCGCGGCGAAAATCCTGCAACACCGTGACCGGCGCTATCATGACCGTGACGACCGCCGCGAACGATATGACAGGCGGGGTCGCCATGATCACTATCGCGACCGAAGCGACCGCAATATCCGCGGCCACGACTATCGCTACGGACGCGACCGCCCCCATCGGGTTGCCCAGCCCTACCCTTTCCACCGGGCGCGCTATCGCGATTGCTGGCGCGAACAGGTGCGCGGCGTTTATCGAACCCGCCCGGCAATCCTGTCAGTACAGGTCTGTAGCGACCGACGCGGCGTCCGCCTTGTCGTCCGCGGCTCGGAACGACTTGTTCGATACGACCGCTACAATTCGCGCCATCCGCGTGGCCGCTGGTAGGACCGGCGATATCGACGAAATCAGCTCCGTGCCCCCTCGGGCGCGGAGCTTTTTCGCTCACTGATATCGCCGCACACGCCCCTTGCATTTGGGCCAATCGGGCGTATGTTCCGCCACCCTTCGCAAAACGAAGGACCGGTCGTCTGAATGACCCCGGGGCGCCTATAGCTCAGTTGGTAGAGCAGCTGACTCTTAATCAGCGGGTCCAAGGTTCGAATCCTTGTGGGCGCACCAAATCTTTCAAATTCTTAGCTTTATTGGCTCGGTCGATGAGTTTGCCCTGGAACCACCATGGAACCACGCGCGCGAGGCCTGCATATGGCTCCCCAATACTAGGTTACCAAACTGGGTTTCCGATTTTGATTCTCAGTCACGGACACTCGTCGCCCACGCTTCCCGCTGGAAATCAGTCGGCGAAAATTAGTTTGCGGACCGAATTGCCCATCCACCTGTCAGGCCAGTCCCCCAAACAAGGATCAGGATGCCCTCGTCATCGGAAAAGGCACGAAGCGGCAGAATGATTGCGCCATAGGTTCCAGACTGAGCGCAACTGGACAACGCCAGGCTGGCAGGATTCAGTCTCTCGTCCGTCCATCCATCGAAGCTGAGGCTGGCAATACAGCCCTGATATTGTCCGGTGTACGTCGTTGAATTGCCCAGTCGCGATAGCGCCATCGTATCAGCAGCATCGTAAGCCCGACTGGCCAGATCGTAGCGGGTGGCCGTCAGGGTGCCAGTTGGCATGAGTGGGGCACCGATACGAGGATCGACATAGGCAAAGCGCAGATTGGTTTGTCGCAATTCAAACGAGTCCGCGAGGATCTGATGGTGCGGAATAAAGACGCCGCCGACGCCCACCGGTGCGCCGTCGCCACGCGTTAGTGCAAGCGTAAACCCTCCATCGGGGAAGTTGATCGTTCCTTCGGCACCTTGTTCGGCACCATCATCGACAAACATCCATGCGCGCCCATCTTCCATAGCCAGGATAATGGGGGATGGAACATCATCGGGATCGTCGAGGAGCCGGGCAATTCCGAACCAAAGCCCATCGATTCCAGTTTCGCCTGGAGGCGCCGAAACATCGAGTCCGACACTGGTACGACCGCGCAGGCCGGTTTCGGGATTGACGTTTCCGGTTTCGTCAACCTGATAGAAGTCGAGAACACCGCGGATAAAGGCCGGGATAAACGGGACTCCCGCGCCTGGAACCCGCCGCAGAACAACCTTTATCAATACCGGATTGGCACCCATCTCCACATCAATGCTGCTGGATAGCGGGCTGCTGGTTAAACAGATCGCATTTTCATCGGTTTGACAGATTTCAAGTGCCACACCCAGTGGAATATTGGATGTATTGGGCACAATGCGAATTGTCGCCGGTATACCGAAATCGCGGCCCGTTACATTGATCGCTGCCGCAGCCAAAGCACCATTGTTTCTTTCGGTTGGAATCGTCACGCGCCCATTGTTTGTGGCCGTGCTCATATTGGCAACAATGTCAGCGGGCGGCGTAGCCTGGAAAGTCAGGATGATCGTGTTGACCGATGGCGTGAACCGGGTTGTCGAGTTAGCGCATAGCACCATAACGCGGGCCTCGATTGGACCGACCGGATCAGCTGCCGTGAAACGCACCAAGAATTGCTGGGGGTTTCCCCGGTTAGGCGGCACGTCGATCGGAAACTCGTCCGGCGCAATCGGATTGCCGCTCTGGTCGCCATCTATCGCGACAAAGGAAAAATCGATCCCGGCCTCCGTCCGCAAGGCGGGACGGCATTCGGTGGCGATCTCATCGCCCGCGTTGGTGACGCCTACAAAGGCCGTGAGCGTGCCGCCTGAAGGCCCGCCGCGGGACTGCGGCACGATTGAGGACACAATATTCGAGGTAGGTGGCGCTGCCAGATTGAACCGGGCCCAAAGCTCGCTGTTAGCCGTGAGGGTTCTCTGGCAGGTCAGTTCCTCGCCAGAACAAATACCGCCCCACCCTCCGAAAACCGACCCCTCGGCCGGGCTCGCCGTCCACGTGATGGAGCCTGGGTCAACATCCATTGAGCAATCGTCCGAGCAGTCCATACCGACCGGGTTGCTCGTAACTGAACCGCTTCCCTGGCCGCGCGCGTGATAATCCAGTGTGATCTGTTCAATATTGAAAGCTGCACTCACGCTTCGGTCGCTGGCCATTTCGACGTTGCAAGTGTTGCCGGATGTGGATTCGCAATCGCCATTCCATCCGGCGAAAACCGACCCAGTTTGCGCGGCCGCCGTCAGGACGACCGTGTCTGTATCGGCAAAGTCTGCTTGGCACGTCGCACCACAATCGATGCCGGATGGGCTGCTCGATATGGAACCAGTGCCAGTTCCAGAGCGAGCGACGGTCAGAGTATTGTTGACAGCAATGCGTGAAAACTCTGCTTCGACATGAACCGGGTTGCCCGCATGCGCGTAGCACGCGTCCGGATCAACGCCCGAACCGCAATCGTAATTCCAGCGGACGAACTCTGACCCTTCGTCTGGAAATGCGTAGAATGCGATCGATGGACCAAATGGCTCGGCGATCTCCACGCATCTGTCGCCGCAGTCGATGATCTCGGACCGACATGTATCCGTTATGCAATCGAGCCGGGCCGGACCCCCAATAATCCGTCCGCTTCCCGTCCCGATGGCAGCGACGCTGATAATGGGCGTGAAAATGGCATCCAGAAAAAACTGATCCGCGCTGTCATCGATCGTAATTGAGCAAGGGTTTTGATCCCGGCTGCAACGCCCGGACAAGGCACCTGCCCATTCGTATACCGCCCACCCGGCGGCTGGATTTGCCAAGACATCGAAGGATTGCCCCGCCGGAACGACGTCGCTGCAGCTGTAAAATTCCGGTTGGCAAGTCTCCCCGATGCGGCGTGTGGACGACCATCGGAGTCTTGGGAATGGCAGAATGCGCCCCTGCCCGTCCGATTCAGCCCAGGTTTGCACCCAACGCGATGTGTCCGCGGCAAGGTCGAAAACCATGGTTCGGTCATCGTTGGGCTGCGGATTTTGATCGTAGCCGTCATTGATAAACCAGAGCGCATAGGCTTGCCGAGTGTCATAATATCGAACAAGCACAGAATCTTCCAGTTCGAGCCTCAAATTAAATGGCTCACCCTCAATCACTTCGTATGTACACCGATCCGTACAATTGATCTCGGGATGAGTCGAAGAGGTCATGCGGCCTCGCCCCAATCCATCAAACGCGCGCAGTTCAATCGTGATCGAAAGCCGATCCGCTTCCGGATTTACGTCGAATTGCGCGCCTACGGTGTGATCTCCAGCGCGGGTGCGAAAATCGACATCACACCAGTACGCGCCTTCGACTTCCGACAGGTCCACACAATCCCCGCTCCAGCCGCCAAAAAGCGAACCTGCGCCAGGATAGGCTTGAACCCGTGTTACAGATGTATCACCCATTGGAACCGTACAGCTTTCGCTGCAAGTAACGGGGCCAGGAACCGTAATTTCTCCCCACCCGTCGCCGGAAAAGTCGACAATCAGCGACTTTTCGGGCCGAACATAATCGAGGTGAAGTTCACGTGAACGGGCCCCATCCGTCAGCGTGAGTACAAAGTCGTCTGGTGGCACCCATCCCGACACGTCACGAAACTCAATGACACTTTGCCCGAGAGTGACGCCTGTCACTGAGGTTCCCGACGTCCGCCAGCTCGTCTCACCCGACAATCGCCATGCTGCACCCGCCTGAATGGCCAGTTGGGGATAGAGATAGGTCGTGATGCTACCTGTTTGATCAGTTGTGGCGGCAAACCGAGCTGTTACGCTATGAGGACCATTCATCTGGAATGTACAATTCGTCAACGTTGCGAAAGCCGCACAATCGCCTCCCCAACCGCGGAATTCTGCTCCAGGCTCGGGTGCGGCGGTCAACGCAATTGCATCGCCAGCATTTTCCAGAAACGTGCATTCACCAGATGGGCACGGGTATCCATGGATCGTCCCAGCACCAGATATTGACAGACCAAGCGGGTAGCGAATGGATGTGGGTGTAGAGAATTGCAGAGATCCGGTACCAGTAGCGCCATTACGTCCATCGACCCGGATATAAAAGACTTCGCCCGCGTCGGCTTCCAACAATATCGACGGACGTTCGTCTGACCAGTTATCTGTCGCCCACAGCATCACTAGCGGGTTTGTTGGCGTACCGCGAAAAATGGACCATTGCGCCTCAAAACTGGCTTCCGTAACTGAAATCTCTACTCCAGCATTCGCCGGCGACGTCCATCGCCACCATACCGACGATCCGCCTGGACCACTTGGGTGCAACGGCTCGGAGGACTCCTGTGTGGCACCTACGTTTGAGAACGGAATCGTTTGTGAAAGGCCACCAATTGGAGCCGCATCGGCAAAATCGTCATTCCCGGGAGGAGAGCTGCCTGCCAGTGTTCGAAAACTCGCGATTTCCGACCACGGGCCGTCGTCCGTGTCCGAACACGAGTTTCGCCGGAAGGGCTGAACGGCCCAATAGTAGGTCCGGCCAGGTTCCAGCTGCTGCATTCGGCCTGAGGGTGACGGGCTAGGATAATTGCAAGCTTGATCAAGCGCGTAAGGCGCGAACGCGGTACCACTGAAGCTGGCAGAAATTATGCAGTTGGATTCCGGACAGCTACCGATCGCGTTCGAAACGATATTCTGGATCGTGTTGGGGTCTTCTGAAACGACAACAAAATAGCGATTGGCATTGGAGGCCTCACGCCAAAGCATGGACGGCTGGGTCCCCACTTCAACCCCATTGCGTGGGCCGATGAGTGAGGTCGTGCTGATGTGATTTTGATCACGGACAAAGGTCGCGGTTACCTCACGGTCCCTATCAAAGTAGATCGTGCAAGTGCGCGAGACGCGCGAGCCTTCAGCACACTCGAGGTAGGACCAACTTTCAAACACCCAACCTGCCTGCGACTGTGGTCTCAAAACCACTTGCCTGCCATGCCCAAATGACTCTGAACAGGCTTCACTCCCGCAATCCAATGGCACACCGTCCGCCGTGATGCTGCCCGACCCAACGAGTTGAACTGTTAGACTGTGTTGCCCAATGGCCGATAGCAAATGCTCGTAGGCCTCATGGACGTCTATCCGTTGCCTTTGTAAGTTTGAAACCGGATGAACTACCGTCACGCCAGTTGATTCAAGGGCGTTCTCGATTTGGTCAACAGACGCATTTGGAAATGCATGTCGAAGCAAAGCTATGGCACCAGCAACATGGGGAGCCGCCATGGAAGTGCCTGTATTAGCCGCAAAACCACCGCCCGGAACCGCAGATCTTATTTCACGCCCAGGCGCCAACAGGTCAACCAACTCTGATGAGTTTGACCCACCAAAAAATAGACCAAACAAACCCCGCCATAATTCGTCCAAGTCATTCGTAGCGCCAACAGTAATGGCGGAACCGATACAAGCTGGCGATGCCACCGCATCGTTAAATCGGTCATTTCCTGAGGCAATAACGGTCGCCACACCGATTTGTCGGAGGTGCCGAATTTGCGTCGACGCAGCATTATTTAATGAACAATCCTCCGAGTGTTCCTCGCCATCGGAACCTATGCTCATATTTATAGACGATAATTCCAATTCAACATGATTATCAATAAGGTAGTCCAGCGCGCGCAGGTAGTCTGTGGGGTTAAAAAGCACACAACTCGGTCTTGGTTTGCATTCCTCCTCTCCGTAAATTCCACCAACCTGGATAGCGATTATTCGAGCACCCGGTGCCACTCCTATTTCACCGAAATTGCTCGCAGCAATTCCAGCAACGTGCGTGCCATGGTCACAACTCGAGATATTGGCCGGGCAAGGATCTCCCGCTCCGGCAGACTCCAAATCGATATCTTCTCCATTGGGACAAAGTGTTTCGCCTCGCCCCTGGAATTGGGAAGAAAAACAAACTGATCTAACAATTCGGCCAGTAAAGGCACGATGATTGCTGTCAACCCCAGTATCAATAATAGCTATGCTAGAATTACCTGTTATTCCAATAGCATGCATTTGGTCCGCTGAAATAATCGGTACCGAGTCTGACAATTGTGGCTGATGTAACCGAGCTTCTGAAACTCTCGCACCAGCATCAATAAACGCAATTATCTCTTCTTCGTTCGCTAATATTTCAAATGCATTGCTGTAACGAAAGGTTATGAAGGTTTGACCTTCACTGTCCTGCTGGATTTCACGGTCCAGCAGATTGGGTAACTGCTCACTTAGGTCGCCCAGGAACCTGTTTCGGTTGTCCTGGTGCCCTTGGCGAACAAGCTCTAGATCTCTAGTGCTGATTTGATCTGGAAGGCCCTCTGAATCGGGTGGAATGACAAATACGGGTATCCTGCCACCTGACCTGATTAATCCGAGGCCGGCCTCGGAAATTCTAACATCATTGGACTCCCGTAGTGGCCGCTCGTCTTGCGCCTTCGCAGACCAAGAACCAACCAATAAAATACCAACCGCAAACAATCCTATCAGGCAATTTTTTGTAAGTGAGCGGCCCATCACCCGCCTCCCCAATGCACCCCTTCCCCCTCGGCGCGAGAGGGTTAACAAAAACTAACACAAGTTGTGGGGGGAATCGAGAAACGTCTAACCGTCGGGCTCCAGCTCCCCGGCGACTTCGCGGAACATGTCCAACGCGGCTTCGAGATTATCGACGATCTCTGCGGCAATAATGTCAGGGGATGGGAGGCTGTCAGTATCCTCCAGACCATCATCCTTCAGCCAGAAAATGTCGAGATTCAGCTTATCCCGGTTGATCAGATCATCATAGACGAACGGCCTGAAGCGCTCGCTGTCCTGGCGGGCATTGAAGTCGCCCGCCGAATAGGCCGCGACGAAGTCATCGAGATCGGCCCGCTTCAGCGGATTTTGCTTCAGCGTAAAGTGCGTGTTGGTGCGGAAGTCGTAGATCCAAAGTGCCTTGGTCGCTGTAGCCTCTGAGGGTGGCCCCCTGTCAAAGAACAGAACGTTCGCTTTTACACCCGGCTTGTAGAAAATGCCCGTTGGCAACCGCAGCAGGGTGTGGAAATTGAACCGGTCCAGCAGGCGACGACGGAGCCCCTCCCCGGCCTGACCGGCTTCGAAAAGGACATTGTCAGGCAGTACGACGGCAGCGCGGCCACCGACCTTCAGCGTCGACATGATGTGCTGCATGAAATTCAATTGCTTGTTGGACGTCGTGTAGGCGAAGTCGTCGCGCTCATAACTGTCCGTTTCGGTCTTCACGCCCCCATCATCGCCAATTACCTTGTAGCTCGACTTCTTGCCGAAGGGCGGGTTGGTGAGGATCACATCATAGGGGCCTTCCGATCGCGAAAGGGCGTCGCGAGTCTCAACCGGGCTTTCTCCATTGCCGAGGCCGCGCAGGTACAGATTCATCGCACATAGACGGGTCACGTCCGCCACGATATCCACGCCGGAAAAGGTGTGTTCCCGCAATTGGCGCAAGGTACTGCGATCTGCGGCCTTCAGGTCGCCCTTCATGTGTTCGAAAGCTGACAGCAGGAAGCCGCCGGTTCCGCAAGCCGGGTCGTGAACCGTCTCCCCCAGCTTGGGCTTCATCACCTCCACACAGGCATCGATCAGAGCGCGCGGCGTAAAATATTGCCCGGCCCCGGATTTGACTTCGCCAGCATGACGCTCAAGCAGGCCTTCATAGATCTCACCCTTGGTATCGACATCCAGGCCAAGCCAGGTTTCCTTGTCGATCAACGATACAACCCGCGTCAGCTTTGCCGGGTCTGTCAGCTTGTTCTGGGCACCACGAAATAGCGTACCAATCAAGCCGACTTCCTTACCCAGCTTGTCGAGCACATCGCGATAGTGGACAGTCAAAGCCTCACCGTCCAACGCAGCCAGGGTTGACCAGCGGCAGTCAGCCGGAATCGCGGACCCCTCACCGAGGAGGCTGTCACGTTCCTGATCCATCTTCAGGAACAGCAGAAAGGTTATCTGCTCGAGATAGTCACCAAAACTGACGCCCTGGTCCCGCAGGACGTGGGCATAGTTCCACACCTTGGATACGAGAGCCGGTGCGTTAGCCATCACGAGTTCTCATAGCTTTGGGTGATCAGGGGTTTGGCCTTTTCGAGGTCGCCCTGGTTGCTGATCGAGATTTCGAGGTCGCCCGTGCCATAGTGTCCGACCGTGCGGACATCGCGCGTAAAGCCCGGTTCAATGACAACTCGATCCGGGTCGACTTTCAGGAACAGCTTGATAATCCCGCCCCGGGGCTGAATTTCTACGCAAGCGAAATTCTTGATCCGGCGGAAGGCGATATAGTAGCGAAGCGTCTTTTCTTGCACATCATCACCAAGGCCAACCATGAAGCCGCGCAAGTCATCATAAAGATTGGTCAGATTTTCATCCGCGTCAGCGAGATACTGTGACACCGTCTTGTAATTGCCGGTGCCAGCCGCAGCAATCGGCCGCTTGAATGCCGTTGCTGTGTCGACGCTTACCGCCGTCAACAATTCGAGCAAGAGCAATTCCTCGCCGTATTTTCGATAGCGGACGAGCTCGATATTGCGGCTCATCTGTTTGACCGCGTGTTCGTCAAACTTGTTGAAATCACCGGCAATGCAGATCAGCCGCGGCGCGGCCCATTCGATCCTGGCGGCCTGGTCTTTTCCGAGAGTGTCGCGAACCAGAAGCTCGAACGCGGCGCGATGGTCCATCAACCAGTCAAGATAGAACAGCCCCTGGTTGATGACATTGTCATTCTTGTCGCGCTTGTATTCGATGATGACCGGGCACCCATTCTCATCAATGCCCAGCGTGTCCATGCGACCGCCATTCGACGTGGCATACTCTGACGCCAAAAAGCGCACGCCCAGGAAGACTTCGAGATTGCGCTCGAACAGACTCTGCAAGGCGCGCTCCAGCCCCACAGCCGAACCATCGATTTCTGCGACCCCATTGGCCGTCGAGAAGAGCTTGATGTCCGTCATTTCACTTAACCTTGCACCCCAATCCAAGCGACTGCCTGCCGAAGCGCGTAAATCAACGGACGGAACTCGCGCCGCAACTCGGCTTCAGGGCGCTGTAAAACCCACCGAACAAACGCTTCCTTGGATTCTCCGCGCACCTTTGATCGAGCGTAGATTCCCCACTCCGGATCCAGTTCTTCATCAAACGTCGTTTCCTCATTCAGAATGCGAGCTTCTAGTGCACTGGATAGCACTGCCCGCCTGTCTCGCCTTTCAAGATAACCTCGGTTTTCGGCATGCTCCCACCATTCAATAGGAAAAGCTTCCTCCAGGGTCATTGGAACTAAAAAGCCCGCTTGTCGTGCGGCAATAATTGGATCGGTTGGCTCCAAGCGACACCATTTGATGTACTGGTTAGCCCCCTTGTAGCTCGCCTCCAAATCGACAATGGAATCCCTAGCTGCTTCGTCGCCGTCGAATATCCCGAATGCGCGTAGCCGTTCGTCGACAGGTTTCACCCGCTGGAGGTTTTCCCAGGCTCCCAGATTGGCCGCCACGTAGCTGGTGCCGGCTCCCCTTCCGGGCGGTCGACGAAGTACGAAATGGTTGGCTAAGTCTGGGCGAAAGCGCCTAATGATGTGGTTGAAAATTCGATAATCGGTAGTTCCCTCCACAAACACGCAAGACCTTTCGAGATCGTAGAGCGCTCTTTCCGCTGTTTTGAGTTCGGATTGGTATCGCTCAATTTTCTCTTGAACATCACGTACATACGGCGCGATGAAAGCAGTAACTCCCATGTCTTTGTCGAGATCATCGCCAGACTTTTCAACGGTTGTACCGTCTTGCGGGCCACAATACTTTACGAGTTGGATTGAGGCAGCATTACCTTCTTTGTCAATAATGTCTTCCGCGGCATTATAGATGACAGGCGAATGCGTTGTTGCTAGGATTTGTATGTCGTCATTCTGTGCCCAATTGGCGAGATTGGTCGCGAGTTCGGTGGCACGGCGGAACTCTAAATTATTTTCAGGTTCTTCATAGGCCCAAATGAAGGTGTAGGGGAGCCCGCCTTGGATCAGCTGCGCTTTGCGTTGGTCCGCAATGAATTTTAGAATTAGCGGGATGTAGCGCGCTTTGATACCGTCTCCTCGTGCATCCAATGAAATTGCGCCATCACCGTTTACAAAGTCCAATCGTTCGAAGATCGCACCAAGGTCCTGCGGGAGGCTCATTCTGACATCGTCGCCCAAACCGCTCTGAACTTGATCTTTCAAATCCTTGAGGCGCGCGCCGATTGCCGTTTCGAATTCCATACTGGAATTCTCGAAATCATCACCCTCGAACTCGGAAATAACGCCGTAAATACGCCCTCTGAGTTTGCCGAAATAGTTGGCGCTCCGGATTGCGGGAATGTATTCAAAATCAATTTTGTTCAGTAGTCCTGGCGCGCGTGACCGAGCTGGAAAATCAAACTCAATATAGGTTTCTTCTCCTGTTTCAGGGTTAATTGTTCTAACACATTTCCGCGTATCGAAGTGTAGACCATCGCGTCGCCAAGTTTTCTTCCAGACAACATATTGCCCGTTCGTGGTCCAGTAATTTTCGGGCAACTCCAGTGTTACCTCGATCTCAACCTGCTTTGCCCGCCTGCCGGGATTACTGAATCGGTTGTAATCGAGTTCGAAATTGTATGGCCTTCCGGGGTCAGTTTCGCTGTTAAAAAAGAGATTCAGTGCTCGAAGAATATTTGACTTTCCTGCGTCGTTGTCACCGACAAATACGGAAAAATCGGTAATGTCGACTTTGAGCCGCCGGATCGAACGAAAGTTCTTGATCTCGATTTCACGAATGCGGGGCATTGTGGTCTCCTCAGTCGATGTGGAGTCGGCAGAGCCGCTCCCATTGCGCTATGGCTTCGGCTTCGTTGACGAGGAAGAACTCGCTTCCTAGCGATTGTCCCTGATCACGCAAGAGGGCTTTCAACTCAGTTTCAGTGGCCAAGGCGTCGTCGGGTGCCAGAGGCGGTTCAGAATAGTGCGCGGCGGTTGTTCGCAACACTTCCCAGCGAAATGGCCCATGGGGGTAGGCTCTGTTCAGATCTGCGCTGCGCTTTGATGGGTGTTTGGAGATACCCGCCTTGACGATGACCTGTCCTGCGTCGGGCTCGAACATCGGCCCGAGAAACTGGCTGGCGGGGCCTGTCAGCTTGAGTATGTAGAAGTGCTTGGTACCGCTGCCGGGTTCAACCTGGAACCCTCTTCGCGGAATAGGCCCGGGTCGGCTGGGCTCAAGCAAGGCCTGCAATGGTGCACTGTCGTGAGGCGCGATCTCGGGGCCCCCAAAAACCGGGCTTTCATAGGCCTCCAGGTTGGCAATTTTTCGCGCATCCTCGGGCTCCAACGCCCTGCCAAAACGCCCAATCGAACGCCCCAGATCGGGCCGATAGGATTGAAGGGCAAAGTCCTTGATCAGCGGCGCGGATTCGACCGGAAATGTCCATGCCCGCTCTGCCTTTACGGCATATTTCCAGGAATTGGCATTCCCGGATTTTTCCAGACCCCGTCGGAAAATGCCGGTTTCGGCGAAATCCAGCGCAGGACCGATCTGCTGACCGGTCAGATAGAGGCCCAGCAACCGACCTTGCTGATTGCGGAAGTCGGTTTTCGAACTCTTGGCACCATAGATCAGCATCAAACCGTCTGGTCCCGTCTCTTCCATATAGAGCGGCAACCGGCCTTCATCGCTGAAGCTGACACATCCCCATTTTTCTGGCTGAAACCCCCAGAAAGAGGTGAACCAAACACGCGGATTGTTGCTCAACAGCCGCGCACGTATGGCCACATCATCAATCACGCCCGTTTCCTCGTCCGCGGTTTAGCAGAGGCGGCGGCGCGCTCAGCGCGAATGCGCTCGAGTAATGTCTCGGCGGGCTCGTCATCCGGATCCTGCGCGACGAGTCTGCCTTCGAAGGCGGATTTCAGGATGGCCTGGCGCAAGGCGCGAGCGGCCCTTTGTTGAGCGTCGAGCTGTTTGTCGAGTCGGTCCGCGCCATCCAGCGCAGCCTCAACCCGCGACACGATTTCGGCCTGCTCGGCAGGGGATGGGAGGGGCAGAGGCGCATGAGCCAAGTTTGACTGAGAAATATTATACTGGCCCGCGCTAGTGCTTGCATTAATCCTAATAAATTCACGGATGCTACTTGAAGGCCATATCGTGTTAACCCACTCCCAGAGAGTGCGTGGCCCACTAAGCCTGAAACGAATAAGGTAAGAGGCGAAATAAGTAGGCTCACTAAATATTCTTAGGACAACAGCTCCCAACCCCAAAATTTCTGGGCTACCATTGGTTCGGATAATTAGCAGGTCGCAGTTTTGGAGGTAATCACGAGCCCCGAGACATATAGCGCTCTTCGCCCTTTTGATATCCTCGACAATGATTTTGCGTTCACGAACATTGGGAATGCGAAGTACTGCCTCACCTGCTTCGTCGTATCCACATTTGGCAGATGTTCCATACTGGGAAGCCCAACTGGCTTGATCCAAACTCGCCCAAACCCACCCCTTCGGCAGCTCTGGTAGGTCGTCCGTGTCCGGTTCGACGGGTGGTTTGTATTTGGTCTTCCAGGCATCGCCCTTGAGGGGCTTGCCCTTGGCTTCGGCCTTGGCGATCTGATCGCTTTCCCAGGCCGCGCGGCGTTCCTTCAGCAGGCGTGCCAGAACGACCTCACCGGCCTCGAGCTCACCGGCCCGCTCTTCGCGCCAGTCTTTCGTGAGTTCGCCGGTCACGGCCGCTTTGAGCACCGCCTTGCGATAGCGGGCGGCATGCCGCCGCGCCTCTGCGATGGATTTCTCACCGGCCTCGATCTTGGCAAAGGCCGCATCGATGGCGTCTGCGATGCGGGTTTGTTCTGCGGAGGGTGGAAGAGGGATGTAGGATTGACGGAGGATTTCTGGCGGCACGCGTTGTTGGCCAACTGCCCCGGCCATATATCGTTTGGCGAAACGCCGAAAAGCAGTGCGCTGAACGTAATGCCTCAAAAACTCAGGAGAAATCTGGCTCCAAGGCCTCAGCACATGAAATTCGGTTGTGCCGCAACCAACACCGTTTTTCAGCCCACGTGCCACGGCCATTTTCCCGTTCTCCATTGAGGGCGTAATTTTTGCGAAGAGAACGTCGCCGTTTCGGAACCTGGTGAACCCCTTCTTTACCTCCCCAAACCGTCGATACTGCGTTGTGTCGATTATACCGCTTAAGGCCTCTAATGCTGGCATTGGGACAAATGAGACTTCAACGTCGTCATCTACAACAACCTGAGAGCCTGCGGGATTTACCCAACTAGCCTCACCCAGCGTCGTCCAGCACCACCCGTTCGGTAGCGGCCATGGCTCGTTTCCTGGCCCCGCAACATCACCCTCGTGCTCGCTCATGCCACGAGTGCCACGGCCATGTCCTCAAGGAGCGGGTCCAGCCGTTCGCCGAACAGGGCGCGCGCCTTCAATAACCCGCCCCGATCGGTGAAGCGCGGATTGTCCAGAAAGTCACGCGACGAAATCTCAAAGTTTGCGGCAATCACGTCGCGTATCCCTTCCAGCCAGACGGTTTGCTCGTCTGTGAATGTTTCCCCGGCCTGCTTTCGGCGACCGATCCACAGATTGAATTTGCGCTCTACCTCGACGGTAACAGAGTGCAACTCCTTGATCTGCCCAAGCGCAAAGCGCACCAGTGCCACGATCTCGGTCAGCAGGTCTTCTACCGGCGCGCCTTTCACAACGGCACTATCCAGACGACGATAGGCCTGCCAGACGGTCGCCGTATCGAGATGGTGAGGCGGGTCCGCGAGTTTCAGCGACAAGTCCTTGATCGCTTCAAATGTCAGCCTCTGCTGGCCATAGGGGCGATTGTAGAGAATTTGCAATGCTGCCAGTTCGTCGCGGTTTTCCTCCAAAAACGTCTTGAAACTGGTGACGCGCTTTTGCGCTTCGACTTTGCTGAAACCGCCCTCTAACAACCTGTCCGTCGTGACCTCATCGATCACGATGTCCGTCTGCTTCTTCAAGGTGACGATCAGGCGGCGCACTTCGGGCTTTGCGAAAGGTTTGCAGGCGTCTCGGCGCAGAGTGTCCGCAGCAGCCGTTTGCGCGGCTTGGTCGCTCGAGTTTCCTGCGGCCAACAGGATCGCATCGGGATCAACGGCGTCGAGCAGGGCATTCGACAGATCGCGCAGGCTCTTGCCGTCGGTCTCCGACTGGATCCGCAATTTGGCCTCGGGCTCGAGTTTTTGATCCAGCGCTGCGAGACGTCCAGCCAGCGACGAAATCGCATCCTCGTCATTGCGGCCCATGGCGATCTGCTCAAGCAGCGCTTCAAGCGAGACACTTCGCTTACGCTCCAACGGCTGAGAGACATTCTTCTTGGTGTCCATGACACCCACGGCGTCAATCAGGATGAAGCGGGTCTTGGTCTGGGCATCCGGCGTCACCGCCCGCAGCACGGCGGGGTCGATCGTGCGAACGCCCCTGCCCTTCATCTGCTCGAAATAGCCTTCGCTCTTCACGTCGCGCATGAAGATCAGGACCTCAACTGGTTTTATGTCCGTACCCGTCGCGATCATGTCGACGGTAACCGCGATACGCGGGAATGGCTCGTTGCGGAATTTCTTGATCAAGGCTTTGGGCTTGTCGCCTGTCACCTGATAGGTGATCTTCTTGGCGAAATCATTGCCCTTGCCAAAGACCTCACGGGCGATTGTGACGATTTCCTCGGCGTGGTGATCGTCCTTGGCAAAGATCAGCGTCTTGGGCACCCACTCACCCGTTCGCCCTGGGAAAAGCTCGGTAAACAACCGGTCACGATAGGTTTCCAGGACAGTCCGGATCTGGTTCGGCGCCAACACCTTTCGGTCCAGGTCTGATGCCTCATAATCCAGATCCTCATCAAGGGCCTGGTAGCGAACCTGGCGGGTTCGCTTGTCTCGTACAGGGGTGGGAAACCCGGCTTCGACCTGTCCTCCCTGCTCGCTGACTTCGGTACGAATGCGATAGACCTCGAAACCGACATTCACACCGTCAACGACAGACCGTTCATAGGGGTATTCTGCGACCAGATTCTGATTGAAAAACCCCAGCGTATGTTTCGAAGGGGTGGCCGTGAGACCAATCAGGAATGCGTCGAAATAATCCAGCACCTGACGCCAGACGCCGTAGATCGATCGGTGGCACTCATCGGTGATGATGAAGTCGAATGTTTCGATCGGCACATTCGGATTGTAGGTGATCGGAGGCATTTCGGCCTTGGTCGACCAGTTTTTTTCGAAGTCGGATTTTTCCTCGTCTTCGTCGGCAAGTTCTTCGCCCCGGAGCATGGCGTAGACCCGCTGGATCGTGGAAATGACGACCTTGGCGTCCTTGTCGAGACCCGCGGCCTTCAGCCGCTGGGTAATATAGATGTCTGTAAATTTCCCGGACGCCTGCGGCGGAACATAGTCCTGAAATTCGCGCAGGGTCTGATCGCCGAGATTGGCGCGGTCCACAAGAAACAGGATGCGCTTGGCACCGGCGTGTTTCAGCAACCGCCATGAAAACGTGCAGGCCGTGAAGGTCTTGCCTGCCCCGGTCGCCATCTGGATGAGAGAGCGCGGCTTGGCCGCAGAAAATGAATGCTCGAGCCCATGGATTGCATCAACCTGGCAATCACGCAGGCCCGTTGTCAGCAAGTCCGGCAAGCCCTGCAGGCGACCCCGCAGGGTATCGCCTTCAAGCAGATATCGCCGCAGTGTTTCGGGACGCTGGAACGCGAATATACGCCGCGAGCGGGGATCCGGATCGCGCCCGTCGCGAAACAGGGTTTCGGTGCCTGAACTCTCGTAGCCGAACACCAACTCAGGCCCCCAGGACGGCAGCCAGTCCGGCAAGGCTGTCATGTAGTTTTCCGACTGATCGGACACACCGGAGAGCGTCTTTCCAGCGGGCTTCGCTTCAATGGCACCAGCGGCCTTGCCATCGACATAGAGAAGGTAGTCCGCCTCTCCAACGCCCGGAATGGGAAATTCGCGAACGGCCACGCCTAAACCGGCAGCCGGGTTTAGGTCGGCGCGATCCTGAATCACCCATCCCGCTGATTCCAGCAGCTTGTCGATCTGCTCTCTGGCGCGTTCTTCTGGCGTCATCCGACCCTGCAACCCCTACGTGAAAGGATCATCCCGGATAGGCGTGAGGAGTCAATGAGTTTCGGGGCTTGGACTATCCCAGACCCCGACCACCTGCAGATGGGACCCGAATGAGAGCGCTCGTTACGGATACGCTTCACGGATGGAACCAAGGAGATCGGGACGGGTATGGGGAGACTAGACAGACACGCCTCTGTCTTACCCTGTGTCTGTCCGTCTAGTTGAACTGAGCAGAAAGCCAGGCGAAGTCGTCGGCTGTGTGAACCAGCTTGTCATCGATCAGACGCTTCTGGGCGCGATTGAAGGCACGGTAGACCGCATCATCGGTATGGCCGCTGCTGATGCCCATCGCCCGGGCCCGGTCGCGCCATGCCTTGATCGGGACCACACGGACATCAGGAGGAACACCCTCGGATTCGGTCAAATACCGCCCACGGTCTTCGAGTTCTGCCTTCAAGGCGCTCAGAGCAATATCCGCAGCACCGGAAGGCAAACTGTTTGCATTGGCTGCAGCACCGCTGGCCTCGATCGCCTCAACGATACAGCTCGTTACAGGGTCACCGTCGGTATCAATACAGAGCTCGACCGGCACAAGCCGGAAGCCGAACACCTGCCCGCTTTCGCCGTCCTTCTGCTTGATGACCCGCGCCAGACCATCTGCGCCATGTTCACGCGCTTCGATCTCGATTGCGGTGTCGACCGCAGCAATCAGCGATGAATGCCCGCGAGGACC
>TARA_R110002072_G_scaffold71652_6_pt1 | contig 17342 bp, 18 predicted proteins | sample TARA_R110002072 | Tara Oceans TARA_R110002072 (sample SAMEA4397118) | marine metagenome | biome: Polar Biome; feature: [SRF] surface water layer (ENVO:00010504); material: water (ENVO:00002006), including particulate matter (ENVO:01000060) such as... | depth 5 m | reverse complement strand
AGTACCATCGTCTAAGGTAATACCTCCAGTTAGAATTTTCCCAGACGTATTTTTAATAATGATGTTAACGTATGGTAAGGGCTCCTTTAAAGTTGCGTCTAAAACCTTACCTGATATAGTACCAGTTTTGTCAGTTTCAGGGTCTGGATCTGTTGCATGTACTGCTGTTATTGAAAATAAAACAGCACATAATAAGAGTAATCTTTTCATTTGATATGATACGCTTTTTGATTGATTAATTGATGTATATTGTAGACGCCTTATTTTAATTTATGTTACTATGTTTTTTAGTATTAACTTTTTTTTAACTTATGAATAAAAAAACATTGGTGCTTGGGGCATCATTAAAATCAAATAGATATTCTAACTACGCTATTCAGCGATTAGTTGCTAATAAATATGAAGTTGTGGCTTTTGGTATGAAAAAAGGAATGGTTTCAGGTATAGAAATTGACACTGAACTTTTGCCTTATAAAAATATAGACACAGTAACATTGTACTTAAATCCTAAAAGACAGAAAGATTATTATGATTATATTGTGTCTTTAAAGCCCGAGCGTGTTATTTTTAATCCGGGAACTGAAAACCCTGAATTGTATAAGATTTTAAGAGAATATAATATTGATTTTGAAGCCGCTTGTACTTTAGTTTTGCTTTCTACGAATCAGTATTAAACCTAAAAAAGTAAGGATGCCGTTTATTATTAGTATTTCGAAACCTATTTGATAACCGCTTAATAAATCAACAGAATATTCATTAATAAAATATGAAACTATCGGTGCTATAATAGCAACTATCCAAACATACTTGTCTTTAAGTTGAACTTTAGTGTAGATTCCAAAAGCAAACAAACCTAATAATGGACCATAAGTATATCCGGCGGCTTTGAATAATTCCCAAATCACAGAAACATCTTTAAAAATAGCATCAAATAAAACGATCACAATGACTAACACGATGCTAATAAATACGTGTGTTTGTTTTCTAATTTTTTTTTGAGATGCTTTAGGTTTCTTATCTAATTCAATAATATCAATACAAAACGAAGTTGTTAACGATGTTAATGCTGAATCTGCACTTGAATAAGCTGCTGCAATAAGCCCCAATAAAAAGAAAGCAGAGGTAATAACTCCAATTTCTGGTAACATGGCAATGGTTGGGAATAAATCATCTTTTTTGGCAGTTATACCATGTTGATTTGCATATTGAGTAAGCATTAAACCTAAAACCAAAAACAAAATATTCACAAAAATTAAAACCACACTAAACGACACCATGTTTTTCTGAGCTTCTTTTAAGTTTTTACAGGTCAGGTTTTTTTGCATCATATCTTGGTCTAAACCAGTCATGGTAATGGTAATAAACATGCCGGCAAGAAAACTTTTTATAAAATATTGTGCGTCATTAACGTCACCAAAGAAAAATGTTTTACTCAGGGTGCTTTCTTTCACATGAGTATAAACTTCAGAAATACTATTTAAATCCAGAGCAGAAGCAAGAAATATAATAGTTACTACTACTGAAATTAGCATAAAAAGCGTTTGTAACGTATCCGTAAATATGATGGTTTTTATCCCACCTTTAAATGTATAAAGCCAGATGAGAGCAATCGTAATTATTACAGTTACCGTAAAAGGAATATGATATTGATCAAATATGAGCAATTGTAAAACTTTTGCAACCAAAAACAACCTAAAAGAAGCGCCTACTACTCGCGATATTAGGAAAGCTACCGAACCTGTTTTGTAACTTACGTTTCCAAACCGATCTCGTAAATAAGTGTAAATTGAAGTTAAATTTAACTTGTAGTAAATAGGTAATAATACATAAGCAATAACTAAATATCCAAAAAAGTAACCAAATACAACCTGCAAATACCCAAACTGTTTAGCTTCAACCGCTCCAGGGACAGAAATAAAAGTAACACCAGAAAGTGATGCACCAATCATCCCAAAAGCCACTAAATACCATGGTGCAGATTTATTTGCTTTAAAAAACGCTTCGTTGCTATCTTCTTTTCCAGTGAAATATGAAATTAAAATTAAAACAACAAAATAGGCTGCTATAAGTAGCATGATTTGAGTGGTCGTCATAAAAAACTAATTTTCAGATTTTGAAAGTACAAATATAAATTGAAAAATAGGTTTCTAAGAACCTTTTCAAATTCCGTTTGTCTTTTAAATACCAAATGTAAAAACCAGTTTTAAATAGACAACCGTGTAAAACACATACTTTATAAAAGATGCCACGAATACACTAATTTTTCTTTATTACGGATTAATACAAAAATAAATTAACACCAATTTTAATAAAAAAAAACCTATAGATTTTTTATTTGTGACAATTATATTTCTATCTATTTTTAGCTTGATTCGTATATTAGTGGCAATAGATGATTCTAAGTAAAAAGTAAGAGTTAATATTGAAAAGGATAACTTTAAATTAGTGAAATTCGTGTCTAAATAGTAATTTCGCCGTTATGGAATTTTCTTCAAAGTTATTGGAGCGTGCAGTTAGCGAAATGTCACAATTACCTGGTGTTGGCAAACGTACAGCATTACGTTTGGTATTGCACATGTTAAGGCAGCCAAAGGAACAAACTTTAGCCTTGTCTGATGCATTGCAAACCATGCGAAACGATGTAAAATTCTGCAAGTCTTGCCATAATATAAGTGATGTCGAATTATGTGAAATATGCTCAAACCCAAAACGTAATGAAGCTATAATTTGTGTAGTTGAAGATATTAGAGACGTGATGGCTATTGAGAATACGAGTTCTTTTAGAGGGTTATATCATGTTTTAGGAGGTAAAATTTCACCTATGGATGGTATTGGTCCTCACGACTTAAATATTGAATCTTTGGTAAGTAAAGTGAAGGAAGGTAAGGTTTCAGAGCTTATCTTAGCCTTAAGTTCTACCATGGAAGGCGATACTACAAACTTCTATATTTACAAGCAAATTAAAGATTATAAAGTAACAACTTCAACTATTGCTAGAGGAATTTCGGTTGGTGATGAGTTGGAATATGCAGATGAAATTACTTTAGGAAGAAGTATTGTTAATAGAATTCCTTTTGAAACTTCTATAAAACTTTAAAACAAGCAAAATTTGAAATTATCAGTAATTATATTAAATTATAATGTTCAATATTTTTTGGAGTTATGTCTAAGAAGTGTTGAAGCTGCTATTTTAAATATTGATGCTGAAATTATTGTTGTAGATAATAACTCTGAAGATGGCAGTTGTCAAATGGTGAAAGCAGTATTTCCTAAAGTTAAGCTCATAGAAAATAAAGATAATTATGGGTTTTCAAAAGGTAATAATATTGGTGTTTCACAAGCAAAAGGCGAATATTTGTGTATTTTAAATCCAGATACCGTTGTTGCCGAAGATACATTTTTAAAGCTATTAGGGTTTTCTGAAAATAAAGAAAAACTTGGTATTGTAGGTTGTAAATTAATTAATGGAAGAGGCGATTTTTTGCCAGAAAGCAAGCGGAAAATTCCTTATGTTAAAGCTGCTTTTAAGAAGTTGGTGGGCAATTCAGATGACTATTATGCCAACAATATAAATGAAAAAGAAATTAATCAAGTAGAAATTTTAGTTGGTGCCTTTATGTTTTTAAAAAAGGCAGTTTACAATGAAATAGGAAGGTTTGATGAAGATTATTTTATGTATGGTGAGGATATTGACATGTCCTATAAAGCCTTAAAACAAGGGTATAATAATTTCTATTACGGAGAAACTACAGTGTTACATTTTAAAGGGGAAAGTACACTAAGAGATAAATACTATGCACGTCGTTTTTATGGCGCCATGCAAATTTTTTACAAAAAACATTTTAAGAAGAATGTACTTTTTGATTTGTTTGTGTGGGGAGGCATTGGATTAGTTTATTTTTTTAGAAAACAACAAGCTAATAAAATTAAAACGGTATACAAATACATATTTATTTCTGATAATGTTAATGAGAATTTAGAAAAAATTCTAACTAAGGAAGTTCTATTAAAGTCAGATTTAAAAAATATTGAAAAAGAGTCAGAAGTTATTTTTGATGCCAATATGCTTAGTTTTAAAAACATTATTAGTTTTATGGAAACTAATCATTTAGATACGTCGATTACCTTTAAAATATTGCCTAAAAACTCTAACTTTGTAATTGGAAGTGATAATGCTGTTAGTAGAGGTGAGGTTATTAGTTTTAACTGAACTCATGATGAGTTCATTAGTGTTTTTTACATATAATTAAATTTAATAGCAGTTTTTTTGCTAATTTTGCAAAATAAAATTAAAAAACAAGTATTACATTATTGATATGGCAAAGTTTGAGCTTAAATTACCAAAAATGGGAGAAAGTGTTGCAGAAGCAACCATTACATCTTGGTTAAAAGATGTTGGTGATACTATTGATATGGACGATCCTGTATTGGAAATTGCAACAGATAAAGTTGATAGTGAGGTGCCTAGTGAAGTTGAAGGTGTTTTAGTTGAGCGTTTGTTTAATGTGGATGATGTGGTGCAAGTAGGGCAAGTTTTAGCTATAATTGAAATTGAAGGGGATGATGACGCTACTACCGAATCAAACGAAGAAGCTTCTGTTGAAGTAGAAGAGAAAGAAAATGAAGTTATTGAACAAATAGAGCAATCTATAACTAAAGCTAAAGAAACTGTTACTGCGGTTGTTTCAAGTGGAAATCGTTTTTATTCCCCTTTAGTGAAAAATATTGCAAAAGCGGAAGGTATTTCTCAAGCAGATTTAGATGGCATTGCGGGAACAGGAAAAGATGGACGTGTTACTAAAAATGATATTTTAGATTATATTCAAAATAGAGAGAATACGCAACAATCAGTAACTCCGAAAGTTGAAACACCAGTTGCTTCAGCCAAAATTATTGAAAAGCCTAAAGCAGAAACACCAGTTGTAGTTTCTAGCGGTGAGGATGAAATTATTGAAATGACTAGAATGGGCAAATTGATTGCACATCACATGGTCGAATCGGTTCAAAAATCAGCACATGTACAAAGCTTTATTGAGGCCGATGTTACTAAAATTTGGAACTGGAGAAAAAAAGTTAAAGATAGTTTCATGAAACGTGAAGGTGAAAACTTAACATTCACGCCAATTTTTATGGAAGCAATTGCTAAAGCATTACGAGATTTCCCAATGATGAATATTTCTTTACAAGGCGATACTATTATAAAAAAGAAAAATATAAACATTGGTATGGCTGCGGCTTTACCAGATGGTAATTTAATTGTGCCTGTTATAAAAAATGCAGATCAATTAAACTTAGTTGGGATGACTAAACAGGTAAACGATTTGGCTAATCGAGCTAGAATCGGTAAACTAAAACCAGATGATACGCAAGATGGTACATACACTGTTACTAACGTTGGGACTTTTGGAAGCATTATGGGGACACCAATAATAAACCAGCCACAAGTTGGTATTTTGGCACTTGGAGCGATTAGAAAAGTGCCTGCGGTAATTGAAACTCCTGAAGGTGATTTTATAGGTATTCGTTATAAAATGTTTTTATCGCATTCTTATGACCATCGTGTTGTTAATGGTGCATTAGGCGGACAGTTTGTAAAAGCTGTTGCAGACTATCTAGAAGCTTGGGATGTTAATAGGGAAATTTAACTGTCATTCAGAGCGAAGCGAAGAATCTAATCAAACAAATTAAGTATTTTTTCCTTTCACGGAAGATAAAAAAAGATAAATCCAACCTATAAAACGGTTGGTTTTTTCGCTTATACACTTTAACAATTTAGTATATTTACAGTTCATTAATAATTAATTTGAATGCAATTAAACCTAACAAAACCCATTTGTTTTTTCGATTTAGAAACTACAGGAATCAATATCACTCACGACCGGATTGTAGAAATTTCAATCCTAAAAGTATTTCCTAACGGAACAGAAGAAAGCAAAACCTGGTTGGTAAATCCAGAAATGACTATTCCGAAAGAAGTTATTGAAATTCATGGTATAACCAATGAAAAGGTTGCAAACGAGCCAACCTTTAAAGATTTGGCTAAAGCCATTTATAATATGATAAAGGATTCAGATTTGGGAGGATTTAACTCGAACCGATTTGATATTCCATTATTGGCTGAAGAAATGTTACGTGCTGAAGTAGATTTTGATATGAAAAGTACGTTATCGGTCGATGTGCAAACTATTTTTCATAAAATGGAACAACGTACATTAAGTGCTGCTTATAAATTTTATTGTGATGAAAGTTTAGATAATGCACATAGTGCTGAAGCTGATACTAAAGCGACTTATGAGGTTTTAAAATCGCAATTAGATAAATATGAGGATTTGGAAAACGACACTAAATTTTTAGCCGAATTTAGCTCCCGTAAAAAGTTTGCTGATTTTGCAGGTTTTATAACGTATAATAAAAAAGATGAAGAGTGTTTTTCGTTTGGAAAGCACAAAGGGAAGTTAGTAACAGATGTTTTAGAAAAAGAACCCGGGTATTTTGGATGGTTGTTGAATGCCGATTTTCCGTTGTATACTAAAAAGGTGTTAACTGCTATTAAACTGAGGAGTTTTAATAATAAGTTGGGGTAGAAAATAAAGTATGCAGTTGGCAGTATACAGTGAGCAGTCTGGTTGAACTGTTTTGCTGATAAGAATTGACTGCGAACTGAAGACTGACTACTGCGGACTAACCCGCGTTAGGGATTGCAGTGAAACATTTATGTTCATGAATTCAATAATATTAAATAAAAATGCATGAATAAAAGCCCACAGCCCGATGTAGGAGGTGCGAGGACTTGTAACGAAAAGCCCGACCTTTTGCGATCCCGCAAGGCGCAGTACCAAACTTGGTTTGGTATCTAAAACCTTGTAGGTATGAGTAAAAGGTAACGCCCTAATAAAAAAAAATAGACTTAAATCTTTGCGTCTTTGCGCCCCTGCCTGCCGGCAGGCAGGTTTGCGAGACAAAAAAAAAGAAAATAAAAATGAAACTAATTTGCATCGGTAGAAATTACACCGAACATATTAAAGAGTTACAAAACGAAAAACCGACTGATCCAGTTGTTTTTTTAAAACCAGACACGGCTATTCTTTTGAAAAAGCAACCCTTTTTTATTCCAGATTTCTCTGATGATGTGCATTATGAAGTTGAGGTTTTGGTGAAAATTAATAGGGTGGGGAAACACATTGATAAAAAATTTGCTCATAAATATTACGATGAAATTGGCTTGGGAATAGACTTTACAGCACGCGATTTACAAAGTGCGTTAAAGGCTAAAGGCTTGCCATGGGAAAAAGCAAAATCTTTTGATGGCGCTGCGGTAATTGGCAAGTGGATGGATAAAAATGAGGTTGCAAATGTTGATGATTTTGAGTTTTCCTTAAAAAAGAATGATGACATTGTGCAAAATGGGAACACAAGCCACATGCTTTGGAAAATTGATGAATTAATAGAATATGTGTCAAAATATTTTACTTTAAAGATTGGAGATATTATATTTACAGGCACGCCGGCAGGAGTTGGCAAAGTTATTGCTAACGATAAGTTAAAAGGATTTATAGAAAACAAAGAAATGTTTTCAATAACAGTAAAATAAATGGAATTACATTACAAATTATTTAGAGTAAGAGAATTGGCAGATAATGATGAAGATTTTATCGCAGCATTAGCAGAAGCTTTTTTAGATGAAGTGCCTGAAGATGCACAACGATTGAAAAAAGCAGTTTTAGAAAAGGATTATCAAGAAGCTTATCAGGCAGCTCATAAAATTAAGCCTACCATAGATTTGTTTGAGTTAGGTGTATTGGATAAGTTAATAGAGGTACAAGATTGGGGTAAGTTTACGCAAACTGATGTAGATGTAACCGAGCAGTTAGATCGTGTTATTTCTGCTATTGAAAAAGCTTCTGCTGAAATGAAGTCAGATTTTAAATTGTAATGTTAGCCGAAATAATCACTATAGGTGACGAACTTCTTATTGGTCAAGTTGTAGATACCAATTCAGCTTTTATTGCAAAAAAACTTAATAAAATTGGTGTTTCTGTATATCAAATTACTTCTATTCAAGATGACAAGCAGCACATTTTACAAGCTTTAGCAAATGCTGAAAATCGTGTAGATATTATTATTTGCACAGGTGGTCTGGGGCCAACAAAAGACGATATTACCAAAAAAACGATTGCCGAATATTTTAACGACACACTTGTAAAAGACGAATCTGTTCTCCAAAATATTGAAACAATTTGGGAACAGCACGTAAGATCGGAGTTGCTTCAAGTTAATAAAGATCAAGCTTTAATTCCTTCAATGTCTAAACCTTTAATGAACAGGTTGGGAACGGCCCCAGGCATGTGGATTGAAAAAGATAATAAAGTTTTTATTTCACTTCCAGGAGTTCCTTATGAGATGAAGGCACTAATAGAATATCAAGTTATTCCGCAATTAAAAGATAAATATAATTGCCCATTTATTCTTCATAAAACCATGCTAGTTTATGGTATAGGCGAAAGTGCTTTAGCAGCTAGAATAGAAGACTGGGAAGATGCTTTACCCAAACATATTAAATTAGCCTATTTACCCAATTTGGGCAAAATGCGTCTGCGTTTATCAACTAAAGGCTTTGATGAAACACAATTAAAAAAGGAAGTACAAGAACAAATAGATAAAGTAATTCCTTTAATTAGGGAGGAATATGCTGGTTTGGAAGATGAAGACGGTTCAGTTGAAGTTGTTATAGCAAAACAACTTACTAAATTAGGACATACTTTGGCTATTGCAGAAAGTTGTACAGGAGGAGCGGTTGCAGAACGTTTTACAACACATTCTGGTGCATCTGCATTTTTTAAAGGCGGTTTAGTAACATACTCTACAGAGTCAAAAATTAATGTTTTAAAAGTTTCAGAAGCAGATATTGAAACGTATTCAGTTGTGAGTTCTCAGGTGGCTGAGGCTATGGCTAAAAATGCACAACTATTATTTCAGTCTGATTATGCTATGGCAACCACAGGAAATGCGGGTCCAACAAAAGGCGATTCTGATGCTGAAGTTGGAACGGTTTTTATTGCTATTGCTACCAAAACAGATGTTTATTCGCAGGAATTTAACTTCGGAAATTCGCGATTAAAAGTCATTAATAAAGCGGTAAATAAAGCACTAGAAATGCTCCTAAAAGAAATTTTTAAAAATTGATAAAAATTAGGTTGGCTTAATACAAAGAATTTGTATATTTGCACCTCGATTTTAAGAAACAAAAGAATTTAAAGTTATATAAAATGTCAAGAGTTTGTGAACTTACAGGAAAGAAGGCCATGGTTGGAAACAACGTGTCTCATGCAATGAACAGAACTAAACGCAAATTTCATGCGAATTTAGTAAAGAAACGTTTTTACATTCCAGAAGAAGATAGCTGGGTAACTTTAAAAGTTTCTACATCTGCATTAAAAACGATCAATAAAATAGGTATATCTGCAGCAATTAAGGATGCAAAATCTAAAGGATTTTTAAAATAATAGCTGTAAAAAAGATGAGGTTTCCGCCTTCGCGGAAATGACAAAAAATATTATAACATGGCAAAAAGAGGTAATAGAATACAAGTAATCTTAGAGTGCACAGAGCACAAAGAGTCTGGTGAACCAGGAACTTCAAGATACATTACAACAAAAAACAAAAAGAATACGCCAGATAGAATGGAGATTAAAAAATTTAATCCTATCCTTAAGCGTATGACAATGCATAAAGAAATTAAATAATTAGAGGTCATGGCAAAGAAATCAGTAGCATCATTACAAACAGGATCTAAAAGATTAACAAAAGCAATAAAAATGGTTAAGTCTCCAAAAACAGGAGCTTACATGTTTGTTGAATCTATAATGAATCCAGAACAAGTTAACGACTTTATAGCTAAGAAGTAAAAAACATTGTTTCAATATATTATAAGCTGCTTTCTACTGAAAGCGGCTTTTTTATTTTATATTTGGTTGATTTCTGCCATAATAGCAGTAAAACAAAAATGGTTAGGAAATTGACAATGGTAATTTGGGCGTCTGCCTACCGGCAGGCAGGTTACCACTCCCGATAGCTATCGGGACAGGAGGTCGGGCTTGGAGTTTATCCTGAGCGCAGTCGAAGGGCTGCAATCCCTAACGCACCAGTCCGTAATCGGCAGTAATTAGTCGCTGGTTTGTACTTGTTTTGTAAAACCAAACCATAACAATCCGTTATTGAGCTTCACAACTCAACAACAAACAACAAACAACAAACAACAAGAATGAGTTTTTTTAAAAAAATATTTTCCTCAGAAAAAAAGGAAACCCTAGATAAAGGATTAGAGAAATCTAAATCTAGTTTTATGGGCAAACTAAGTAAAGCTGTGGCAGGAAAATCTAAAGTCGATGATGACGTTTTAGATAACCTTGAAGAAGTTTTAGTGTCTAGTGATGTTGGCGTAAATACAACACTTAAGGTAATTGAGCGTATTGAAGCACGTGTATCAAAAGATAAATATTTAGGAACCGACGAACTAAACCTAATCCTTCGCGAAGAAATAGCAGCACTTTTAAGTGAAACCAATTCTGGCGAAGATACAGAGTTTACTATTCCAGAATTACCAAAACAAGAAAACGGAACAAAAACACCTTATGTGTTAATGGTGGTTGGTGTGAATGGCGTTGGAAAAACAACGACTATCGGAAAATTAGCATATCAATTAAAAAAGCAAGGCTTAAAAGTAGTTCTAGGAGCAGCCGATACGTTTAGAGCGGCAGCTATAGATCAACTTCAAGTGTGGGCAGATCGCGTAGATGTGCCAATGGTAAGACAAGATATGGGAAGCGACCCAGCGTCTGTAGCTTTTGACGCCTTAGAATCTGGTGTGAATCAAGAAGCTGATGTTATTATTATAGATACTGCTGGTCGTTTACATAATAAAGTAAACTTAATGAACGAGCTTACCAAAGTAAAACGCGTGATGCAAAAAGTAGTTGGCGATGCGCCACACGATGTTTTATTGGTTTTAGATGGTTCTACAGGTCAAAATGCATTTGAGCAAGCAAAACAGTTTACTGCTGCAACTGAAGTAACGTCGCTAGCAGTAACTAAATTAGATGGTACTGCAAAAGGCGGTGTAGTTATTGGTATTTCTGATCAATTTCAGATTCCTGTAAAATATATTGGAGTTGGCGAGGGGATTGAAGACTTGCAAGTTTTTAATAAATTTGAATTTGTAGATTCGTTTTTTAAATAATTCCTTTTTTGTCATTCCTTCTAATGCAGGAATCTCATAATCGACATTTTTTCGTAATTTTAGGTTTATGAGTTATTCTATCTTTCATAATTTAGAAATAAAAGCTTCTCCAAAAAAAGTTTTTGATGCGGTGTCTCAGCCTAAGCATCTAGATAATTGGTGGTCATTAAAATCTTCAGGAAAACCAGAAGTAGGTTCAGAATACAATTTGAATTTTACAGAGGAGTATAATTGGTTCTGTAAAGTTTCTGCACTGAAAACAAATGAATCCATTCATTTTAAAATGACCAAATCTGATACCGATTGGAATTCCACAACTTTTGGATTTGATTTAGAAACCAAAGAAAAAGAGACTTTAGTTAAGTTTAGCCATATCAATTGGCAAAAAGATAATCACCATTTTAAACACTCATCATTTTGTTGGGCTATGCTTTTAAATGGATTAAAAAATTATTTAGAAAAAGGAATCATTATTCCTTTTGAAGACAGAAATTAAGTAACCAAATTAATTAGTATTTTTATTCAAAATACTAACCATGCGACTTTCTATATTTTTCTTATTATCGATTCTAATTTTTTCTTGTAAAAATCCAAAAACAGAAAACACTATTTCTGGTAAGGAAGATGTAGAAGATACAATTGTAACTTCTAATGATTCTATTAAAGATTTTAGGGAGTTTAAAGTTTTAGATTCTAAATATATGAATGTTTCTGAGCTATGGCAACCTTTTGAAAACGATTTAAAAGATTTTACTGAGGCAACTTACAATGATTTAAAACCATTAATTTTAGAGGTAGATATTCCAACACTTCAAAAGCATATATCAGAAGGAAAATTATCTTATGAGTTATTAACTAAATTCTATTTGTATCGTATTAGAAAGTTTGATAGAGAAAATACATTATCTCTTAACTCAGTTATTTCATTGAACCTAAATGTAATTAGTGAAGCAAATCATAGAGACATTGAGTTTCTATTGTATGGAAAAATAAATCACCCAATTAATGGCATGCCAATTTTATTAAAAGATAACATTAATGCCTCTGGAATGCCAACAACAGCTGGAGCTGTAGCATTGCAAAATAATAAAACTGAAGATGCTTTTATTGTGAAACAATTAAAAAATCAAGGCGCTATAATTTTAGGAAAAGCAAACCTTAGTGAATGGGCATATTTCTTTTGTGGCGATTGCCCAAGCGGTTATAGTGCTATTGGTGGGCAAACATTAAATCCTTACGGACGAAGAATCATAGATACAGGTGGCTCAAGTTCAGGTAGCGGCGTTGCAGTTGCTGCTAATTTTTGTGTTGCTGCAGTTGGTAGTGAAACATCAGGCTCTATTTTATCGCCCTCAAGTCAGAATTCGGTAGTGGGATTAAAACCAACCATAGGATTATTAAGTAGAAGTGGTATAGTACCTATTTCTTCAACTCTGGATACACCAGGACCAATGACTAAAAATGTTATTGATAATGCTATTTTATTAGATGCGATGTTTGGTTTTGATGAAAAGGATTCAAAATCGATTAGTACAAAATGGGGAAAAAGTTTTTATTATGGGAGTTTTAGTGTAATTGAAAATCTAGAACATAGACGCTTTGGAGCATTTAAAAGATTATTGGAAGACTCATTATATGATCAAGCTATTTCAGATTTAAAATCTAAAGGTGCTATAATTATAGAAGTTGAGGAAGAAAAAACTGACTTGCCTGATTTTTTAAGGTTGTTAAACTTAGATATGAAAACTGATTTACCTATATACCTTTCAAATTATGCAGGTAACGATGTAATGATAGAATCCGTTCAAGATGTTATTGATTTCAATAAAAAAGATTCACTAAATAGTATGCCTTATGGTCAAAAATTATTTGAAGGCATTGTAGCAGATAATGCAACTGATAAAGCGTTTCAAAATATAAAAAACACATTAAAAACTAACGGAAGAAGCTTCTATGATAAGCCAATGAAGAAGCATAATCTAGATGGTTTTTTATCTATTAATAATTATCATGCAGGTTTTGCTGCTGTGGCAGAATATCCTGCAATAACTGTACCTATGGGTTATACAGAAAAAGGAGTTCCAAAAGGGTTAACATTTATAAGTAAACCTTTATTTGAAATTGGTTTATTGCATTGGGCATATATTTATGAGCAAGTTTCTAAAAAGCGGAAAATGCCTGAAAATTATAACTAATTAATAAACTTATTGATTTCTCCCCATAAGTCGTTATCAAAACTTGAAGGTCCTAATAAGGCTTCACCAGCATCATCACCCATTCTAATAATAACTAATTTTTGACTTGGAACCACGTACATTTTTTGGTCATTTTTCCCTAAACCAGCAATTAAATCGTTCGGTGCGTTGGGAATCAGTTTTCCTTGAAACTCCAATGTTAAACCTGGGCCTCTAAAACTCTCTTTACCATTTAGCCACCATAAATAACCATAGGCTTTATTATGGTTTTGTGAAGTGGTTGTCATAGCATTAAAATAATCACTATCATCTAAAACAACGCTGTCATTCCAAACACCCTTGTTCAAATTAAGTAATCCAAATCGAGCCATACTTCTAGCATTGCTATAATATAATTTAAAATAACCAAAAGGAATCCAAAAACCTTGCATACCGATTTTGTCTTTCAGTTTATCGTTAAAATAACTATCAAAATCATTACCTACAGCACCTGCAACAATGTTATGGAGTTTAGTGTAAGCGGCATTATGATAATACCAAAAACTATTGGGTTCGTCTTTATAAATAAGACATTCAGGATCTGTACAGTTGTTATTTATTACGGCATAATCTAAACCAGTGGTCATGGTTAAATGGTTCCAAATGGTAATATTGTCTTCTTGTTGTGTTGTTAAACTCGTCCAGCCTTTACCTAAATATTTGTTTGAAGGTTCATTTATGTTTAAATAACCTTCGTTTTGTGCAATACCAGTTGTAAAAGCAACGAGGGTTTTAGCGGCAGAATTCCATGGTAAGTTTGAAATTGCATTTTCACCATTACCGTACCATTCTACTATCATTTTACCATTTTTTAGAATCAGAAAAGCTTTTGTGCCTTTACTTTCAACATAACTTAAAAGGGGCTGTAACTCAGATGCATTCCATCCAATTTCAGAAACAGTAGAAGTTTCCCAAGTATCAGAATTAACAGGTGGAAAATATAACTCGTCAACACTAGGAATTGTTTCGGTTGCATCATCATTTGAGGAACAACTAAAAAAGGATGCAACAGCTATCAGAATAAAATAAGGCAACTTTTTCATAGGATAGGTTTTAAATTTTGGACTCTCAAATATATAAAAGGTTTAATTGAAAAAGAATGCTTCGAGGTTTTTACTTCGAAGTTTCCGTTGAAATTGTCATTCCCGCGAAGGCGGGAATCTATCATGATTTAAGTAAACTCAAGTTATAGATTTTAAATAGTTAATCATAAATCATTACGTATCTTTGCCCCCTGATTTAAAAAAAGGTATGCGCACAAAAACTCTGAAAAAAAATAAGATTAATGTTGTTACTCTTGGCTGTAGTAAAAATGTCTATGATAGTGAAATCTTAATGGGGCAATTGAAGGCCAATGGAAAAGATGTGGTGCATGAAGAAGAAGGTAATATAGTTGTTATTAACACTTGTGGATTTATTAATAATGCGAAAGAAGAGAGTGTTAATACCATTCTAGAATACGTTCAGAAAAAGCAAGATGGTGATGTAGATAAAGTGTTTGTGACAGGTTGTTTAAGTGAGCGTTATAAGCCAGATTTAGTAAAGGAAATTCCAAATGTAGATGAGTATTTTGGAACCACGGAATTACCCGGATTATTAAAAGCTTTAGGTGCCGATTATAAGCATGAACTTATCGGTGAACGTTTAACAACCACACCAAAAAACTATGCATATTTAAAAATTGCTGAAGGTTGTGATAGGCCATGTTCGTTTTGTGCAATTCCAATCATGCGAGGGAAACATAGAAGTACACCCATTGAAGAGATTGTCATTGAAGCTGAAAAACTAGCAGCTAATGGTGTTAAAGAATTGATTCTTATTGCTCAAGATTTAACTTATTACGGACTTGATTTATACAAAAAACGAAACTTAGCCGAATTACTTGAAGCCTTAGTAAAAGTAGATGGTGTAGATTGGATTCGTTTGCATTATGCATTCCCAACTGGGTTTCCGTTGGACGTGTTAGATGTGATGAATCATGAACCTAAAGTTTGCAACTATTTAGATATTCCATTACAGCATATTTCAGATTCAATTTTAAAAAGTATGCGTCGTGGAACAACAAAAGAAAAAACTACCAAATTATTACAAGAGTTTCGTGCAAAAGTGCCTAATATGACTATTAGAACCACACTTATTGTTGGTTATCCAGGAGAAACGGAAGAAAATTTTCAAGAACTTAGGCAATGGGTTTCTGATATGCGTTTTGAACGCTTAGGCTGTTTCACCTATAGCCATGAAGAAAACACGCATGCATATAATTTAGAAGATGATGTGCCTGAAGATGTTAAAATCGATAGGGCCAATCAACTTATGGAAATTCAATCTCAAATTTCTTGGGAATTGAATCAACATAAAATTGGGCAGGAATTTAAAGTGATTGTAGATAGAAAAGAAGGTAATTATTTTGTTGGAAGAACAGAGTTTGATTCTCCCGATGTAGATAATGAGGTTTTAATAGATGCTACAAAAATCTATCTAAAAACTGGCGAATTTACTACTGTAAAAATTATTGAAGCTGAAGATTTTGATTTATATGGAGAGGTTGTTTCTTAGTATTGAAACTGCTTAAACTATAATTGAAAGCTAAATAGAAATACTTATGTCACCTTGAGCGCAGTCGAAAGGTCTCAAAATTTTCGAATCCAAACGGGTTTCGACTGCGCTCAACCAGACATATTAGGTTTTTATAATAATAGCGTCCTGTTGAACATACATTAAAATAGTTACTTATTTTTGAAACTATGAAGTCAGGTGATTTTAAAACTTTTCTAAAAAATATTAGTAAAAAAGGATTGACCGTATTAGATGTATCCATTCCGAAATCAAAATATAGTCCCATAGATTTATCCGAATCTAACAAAATACTCAATAGAGTCGATGTGTCTTCATCTTCAAAATTAGAAGTGTTTGTAAATAATCATATAAAAAAGCATGATGCTTTAGTGGCTTTTGGTGGTTATTTAGAAGTTAGAAATATTTATAAACGAAGTAACCATTTTAATAGTCAAGATGAAGAAGAACGCAACATCCACTTAGGTATTGATTTATGGTGTGATACTGAAACCCTTATTTATACACCCTTAGATGGCGTAGTTCACAGTTTTAAAAACAACACTAATTATGGCGATTACGGACCAACTATTATTTTAAAACACAATATTTCTGAGGTTGAATTTTATACACTTTATGGACATTTAAGTTTAGCATCCATAGAGAAACTAAAAGTAGGACAAGAATTTAAGCAAGGTGATCAAATCGCGACTTTAGGTGATGCCAACATTAATGGTGATTACCCACCGCATTTACATTTTCAGATTATAAAAGATATTCAAGAATATTTTGGTGATTATCCTGGGGTTTGTAGTGAAAAATATTTGGAGTTTTTTAGAGTGAATTGTCCTAATCCGGATATATTGTTGAAAATTGATAATTTTTTTAGTTTGTAAAGCTTATACCAACGCTGAGCAAAGTCGCCTGACTTTGATGTCATTATAATTACTAAAGTGTTTTCTCGTTTTTTAGCGTGATTTAGTTTACTCATATTTTTGCTTTGGGTAGGGCAAAGTCGGGGACTTTGCGAATATAACTTACTGAATACTTCAATAGAAGTATTCAGTATTGGCACGTCAAGACAGGAAAACGAATAAACTACAAATTCAAAGTAATACCTAAATTAATATTGGATGAACGGTCATCTTCTAGATTCGACGAAAACCTTGTATATGCGTAGTTATACAGGGCGGAAAGGCTTATGTTTTCAGTTAAAGGCATTTCTGCCTTGAATTGGGACAATATTCTATGATTTTTAATGGAACGATATAGTGGCTGAAAATAAACCGTTCCTGTGAGATATAGATTTACCTTTTCGA
>TARA_R110002072_G_scaffold6364_6_pt1 | contig 17345 bp, 25 predicted proteins | sample TARA_R110002072 | Tara Oceans TARA_R110002072 (sample SAMEA4397118) | marine metagenome | biome: Polar Biome; feature: [SRF] surface water layer (ENVO:00010504); material: water (ENVO:00002006), including particulate matter (ENVO:01000060) such as... | depth 5 m | reverse complement strand
TGGCGCGATGGAATTAAAGAAAACAAAAGCCGAAAACTACGGCGTACGCCATAAAACAAACTGTTAGGCAATTAAGGAGCGGCATGACAGGAGATACATACTTACGTAGCATTCTGCAAAAATATGACGTAAATATTTCTGGTGCTGAAGCAGCCGGAAATACTATTTACCCTGTGATTCAAACATGGGGTAATAGCTACCTAGTAAAAGCTGAGTTTTCAGGCTCCCTTACTAAGGGAACTGGAATAAATATTGGTACCGACGCGGATATATTTATATCAGTATCATCAACTACTCCAGGAACTTTAGCTGATTTGTATAGAACATTATTTAACGCGGTAACTCAAGCTGGGTATACCGCAAGAAAACAAAATGTTTCTATTGGTACTACTGTAAATGGCTATAAAATCGATTTGGTACCGGGTCGGCGACAGTCACAGTATGGCAATGATCACAGTCTATATAAGAGTAAATCAGGAAGCTGGACTCAGACCGATATCAATACTCACATTAACCACGTCAAAGGTAGTAATAGAATAGAAGAAATTAGATTAGCAAAAACCTGGAGGCAGCTTCACAACCTCGAATTTCCGTCATTCTATTTGGAAATGGCTGTAATTGATTCCCTAAAATACACAACTGTAGGGAACCTATCAGTAAACTTTTTAAAGGTTCTTGAGTTTTTTAGGGATAGCTTGCCTACTACTAGATATGTTGATCCAGCAAATACGAACAACATAATTTCAGACGATTTGAATGCTATACAAAAAACTACAATATCCAGTCAGGCAAGGTTATCTCGAAACCAACAAACTTGGAGAGGCATCGTTTGGTGACATGAATAAAGCAAAAGAAAATTCAGAAGTAGACGGAAAGAGCTTTCTTAGATCAGCATTCGCTGCGGAACAAGAGGTCTTGAGTGTACAACTAAAATTGTCGTCTGAATCAATCACTCATGATGGGCTTATGGGTGAGGTCAATGAACAGCACTTCATAGAAGTACTTAGAAAATATCTTCCAAATCGCTATGCCCTAGATAGTGCAATTGTGATTGACTCGAACGGTGCAACAAGCGACCAGATAGATATCGTTATCTATGACCCGCAATATACGCCAACCTTATTGGATCAGCATGATCATCGATATATACCAGCGGAATCGGTGTATGCTGTTTTCGAAGTGAAACCAACTATAAATAAAAGCTATCTTGAATACGCAGCCAAGAAAGCCGAATCAGTTAGAGTCTTGGAGCGTACTAGTGTCCCCATTACCCATGTTGGTGGTCAACCTGTAGTAAAAGAGTTATTCCCAATTGTGTCTGGCATCGTTGCTACCACGATAGATTGGACTGAGGGTTTCTCGAGTGAATCGTTCATTCAGAATCATAGAGCATTAGTTGATCTTCAAATACTAGACTGTGGCCTGTCTGTGATGGGTGGTTGTTTTGACGTATTTGAGGGGGAACTTAAAGTAGGGCCAACTAGAAACTCATTAGCTTACTCCATCTTTAGACTCTTGCAGAAACTAAATAGCCTAGGAACAGTTCCAGCTGTAGATTGGAATAAATATGCAATGGTTATGAGCGAGCAAGATGCCTAACAAGGCCAAGCACAGCGACAGCTTTTTCGTTGCGCCTTCGGCTTCACTACAAAGCTGCGCGTGTTGGCAGCGTTAAGCATCTAGGGAAGGTTCGTTCATGCTTTGTGGAATAAGAACTGAAGATAACCTTAAGGTATTCGCAAGCAATAGCGAGAAAGCGCAAGGCCCTTTCCATTGCCCCGGTTGTAAGCATGAGCTTGTCCTCCGGAAAGGAAAAATAAAGGTGCATCACTTCTCTCATAAGCCTCCATACCATTGCCAAAGGGGCGAAGGCGAATCGGAGGCGCATAGAAAGTGCAAAGAATCTATCTACAATGCTTTAACTCAACATGATTACGTTGCAGGCTTGGACGTTGAGACCGATTTCGGCACAGTAATAGCTGATGTTTATTGTGTAATAAATAATGTCCCTGTTGCGATTGAGATTCAGCGGAGCAATTTAAGCGTAAATGAAATAACTGAGCGTACCTCAGCATATGAAAAACTAGGCATTCATGTTTTATGGTTAGCCCTATTTAATAAAAAGTTAGGCGAAGGTCGCTACAGCCCCAAAGCATGGGAAAAATGGTGCCACGCTACATATTTTGGCCGAGTGTATTATTGGGTTGCGGACTTAACTATAGCTCCAGTCCATTTCTCGGAATATCAGAATTATGTAGAGTCATCAAGTTGGTACAATGAATATGGTGAAGAGCAGTCTGCTGGAGGTTACTACAAATCCTCAAAGAGGTATAAAACACCATCTTTCGGCACTTATCTAAATTTGGCTACTGATTTTAATCCATCATATAAACAAGCATGGCAGGGCGGCACAGTTTATGTGCCAAATTGTAGAATCTACAATGACAAGCTTAGAAAGTGGTGGTAAAAATGCTTAACAAGCACATGTTGCCGGGCTGGTTTTTCGCGGCGCTCCAAACCAGCCGCAAATGCGGGCATTAAGCCCTATAAAACACCCACTTGACAACGTAACCTATTAGGTTGCAATGCCAGTCATGATAACTAGATTTATACATAAGGGATTAGAGCGTTTCTACAAAACTGGTAAATCATCTGGCATTCAAGCAAAACATGCCAAACGTTTAAGGTTAATACTCGCCAACCTTGTTCAGGCAGAAAGCCCACATGACATGGATTTACCCGGCCTATGATTACACGTACTAAAAGGTAGTCGTAAAAAAATATGGTCTGTATCTGTCAGTGGTAATTGGAGGGTAACATTTCGATTTATAGGTCGAGATGCAGAAATAGTTAATTATGAGGATTATCACTAATGAGCATGCACAATCCCGCACATCCTGGTGAAATTCTAAAAGAGTTGGTAATTACCCCTTTAGAACTCACCATTACAGATGCGGCTGAGCATTTAAATGTAAGCCGTAAAACACTTTCTAAAGTCTTAAATGGTAGAGGCGCAATAACACCGGAGATGGCGTTACGTTTGGAGCTGGTATTTAAAAAACCATCTGCTGACCATTGGCTTCGTCTTCAAAATGCATATGACCTTTGGCAGTCTCGCCAAAATAAGTCTGCACTTCATGTCCAGCCTTATCGTTCTAATTATGCATAAAGGCTTAACACGTCAAACCTCTCGGACGTCAAAACCGCTGCGCGGTTTTGACGCCAGTGCTTGAGGCGTTATCGCAAACGTTATTCTGCTAGCTTGACATACTAAATATGGTATATATACTATTTATGGTATGTGGAGAATATTTGAGCATCGCAGAACTCTCCGGCAACTAAATACAATTCCAGAGGGTATCCAGAAAAGGTACGAAAAATGGAAGGATATCGTGAGTATTTCCGGACCAGAAGGCCTACGGTTAATTACGGGGTTCCATGATGAGCCTCTGCGAGGAGAATGGAAAGGTTGTCGTTCGTCCCGACTGGGGCTGAAGTACCGAGTGATTTATAGAATAGAACGGGATCAGGTATTTGTTCAAGTTGTAAGTATTACTGCTCATGATTATAGGAAGTAATAAAATGAAAGAATATAGAATTGCTAAAAAGCGAATTGAGGTTTCCGTTGGTGAGTCTGTAAAAATTATTCGCGAATTGCAGGAGATGAGTCAAAATGATTTGGCGCAAGTCTCTGGTATTCCTCAATCTACTATTTCAGCTATAGAAAATGGTCGCGTAAACCTTGGTGTTGAACGCGCCAAACAACTAGCGCGAGTATTAAAGTGCCATCCCGCAGTTCTGGTATTTCCAGGATGGCAAGTTGAGCATGAGAATGCAGCATAACAAAACAATCTAACGGTCTGATTTCAAACGTTAGGTGTCAGACAGAGGGCTACTGAATTATTTAAAAAACATATTAGCAATCTATTCTCGATTACCTTGCAGTCCGCCAGTATGAATAGCAATAATGTTATGACCCTTTTTAAAACGCTCATTTTTTATTAGGTCCAATAACCCAAATAACATCTTGCCGTTATATAACGGTTCCAGTGGTATGTTGTTGTGTGATTGAAACTCTTCAATAAATGAAATCAGTTCATCAGTTGTTTTAGCAAAACCGCCAAAGTGGTAGTCGAAGTTAACAGACCAGTTTGGCATGCCTTTCGTGCGTAACAATTTTTTAATGTCTTTCTCCAGAAAACCACCCCCTTTGAGTGCAGAAAAGCCGAGTGCTTTTTTCGTGCTGGGAAGTGCTTTTGCAATTCCGGCGAGTGTGGTTCCGGTGCCGCAGGCTAATGTCAGTGTATCGAAGTCTCTATCTATCTCTTTTAGGATCTCAGCGACACCGCGTAATGCATCATGACTGGCGCCGCCTTCCGGTATCCAGAATCCATTATATTTTTTAGCGGGTTCTGCATCATGGCCGCGGTATTTCCTGAGTTCACGAAATGCACTTCGTGTAACAAACTCAAGATTCATGCCCCATTTTTTCAGGTCAGCTAATGTCTGGTTATCTTCTTCGGGTTGCTCTCCCCGTATCAACCCTGTGGTTTTGATGTTGAGTTTATATCCGATATAGGCAAGTGCATGAAGGTGGTTTGAATAATTGCCACCCATGCTAACTAGATGACCATGACCTTTAGTCAGAGCATGCAGTAGTGTGTATTTAAGTTTTCGCCATTTATTACCCGAGATGATGGGGTGTAGTAAATCATCGCGCTTGATATGAAGGTCAATCTTATTATAGGCCAAGACAGGGTGCTGAATCGGCTCAACAATAGCTGCATTGGTATTAATGCCAAGCGTGGATTCTATTTCTTGTATATCGGGCATGAAAATTACAATAATAAATTGATGTGTACGGTATTATACAGATCGATAATTTTTCTATTGGAGTATTTAAAAGTGAGTACATTTGATCAAGTCTCTGTGGAGATTGAAGCCAACGTTTATTTTGATGGCAAGGTGACTAGCCGTAGTATTCTCTTTTCGGATGGTTCAAAAAAGACCCTCGGCATAATGTTGCCTGGAGAATATCATTTTAATACCGATGCGGCTGAACTCATGGAAATCACACAAGGAGCAGTTGAATATCGATTAAATGAGAATGATGATTGGGCAAAGGTTGAAGCCGGTAGTGATTTTAATGTGCCCGGCAATGCCTCTTTTGATATCCGCGCCCTGGAAGTAGTTGATTACTGTTGTTCCTTTCTATAAACCTAAGTCGTATATAGTTTGATTTATGAATTTTGACGTCATTATTATTGGTGGTGGCGCATCAGGTTTGTTTTGCGCTATTACTGCGAGCCAACGTGGTCGTCGTGTGCTGGTACTGGAAAGCAGTAACAAGATAGGCAAGAAGATATTAATGTCCGGTGGTGGGCGTTGTAACTTTACCAATCTGAATATTGACCCTGAATGTTATCTTTCGGCTAATCCGCATTTTTGTAAATCTGCATTGAGTCGTTATACGCAATGGGACTTTATAAGTCTGGTTGAAAAACATGGGATAGCCTATGAAGAACGCAAACAGGGGCAATTGTTTTGTAAAGATTCAGCAAAAGAAATTCTGGCCATGTTAAACAACGAGTGCGACCAAGCCGCTGTAAAAATTCATACGCATTGTGAAGTGGCTACGATCACGGCACCTGAACATAATGCGGATAATCAATATATTTTAAATACCAATATTGGCAAGTTCAGGGCAGATAGTCTGGTTATTGCATCAGGCGGTTTATCGATTCCCAAAATGGGGGCGAGTAATTTTGCTTATAAAGTAGCTAATCAATTTAAAATACCGATGCTCCCTACAAGTGCGGGGCTGGTCCCGTTTACCTTTAGCGATAGTTTTAAAGATATCTCTGAACGATTAAGTGGTGTGTCGGCAGAAGTTATCTTATCAACGGGCAATCAACAGTTTCAGGAAAGTATTCTATTTACACATCGAGGGCTGAGTGGGCCAGCAGCGCTGCAATTATCCAGTTACTGGCGCCCGGGTGAAAGCATTCAGATTAATTTATTACCCAATGAAGATATTGAGTTGTTGTTTTTAACAGCCAAACAGAACAGCCCCAAGATATTATTACGCAATCTTTTATCACAATATCTGGTAAAGAAGCTGGTGATAGAATTGCAAGAATTATTCTGGCCCGATGAACACTATAAACTACTTACGGATTTCTCTGATAAAAGATTGAAAGAAATAGCGGCAACATTATCCACATGGGAAATTAAACCATCGGGGACGGAGGGTTATCGAACTGCAGAAGTAACAATGGGTGGTATTGATACAGATTATTTATCTTCGCAGACGATGGAGACTAAAGATCAATCGGGATTATATTTTATTGGTGAAGCAGTCGATGTCACGGGGCATCTTGGCGGATATAATTTTCAGTGGGCATGGTCTTCGGGATACGTTTGTGGTTTGGTTGTTTAATACTTTTTTAAACAATTGGAGGGAGAAAAGATGAGCCCCTTTAAAGCTATTGGCGTAATGATCTTTTTGTATACCGCGTATTGTTTATTTACGGGCGAAGTCTATGCAAAAGATAAAGCGTCTGGACGTACTGTTTATAAAGCGGATGAACCAAAGAGTTATTGGACAATAATAGTGATCTATTTTTGTTTGTCGATGGCGTGTTTTTTCTTTTTTTAAGGCTTAAATTGTAGTGGTAAGACATCAAATTTCACGCCTTCAAAACCATCCAAAATAAATTGCCGTATGTTTTGATGATCATCCCCTGCGGGGTTGCCGACTACATCCTCACGAAAATAATGGCCAAAGCAATTTAATGTTTCTGTTATTGTCAGATTATTAATATAGGCAAAGGCCAAAATTTTGCAAGAACCCTCATTTTCACCGGCTTTATTAAGCTGAGAGCCATTAGTGAAATTTGTTGGGGTGTATTCGTAATTTGATTCAATAGTCTCGATTGTTTCTGCAAACTCGATTGACTCGGGATCTGCTCGCAACTTTTCCAAAAAGTCCTGAAGCGTCATAGTCTTATTGATTCGTTTACTGCTTTATCAAACTTAGTGCTGATGACCACCCGGCCCATGAACATGGCCATGTTCGAGTTCTTCTTTAGTGGCATCTCTAACACTAATGACTTCGATATCAAAATGTAATTCCACTCCCGCTAAAGGATGGTTCCCATCGATGACGACTTCAGTCTCTTCTATCGCAGTAATCACGACATTTACGGCAGTGCCGTCAGGTGTCGCAGAGCTAAATGGCATACCTACAGCGAGTTCTTGGTCTACGGGGAACATTTTTCTGGGTACGCGTTGTATTTTTTGCTCATCACGAGGGCCGTAAGCATTTTCAGGCGCGACTACTACATTGACTTTATCGCCTGACTCTTTCCCTTCCAATGCGTCTTCCAATGCAGGAATGAGGTTTTTTGCGCCATGCAAGTAGGTGAATTTACCGTCAGTAGATTCGTCCATAACGTTGCTGTCTTTGTCTTTCAGCGTGTAATTGATATTTGCGACCTTGTCTTTTGTAAGCTGCACATCTTTCTCCAGTATTGTTTAATTGCCTATTCATACTAGCTGTAGAACGTGAAATGCCAGGATAATCAGGTCTTATTGGTATTGATAAAACACGCTACTATGCAGATCTAAGGTCAATATTTCAAATTTGATTCAATTAAAAGCTGCTGATCGGGTAAAAATGTATGAAAAATCTTATAGGGTTCAGTCTGTTATTAATGATGTGTGGAAATGCTGTGGCTGCGCCATCAGCAAAAGATCTGCTCGCCGCTTGTGAAGAATCATTAGCAAACGGTTTTCATGGTTCAACCGGCATGATGTGTTCGTGGTACGTTACCCCGTGTGATTGTCACCATGGTAAGGACCCTGCTGTCCCGCGTGTTTGTTTAACTGGTAATGAATCAGAAGCATCATTAGCAAAACTCGTTGTTGATAAGCTGAAAGCAGAACCAGCACTACAATCAGAATTAGCAGAAATGGCTGCAGGAATAATTTTGTCGGCAAACTACCCCTGTGACTAGACAGTTTGTTCTAACAAATCTCATATTGGATAAGATAGAAGTTGTGTCTTTAGTTATCTCTAAATAATTGATGACACGCCGCACAGGTTTGGTTCAAACGTTCCGTTGCATCATAAAAGATATGATCTTTACTACTATTCGTATGATCAAAATTATAGTTCTTGGTTAATTGTTGAATATTTAAGGACTCATCATAGAGTTGACTTGCCATGGCGCTAAAGATAACGCGGTCGTTCACCTCTAATTCTGATTCAGGTACTTTTGCTGCCATCAGCTCAGAATAAAAGATCAATTCTTCGACTGCTTCTAATAAGTCAGATAAATCTGCCTGTGTTAAAGCGAGGTTTTCTTCAATTCGTTCATTATGGACTACTGAGAACAGGCGTCGCATGATTGTCGTTAAGCGTTCGCTCGATTCTGCATGAGCTGTGGGGGAATTCCTGTCGGGGTCACTATTGTCGTCCTGAGCGTAACCGGATGGAGTAATGGAGATTAAAAAGAAAAGAAGTAATGTTCGGAAGAATGTCGTCATAATTTTGTTCCCTATTATATATGGCAGTTGCACTAGTGAGTTTGTGCTTTTAACAATGGCCGTAATTTTGGATGATGTAGAATAAAATTTTTGAGTATTGCCTCAAGTTCCTCCGCATGTTTTAAATGTCCACTGGCTTTGGCGTGTTCAATATCGTCAACGATTATGCGTTTGATGTGTTGCTCTCCATCAGGGCCGTGCATCAGATATTCGCCATATCCAAGCGCTGTCATGTTTGGCAGGTGCTCATGCTCTGCAATAGCTGAGATTTCATCTACGGAAAGATCACAAAGAGCGAGACAGTCTTCGAAGGTCAGCATGATTGTCGTCTCCTATTTAATTGAATAGGAGTTCATTATGAAAATATTTTGCTAAATATACGTTGATCCAGATCAACATATATCCATTGTAATTCTCTAAGAGGAACTTGCTTTCTTATTACGCCGTTTTTGAGGTTTTTTCGTGGGTAAAGTGAACCAATCTTCTTTGGTTATTTCATGGAAATGATCTGCTTCTTCTACTATAAAGCGTGAGGTTGTGCTTGCAACCGCTGCAATCTCTACACGCACACCTTCTGATTTCAGGTGTCTAACCAATTCTATATAGTCAGAATCACCAGACATAATAATAATGGTGTCAACTTTATTGGCTAATTGAATGGCATTAATCGAAAGTGGAATATCTGCGCTTTTATGGCAAGGACGTACGGAGCCGTGATAAAAATTATGTAAACGTTCCTGTAGTTTATTCGATATGTGTTTCCCTTCCCGGAAGTAGACCAAGCGACTAAGCCCACGATTAACCAATAGCTTTGGAATCAAGGCGTCAAAGTTGAGCATGGTATTGGTGTCGTTTGCTTCTGTATGGATACTGCGTTCAATATTGTTACCATCAATCAGGATGGCAACTGATTGTGAGATAACAATATTCTCAGGCTGGTTTGGTATTTCTTTTATATCGTTCATGTAGTTCCTTTAAATATCACTGTACTTGATATTATCGCAACATATAAGTCACTTTGTTGAGTTATTTATAGTTTTATCAAATTTCTTTATCGATAATCAAGCAAAAAACTACCGACATATTCTAATCCGTGTTTCACATGCAACCCATGGCAAAGCATGTTTATTGTTATTTCTCTAACGCATCGCTTGTCGTTATAATTCCCGGCATAATTAATCTTTTAATCGTATTGATATGACAGAAAAATGTAATGAAGAGTCCGGTGAGGATCTGCTACATAAGATTAACCGGGAGACCTCAAAGATGGCATGGAGTGAGCTGTTACCTTTCTTTGCTAAAGGAATGGCAATCTATGTCTCGCATAAACTAGATCTAATAAAAGTGGCTCAAGTATTAGCCAATGACGATAAAACACGATTCGAAGAGTGGACGAAGGAAGGTTTGGTTGCCAATGTCAGTGATGAACAAGCAAGTGCCTGGCATGAAAGCAATGTTACTGTTTGGGCGGTGGTGATTAAACCCTGGGTTTTGGTTCAGCCCATCGTAGATTGAAGAACAGTATGAACTCGTCAACTAAAGTGAGCGTGCTGTTTGTTTGCATGGGTAATATCTGTCGATCACCAACAGGTGAGGGTGTTTTTCAACACTATGTTGAAAATCATGGCTATACCGATCAATTCTACATCGACTCAGCAGGGACGATTGCCTATCACTCAGGCGAACCTGCCGATGTGCGCATGCGCGAGGCAGCCTCAAAGAGAGGCTATCAACTGTTATCACGCGCGCGAAAAGTGACAGATCAGGACTTGAACACATTCGATTTGGTTGTGGCGATGGATACCGACAACCTGATAGAAATGGAATCAATGGCCAATGGTTCAAAACAACACATACGTTTATTAGGGTCATTTCTTGATGGTTATAAGAATAATGATGATGCGCCTTCTGTCCCTGATCCTTATTATGGCGGCACCGCCGGGTTTGAGAGGGTGTTAGATATGATCGAATCCGCTTGTCCAACAATGATGTCGCATTGTCTTGAATTATTGACTAAAAAATGACACTCCAGTCTCGTATTGAAGCAGCCATTTCTTCCTGTACGGGGCAAGAGGCACAGTTTGTTGATAGCAAGACTGTACATGGGGGCTGTATTAATGATAGCCAAATTATGTCATTAAAAGATGGTCGTCAGTTTTTTATAAAAACAAACCCTGAATCAAAAACCCGTCCCGGATTATTTGAAACCGAATACGATGCCTTACTATTGTTATCTGCACCAGGTGTGATTCATGTGCCCAAACCAATTGCCTGTGCGGATGATTTCATTGTGATGGAAACATTTAATGAAGGAACACCTGCTGCCGACTGGCAAGAACAAATGGGGCGCAGTCTGGCAGAGTTGCATGCCGCTACAAAAACAGAACGATTTGGTTTTAGTACTGATAATTATCTTGGCCTTAGTAAACAGATTAATAGTTGGCAGGATGATTGGCACTCATTCTGGCGCGATCAGAGACTGGGTTTGCAGTTAAAAAGATTGGCAATGATTACTGATAAACATGATCCCTTATTAGTCAAGGGTGAAAAATTGATGTCACAACTAGAATCATTATTAGGCGATATCAAAGAACCTGCTGTGCTCTTACATGGCGACTTATGGTCGGGAAACGCCGCTGCGAATGAGCAGGGCCAACCGGTAATTTTCGATCCCGCCAGTTACTATGGACACCGTGAGGCAGAGATAGGGATGATGCGAATGTTTGGTGGTTTCGATGCTCGATGCGAAGCGGCTTATGCAGAAGTCTGGCCGCTAGAGGATGGTTCGGAACAACGTATTAGTTTGTATCGTTTATACCATGAAATGAATCACTTCATTTTATTTGGTTACAATTATTATCGAAGCTGTGTAAGCACAATAGACAGTCTAATATAACGATATCAATGGATATAGTGACACAAGCTGTTCTGGGCGCGACTGTTGCACAATCGGCTGCTAAAAAAGAGCATATTCGTTTAGCGACAATTGTTGGACTAGTTGCGGGTGTCATTGCGGATGCTGATATTTTTATACGCTCATCTTCCGATCCATTATTATCTCTGGAATTCCATCGTCATTTTACCCATTCAATATTCTTCATCCCTGTTGGAGCAGGTATCGCTTTTTTATTGTTGTGGCCATTTTTGCGCAATAAGCTATCTGCTACGTATCTCTATCTTTATTGCCTTCTCGGTTATTTATTAAGTGGCTTTATTGATGCCTGTACCAGTTATGGCACCTATTTATTATGGCCGCTGATAAATACGCGGATCTCATGGCATATTATTTCAATAATTGATCCTGTATTTACGTTTACATTAATAGCCGCAATTATTATTGGATATAAAAAACTGAGTTCACGCGCCAGTCATATTGGTATTGCATTCGCAGGCATTTATTTGTTGTTCGCATTTTCTCAAATGAATCGAGCGGAAGATTCGGTTATTGAATTGGCCGAACAACGCGGTCACACGATTGAAAAAATAATCGTAAAACCCACAATTGGCAACTTGTTGTTATGGCGATCAGTGTATTTATCAAACGAGACATTTTATGTTGATGCTGTGAGAGTGGGGTTTTCAAAACGAATCTATCAGGGCAATGCCATAGAGAAATTTAATATCAAAGCAACATTCCCCGGTCTGGATACTCGTTCTCTGTTAGCTGAAGATATTCAGCGTTTCGTTACCTTTTCTGATGGTTACGTGAGTGAATATCCCGGAAGGCCAGCGACATTAGGTGATGTACGTTATTCTATGAGTCCGATTGGCACGAAGCCATTGTGGGGCATTGAAATCAACCCGGACGTTCCTGGCCAACATGTGAAGTTTGCTAATTATCGCGAATCAAATAAGAAAGTAAGGGAACAGTTTTTGGATATGATATTGAATAGGCCTGTTAATCAGTAATCAACGAGTCGAGTATAGTTTTTAAAATACCTGGAAATAATTAAACATGAGATATTTACTGTTACTTCTGGTAACGATAGCTACCTGTGCTACCGCCAAGGAAGATTCCACAACACTGCAAGTCAATCAAATTGATAAAGGTATTTTTCTGCATACGTCATATAAGATGCTTGATGACTATGGCTTAGTAGACTCAAACGGTTTGGTGCTTGTAAATGGGCAACAAGCAATCATTATCGATACTCCTTGGTCTGAAGGCGATACTAAGGCGTTGTTATCGTGGATAGCTGAGAAAGAACTTAAGGTGATAGCAACTATTGTCACTCACTCTCATGAAGACAGGACTGCGGGCCTTCAAATTCTGAATGATAAATTAATCCCAACTTACGCCTCAGAGAGTACGAATGAGATTCTCATTCGCGAAGGGAAACCGACGGCAACTAATATCTTTCTTGATTCTGAGTTTCCTACGTTTGAGGGACTTGTCGAGGTATTTTATCCTGGCGCAGGTCATTCTAAAGATAACCTTGTTATATGGATCCCTGAAAATAAAATTTTATTTGGTGGCTGTTTGGTAAGAAGCCTTGAATGGGATGGTTTAGGTTCTATTGGAGACGCCTCCATCAATAGTTGGGCAGACTCAATTAGAAACATTCAATCTAAATATACAGAAATCGAAACCATTGTGCCCGGGCATGGCAAGGTCGGCGATATATCAATTTTAGCTCACACCATTAAACTAGTGGAAAAAGCATCTGAGGCTCAAGTTAGTCGACAGAGTAATTCGGAGAAATGAATGGGTTCTTATCAAGAAAAAAACAAACATAGAGTTGTACTCGTTACGGGTTCTACCTCCGGGATAGGGAAAGCAATTGCTCAGCGGCTTTCGGAAGATGGCTTTACCGTTGTTTTTCACTCAAGGTCAACGGTATCTGAAGGCAAGAAACTGGCTAGTGTTTGCACTAATGCGACATACACGCAAGCAGATCTCGCTGATCAAGAGCAAGTGAAGTATTTAATCTCAGACGTCTTGTCTTGTCATGGTCGACTAGATGTCTTGGTAAATAATGCTGGCATCAATGCCATGATTCCTCATGGAGAACTCAAAGCGGCAACAGCGGAGATATGGCGAAACCTCTATGAAGTCAATGTCATTGCTCCCTGGACATTAATTGCCGAAGCGGAAACGGCACTTAGGGCATCATCAAGCCAAGACTGTTCGAGTAGTATTATCAATATCAGTTCGCATGCAGGTGTACGCCCGAAAGGCGCATCTATTCCTTATGCAGCAAGCAAGGCTGCATTGAATCATGTTACTCAACTGCTGGCTTTAAACCTGTCTCCCGAGATTCGCGTGAACGCAATTGCTCCGGGTTTAGTAGATACGCCAATGACAGAAACCTGGGATGAAGCGCATAAGCTATGGAAAGACAGATCGCCAATGAAACGTGGTGCCAAACCAAATGAAATTGCAGATACTGCTTCAATGCTGGTATCGAGTACTTATTTAACAGGTGAGGTCATTCTCGCTGATGGTGGACTCAACCTGACATGAGCGAGGGAAAGTCTAACAAGCACATCAAAAATCTCACCACTTTATTTCATGCTGGATTGATCTAACTATATCTCTTTTATGTGCGCGTTATGTTCTCTCATAACTAATCTAGAAAAGGAGTGAAAAATGTTTTATCCAATGGTCGTTATGGTGCTATTAATTCTTTTGATAGGTGTTGTAGCGGTAAAGGCACGCTTCGCTAGTGTTAAAAATGGCGAGCTTAGTCCCAAATACTTTAAGTTAATGCACGGAGAAAACGTGCCTGTATCAGTGATTAAAACCACTCGATGCTTTAACAATCAGTTTGAAATACCCGTACTTTTTTACGTTGTATGTACTCTTTATATCAGTCTAGGAGTCGAGAATTTAGTTGGGATAATATTTGCGTGGCTATTTGTTGCTTTCCGTTACTTTCATGCTTACGTACACTTAACCTACAACCATGTAATGCATCGAATGTTAGCATTTTGGCTGGCCTTTATATGCGTAATCATTTTATGGTTAAACCTGATAGTACATGAAATATAACAGGTTGCTCAAATACGTTCCGAGTCGTTGGTGCTCTATCGAACTGTCAGACAGGGGGTTTTTGTTTCCACGGATTAGGTAACTTGCCTTGAATAGTCAGAGACAAACAAGAACCAATAATCAAAATTGCGCCAATACTGGAGCCGATATCCGGCAACTCATTCCAACCGATCCAACCGAACAACGTTGCCATCATCACAGTAACGTAGGTAAATGGTGCTACCGTTACTGCTTCATTATGGGTAAAGGAATAGGTCAACAACGTTTGCCCGCCGGTAGCACAGATAGCTGCGAGTACCATAATTGACACATCAAACATCGTTGGCGTCTGCCAAAACCAGATCATTAGTATGCTTGAATAAATACTTGAAAAAATACTGAAATAAAACACCGTGCGCATGACGGGTTCTGTGTTCGCCATATAACGGACTAGAATTTTTGCACAGGCAATGAATAGCCCGGAACAAAGGCCTATCAAGGCAGCGAAGGTGAACAAAGTGGTGCCGGGTTTAAGAATAAAGCAGACACCAATAAAGCCAACGATTAAAGCTAACGCACTACGAGTTGTTATTTTTTCTTTTAATACAGACATCGCCAAAAAGCCGATGAATAAGGGTGACGAGGCATTAAGCAAGGTTGATTCAGATAAACCGACATGGGAAATGGCATAAAAGAAACAGGTCATGGCACAAAGGCTAACGAATCCTCGTATCATATGTAGGTGTATAACAGGTGTTTTTATAAACTTTATCCCACGTGGCAGAACAATCGGCAGAATAATTAGCAAACCGATAATGCTGCGAAGAAAGACCAGTTGAACGGCGGGTAATTCAGAAGAGGCTATCTTGATGCAGACTGCCATGATTGCAAAACAAAAGGCAGAAAAGAAGGCCGGTAAAAAACCATGTATTAGATAGCGTTTATCAAAATGCATTATTTATTTTCCTGTAACTCCTTCTCAAGACTTTCCAGCTCATCCCAACGCCGAATGGCTGTATCTAACTCTTTATGTTTTATATTTAATTCATCAAGTATTGGCTGTTGTTGTTCATAAGGCGTGGCATAAAAGTCATCGGCGCTGGTCTGTTTTTCCAGATCGGCAATCGCTTTTTCTATGTTGCCTATTTTTTCAGGTAATTCTTCAAGTTCACGTTTTAATTTGTAACTGAGTTTATTATTACCACTGCGTTTACTCTCGCTAGCAAGCTTATTGTTTTTGTTTTTGGCCGAGATTGGGTTATCCATTTCCGCCAGGTGTTTGCCATGCCGATGCCAGTCACTAAAACCACCAGCATAGTTTTGAATCGTGCCAGAGTCTTCAAATACCAGAATACTGCTAACGACATTATCGAGAAACTCCCGATCGTGCGTCACGATGATTAATGTTCCCTTGTATTCCATGAGTCTGTCTTCCAGCACTTCCAGTGTTTCTACATCAAGGTCATTGGTAGGTTCATCGAGTACTAATAAATTACTGGGGCGTGTTAATAGCTTTGCCAGAATGACACGGTTTTTTTCACCACCAGATAACACTTTTATTTTTGTCATGGCGCGTTTTGCAGAAAATAGAAAACCACGGAGATAGCCAATAACATGACGTTCTTTGCCATTGAGTTTTATGTAATCACCACCATCACCAACAATTTGAGCAATTGTTTTTTCTGGATCAAGATTGCGTCGCAATTGATCAAAGTAGGCAATCTCAAGATTAGTGCCAATCTTCACAGTACCAGAATTGGGCTCAAGTTCGCCTAACATAATCTTTAACAAGGTGCTTTTACCAACCCCATTGTTTCCCACTAGACCGATTCGATCACCGCGCATGACTTTCAATGAAAGTTTGTCTATTAATGGTTGCTCTCCATAACTATGACAAACTTTATGTGCTTCAATGACCTTGCGTCCGGACTGCTCCGCTTCTTCAATATGAATACGCGCTTTGTTTTGTGGTTTTAAGCGTTTTGCAACTTCTGCCCGCATTCCTTCCAGCGAACGTACGCGACCTTCATTACGTGTTCGTCGTGCTTTGATGCCTTGTCTAATCCAGACTTCTTCTTCACCTACTTTCTTATCAAATAAAGCATTTGCTTTCGCTTCTTCTTCCAGTGCTTTTTCCTTGTTAACCAGATAATCCTGATAGGTGCCAGGCCAACTGGAAAGTTTACCACGGTCCAGTTCAATGATGCGTGTAGCCAGTTTTTGCAAGAATGCGCGGTCATGTGTGATAAAGATGACAGCACCGTTAAAATTGAGCACACGATTTTCTAACCATTGGATAGTACTGAGATCCAGGTGATTGGTTGGTTCATCAAGCAATAGTAATTGTGGATTACTCACCAGGGCCTTACCGAGCGCAACTCGACGGCGCCAACCCCCTGATAATTGTGTGAGCTTTAACTCAGCCGGTAAATTTAGATCGGATATAACGGTGTCGACACGTTGATCGATATTCCAGCCACCCTCGGCCTCGATCTGATGTTGCAGGTCTTCCAGTTCTCGCAAGCTAGCTGGATTAGTATCATCGAATTGATGCGAGCGTTCTTCGTATTCTTTGAGTAATTGTTGTAAATGCTTGAGTCCCTCGGCCACATAGTCGCGTACCAGAATATCTCGTGTCTGCGGTAGTGATTGCTCCAATTGACTGACCCTGAGATGAGATTGTTTAATGATTTCACCACTATCGGCTTCAATCCTTTCCGCAATGATATTGATCAAGGTCGATTTACCGGCACCGTTACGACCTATCAGACAGACACGCTCACCCGATTCCACCGCCATACTGACGTTGTTGAGTATGAGTTGA
>TARA_R110002072_G_scaffold32470_4_pt1 | contig 17358 bp, 12 predicted proteins | sample TARA_R110002072 | Tara Oceans TARA_R110002072 (sample SAMEA4397118) | marine metagenome | biome: Polar Biome; feature: [SRF] surface water layer (ENVO:00010504); material: water (ENVO:00002006), including particulate matter (ENVO:01000060) such as... | depth 5 m | reverse complement strand
CTAACATATACATTATTAGATACACTAACCCCTGGAACTACTATATTTTTACCATCACTAACTATAACGTCTATAGTTCCGTCTTGTTCATTTTCTACTACAGCTTTACGAGTTGGCTGTTCTGTTTCTGTTTCTGTTTCATTTTCCACTCCTGTTTGCTCATTAACAATAGAAGTTAAGTCATCTACTTCCTCTTGCGTCTGCGAGTCAAGATCTGTTTCACTCTGGACACCTTCAGTGGTAGTCTCTTGTTGGGTGTTTCCTTCTCCCACTTCGCTGCCATCTTTGGTTTGTACTTGTACATCCACTTCCGTTGTGCTTGGCTCTTGAATGGCATCTCTTTTAGTTTTAATTTGTTCAGGAGTTGGGTTCTCAACACCCTCCTCTTTTAATTCGTTTATTGCTTGAGTGTTTAACTCAGTCTCTTGTGCTTCTTGTTGGTTCTGTGTATTACCTGATCTTACTATTCTCTCTACATCATTTTCTAAATCTAACAACTCTTGTTGTTGTCTTTTAGTTAATAGCTTATTATATTTATCTATATCATCTTGTAGTTCTTGCTGTCTTAAAAGATTACCAAGTAACTCTTTCTTCTGATTAGCAGGAAGGTCAGATGGTATCTTATTCATAACAGCATTAACCTGGTCATAATTTTGTATTTCTTGTTCCCCTTCCTTCTTTGTTTTATTTCCTTCTAAAATATCTTTTTTGATTTTTTGAATAAATGCAGATCTAACAATAGGCTCATTGCGAATATCTTCATACATTTCAAACACCCCTTCTCCTAAACCAGTAAAGTCACCAACAGTTGCTGCTGAACTAATAGCTGATGGTGTACCAATAACAAATCCTCCCACTGCCTCTTGAAGTCCAGCTCTTACAACCTGTTTAAACCCATCAGCCCAAGACTCTGGAGTAGTAAACATATCTTTTTCTTTTATAGCATTGTATGCTTCTTTAAATCCAATATCAGCTATCTCTTGAGCTAACCCTGTTTCAAATTCTGCTAACCCTGAAGCTGTAACTAATAGAAGACCTTGAGTCATCATACTATTAACTTCTTTTTTTACAACTTGTCTAAATGTTTGACCTGTAATATTTTTACCTTGCTTTTGTAAAACTTTTAAAAGTATTTTACTTGCTAAACCTTTCTGAGCAATAGCATTCCTAAACCCTAAGTTTTCTAAAACACCTACTACTATACCTAAAGGTAGTGTGAACATTTGTTTTTCTCCTTCTGTTATATCATCAAAAGATCTATCATTTGCCATCTCTTCATTAACATGATCCTCAACTTGAGCTATCATATTAAATATTCTAACAGGAGCGGGGCCTAACATTGCTGGTATAGATTCGGCTACTCCAATAAGAGCACCTCCCCAGAAGCCTTTCTTAGCCTCTTTAGTAGCCTCAACTGTAGTTTCTGACATACCTATTACCTCTCTCAAACCTCCTCTTGTAGCCTCTAACATGCCCATCTTATCATCTAAATAAGGATCATTAGCATACTGAGAGAATGGATTTGAATACTGTACTTCCCCAGGCTTTACTCCATACTTAATTTCTTTACGAGCCTCGTCTAATATTTTTGATTCTATATCTTCTAATAAAGTAGTGGTAGTAGAAGTGGTTGCTGTACCTACACCCTGTAGCCCTGTTGATCTTGAGCTACTCTTAGTTGTTGTGCCATCTGTATTTTTTATTATTTCTTTTAACTTATTATAAGCCTCATCATCTTTAATGATTTCTTGTATTCTTTCATCTGTATATGTTTTCCCTAATGCACCTGCCTCTCTTGCTTTAGTAAGAACTCTTGTTCTGTATTCTTGGGGAGCCATTAATCCTCCTCTTTCAGAATTTGTACCCCAGGTGGTTATGTCAAGCATTTTATTAGCAACTCCAGAGCCTATACGTGCTGAACCATCTAAGAAAGCGTTGTATGAAAAACCTAATGGACTCTTTTGTTCTGACCTCATTCCATACCATTCCCCGATAGCATCATCTAATTCCTTACCTTTTATAGCTAAATTATTTTTAGATGATTGAATATTTTTAGATGATAAAGCAATTTTTTCTGCCAATAGTTTTGGAGTAGTAGCTACTTTATTTCCTTCAGGACCTTCTACATACACTACTTCATTAGGATCCATCTCAGACATATTCTGAGAATTATAAAAGTTTTTAGCTTTTATGTTTTGTGTTAATTCATTATGAACTAAATCAGTTTCAGAAGAAAATTTCTTAACTAATAATTCTGCGTCTTTTTTATTTTGAAGCTTTGCCTCTTTCTGAACGTAACCCTTTTGTAATTGGTGTAGTTTAGCACTCTCATCTTTATTTTCTCTTAGAAATTGTTTGAGTTCGTCTGCATATCCTTGCCCCATACCAAACACAGACTCTAACTCTACATCTAATGTATTACCATTAGCTGCTGTTACTTTCATTTCATCACCTGTATAATCCTCCTCTGTAAAGGTAAATCCATAGTCATTAAAATGATAGTTCATTATAGGAACCGCATTCTCTTCTGTTTTTCTTGTAAGATCTTTGGTAACTTGTTCTTCTAAAGATCTCTCAAAGAAATCTATTTCAGTATTGTTATTAGAAAAATCTATTTCAGAATCATCTGAAGATAACACTTCTGGTTTTATAAGGTCTTCAGGATTTACCTGATTACCTGGACCTATATCAATTGTGTCTCCATCTATAGTTGTAGTAAGAGATTCTTCTTCCTCTACTACAGTAGGCTGTTCTACTCCAGCTGCTAACGCACTATCAACTTCTTCATTACTTGGTTGAAGAGAAGGCTCCGATGATCCAGGCTCTTCCACCACTTGAGTAGACTCTGATACCATAACTTCCTCTTCCCCAGTGCCAGTGCCAACGGGATTTTTTTTTTCACCGATCCCCATCAAAGCGGCAAAGTCAAGAACAGTATCTTCATAGCCATTGTTTACAAATAACTTATAAGCATCATTTACAGCCTCTTGACTGGTCTGCATTAAATCTTTAAAATCTTCTAAAGAGTCAACATACCCATCTCCTTGAAATAAAGTATAAGCATCAATTATTGCACTTTCATCCATTATCCTTTCTTTTTATTATGTTTAGAGGCCGAGCTCCCTGTTGTTCTATTACTTATTGCTTCTTGAATTTTTTCTTGCATTAATGCTCCTACCTCAGCAGTCTCCATAGCAAACACATCTCCTAACTCATAATCAGTACCACCTATAGTAAAAGTCATATCATCTCCATCCATACTCACCTTCCCAACACCAAGACCTTTAGGGAAGAAGCTTTCCATACTAAGAAGTTCTGTAAAGACTGCTACTACATCACTATTAGAATCATTAAATCCATTTAAACTTTCTCCTAAATTTTGTTCATCACTGGTTAACCAGTTTGCTACAGTCACTTTATTTCCAGCTGCATTAGTAACTTTAGCTTGAGGATCATACTTAATACCCCTCTGAGGACCTGTTGCGTTTTGTAAATCTCTTGTGGTCTCTGTACCTTCCAGTAATTTATCTCCTCCAGCAGCGAGCCATGCATCAAATTCACTATCTTGAAGTCCTGATGCTTTCCACATAGCCCTCATTGACTCTTCAGGTGTCATCCCTTCAGTACTTTTTTCATATGGATCAGTTGGAATTCCGTCTGCAGAAGGAGGATAGGTAACTACAAATCCTGTCTTAGTTTTTTGTATACCACTTATACCGCCATTACTTGCATCTACTAAATATTGAATTCCAGCTGCTGCTTGCTCAGGAGTTCCTGAAACCCCCATCATAAGGTTCTTACCTTTAGATAATAACTCAGCATCTCTCTCTCCCTTATTAATATTTGCTTGATTTGTTTGAGGAGGAGTGTAATTATAATTATAATCATCAGGTTTTAAGGTTTCTTTATAATCTAAAGCACCTTTGTATCCTCTAATTAAAAATTCTCTTGCAGCTTCTTTTTGTCTGTCTGTAATTTCTGGTACAATATTAACGCCATTCTCTCTGTATCCCATAATAATAATAGGATTTTCCTCTGGTGTTTTATCACTATTACGCTCTAACCAATCATCAAAATCAATTTGAGTACCTGGCTCATAAGACTCTCCATATTCATTTTGAACAGCATTGTCATGAAGTACGCTACCTATTGCATCATTATCTTTAAGAACTGAATTTGCTTTATCATTTAATATTTGTTCTGCTTCTGGCTTTTGCATAAAGTCTTCAAGAGTCATTGTACCTCTATTACCCATACCATCTTCAGTATTATTAGCAGCGGTAATCATGTCTCCAATCTCTGCAACTACCGCTTTAATTTCATCCCCTACATTTACTTCATTAATTTCTTGCTTACTTATTGCAGTCATTCTCTGCATACTAATTAAATCATCAGCACCTGTTAACAATACTCCATCCTGAAACCTTGCAAAAGCTAAGTTACCTGTCTCTGGATTAGTAACAATTTGCATGCCTTTTAGATTACCAAAAGACTCCATTCTCTTCCCTATATATTGCTCTAAACCACTTGATTGTTCAAAGCCATCAGCACCCTGCATTCTATTTGTATATCTTTTAAAATCTGTTTGCCACTCTCCAGCTAACTTTCTAAACATTGTTTGTCCAGCCCTAATATTATTTACAAATTTTGAGTAATCAGCAGGTCTCATTTTACCATTTTCTAATCTCTGTTTAGCATCATACATAACATTAGCACTATTATTAACACCATCAATAGCCATGTCCTGCATGGTCTGATCATCATAGTTCTCAATCTCATTTATCTCAGTAAGAGCTGTATCATACTCAGTCTGTAGAGCTTCCTTACGTTGTGTTCTATCTTTAGCTACGTTAGAAAAGGCATCGGTTATTACCTTACCTTGCTCAAACCAATTTATTCTTGTACCCTCTTTAGGAGCTACATAAGTATCAAAATTAATATCCCTCTTTGCTCTTGTTGGGTCTACTCTTTTTCTTTCAGCCATTTATTTATATCTATTATGGGTTTGTTACTGGTGGAATTTCTGGTGGTGTTGTACCTCCCCCTTCAGGAAATAAAGCAGCGGCACCACCTACTGCACTAACAGTAGCTCCTATCCCTTGTATACCTTGCTGTATGGCAGCACTTCTTGCAGCTGCTGCATCTGCTGCTATTTGTTTTTGTTCCTTAGCATTTGCTACATCCATCTGAATAAGCTGTTGGTTTATAGCGTCTTTAGATTCAGCCTTAGTAGCTTGAAGGTCAGATATCTGTTCTCCCATAGCAATACGAGTATCTTCAGCCTGTGCTCCTGCCACTGCTCCTACTCTACCTACACCTGCAGCTAATTGTCGTGCATCTCCCTCTTGTAATGCCTCCGTACTTTGTTGAGCTACCGCTAAGTTATTTTCAAACTCTGCTTCATAAGCATCTAAAGGAACACTAAGTCCTTCGTAATGATCTGTCTGCGCTTTTTTCTTTGCGTCTGCCATAGCCTTAGCTGCCGCTGTTGCTGCCTTATCACCATCTTCTTTAGCTTTTGCTGCTGCTGAGAAACTCATAGCTGTACTTGCCGCTGTTGCGGCTATCCCTACTACTGTTGCTGTTACTACTGCCATATTATATTTTTTTAATCATTTCATGGGTGTAGGTGCTCCCTTCAATAAACCCTACTTTTTTATATACATTAATTAAAGGTTTGTTTTTAATTAAAGCATATATATATTTCTTTCCTAATGCTTCGGCTTTATCGCTTATAGTTTTAACTAATAACTCTAATCCGTCTTTTCTATTTTGTCTATCTAAATAAAACCTATTAGATATAATCCAATCGCACCATACTGCCTTTGAATTAGTTACATACATAAACCCTGCACATATTGGAGTGTCACCATCATAAACAATAAAACCACCCAATCCATCTTCAGGTAAAAAATCTTTAGAAGGTGAATCCCAACCCCAATCTTTCCACCACTTACAAAGAATATTTTCATAGTCCTCTGCTATTAATGGTATTATATTTAATTTCATTAATGCAAAGATAGTAAATTCTATGGAAAACTTTTCATTACATTACTACCTACTGAAAATAATTCTATAGAAGTTGTTGAATCATTTTCCAGCGTATATTGCATAAAGTAACCACGTGCTCCATGAGATTCTGCTTGAGCATTCTTGACAAATAATATATAGTCTAATACAGTAGGGACAATACCTACAGTGCCCTGGGTATCAGGAAGTGTTTCATTTATCGTTATAGTATTTAAAACCCTATCAACATTAGTAACCTGACCTGCATATTGTTGTATCCCTACAGTAAATGAAGGGAACACAGCAGGAGTTGCTGAATATATATAATCTCCTACACTTAAAATACTATCTATATCTACTGGAATTGTAATTACAATAGCAGTAGAAATTCCAGCAACAAGATTACAGTCTCCAATACCATTTGTAGATCTTGCTCTAAAATTAACAGTATTTGTGTTTTCCCTTAAATAAGTAAACCATTCTCTTTCTTTTTGTACAAAATAAGTATCTAACATAGACCCTGTACCTAACTCTGTAAATAAAGCCGTACACTCCCAAGCATCATCACTCTCATAAGACATAGTCTTAAATAACTTAATAGTAGTAGGCTCTCTATTAAACACTGATGTTATAGTAGAATTATATTGTATGTTATAATAGTTATTTCTTGTAAGATTTGTATTATGTCTATAAAGATTTCCTCCTCTAAAAGTATAAAAAAAACTATTCATCCCCACCATATAGTCAGGTATAAATGAGTAGAATGAAGGCCATCCTTTTACATCCTCTGCATAGGATAATGTTTTTTCATCGTAGTTATTTGGCATAATTTTATTTTTTTAACAAGGCGTTAGTGATGTTATTACTCCGTTACTTACATTCATTTGTTGATTCACTCCTCCCACAAAAACTCGATATTGTCCAGGAACTACTGATGAACCAGCAACAGGTATATCACCATTTGCATCCTGGAAAACCCAATCATTTACAGCGGGATTACCAGGACTACTTAAAGATGATACCACTGCATGATGAAAAATATAATCATCAGGATCTGTATTTCCACAAGCCCCACCTAACGGAGCAAAATTATTTTGAAGACCAGAAAAAGCAGGTAATTGTGCAGGGCAATCAACTTCTAAACTAAAGTTATTAGTTCCAACTACCGAAGTAGTATCTACGATTATTTCTAATGTATCAGGGGCTGCTAAAGTTTTAGGCACTACCATAATAAGTGTACCATATCCGCCACCTGGTTGTAAGGTAACACCTCCTGAAAAGAAATCAGTATAAGGACCCCATGTAGAGACTGCACCTGCAGTAAATATTCCTCCTTGATAAGTGTAATCAGTACCTGTAAAAGTTGCACCAGAACTACCTGCACCCATAGTAATACCTGCAATATTTTCATCTCCAATAAGGCCTTCACAATAACCAAAAATAGGAGATGAGTATTCACTTGCTGTTACTCCATTCCAATTCCATGTAGCTCTCGATGCATTTAATGGAGATGCTACAGTAAACCTAATTAAAACTGCACCTATAGTATTACCAATATCTACAGTTATTATATGTCTCCCATATACAGAACTACTTACTGTTGGAGAGCCACAACCATAAACACACGATGGACATGTTACAACAGTATTTAATATTCCTGAAATAAGATTTCTGTATACGCCTCCTTGAGAATACCATCCATCTGCAGCTGTAATTAATAAAGCTGCGTCAGTACAAAGAACATTTGCTGATGCAAAACTTGTTCCGTCATAATAATAATTTCCTAATACTCCCATATCTATTTAATTTATTAATATTTATTTATCCTGCATCTATTACAGCTCCATAATTTCCAATTTCAACCCACGTTTTAGGTAGTGTTGATGGAGATGTTAGATTTACTAAGTAATATCCACTTGGTAGATATTGTTGAACATCACATGTTAGGTTTTCATAACACACTTCTCCTATTTGAGGGATCTGACCACTACCATTGAAAGAGTACTGAGCACTACCTCCCGAATTTGTATCCGTCAACAATGCATCTGCTGATGAATTAGAGTTAGGTCCAAACTCTGCTACCGTACAGGTTGGACTGCAATCACAACAAGCATCTCCAGAACTACCCAACACATCAGAAAAACATAATTCACTCATAGTCACCTCTCTAAGATCCCATATTAAATATAAGTAAGTATTAAGGGCTGGCATTGCAAAATTAGTCTCAGTAGCCTGATAATTACCTGCACTCGGATTAGATATAGGGGTAACATTAGAAGGTCCTGCCGCAAGTAATGCAGACATTCCTGCAGGTGTACCTGGATATTCTATTGCTGATGATAATATTAAAAATTTATCACTTAATGGATCAAAAACAAAATCATCAAACCCTTGAGTTAAAGATCTCATAGTTATATCAGCACCAGTATAAGGAAATGAGCCAACTGACCTTACTCCTGTTTGACTTATATATTCCGTAGGGGTATTAATACCTAATGAAGCTAAAGCATTAACATTAGGAGATATTGTAGATCCAGCTGTCCAATTATAATCATAATGTATAAATTGACCATCTGTACTTGGAGATGATAATACCACCCTAATAATAGTTAAATTTTCTTGAGGTGGACAATCTACAGTTATACCGTAAGATGCAGAAGAAATTCCATTTACATCAATAACAATATCTACAGTATTTGGTGTATTAGCTGTTTTTGGTATAGTAATAGTCCCACTTGTTGTTACGTTTGCAGCATCGTAATCAGTCCCATTCCAAGTAGCAGTAATAGTAATATCGCCAGAAATAATAGTATATGGTATTGTAATATCCCCAACCGTCTCTCCTACATTAACAGTATATGATAAGGTTTGGACAGTATTTGTTTGAGTTAAATTAGTACCACATGACGTAGCTACTATAGGAACTGGTATACTTCTTTTGTTAGAGGATAAAACATACTCATTCATATATGGATCATATCCTCCAATTTTTTGTGTGTGTAATTGATCCGCAAATTGATCTCTAAACCACGATCTCATTCCATATTGAGATATGATTTGTATTTGATCATTGTTAGATGATGTACCTCTTATATTTATTACCGAACCTCTTTTGGTATCAGTAAAAAACATATCTGATCCCCATGCAGCAAAGCTTTCAGGATTAAAACTAATACCATATTCCTCTATCCTTGCTATCTGAGTTCCTAAAACTTGAGGTACAGAAGCAATAGCCCCACCACCAGTTGAGTCTGTAATAACATTTTTACCTGATAACACATAAGATATTCTATCCTCTTGTAAAACTAATATATCTGTCTCACGAGAATGTAAAACTTGTATAGGTCCAAAAGATGTTTCACAATCCTTATAATTAGCAAGTCCTAAATTAAACTCATTTAAGTTATTAGAATTTGAAGGGCCACTAAACACACCACTATATGTAAGACCAGCAAATCTATCTGTTTCTTTAAATTCTTGATTAGAAACCGCTAAAACTCTCTCTCCCAGCTGAAAGCTTTTAGTACCAGGAGAATCAGTTATTCTAAAACTCTCAACACCATTTCCAAAAGTAAAACAATTTGCAAATTTAAGAGTAGTTGATAAATTAGTAGATGCGTCTTGATTTACTTCCGATGCTCCTATGCCAGCTTTATGATATCTAATTCCTAAATTCGTATATATATCTAATGTACGAGATGCATCATAAAATAAATTAGGATCTACTTCGTTTGGTTCTGTTTCCCATACAATTAAATTACCACCCCTTGTTACCTCTATTAATGTTCCTACATGGCCAGGTCTTTTATCTCCCCAGAAAGAACTACATCTTGGTATCCCACATCTATTCATAAATCGAAGAGTAGTTGTTTCATTACCATAACAAAATAGTCTTGTTTTCCAACACGCTGCTCCTTTTGAGGTAGAGCCATTATTTGAATTAGTAGAATTTACGTATGGTGCTGTTCCAGAGAGTAAAAACTGCTGGCAACTTATTCCATTACCAGTACCTGTAGTCATATCAACACTATCTCCATACCACCATCTATAAAAATTAGGATAGTCTTGACTTACAATAAAACTTTGATCAAACTTATAAGATTTTGAAGTACAACCACTTCCTTTTGACCCTCTCCAATTATCTATTCTAACCCTAACAGTAGATCCTGCAGGTAAATCATAGGGAGCTGATCCATCGGGTAATAATAAATTATAAGTTTTACTTAAATTACAAGATGTACTATTTGATGAAGATGATGAGTTACCGTAATTAATTACAGCATCAGGTGCTAAGTCAGTATTAAACCCTCCTGGCTTTATTAACATATAGAGTCCAGCTAAATTAGAAACACTTCCACCAACTCTATCATCATCGTCTGATAATCCTACTACCTCTAATACCGTACATACTACATTAGAATTAACAGGACCTAATGTATCTGCCTTAACAATTAGATTCATACCTTGAGTAATAATATTGGTATTATCTCCTTCTAATTTAAAATAAAACGCAGATGGATCTTTACTTTCATAGTAGAGTGCTGAATATACAGAAAAATAATCTCCTTCACTTGGTTTAACTACAAACTTATACTTAGTTGCCCAGTATGGAGGGAGATTAAGTAAAGTTACACCTATAGTATTTTTATCTCTTGAATTAATAGGTGGTACATATATAGTGTTATTACGAGCAACCAATACGGTAGAAGCCCTACCATAGTCATCCATATATACAATACCTGTCTCATAATCTCTATTACTATGTAAGCTATAAGTATCAGCAGTTAAAAGATACCCAGAGGTAGACTGAAAATCTATAAAACTAAAAAACTCAAACTGCTCACTAACATCTCCAGCAGCAGGAGCGTCTTCAGAATAATAACGCAAAGCTGGACATTGTATTGAAAACCCAGTTGCTGAAGCAGTGTAATTAAATCCTTGCTGTGTACATACAGCGGTAAGAGGAGGTGCAGCAATAGAACATGATGTAGTTATAGAACTATTTATTTTTTCAAGTAATGTTGAGGGCGGAGCTATAATCTCATTATTAAACTTATCCGTTAGCGTACCTCCTTGGGCTGATAGGTCAGTAGGTAATAATGGTTGATAATTTGCATTAGCTGTTGTTCCAATAGGTAGTTGAAATGCCGTAGAATTCACCATATCAGAAATCGTAGCATAAGTAGTTTGTGCAGTGAACCCCCACGATAGACTAAATGGGGATGTGTTTTGAAAACTTAAGTCAGTATCAGGACCAGTACCTTGAGGGTTAGGCGATGGTCCAGTGGAAGGGGCAGACTGAATACTAACATCAAAATTAAAAGTTATACCAGGAAGAATAGGCTCAGTTAGTCCTGTAAGATCAAAAGTAAGTTCAGAAGCTACTATAGTATTTGAACCACCTTGTCCGATGGAATATGCAGCACCAGTACTACTTATAGGTTGAGGTAATCCAACCCCTCCAATTTCTTCTACTATATGTTCTGTCGTATAATCAATAGGAATAGATTGCCCATTAGCATCTTCTATATCATAACCATCTACATAATTACCATAAATTAATCTATTACCCTGTATAGTTTGTGCTTTAGCTATTCGGGGTACATTGTCATATTGTCTTAATAATTCATCAGATCCTAAAGTGGTAAATATTTTACTATTAACAAATAAAACTGTTTGAAGACCATCATCTGCCCATCCTTGAACTTTTTTATTATATCTTTCAATTACATAAATAACATTAGATGTACTTTCTTTATATAATAAATCTACTTGAACAACCCTTTTAGATCCTGTTGAAAATGTAATATTTGATGCATTAAAACGATTAATCATTCCTGCATTATTAAAATTATCTAAGTCAAATCTAAAACCTCTTGGCTGAAATGACGGTAATGAGAATAAAGAGGTGGGGCTATAACCTCCATCTATATAACGATATCTATAAGCAAAACATAAAAATCTGGTCTCCATGTAATTTTCATCACCTGGAACATCTGTTGGTTCTACTTTTGGAACTGTTAATGGGGTTGATCCTAAAACTACATCTTCAAATCCTGGAGGTTTTACAATAACATTTATATCTTCTGTTTCTATCCCATCTACACCCGCCACAGGGTCATCATAATTTCTATTTACATTTATTACTCGTGGAGCATTTTTATCATCAGTAAAAAATAATAAGTCTTCTATTTTATTTATTCCTGTTACTAAAAATTTAGGATCAAAATTTAAAGTTGTATTTACTCCCCCTCCATCATCCACAGATACAACGTGATAAGTAACAGTATTACTATTAGCATTAAAAGATACTATCATATCTACCTTTCCTGTTAAAGGAGAGGCTGCAAAATTAAATGAATCATGAACAAACCAATATATAGTTTCCTGCATTCCATCTTCATATGTCCCTAAACAAAAAGTTGTTTCTAATCCGCCAGGAACCGCTGGTGAAGATAATGGATTACCCGCATACTGTAAGAAAGTAAGCTGATCATTTCCTTTTGAATTTTCTACAGCCCCTACCTCAGTAGTTTCAGTAGATCCTAATCTAACATTAAGTGCGTCTACATATTCTCCTTCAGGAACTAAGCGTTCATCAACGCTTTTATTCATTTTACCTGCTATAAAGTTACCTCTAACTTCTGCCATATTATTTTATCCATTTATCCTGTCCTCTTAAATTTTGTAAGAGTCTACCAGGATGTATATTACTTAATCTTAATTTAGCATTTCTTAATAAAGAAGACTTATCTTTTCTTGCTCTATTTATAACGTATTCTTGAACTCCAAATCTTACATTTAAAATAGAGTATCTAATATATGCATATATAAATTCTTCAAAAAGTTTATTTACACTTACACTTGAATCATCACCACTTTCTAACCCATCTGAAATATATTCTAATACAACTAATTTACCCATCATACCTGAGTTAAAATTAATAACTCCACCTTTTTTATTTATACTAAAGGTAGGGTTTGCATTTGCTGTTTCTGTATTTAATCCAAAACGCCCACCTATTGCATAGTCAAAATACCAACTTCCATCTATATTCCATCCCATACTATTATTATAAGGACCATTCCCTAAATACATATTTTTTTGAGCCCCATCTAATCTTTGTATATCAAAGAAAGAATCAGAAGGTTTTAATACATTACCATCTATATCAAATAAAATACGACACTCATTATCTTGAAGATAAGCTCCACTCCAATTTGTCTGAATATTTTCAGTCATAGGTAAAAGCATTCCTCCTTGATTTACAGAAACTCTAACCCAATTGACATAATCCTGTGGTAATACAAATCTTAACTGATCACAAACCTCTAACTCTAATATTTTTATTTCCTTCATTGCATCGTAATTCAACTCCTGAATTCCTCTCTTTGCATGGAATAAAACTTGATAACGATTTAGGTTATTTATAATTTCATGATTCCCCTGATACATTAACATAAAGTTATTTACAATATCTTCTAAGGTAACATACTGATATGAGCCCCAATTAGAATCTTCAGGAACTATTCCTCCATTTTCGTAATATTGATAATCTGTAATATATGCCATAATTAACTTGTTTCTTGGGTATTTAAATTTTCTTCATTTGATCCAAACTTATAAACCATATCTTCTCTAATTTCGATCCCAACATACTGACAAATTTTTGCAATTAATGCAGGCTCATCAGAGTCTGGTAATTCAAATTCTTGAAAGTCAGGTCGAGTTGGATTAAATTGAGGTTCCCCTCCCGTTAAAGCAACCCATGTCCAACGAGGATCTAAAGGGTATCTAATATATTGTGCTTGAATATCTCCAATATTTAAAATCGTAGAGGGATATACAGTAATTATATTACCATCTAACACATATGCTGGATATGTTTTAGTAGGTGCCGTTAACATAGAATTAGTTAAAAGAAATATTTTATTTTGACTTACTCTCTCTACTTCTCTAATTTTAGTATTAGAATAAATAACATAAGCATCTGCTACGGCTAAAAATATATCTGCACTTAAAGAAATTGTTGTTGCATTAACTACCCCTGTAACATAAGCCTGCTCAAGTGTTGTTGTATTAACTACGATTGACCCTATAGCTGGAGTAGGTGCCGATGTAGGTATTGTAGTCCATCCTACTGCGGTACCATCCACTAATTGACCAACACTTATTCCTGACGATGTCCCTGTAAATAAAGGAGTAGAATAATAAAATAGTTTATTTATTAAATAATAATCTAAAGGTAAATTAAACGTATTAGAATTATTTTGCCCTAAGAAAACCTGAGTAGAAAAACTGTCTATAACCTCAACTAATCCCTTTACTATATTTGCATATCCTGTCCCTGAACTTCTATTATTTTCTTTATTAATCCAGTTATTATATTGATAAAAATAATCCTCAAACATATCCATTTGCGCCTGTTTAGCATAAAGGTTAAAGTCTTGAGGAGATATATATCCGTAGTTATTTTTATTGGCTATTGCTAATACAGTATTTCTTACTTCGTTTATTGATGCCGCCATATTATTTAAACATTTTTACAAAGATAAGAAAAAAAAAGAGGTCCACTTTATTTGTAGACCTCTTCTAATATTTATAGTTGTATACTATTATACTTTAGCAATTCTTAAGAAGAAATATTCTTTTCCTCCTAACCAAGTAGCGTTAGTTCCAGAGTCATAAGCATTCTGTAATCCTGGGAAGTCATACGTTACAGCTGGCCATGCAGTCTGTAGCGAAGCAACAACAGCATCTTGTACTGCATTTCTCATGTCTGAGTTAGATCCTACAGTAGAAGTGTAACAGTAATCAATTTTCATTACTGGAGTTCCTACTGGTTCGTAAGTAATATTATTAACAGATGAAGTAGTAGCACTATTTGAAATATCTGCAATATCAGCAGATCTCACTATACAATCATGATCATCAGCACCATTTCTATATACAATATAGTCAACTGGTGTTGCTCCTATACTTGCTGAAACAGTTAGCGTGTCATGAGGGTTAGTAGTAGTTGTTATACCTAATACTTCAGTAACTACACTATTTGTAATATCTCTTGCTGTATCTCCCACCTTAACTCCTAAAGTTAAAAAGTTTACTGTAGTATCAACTATCTGAAAAGTTCCACCAGCCTGTGTAGCGTCAGTTACTGATGCAGTTACAACAGTATACTGTGGCATATAGATAAAGTAAGAGGCTCCAGTTGGAACTCCTGTTCCAAGAGTTGATCCTGCTGGACCTAAAGCCACCAGTAATAATTCACCTGTAGTAGTAACATCGGTAACAATATATTTTTGTCCACCATCCGATGCTGCAGTAGTTCTGTCCCATACAATAGCGTTTATAAGAGTAGTCTTAAAGAAAGTTCCTCCACTATCAATTAGTTTTAATGCAGCAGATCCATCTGAAGTAGATGTCCCTGTTTCAACAACATTAAGTTGTTTAAAATTTATAAATTTTTCCATTTTAGTATTCATTTTTTAAGCTATTGCGATTGCCTTCAGCGGGTTAGTATTTAAGAATGATCCAGTTTCTGTAGTTGTATTTACCGCTGGTCCTGCTACCATTCCTTTTGGAGCGTAGTATTCTGAAACGGAAGTCCATCCTGATTGTAATGCTGCAACTGCAGCTGTTTGAACTGCCTCCAGAAGTCCTGGAGAAGGAGTAGCTGATGCCGTTGGCCATGTTAAGGTAATTACCTTACCACCAACATAATTAATAGTAGCAGTTGTTGTAGTAGGTTGTCCTATACTTAGGATTCCTGCAACTGATACTAATTGATTTTGACTGTTTACTGCGTTCCCATCTAAGACGGGGATACTGAGAAATTTTTCCATAATAATAATAGTTTATGAGTTAGTTAATAATAATAGTTATACAATAGTGATATCACTTACTGCGTATGTTGGCATCGCTTCGTAAGAAGGATTAGTCCAAGAAGTAGCTAAAGCTAATATTGTTTGATTTTGTAACCAATCTCTAAACTGGTTTCCAGAGTTTGTTCCTGATGCTGCTCCAACATCTGCGTGAGTAATAGTAGTCACCTTTCCGCTTCCATAAGTTAATGAAGTTGTAACTTGTGATTCCCACTCAATAAGTTTTACGTCTGTAACAGGAACTAATTGGTTTCCTTGTGAAGCTACAGGTATGCTTAAAAATTTTTCCATAATAATAATAGTTTATGAGTTAATAAAGTGCAAAGATACATAAAAAAAAAGCACCCTTTTAAGGTGCTCTTTAGTGATTATTTATCTCCTTATAAATGTTTCTTTAGGAGTTTATAAGTTTCTATACCATCATCCGTTTGACAATAGGAAGCTACTATATCATTAGGATCTTCCCCGAATGGAATAGTTAAGAATTTCTTTTTATTTTGAGGTAAGTTAAAATACACATCTCTTTGTTTATTTCTTAATGATAGTAATCCATTTTGGAAAAATAATGCTACATCATCTTTAATTTGTAAAGACGGATCATCTAATATATCCATAAAATCAATTGGGTAATTTCTTGAAAATACTAATACATCTCTTTTAAGTTCTGAGGTACTCATTTTATCTACATTAGCTCCTAATAGAACCCTACCTACAGTAACTAATTTTTCCATTGATAAGTCACGAGCTAAAATTTGAGCTTCTAAAATAATATTTTCAACTTCTAATTCCTCAGACGCATCTCGTGCTTCATTTATTTCTTCAAATATCATTCCATTCCCTGGATGTAAAGAAAGAAAATGCTGAAGTACTTGGTTTTGTTTAGTAACATATAACATACCATCTTCAAATACAATAGGTTCCATAATTACATTACCATCCTGCTCATCCTCGAAAGGAGATTTTTGATTTCTTGCATAACGCATTGATCGGTTGACACCTGTTTCTTCATCAAAATGTAAAAGAGATGATCTTTTAGAGTGATGAGAAGATAACATATATGCTAATGGTGCTTCATTTCCTGTTAGTCTATAGCTTTTAGCTATTAATGTTTTTGTTTTTGTTTTCATTTTATTATAATTTAATTTAATTAAAAAAAGGGGAGGAGTTTAGTCCTCCCCTAAATTATTGTTATTAGTTCTTAAAGATAAAGAAGTTATTTGCACCTAAAGTACAACAAGCTCTTTCACTTAAGTAATTAACTTGCATCGCATCTAAATCAGAAGTTCTTGCTCCACCAGCAGAACCAGTGATCCAAGTTTTGTAACGTCTGTCTTCAGTTTCAGAAGCTCTGTATCTTACATGTAAGAAAGGTCTCTTAGCGTTTCTTCCCATTACTTGGTCATATACAGATGTAGATCCAGCTGGAACCATAAGTCCATTTACACTACCTCCAACAATATCACC
>TARA_R110002072_G_scaffold92860_6_pt1 | contig 17422 bp, 12 predicted proteins | sample TARA_R110002072 | Tara Oceans TARA_R110002072 (sample SAMEA4397118) | marine metagenome | biome: Polar Biome; feature: [SRF] surface water layer (ENVO:00010504); material: water (ENVO:00002006), including particulate matter (ENVO:01000060) such as... | depth 5 m | reverse complement strand
TTCCAGCACCCATCCTGGCAAAAACAGCCACCAGTAGTGCCCAACTTCACACGCCACTTGTTATTGCTCGCCAATAGTCCTCTTGCTACCATCGCGCGACTTGAAGACCCGCTTACTCACCGCATACTGGCAACCAACGGAGCAACTATGAGCCGCCCGTCCCTGTTTGACCTGGAAAATCACTCTGATTTTATCCAGCGCCACATTGCACCCACTGCTAAACAGCAGTCCGAGATGGCCCAGACCCTCGGCTACGACAGTATGGATGCCCTCATTGATGACACCGTACCCGCGGCCATCCGCAGTGAACAACCATTGCAAATTAGCGGCGCCAAGACAGAACAGGAAGTTGTCGCTCGCCTGCGTGAATTCGCCAGCCTCAATACCGTCAATCGTTCCTTCATCGGCACGGGCTATCACGACACCATTACACCGCCGGTCATCCAGCGCAATGTGTTGGAAAACCCGGGCTGGTACACTGCCTACACGCCTTATCAGCCAGAGATATCCCAGGGCCGACTGGAAGCGTTGTTGACCTTCCAGCAGATGATTCTCGACCTGACCGGCATGGACCTGGCCAACGCCTCAATGTTGGATGAGAGCACGGCTGCCGCGGAGGCGATGACGCTGTTGCAACGGGTCAACAAGAAGAACCGCAGTGCGACCTTTATCGTCGCCCACGATTGCCACCCTCAAACTATCGCCGTAGTAAAAACCCGCGCCGAAGTACTGGATATCGAGGTGGTTGTCGGCAATCCGAGCGAACTACTCGCCAGCACCGACGCGTTCGGACTGCTTTTGCAATACCCGGGTACTTACGGCCATTTGAATGACATTTCGCCGCTGGTTGAAAAAGCCCATGCGTCGAATACGCTAGTCGCCGTCGCAGCGGACATCATGTCTTTGCTACTGGTGAAATCTCCAGGTGCCATGGGCGCCGACGTGGTGGTGGGCAATACGCAGCGCTTTGGTGTGCCCATGGGTTTTGGTGGCCCGCACGCTGCTTACTTTGCGACGCGCGACGCTTACAAACGCTCAACACCGGGTCGCATTATTGGCGTCTCGATTGATCGACGTGGCAACCAGGCCCTGCGCATGGCCATGCAAACTCGGGAACAACATATCCGCAGGGAAAAAGCCACCAGCAACATCTGTACCGCGCAGGCATTACTGGCGGTCATGGCAGCGTTCTACGCTATGTATCACGGTCCCAAGGGGCTGCGCAGAATCGCTACCCGTATTCAGCGCCTCACCTGTATTTTGGCCAAGGGATTGGAGGGCGCGGGCCTCAAAGCCGATAACGAAACCTTCTTCGATACCCTCACCTACACGGTTGGCGATCAGCAGCAAGCCATTGTAGAGCGTGCGCTGGCCAGCGGATTGAACCTGCGCATCATCGACAACAATCGCCTGGGCATCGCGCTGGATGAGACCACCTCAGCGCATGACATTGCCGCACTGTGGCAGGCCTTTACAGGCGACGTCACTTTGCCTGCGGTCGAACGCGTTGACCCGGACGTCACTGAAAACGCTGGCATTCCAGATCAGCTACTGCGTCCACTGGACTACCTGCAACACCCTCTGTTCAACGACTACCACTCAGAAACAGAAATGTTGCGCTACATGCGCTTCCTGGAAGACAAAGACATCGCCCTCAACCGCGCCATGATTCCCCTGGGCAGCTGCACCATGAAGCTCAATGCCACCACCGAAATGTTGCCGGTCACCTGGCCGGAGTTCGCCGGCATACACCCTTTTGCGCCCACGGCCCAGACCGCCGGTTACCAGGCTCTACTGACCGAGCTGGAAAATATGCTGCTCGAATGCACCGGGTACGATGCCATTTCCCTGCAGCCCAACGCCGGCTCACAGGGTGAGTACGCCGGCTTACTGGCCATCCGTCGTTATCATGAAAGCCGCGGTGAACAGCAACGCGATGTGTGTTTAATACCCTCCTCTGCCCACGGCACAAATCCGGCAAGCGCAGCTTTGGCTGGTATGCGCGTGGTCATCGTGGAGTGCGACGAACTGGGCAATGTCGACATGGCCGACTTGCGTGCAAAGGCCGAGAGGCATACCGCAGATCTGTCCTGCATCATGGTGACCTACCCCTCCACCCACGGTGTATTTGAAGAATCGATTGTTGAGTTATGTGAGTTGGTGCACCAGCACGGCGGACAGGTGTACGTCGACGGCGCCAACCTGAACGCGCTGGTGGGCCTGGCCGCACCCGGCAAGTTCGGCGCAGATGTGTCGCACCTGAACCTGCATAAAACATTCTGCATTCCCCACGGTGGCGGTGGTCCCGGCATGGGCCCGATTGGTGTCGGTGCGCACCTGCAGCCCTTTTTACCCAGCCATCCCGTGTCACCGGTACCTGGGTTGAATCCTGACAACGACGTAGTTTCCGCCACCGCGTATGGCAGTGCATCTATACTGCCGATCTCCTGGGCCTACATCGCACTGATGGGTGGCGAGGGCCTGACGCAAGCCACCAAGGTGGCTATCCTCAGCGCCAACTACATCGCTCACCGACTTAAAGAGCACTACCCTGTGCTCTATACCGGCACCAGCGGCAACGTGGCGCATGAATGTATTATCGACATCCGCCCGATAAAAGAAGCAAGCGGTATCTCCGAAGAGGATATCGCCAAGCGCATGATCGACTACGGCTTTCACGCGCCGACCATGTCCTTTCCTGTGGCCGGTACGTTGATGGTAGAACCTACGGAATCAGAATCACTGGCGGAACTTGATCGCTTCTGCGATGCACTGATTGCGATTCGTGCGGAGATTCGTGATGTTCAAAACGGCACGCTGGATACTACCGACAACCCTTTGACTAACGCCCCACACACATTGGCAGATGTTGCCGCAAGTAACTGGGATCACCCCTATAGTCGTGAGCAGGCAGCCTATCCGGTTGAATCACTGCGCCGCTCCAAGTATTGGGCGCCGGTCAATCGGGTGGACAATGTTTATGGTGATCGCAATCTGATGTGCGCCTGCCCTGCGATTGACACCTACCGCGAAGAAAGCTGAAAGAAATTTCACCCAATGGGGCATTAAACCTATCTCGACTCTTCTCTCCCAATCACTAACGCTACCTTGTGGCGCAGTCATTTCCAATCGCCTCGCCAAGGCCGCCATGACTGAGGGGCTTGCCGATCCCGCTGGCGTACCCACGCCGGAACTGGAACGACTCTATGGTTTATGGAGCGATGGCGGCGCGGGCTTATTGCTGTCAGGGAATATTCTCATCGATGGGGATCATCTGGAGCGTCCAGGCAATGTCATCATTGAACGCGAAGCCGATGCGACGATGCACGCAGCACTTTCGAGCTGGGCACATGCAGCTACCCGCAATGGCAATCACTTCTGGGCACAGATCAGTCACGCCGGCAGACAGACACAGAAAAATATTAACCCGCACCCGAAGGCACCCTCTCCGGTAAAAATTGGCCTGCCCGGAGGGCAATTCGGCGAACCGACAGCGCTGACCGTACCCGAGATCGAAGAAATTGTAAGTCGTTTCGGTGTGTGCGCCGCTGCGGTCAAAGCTGCCGGTTTTACTGGTGTTCAAGTTCACGCCGCGCATGGGTATCTGCTGTCACAGTTTCTGAGCCTGCGCAGCAACGTACGCACCGATCAATACGGTGGCGCACTGGCAAATCGGGCGCGGGCACTGCTCGATTGCGTGAAAGTGGTGCGCGCGGCAGTCGGCCCGGACTTTCCAGTTTCCGTCAAACTGAACAGCGCTGATTTCCAGAAAGGTGGTTTCGCTTTTGAAGACAGCCTGCAAGTCGCCCAGTGGCTGGAAGCGGCGGGTATCGATTTACTGGAAATCTCCGGCGGCACCTATGAGCAGCCGAAACTGCTGGGCGCTGAAGGAATCGAGGAAGAGGAACAGCAGAATGTGGCCCAGTCCACCCTGATGCGCGAGGCCTATTTCGTCGACTTCGCAGTGGCCATGCAGGAAAAAGTCTCTATTCCGCTGATGGTAACGGGAGGCTTCCGCAGACGCGAGGTGATGGAACAGGCGATCACCGCCGGCGGCGCTGATCTCATCGGACTAGGCCGACCTTTGTGTGTGATGACCGACGCACCCAAGCGCTTGCTCGCGGGCGAGGCCGAACTGCCGCGCTATGAAGCTAGTCTGGCCCTGTTTTCACCCTGGCTGGCATTTCTCAATCGCATCAAAATGGTGCGCACGATGGCCAGCTTTGCGGTGCAGTATTGGTACTACGCACAACTGGATTCCCTGGGACATACAGGCAAAGCAGCCCCGGATACCACGGTTTTTTCTGCTGCACGAATAGTCATGTCGCAACAGAGTAAGTGGATTGCTGCGCGCAAGCGATTGTAAACATTAGCAGTGCTTTGGGCCGCTTATACCTGATCCGCGATCTCCTCATGCCGCGATAGCTTCATGCGAATATCCTGCTCGACCATATACAACACTGGCAGCAGTACCAACGAAACCAGTCCTCCAAAGACCACGCCCCAGGCCATGCTCATGACCATCGGACTGATATAACTGTTTTCGCCCAGAATGCCATACGCGGTGGGGAGCAGACCCACTGCGGTGGTAACCGACGTGATAAGAATAGGCCGAAAGCGGCGACTGGCAACGCTGGCAACTTCGCGTACCGACAAAAACGTTCCCCGTTCGCCGCGTTCCTCGTTTAGCGTATGCAGTAATACCAGGGAATCATTCACCAACACACCGACCAGTCCAATAATACCGGTTATCGACATTATGCCCATGGATAGCCCCTGCAACGAATAGCACAGTACGACGCCAACCAGACCGAAGGGAATGCACAACATAATCAGCAGGGGTTGTGACAGGGAATTAAACAGGATGACCAGAACAGCAAATATTAACAGTACGCAAATGAGGGCCGCCGTACCCAAATCACCCAACGCCTTACCCTGCTCTTCCAACTCTCCACCCATATGCAGGCGCAACTGGGGGTAACGCTCGCTCCAGCCCTGTTGTTCTATCCACTGCGCCATCTGGTCATTAATCAGCTTTATACTGGTTTTTGCTGAGTCGATTTCGCCGTATACGGTCACGGTACGCTTGCCGAAATAGTGCTTGATATCTGCTTGTCCGGGACGTACGGAAAACTGCGCCAGAGATTTCAGATAAATTGCCTCTCCGCTGTCATTCACCACTGCAAGATTTTTCAGCGTATCCAGCTTGCCTGCTGCCAGCAGGGGAAACTGGAGACGGTAACGCACCCGTTCATCCAGCGTCTGCAATTCATCTACCAGCAGACCATCGACAGCAATTCGCATTGCCCGCAGCAATTGCTCCATGGTCAATCCCCGCGCGGCTAGCAAAGCATGATTAACGTCCAGCTCGATAACATCTTTGCCCGCATTCACACTGTTCCAACTGTTGGTGACCGCAGCGTGGCCACGCAGAAACCCAAGCAATTCCTCCGCAACCTGATACCGTTCCTCGCCGCTACCGATGACATCGACCTGAACCGGTTTACCTACAACAGGCACATCGGTCTGGGCCTGCACTACTAATGACTGAAATCCCTGCTGCTCGCTAGCCCAGGCCTGCAACTCTTCGACCAGTTGCGTAGTGTCGGTATCGCCATTGCGCCGGCCCAGCGGCTCAAGCTGTATGGCGATCATCGCCCAAGCGTGGTTGCGACCCTGTGTCGTGCCGTAGAAGTCGGTGTCGTGATGACCGACCTGGCTGGTGATTGCCAGCAAATCCTCGGCGGACACCCGCTCGCGCAACTGCGCTTCCATACGCGCCACAGCGGCGACAGTATCCTCAAACCGAGTCCCCACCGGCATCTCAACTTTCAGCTGCACCGTATCAATGTCGACATCGGGATACATATTGAAGTTGATGGTCTGATAACCAATGAACATCACGCCGACAAATACCAGGACAAAGACCATCAGAGTCATATACCGACGCCTCAATCCTGTCGTGATTTTTCGGGAGTACAACTCGCGCAGCCGCTCGAACGCGCGCGCTCGCGTTTTCCCAGGACTGTGCGGTACATGTGCCAAGTGTCCGGGCAACAAGCACAAACACTCAAACAGGGAAGCGGACAGCAGCACCACAACGGCCAGCGGAAAGGGCAGCATAAACTCACCATTTACACCTTCCATCAGCATCAATGGCGCGAATGCCAGTATCGTAGTCAGCGCACTGAAAATCACCGGCTGTGCAACCTGGCTTGCGCCGCGAATGCTGGCCTCGCGGCGCCCAAGTCCCTCTGTCCGCAAGCGCTGAACGTTCTCACTGACTACCACCGCGTCATCGACAAGAATACCCATCAGCAGCACAATGGCAGTCAAACTCATCGCATTGATAGTGACGTCTATTGCCGCGAGCCCCAGGAAAGACAAACACACAGCGAACGGAATACCCACTGCCACCCACAGGGCGAAACGCAACTCCAGAAAGTAGCAGAGCAACAACATGACCGACACCAGGCCGAGAATGGCATTACCGCCCAAGACATCCAGCATATTCACGGTGAGACGTGATATGTCAGCCACCATCACCAGCTCAATGCCTGCCGGTACGGAAAAGCCTTCGACAAAAGCTCGCACATTGGCTGCCGTATGGACTTCGTCGGCCAGTGCCTTCTTTCGTGCCTGCAGCGCAATACTCATACGCCCATCGACCCGCGACTGTATTTCCCAATCTTCAAAGTCTACGACCACAGTGGCGACATCCCGCAGAAGCACTGCGTTACCGGGAGTTCCAGACCGCACCACCACGCTCTGTATTTCTCGCGGGTCCTGGAACTGACCCACGGCGATAATCTTTTTCTCGGCGGTGAATGAATCGATTGCACCGCCACTGTCGCGCAGGTTGCGCGTACGAATCGCTGCGATAATTTCATCGTGACTGATACCCAGTCCAGCCAGCTTTTCCGGTTCCAATAGAATGCGAACTTCCGGGCGCCGATAGCCCAGTTTCTCAACGCTCGCTATACCCTCAACTTCGCGCAGACCGTCGGCCACGTTGCGCGAGACGTCCCGCAGCAGTGCCTCGGGCACATCACCAGTGACGTGCACTTCCATGACAGGCGTTACCAGGGTCGATAGCTCATTCACCAGGGGCTTTTCCAGCAAGTCGCTGGGTAGCCGGGCAGCAGCGCGGTCTACCGCCTGCTGAATATCCCGCATAATGTCCTGCTTGTCGGCGGCATCGAGGTCCAGGTTAAGGGTGATTACCGACAGGCTTTCCATACTGTTGGAATAGAGTTTTTTGATGCCTTCAACTTCCAGCAACTCTTCTTCAAGTGGCAGCGTAATAGCGAGTTCAACTTCCTCGGGTCCGGCACCCGCTTTAATGGTGGTGATGTTGACCACACCCATATCGACATTGGGGTTGTACTCGTAGCGCATGTCGGCAATGGTTAGATAGCCCAGAATAAAGACTATCGCCATGATCATATTGATCACCAGCGGCCTGTCGATAAACCAGCTTATAAGGAATTGCATGCTGACTAGTCTGCGCTGCGGACAGCGACAGTTGTACCATCAAGCAACAGTGATTGCCGCGATACCACAACCTGGTCTCCGGGCGCGAGACCATCCAACACCTGCAGCCTATTACTGAACCCGGCCGCCAGCAAAGGCTCTCTCATGTAGGCCACACCCTGCTCTACCACAAACACGACGCGTCGACGGTCGCGATCCATCAGCGCCGCCTCAGGCAAGAGCAATGCGTCATTCACGCTGATACCTTGAAGGTCTGCGCTCGCCGTCATCCCAGGACGCAGGGCATCGGTACTCTCTGCCAGAATCAGTTTCACCGGGAAATTTCCCGTCGCCGGATCTGCATTAACACCGACCCACTCAATATTGGCTGCAAACTCACTGCCAGCCAGGCCTGAGGCGGTAACGATAGCGCCGCCGCCGGCTTGTACCTGGGTAACATCAGCCTCGCTGACCCAGGTGTGTACGCGCAGGCCGTGGACCGCCTGCAGCGTAATCAAGCTGGCACCCGCTTGCACCGGCTCACCAACCTCCACCGCCTGAATTTCCACCAGGCCAGCCGTGGGGCTAACAATTCGGGTATCGGCCAACTCGCGAACGGCCAGTTGTTGGCTGGCTATAGCCTGCTGGTAGTCAGCGGTGGACGCATCGACGTTCAGCTGGGCGTTGTCCAGGACCTCGCGGGAGATAGTCTCCTTCTCAGCCAGATTTTTTCGTCGCTGCAACTTCAGCCGAGCCTCCTGCAGGGCGGCCTGGGCGCGCTGCACCTGTTGATCCGCCTGATCCACAGCAAGCTCACGCTTCTGTGGATCCAGCTCCAGTAGTACTTGCCCCTTTTCTACCCTGTCGCCCTCATCGACGTGCACAGCTGTTACCGTCCCTGACAGTTCCGCCGCCACGTTAACCTCCTCCAACGCCTCCACTACGCCGAAGGTTCGGATCGTGCGCTGTAACGTCTGCGGCTGCAGCTCTACTACGGTAACTTCAACCACCAAGGGTGCAGTATCGACTGCAGCAACAGGTTCCGATGTATCGGCGCAGGCGCTAAGTAAAACGCCGCAGATCGCCAACATAAAGGCCGGTAAGACTGAACAGACGGAACCGATACCGTCTCTACATTGACGATTCCTGATTTTAAGTAACAACATAAGACTCGGTATTCCTTGTGGCGACAACTACCTCATAGCACCCGTATCGTAACGCTTGAGAGCGAAGAAGCCACCCAATAAAAAAATCTCCGTCCGGAAGAAAGACAGTAATGCCGCCCCAGTTATTCCACAGCACGCTATCGTTGGGAAACAGCCAGGTTGCCTTGTTCTCACCGGTTTCCCAATCTGCGGCAAAGTATTCGTAAGTATCATTGCGGCGATTGGCAATGTAAACCAGCCCATTGGCGGCGGAGACCGCCGGCACCGTCCTGACCTCATCCAGGCCCAGCCTGCCACCGACACTGGGACCATTGACCTCAGTGACATCGGTCTGCGCGGAATTATGGTGGGAGATCGCATAGGGACTGTGTGCCACCGATGGATTGCGCGCAGGAAGGTTTGGCTGAGGTGTGGCCGGCTGAGGTGTGGCCGGCTGAGGTGTGACCGGTTGGTGTTGCACCGAGGCCGCTAATGGCGACGCCAGCAGAAATCCCAGTGCAGCTACCCAACCAAGCATTGCCTTTTTTGGAGTGAACCTTTTCATCGCTTCTCCTACTCCACTGTCGCGGCGAGACCGCGCTGACAGCTTGCACACATTTGCGTTCCATTGGGTGTCTCTGGAACGCAACACTGTCACTATGGTAGCGTAGAAAATCTAACAGGTTGATCACCTATTAGAATGCCCTATTCGGCAGGAAATCGATAATAAATTAGCTGGCTACGATTGGGTTGTGAGTTCTTGACTGGGGTTTTAGCGGACGTTCGTCATTCAGGTTTTGGCGCTGCGCATCGAAAGTACGGGCACCTGAAATTGCTGCAGGAAGTCGACGAGCTTTTGCCGCTCTTCTCCACTCGCTCTGGTTGAACCCAACAGGTGAATGGGTCGGCTCTCCCGATCAAGAAACAGTTTCCCACTAGCACTAGCGGCCTCTGTGGCCATCGCCAACCAAACAATAGTGTCTGCACCCTCTGCCGATGAGCGCAGTACACTCTTCGTCAGCCTCCGGAATTGCGGTAAAGCGTCTTGCACGCCAGGCGTATCCGCCCACCCTGGATGCATTGCGTTAACAACAATCCCCTCGTCACGCCACTCTGCAGCCCACTCCTGTGTAAGCGCCATTAGCGCGCGTTTCTGTTTTGCATAGGCAGCACTGCCAGAATATTCCGCCCCCTGGGGAACAATCAAACTGTCCACCTCCAGTTTCTGGCTGTACATACCACCGGAAACCACATTGATTACACGGGCTGCCTGCGTCTTGGCCAGCAGCGGCTTGAGTCCCAGCGTCAGGCGATAGGGACTGAGCAGCAAGAGCGCAAAGCTCTTCTCCAGTCCCTCGGCGGACTCAGCTCTGGGGTTGAACAGCGCCCCAGCATTATTGATCAACACGTCAATGGGCTTGCGGCGTTTTTTGAATTTCGCCACCAGCGCATCGACATCTGCCATAAGGCCTAAATCGGCCAGTTCGTAACGTATGTCAGAATTACCCGTCTCACGCTGCAATTGCTCGACGGTCTCTTCAGCCTTCTGGCGATTGCGCATTACCAGGGTCAGACTAACGCCGCGCCGGGCCAGAGCCTGCGCCGAGGCGTAGCCAATACCGGAAGAGGCACCGGTAATGACCATATGCTTGTTCTTTACAGAGGCTGACATGGGATTGAATCGTTTGCGACCCAGCACGTAGCCCAGACGAGAGAACAGCGACACACCTGGCAGCACCATTCGGTCGGCCCTTTGAATGAAGGTCGAGGTCTGTTGCAGTGGGAAATTATCTTCAAGCGCAAGTCGTAGTCCTGCCACCGATTCTCTGCCCATGTTCTCAAGGCCTTTCGCAGACAGAGCGGCAATGGGTGCTACCCACGGCTTGAAAGAAAATTCTGCCTGATAATCTATATGCGTGCCCGTTGCAGATAGTGAAAACGAGATGACATCTCTAACCTCAAAAAATCTGCTTGTCCCGAGCAGTTCTATGCACTGGTTCGGTTCCAGCCTCTGAACCGTATAGCGTAAGGTCACACTACCGACCGGTAGCGTACATATCACCTCGAACTGGGTACCCACGCGGATCTCGCCGGGTGTCAATTTACACGCGGAGATCGCCGTGGCATCCCACTCAGCCGTGGTGGTGAAATCACTAACGTAATCAAAGACCTCTTCAAGCGATCTATTTACATCCACAGCTTCGTGCAACACAGTCATAGCGTTTATTTCATTCTAATTAGTCAGAAAGATACGGATCACAGGATGTTTTGGCTCACTTTCAATCGCGTCTCTTCGCAATCCACAGTGCGTGCATTGTGCAGAGTAATTCATTACTGAGACCTGACCTCTGCGTACGCCGCCAGCGCAGAAGCCCTGGCATCAGCATGATCGACAACAGGGGCGGGATAGGTCTCACCGAGTGTAACGCCTGCGCTGCTCAAGACATCGGCCGGAGCCGTCCAGGGTTGATGCAGATAGCGATCTGGCAACGCAGCTAGCTCAGGTAACCAGCTCCTGATATATTCGCCTGTCTGGTCAAACCTCTGCGCCTGCAGCGTGGGATTGAATATTCTGAAGTATGGGGCCGCATCTGCCCCGCTGCCGGCCACCCATTGCCACCCACAGCTGTTGTTTGCCAAATCTGCATCCACCAGCGTGTCCCAAAACCATCTCTGCCCTGCTCTCCAGTCAACCAGAAGATGTTTACACAGGAATGATGCCGCCACCATTCGCACCCGATTGTGCATATATCCCGTTTGCCAAAGCTCTCGCATGCCTGCATCAACAAACGGATAACCGGTTTTACCCTGTTGCCAGGCGCGTAAATGAACAGCACTGCCGACCCAGGGAAATGCGGAAAAATCCGCTTTAAAAGCCTGTTCCGGCAGCGATGGAAAATGAAACAGAAGATGATGGGAAAACTCACGCCAACCTAGTTCACTGAGAAACTTCTCCGTCTCATTCTCCACTGTGGGGTTGGCAGTGCCGGCCTGCTGTGCAGCCCGAAAAACACGGGCAGGTGAAATTTCGCCAAAATGTAGGTGTGGCGATAAGCCAGACGTGGCATTACGTGCGGGGAAATTTCTACCTTTGTCGTAGTCTGAAACCGCGCCGCGTAGAAACTGGCCCAGTTTATCCAACGCACCACGCTCACCTGGCTGCCACCGGTCCTCCCAGGAGTTCGCCCAATTGGGATCACAGGGCAGCAACGCCCAATCACCCAACTGATCTGTTGGTTCCGGGGTTTCGGGCCACTTGCCAAGCCCCACTGCAGGAGGTGATTCCAAGGCAACACTCAGTTGTCGGCATTTTCGCCAGAACGGCGTGAACACTTTAAACGGCAGACCCGCCAGATTCTTTATCGTATCTGGCTCCCACAGCAGGGAGCCAGAGAACCGCTTCAAGGTCACTCCCTGTTCGGTGAGAGAAGCGAACAGTTCGCTCTCCAACTGTCTCGCCCAGGGCTCATACTGCCGGGAACAAAAAATCAGATCCGCACCGGTATCTTCTGCCAACTGCGCGAGAACCGTCGCCGGTGCGCCTCGCGCCAGCATCAGTTGACCGCCCCGCTCCTCAATATCGGCTGCCAGGCCAGACAGACTGTGGTGCAACCACCAGCGACTGGCACCACCCGGGCGCCAGTCGGCAGGACTTTGATCATCGAGAATGTAACAGGCTAACACCGGCCGACCTGTCGCCACAGCAGCACTGAGGCCCGGCAGATCATGCAGTCTGAGATCCTGGCGAAACCAGTAAATTATTGGACTCTTCACGGCAGGGGCATTACTCACTTAATCAAAGGCTCGCCGATCCGCCAGCTCCGAGGTCTGCTGCAGATCTACGGGGCTGTCAAAACGGATTGATAATTTCAGCAACAACGGAAACATAATCGACCACAGCAATCCGATAAGTACTGGCCCCCAGAACGGCGAACCAAAATCAATCACGGAAAGCCGCACGCCCGCGACATACGACAAGGTGCCACCCACGGCACCCAGGGCAGCTGCAAAATACAGCCTTGTCCGAAAAGGCTTAAAGGCATGCAGAAGAGTCGTTGCAAAAACGGGCCACAAGCAGGTCAACCAGAGCGGCGCCGTGGCTGCGGTCCCCTCCAGGTTGAAGAGGCCGGCCAGAAATAATAGTTGATCCAAAACCCCGCCCATTGCTGTCACCGCCGCTATCAGCAGTAATTCCGCTTTGCCATTCCCAATGACAGCAAAATGGACCAGCAGATACACCGCAACAATAACGGGTGCAATAATGGATGATTGAGTCATCAAAATGGCGAACCAGCTCAGGTTGAATAACACGCCATTGATGACCTTGGATGGACCAGGTGCCGGGCGGTAGCGCGTTTGGAATAGACTCATTACTACCTACTTATACAGCAACTCAAAAATGGCGAGGCCTTATACTTCACGACAGAAACTCACCCCGGGTGCGCGCATCTACTTTGAACTGACCACCCAGCGCCGTGGTGCGAGTCCGAGAATTGGCATCCATAACACCCCTGGCTTTCACGCAATAATGGACGGCATCGATAGCAACGGCGACATCATCTGTTTCCAATAACGTCTGCAATGCCACCAGAACCTGCTGCGTCAACCGCTCCTGCACCTGCGGTCGCTGGGCAAAGAACCTGACAATACGATTGACCTTGGACAACCCAATAATTTTTCCAGCCGGAATGTAGCCCACACTGGCTACTCCGTCGATGGTGACGAAATGGTGCTCGCAGGTACTTACTACCGAGATTCCTTCGATCCGCACCATTTCCTCCACTTGCATTTTGTTAGCGATGGAGGTGGCTTTAGGGAAACGTGCGTAGTCCAGGCCAGAAAATATCTCGTCAACATACATTCTGGAAATTCGTTCGGGCGTATCGCGCAGACTGTCATCCGTGAGATCCAGCCCAAGCGTGCGCGCGATATCGGAAAATGATGCTTGAATACGTTCGAATTTCTGGTCCCGGCTGAGCCCATTGTCGACGAGGGGGGTTTCCAGGCCTCGCGCAATCAACACATCGCGCACTTTTTTGGCATCTTCGGAAATCATTGGCGCGGAAGCTGCCAAAGGTGTCATCAGAGCTGGTTCCATAATTCCTTTCTCATTGTCTGCACTCACAATAATTACGCGGCCAGTCGCTCTTCAGATCTATGCCGCGGCATTTTTCCTGGCAAACGCTGGCGCTAGCACACCGATCGATAGCCAGGCTTGGCAAACGCAAGCTGCACCGTGCTGATAATGCGCTCCCTAAATCCACCTTCGCAATAGCACAGATAAAACTCCCACATCCGCACAAACTCTTCGTTGAAACCCATGTCGCGCACGGCATCGATATTGGCTAGGAAGCGCTGCCGCCAGTGCGCGAGTGTTTCGGCGTAATCGACGGTTATGTCACGCAAATGCACAATCTGCATATCGGAGTCGTTGGCAATATGGTCCGCTATTACCGCCATCGAGGGCAGGCAACCACCCGGAAAAATATAGCGCTTAATAAAATCAACGGAATCTCGCGCGGCCGCATAGCGCTGGTCGGCCACAGTAATAGCCTGAATTACCATTTTGCCCTCATCCTTAAGCAGCCCTGCGCACATCTGAAAATAGTTCTGATAGAACTCGTGACCCACCGCTTCAATCATCTCAATAGACACCAACTTGTCGTACCGCCCTTCGAGGTTGCGATAGTCTTCACACAGCAGCGTGATCCTGTCTTCCAGACCCTGTTCCTTCACCCGGGCACAAGCGAATTCGTACTGTTCTGCTGATATCGTTGTCGTCGTTACTCGGCAGCCATAGTGCTTGGCTGCGTGAATCGCCATACCGCCCCACCCAGTACCAATTTCAAGGAGGTGATCCTGAGGCTGCAATTCAAGCTGGCGGCAGAGCTCATCTAACTTTGCCTCCGACGCTGCCTCCAAGCTCATGGTGCTATCGCTGAACACTGCCGAGGAATACATCATAGTCGGATCCAGAAACAGCTCGAAAAATGCATTGCCAAGATCGTAGTGCGCCGCGATGTTCTCCCGAGAGCCCTTGCGCGTATTTCGGTTGAACCGATGAGCCATCTTCAGCGCCAGCTTCACGGGCCAGGATTGCCCTTCTTCAAAGCGCTCCAGCAGAACCAGGTTGGCACTGAACAGGCGGGTTACCTGCACCGGATCAGGCGACGACCAATGCCCTTTAATATAGGCCTCACCGGAGCCAATCGAACCACCGGCCAGCATTGCTCCAAACAGAGCAGGATCGTGGACATGGACTTCGGCTTCAGGCTCATGCGCCTGGCCAACGGTGCCAAAATGATGCCGCAGCGGTCCCTCGTGCAGGGTAAGCGAACCCACCTCAAGCTTGCTCAGCAGCCGGAAAACGGCTTCCCTGGCGACTTTCTCACCCATCCTTGCGCTGCGGCCCTGGGGCAAGCGTAACGCGCCTATGCTGACTTCATTCATTTCGGGCTCCTATGGCATGATTTTTGGGGTGGGTATGCACCGGCACACCCTTCAGGTATAGCCGGAGGGCCTGCCAGTAAATGGCGAGTCCCACTTTTGCCGTCATCAACGGGTAGCGAAGTAGCAGTTTGTTGAGGTTGGCACTGGTCATGGGTTGTGCTGCCAGTGACAGCGTGGCGTCAAACACACTCTCACCGTCGGTGGTATTTTCCATATGCAGAACAAGCCTGCGGTCCGGCGTATTACTGCGCCAGTGGTAACGCATTGCCATGGGATTGAACGGCGAAACATGGAGCTGTTTATCAAACTCAGTCTTGAGCCAGCGCCCCTCTTCAGGGCCAGGCAGGACATAACTGTAGCGCTCATTCCACGGCGTATTATTGACTTCCGCTACCACATATTCCAGACGTGTTTCCTCCGCGTTAAAACAGTAATAGCAAGCGATGGGGTTCATCACATAACCGAAATAACGTAGGTTTGCGAGCAGATAAATCGGGCCGGAATGTGACGTACCTGTTTCTTCGCGAATGCGGCGCCGCACCTCATCGGTGAGCGGCAAAGCCGGGTCCCCAAAAAAATCGCTACGCCTGAATTGGGCGGGAGCCGATCCTTTGGCTGACCAAAAACGTGTGTTAGAGAAAATTTCGGGGAGCTCATCGAGGCACAGATAAGGCATTGCAACCTTGTACTGAAACTCATGCTCAATGGGGGAAACACGGCGGTGCCTGATTACACCCTCGTAAATTCGCGACTTCACGCAGCAGCCCGCGCCCGACTGGAAAGTGCATCGGCTACTCGTAGTGCGCTAACCACGCCGTCTTCATGGAAACCGTTGTGCCAATACGCGCCGCAATACCAAGTGTTCGCAGCGCCGTTGATCTCATACCAGCGCCGCTGTGCCGCCAATCCCTCCACGGAAAAAACCGGGTGATCGTACTGAAATTGACCTAAAATTTTGTGCGGATTGATCGCAGCTGTATTGTTAAGGGTGACGCAAAACGTCTCCGGCGCGTGAAGACCCTGCAGAATATTCATATTGTAAGATACTACTGCGCGGTCTTCGCTCTGTCCCAACGTGTAATTCCAGCTAGACCAGGTCTTGGTATTTCGCGGCAGCAACCGAGTATCGGTATGCAAAACCACGTCGTTGGTCTGATAGGAAATCGCACCCAGTATGCGGCGCTCTGCGGGCGTGGGTTGATCAAGCAAGGCCAGTGCCTGATCAGAATGCGTGGCAAATACCACCTGGTCAAACGTCAGTCGCTGACCATCTGCCATGATCAATGTCACCCCCCGATCAACAGTTCTATCTACCCTTTCCACTGGGTTTCCGACAGAGATTCGCTCTGAAAACCGCCCGCAGAGCGGCTGCAGATACTCCCTGGAGCCACCTTCGATTACGCGCCATTGCGGCCTGTCCTTAACCGACAGCAAGCCATGATTCTTGAAAAATAGCAAAAAGAAGCTCACTGGAAAATCAAGAATAGTAGCGCAGTCTGCTGACCAGATTGCCGAGCCCATAGCCGCGAGGTAGTGCTGCACAAACTTCTCTCCGTAGCCATGTCGCGCGAGATAAGAGCCCAGTGTTTCGCTATCGTTGATATTGCCGTTATCAAGATCGGCCACAGACTCGCGATTGAAGCGCAGGATATCTCGAACCATGCCGAGAAAAGGCAGGGACATGAGATTTCGACGCTGGGCAAACAATGTATCGAGGTTGGTCCCCGAGTATTCCAGGCCCGACTCCGGGTCCTTGACGCTGAAACCCATGGCTGTAGGCTTACTGCTGACGCCTAGCTCGTCCATCAAAGCAATAAAGTTCGGGTAGGTCCTGTCATTGAACACGATAAACCCCGTATCGATCGCATAGCGCCTGGTACCGAGCTGCACATCCACCGTCGCCGTGTGGCCACCTATTTTCCGGTTGCCCTCGTAGACCCACACCTCGTGGTCAGCGCTAAGGTAATGCGCGCAGGAAAGGCCGGATATACCTGAACCGATTACAGCAATTTTCATCCTCGTATATCCTTTAGTGTCCGGCCTGTCAGCGCAGCCGTGTCCCGCAATATCAAAATACGTCGCGGAGCGAGTTCTGGATCAGTGAAAGGCAAATTACACGCTTTGTAAGCGGCAATTTCACCCCCGCAAGCAGCCGGGCCCAAAGAAACCGCATCAAATCGGGTGATCCAGTTCCCGATTACTGCGTATACTAATAAAACCACAGCGGATGAGAGCATGTTGAGCGTGAAAAACAGTTCTGATGGCCAAGGCGGCTCGCCGGTCGATATAACCGGGAAACGCACTGATCAGTGGAGTGAGTGTCTCACTCTGATCGCTCAGAATGAAGATCGGGC
>TARA_R110002072_G_scaffold174802_13_pt1 | contig 17431 bp, 12 predicted proteins | sample TARA_R110002072 | Tara Oceans TARA_R110002072 (sample SAMEA4397118) | marine metagenome | biome: Polar Biome; feature: [SRF] surface water layer (ENVO:00010504); material: water (ENVO:00002006), including particulate matter (ENVO:01000060) such as... | depth 5 m | reverse complement strand
CCGAACATCAGGTTAAATTGCTTGACTTCTGTCCAGTTTTTTGAACCGGTGTCGGGGTCTGCGATTTCGAGTTCTTCTATAAGCGCTTTTACATCGGCGAGGTCTTCATTACCTAGAGACCTTGCCATTCGCTCTATGATTTCTTTTTGCTGAGTTTTGTATCTTATGACGCGCTCGTTTGTAGCGACAAATTGTGCTTCATCAAAGCTTTCGCCAAAGCGTTTGCGTGCTTTTTCAATTTCTTTTTCGGCTTTTTGATGCAATTTTTCTGCAAAGTCTTCTATGAGCACATCGGCACGATAGCGTTTTTTGGAATCTTTATTGTCGATAAGCGGGTCATTGAAGGCATCAACGTGTCCGGAAGCCTTCCAGGTGGTGGGGTGCATTAAAATAGCGGCGTCGAGACCCACGATGTTTTGGTGCATTTGCACCATACTTTTCCACCAGTATTCTCTTATATTGTTTTTGAGTAAAACGCCATTTTGTGCATAATCATAAACGGCATTGAGTCCGTCATAGATTTCACTGGAGCCAAATATGAATCCATATTCTTTTGCATGGGAGACGACCCTTTTGAATTGTTCTTCTTTATTTATCATTTGGCAAAAATAAAAAAAACCACTGCGAAATAAGCCGAAGTGGTTTTTATTTTTTCTCGATAATCGAGATTTTAATTTTTCCTGGCTTGCCACAAAACCAAAAGGCCTTTTCTTAAGTACTAGCAAGCTTGCTTTGAAGTAGTAAATGATCTGTTTTCTATCTCAAATCGATTGAAGAATTGGCAACCAAACGCGGGCCGTCAAATACATTGATATAATAAGTGCCGGGTACCATATCTTCTTCAGTCGTATTGACAAGTACACACACGTCCAGTTCTTCTTTGTCGTAAAACACATTTGATGTGGCGCTGTATGTCAATATTTTATCTTCAAAGTTTACCACAGATTTTTCTCCAAGCACATTGTTTTCAGGATTTATAACCTGAATAAAAAGGAGTTTATCACCGCTCTCTGCAATTTCGTTTGCATTGAGGGTGAAGCAAGCTCTCACTTTATCAGCTCTCCTCGAGCGATCTGTTTCAACTATTTTGCCACTGTTTCTCATTATAACACCTTCTCCTTTTAATCGGGAAACCTTTAATGCAGAACCGATTGCAACCACTTGAGCGAGTGCTTCATTTTGTAAAGAAATAGAATCTACTTTTTTAACGCTTTGGTCAAGGGCAACTGAAGTACTGTCTCTTTCCGTTCTTAGTATTTCTGCGACACTTTGGAGACTATCTACTCTTTTAAAAAGGGCTTCTTTTTCTGATTTGAGTTGGCCTATTTCAATGCGATAGCGTCTTATTAAATCCACATTTACCTGCGCTCCTTTTACGGAATCAAGCAATTGTTCAATTCGGTCTCTTGCCTCTATGAGTTCCCTGTCTTTTGTTTGATTTTCTTCAATAGCAATATTGTAATTTACAAGTAACTCTTCCAGTTCCTCTTCAATATCCATTTTTTGAATTTCTAAATTCGTGGTGTTTTGCTGATTGTCAAGATAAAGTTTGATGGTAAAAACAGTTAAAGCAATAAGCAAAACTGCCAGGATGCCAATTAACCATTTTAATTTTGAGTTTCTGTTCTCTGCTTCCATTTGGTTAGATTTAAGTTTTGTAATATATTAGGATACTGCTAAATTAGTTGAAGTTAATTTAATATACCGTTTATTAATCGATAAATAATGAAAAATATATGTTAAATATTTTTTTCCCTAAATTATGCAGAGGTTGTCACAAAGAGTTGAATTTAAGTGAACTTGAGATTTGTGCAGTGTGCAGGCACGAGCTGCCTATTGCTTGTTTTCATTCATCAGGAAGTGATGAAATGCTTCAACTATTTTATGGACGGGTTCCCGTTGTAAATGCAACATCACTTTTTTATTTTAAAAAGAATGGACTTACACAAAAATTTGTTCACGCATTAAAGTATAAAAAAGCAAAAAAGATAGGGGTAATTTTTGGCGCATGGCTTGGAGAAGAACTAAAAAACATTGATTCTTATAAAGATATTGATGCAGTTATACCTGTTCCTCTTCATAAAAAGAAATTAAGAGACCGGGGTTTTAATCAGGTTGAAGGTTTTGGAAGAGAAATAGCGAAAGCGCTTGGAGCATCATACATTGACGATGTTTTGGTGAAGATTACTCCCACAAAATCTCAGGTCTTCAAAGAGAAAATCTCGAGAATATTTAGTCAGGAGGAAGTTTTTGCACTACAAAACACTCATAAAATAACCGGAAAACATTTACTCGTGGTTGATGATATCATAACATCTGGTGCTACATTAGAATCGTGTTCAGTAAATCTTTTAAAGGCTAAAAATATTCGGCTAAGTTTTGCAACTATGGCTATTACAAAGTAGAAATTGCATTTTATGATTTCATTTTCTGACAGCAAACAACTTCATTGATATTTTTTGCATCTTTGCAGTATGAAGGGTAAATTTCTTTACATTATTTTTCTTGTTCTATTGTCATTATCATTTGTTGATTGTGCAAAGCGAGGAAATCCAGACGGAGGAGCCAGAGATACTATTCCACCGGTGCTCTTGAGAACTGTTCCGGAAAATTATTCAACTAATTTTAAGGGGAATGAAATCACAGTTTATTTTGATGAATACATAAAGCTAAAAGACCTTCAACAACAATTAATTATTTCCCCTCCTCTTGAAAATCAACCCACAATAACTCCATTTAGCACATCAAAAGTTTTAAAGATTTTGATTAATGATACTTTAAAGGAAAATACCACATACAGTATCAATTTCGGCAATAGTATTGTTGATAATAACGAAGAAAACCCTTTTGAGTTTTTTAAATATGTTTTTTCTACGGGGAGCTATATAGACAGCCTTAAAGTTCAGGGAACCATTACTGATGCCTTAAAAATTAATCCCGAAGAAAAAGTAACTGTTATGCTCTATGAGGTAGATGAAAACTATACAGATTCCATAATCTATAACAAAAAACCACTATATATAGCAACGACTCAGCGAGATTCTGAAAAGTTTGAAATTGAAAACATTAAAGAAGGCACCTATTTACTGGTGGGTTTAAAAGACAATAATGCCAATTATACTTTTGAACCTAAAACAGATAAAATTGGGTTTGTGGCTCATTTTATAGATGTACCCGCAGACACTACATACCGGTTAAATCTTTTCAAGGAAATACCTGAATATAAACTGGCAAGACCCTCTTCATTAAACAGTCAAAAAATACAATTTGGTTATGAAGGAATTGGAGATTCATTGAAAATTAAATTACTATCAAACCAGCCAGATGATTTTGAATTTAGTATTACAAAAGACCTGAAAAGCGATTCATTGTACTATTGGTTTAAACCAAAAATTGATTCTGATTCTTTACAGTTTCAGTTAACAAATAGGGGTCAAATAGATACCTTAATGGTAAGAATGCAAAAAGCAGAAAGAGATAGTTTAAATCTTTCAGCACTAAAAACAGGAGCTTTGGCTTTTGATGAACGTTTTCAGGTAACTGGAACGACACCTCTAAAGTCTATTGACACAAATTACATAGAAATTGTAGATAAAGATACCTTGTCAATACAGTATGATTTTGATTTTGACCAAAAACAAAACGTCCTAAGTTTTGATTTTGAAAAATCCGAACGACAGCTTTATACCATCACCTTTTTTCCGGAGGCGATCACTGATTTCTTTGGAGATGTCAACGATACCATATCATTTAAAACTAACACCCGCACAACGGCCGATTATGGTTTTTTAGCATTCAACTTAGAAAGTGCAAAATCTTTACCACTCATAGTTCAACTTGTCACAGAAAAGGGCGAATTAAGAAAAGAGATTCTTGGTGTTGAAAAACAAACCACTTTTAATTTTGAAAACATTATTCCCGGGAATTATTATGTTAGAATTGTATTTGATGAAAATCAAAATGGAAAATGGGACACCGGAAATTTTTTAAGAAAATTGCAACCGGAAGAAGTAGTTTATTTTCCTAAGCTTCTTGAGATTAGAGCAAACTGGACATTGAATGAGATATTTAATCTTGAATAAAAAAACCCGCAATTTGCGGGTTTTTTCATAATTATATTAACCATTAAATTACATTGAAGCAGGAAAAAGCGTTATGTAATCTCTCGCTTTTACCGGAGGTAGGGTTGAGCCATACTTTGCATTAATAGCTTTCATAAACTCATTAGCAAGAAACGCATACCCTCTGGCTGTGGGATGCACACCATCTAAAGAAAAAGCTCCACCAAATACCAAACTTGCATTCATATTGTATTCGTCAAAGGCGACCCCAGTGTCGGCTACTTCATTTAATAAAGAAAATACATCCACAAAAGCAAGCCCTTTTTGGTTGGCAACACTTTCAATGATTTGATTAAATGCCGCAGTTGCAGAGGCAACCTCTTGTTGTTCTTCAGGTAATAATACCCATTGATCTTCAAGAGGGAATGTGACACCATTCACGGCGAGCTGACCTGCAGTTGCTGGAGGTACTCCTAAAGCCACTAAATCATCAAAGGCTTGCTGGTTTAATTGTCCAATAATTGTTGAACTGGGTAAAACCAATAAATCGTTTTCATTAGCCTGTCTGGCTTGACCATAAAGACCTGCAAAGAGTTGTGCTGTTAATGGGTCTGCACCTCCTGCGATTAAAGCTCCTGCGATTTGTGCAGATAAATCTGTTAAATATTCATCTTTAACAACAACAGCACTTGCTGAATTCTCATTGAAGACAATAGATCTTTCAGGAACTCCTAAGACTGCAAATACTTGGTTGAGATTTGCAAATGTTGCATTAAGAGTGGGAATAAGAGGTCCAAAGCTAGGGTTATTAGGGTCCAAGGGGTTAAACGGGACGGTATTAAAATAAGGGATGCTGGTTACATTGGGGATATTTGCCACAACACCTTTAGCACCTCCTGCCGTCAGTGCATCAGCAACACTAGAATAAACTTGTGCAAACACATTGGGGTCTGTAATATCATTGCCACCATAAGTGGATGGGTCTAAATTTCCTGCTTGATTGATGCCGTCGCCACCGCTTGTTGCATAGGATAAGACATCATTGTTTCCAATCCATAGCGAAAAGAAAGTGGGCTGTTGTCCTGCTGCATCATTAATAACGGTCGTGTTTGGGCTACTTGCAAATCTAACAAAATAAGGGTTTGCTTGTCCGGTGGGAACACCTGCGGCATTTCCATAACCGGGAGCTACAAGATGAAAGCTTTTAGCACCTGGAACTCCCATATTGTTGAAAGGACCACTCAAAGTGTTTGTTATTTCAGTGGTGGGCATTCCCTGAACTCTTTCAGGTCCGGAACCGTTAAAAAACAATCTGTTGGGGGCAATTACATTTCCACCCAAAAGTAAACCACCAAGGTTGTCTCCCATGATGGGTTGTGTAAATTCACCACCACCGGCTAATGCAAATTGTTGTGCTAAGACACTTGGTAATGAGCTTTCCTGTCCGGCAATGAATAAGGCACCGTCTGTATATCCTGCGGTCAAGGAGTTTCCGACAGAAACATATTTAGAAAAATCAGCTTCACCAGAAACAACAATTACCTGTTCATCATCTGTAGAAATGCTATCGTCGTCAGACTCACACGCAATAAAAAGCGCTCCAACAAACAATAACATCCATTTATATTTATTAATTTTCATGTCTTTTCGTTTTTACTTTATTATAAATTATTTATTGATAGGGAAACATAGTATTGAGTACCGATAAGACCGGTTCCAAAGGCCGTAAAATATTCATTGTTTCCAATGTTTGCAGCTCCCACTTTAAGTGTAGATTTGATAACCGGAATTCTATAGTTTATCTGAGCATCAACTACTGAATAAGCAGGCACGTTTCCATCTGCAAATGTTGCTTGCCATTGAAAAGCGTCGTTCCATCTGTAATTTATGTTAAAACCAAGATTTTTAACAACATCTGTATTGCCAAAAGAGGCTTTTACTTTGTGTGTTGGCGTGTTAAAACTTGTTCTAAAATCTGGTGCAGAGGCTTGGTCAAAATCTTCTTCTGCAAAAGTATAGTTGATATCAAAGTCAAAGTTTCCAAATACTTTAGTGCCCGCCCCAATGGTAGCACCATAGGACTTCACATCGGCATCAGAGTTGGTGTAGGTTTGGAAAGGTTTTACATCCCCTTGTTGTAAAGCGAGCAATGAAAGCGAGTTGTCGCCCACTTCACCATATAAAGGAACAAGCACAGTTTCGTTAGAAATGAAATCTTGGTATTGGTTATAATACACATTCATGTCAAGAATTACTTTTCCAAGCCGTGCTCTGTAACCTACTTCAACTGCGGTAACTTGTTCCGGTTTTACTAGGTCAACATTTGCTGCTTCAGGAGCACCTGCATTTACCGAGCTAAGTGAAAAGGCATTTTCATAAGCATCTCGTCCGGAAATAGTAGCTGTTGAGCTTCCGGTAGCGGCAGCTCCTGCTCCACTAATTGGAAATGGTCTTACATAGCGATCGAGGTTTGCTTCTGCGGAACCAACCAATATGGCTCTTCCCACATCAAGACCTATAAATAAATCCTGAGTGGTGGGGTTTCTAAAGCCGGATTGTACAGAACCTCTAATGTTGTGATTTCTTTTTTCTCCGGCTGAATAAGCAACTGAAAAGCGAGGAGAAAAACTACCGTCAAACAATTCAGATTCATCATAACGAACAGATCCGGTTAACTTTAGCCTATCATCAACTAGTTTTTTCTGAACCTGAAGATAAGCTCCATATTCATTGTAAGAAATTGGCCCGTCAGCGTCTGTAAAAATTGTTCCAAAAGAATTCAATCTGTATTCTCTAAAAGAACCTCCCACTTGAATTTCTGCAATATCTGGCATCAAATGAGTAAAGTTGTAATTGGCATCTGCGTGTCGCAATTGGGAAGCATCTTTAAATTGACCACCTGTTAAAGGATTGGGGTCATTTGTTACTTTGTTAAGGGCGTTTTTAAATTCTTCAGTCCCGGGTTCAAATCTGCCTGTATCGGCTGTTTGTCTTCCCAAAGCGTGGGCTTGTTCAGGATTTAAACCGGCTAGTGTTCCTTGAATGAAGGCGCCTGCATATTGACCAAACCATTGTGGATCTGATTTCCATTGTCTATTTAAGTTTACAGCAGTGAAACGGGTATCATAAGAGTCTCCTGCATCTTCATCTGTAATATATCCTCTTAAGAAGAAATTGTCATTTTTGAATTCAATTTTATGCTGTTGTAAGAAGAAGTTGTTAATTGCATAACGGTTTGCCCCTTGATAAATCGTAGAGCCTACACCTATTTTTCCTAAATAGCTGATTTCAAAATCATTTCCCCAAGGTCTGTAATATAATCCAGCATCAAATTTAACACTTTCAGCATTGTAGTCAGTGAGGTCTCTTTCTGCATATCCGGTTCTACTTACATTTTCACTAGGTAAAAGATTGACAGCACTTGCTGGAATTATCCCAGCAGCTGCCAGACCTTCTCCCACACCTTTAATGTTTGTGAATACTTCATCTCCATAAACGTTTAGTCCATCATAATTGGGATGTGAACGATCTCTTCCGGGATTTAAAACATCTACTTCATTTACTGCAAACCAGTCTGTTCCTTTTAAAAAGGAAAAGTTTGCTTTGGCTGCAAATTTGTCAGAGAATTTTTTAGCTACTCGCACTCCAACATCAAAGAAACTATTGTCACCGGCAGCTTCCTGAGAGGTGACACCTTGCTTGTAATAAGCACTGATTCCTTCAAAGTCAAAAGGGTTTTTGCTGGTCATAAATAAAATCCCGTTAAAGGCATTGGCCCCATAAAGTGCAGAAGAAGCACCGGGAAGCAATTCAATACTGTGTACATCAAGCTCTGTCATCCCCAAAAGGTTACCTAAAGGAAAGTTTAGAACAGGAGCAGCATTATCCATTCCATCTACAAGCTGCACAAAACGCGTGTTTGCAAATGTGGCAAAGCCCCTTGTGTTTACAGATTGAAAGGTTAAACTGTTAACGTTGATGTCAACGCCTTTTAGGTTCTCAAGGCCTTCATAAAAAGAGGCAGCAGCCGTATTTTTAATTTCTTTAAGCCCGAATCTTTCAACCGTTACCGGAGATTCAAAAATACGCTCCGGTGTTCTGGATGCAGAAATTACTATTTCATCCAGAGCACTTCCTTCGTTTAAAACAGCAGAAATGACTTGGTTGTTTGTTGTGACTTGAAAAGACTTAGTTTCATAGCCCACATTACTTATTTCAATTGCGAAAGGTAGTTCTTCACTGACAGTTAGCGTAAAATTACCATCAAAATCTGTTACTGTTCCCTGCGTAGTGCCAGTTACTATAACGTTAGCTCCCAGTATGGGGAGACTATTGTTGTCTACAACATTTCCGGAAACAGTAGTTTGGGAATAGGTTGTAAAACATAATAAAAAAAGAATAAAGGGGAAAAATGTTTTCATATCTTATGTTTATAAATTAGCGACACCAATATAGCTAATTTAAATTAGATATGACAAAATTATTTTTTTGTGATTTACTTTTATTCTACTGTTACAGATTTTGCTAAATTTCTGGGCTGATCAACGTTTCTATTCAGTAAAACAGCAATGTGATAAGACAAAAGTTGTAAAGGAATTGTAGTGACAAGTGGCGTGAGCGATTCTGGTGTTTTTGGCACTTCGATAACATAATCTGCCAAATTGGTAACTGTTGTATCCCCCTTTGTGACGATGGCAATGATAATGCCTTTTCTAGATTTTATTTCCTGAATATTACTCACCACTTTATCATAGTGATTGCTGTTTACAGCAATAACAACAACAGGCATTTCCTCATCGATAAGAGCGATGGGGCCATGTTTCATTTCTGCGGCGGGGTAACCTTCTGCGTGAATGTAGGAGATTTCTTTTAGCTTTAAGGCGCCCTCAAGAGCTACCGGAAAATTATATCCTCTTCCCAAATATAGAAAGTTACGGGCATCTTTGAATATCTTGGCTATTGATTTTATATGTTCATTAGATTTTAATGCATTTTCTACTCGTTTTGGTATTAAATCTAATTCTCTTAAATATATATTGTAATCTCTATATGAAATTGTGCCTTTAACACTTGCCAGCTTAAGAGCGATGAGGGTTAAAACGGTTATTTGAGTTGTAAATGCTTTAGTGGATGCAACACCAATTTCCGGGCCTGCGTGAGTGTAGGTTCCGCTATGGGTTTCTCTGGAAATAGTGGAGCCCACCACGTTACAAACTCCATATACAAAAGCACCTTTAGACTTTGCCAGTTTTATGGCAGCAAGTGTATCTGCCGTTTCACCACTTTGAGAAATTGCAATCACAACATCTTTTTCTGTAATAATGGGGTTTCTGTATCTAAATTCTGAGGCATATTCAACTTCAACCGGTATTCTAGCCAGGTCTTCAAAAATATATTCTGCCACGAGGCCTGCATGCCATGATGTTCCGCAACCAATAATAATGATACGATTTGCATTGATAAATTTTTGAATGTGGTCTTCAAGACCTCCCACTTTGATGAGCCCTTGATCTGCTAAAAGTCTACCTCTAAAGGTGTCTTTTATGGCAGAGGGTTGTTCATAGATTTCCTTCATCATAAAATGATCAAAGCCCCCTTTTTCAATTTGTTCAAGATTGAGTTGGAGTTCTTGAATGTAGGGTTCTACTAAAGAGTCGTCTTTTATTTTTCTAATCTTGACCCCTTTGTGTCTTCTTATAACTGCCATTTCTTCATCCTCAAGATAAATGGCGTTATTTGTATATTCTATAAAAGGTGAAGCATCACTAGCAACAAAATATTCATTTTCACCCATTCCAATAGCTAATGGGCTTCCTAGTTTTGCAACAACGAGTTCGTTTGGTTTTGTTTTGTCAAACACAACAATTGCATATGCCCCAACCACTTGATTTAAAGCAATTTGAACAGCTTTTCCAAGTTTGACTTTTTCTTTTTTAATTACATCTTCAATGAGGTTTACAAGTACTTCAGTATCTGTGTCTGAATGAAATTTGTACCCTCTTTTTATAAGTTCTTTTTTAATTGAGTCATAATTTTCTATAATTCCATTATGTATAATTACAAGATTGCCGGAATTTGAATAATGAGGGTGTGAGTTGATATCATTGGGTATTCCATGAGTTGCCCATCTGGTGTGTCCTATTGCCAGTGTTCCAGTTGTAACAGTTTCTTCCTTGATTTTTTGCTCAAGGTCTATTACTTTACCTTTGGTTTTACACAACTGAATTTCTTTTCCGTCAAAAATTGCAATGCCTGCGCTATCATATCCTCGGTATTCGAGCCTTTTCAAGCCTTTTAAAACGATAGGATATGCCTCTCTATGACCAATGTAACCTACAATTCCACACATAACTATTAATTATTTATTTCTGTATAGTAGATGTTTAACTTCACTTTATCATCTGGGTTTGATGGATTTGTACCGTGAAGTACTGTTCCTTGTGGTGATACCACATTTGCTGACGGAACTCGTTCAATACCCAATGGGAGGGTATTTTGAAGTGCTTGTGAGGAGATGAGATTGATATTTTGACTCACAACCAGTCCCAATCTAACGTTAGTTGAATCTCTATTTATTAAATTACTAATATGATTTGTGATTCTTAATCGGTAACTTTCACCTTTTTCATTTGCATCTCTTTGAAGTCTCCCCAGATGATTGGTTTTGAAATTTAGTAAATCATTTGGTGGAGTGCTATTGTCAAGCTGATAATCTACTAAAACTCTATTATTATTCAAATCATAAAGAAAAATTCGTTCTGGCTCAGAACTTCCACCGCTTACAATGTTTTTATTAACTTTAAAAGTGAGGTTGGCTTCATTAATGATCCATTTTTTGGACCTTAGATCTTCCAATTCATCAGAGATGTTATTTCCATTAAGATCATCTCCAAAAAGCTCTATAACAGTTAAAGTTCCGGCACCACCTTTTAAATATAGATTTTCTGCTCCGGAAGTATTTGGATTATTTAATAAATTTTCGAGTTCAGAGGGTAGATTATTTTTAAAAGTATTGACATTGATTCCGTTTAAGGAGAGGGTTAATGTTTCTTCAATTCTATCCTCTTCCATTCTTGAAGAGTGCATTCTTCCAGCACCTCCGCCAGCGGTATCGTCATCTTTTTCATATATCATCTCAATGCTAGCATTATTTAAATCCAGAAGAACCATATTGCCCTCATTGTTAATTGCCTCAGCGATAAAATAAATTCCTCTAAAATGATTTTTGAAATTGGTATTATTTAACAAAACGTCTGAACCTTCTTTTTCTAAGATTTTTTCTTTAAATAGTTGAACAGCTGCTTCATTTAATTCTACTCTTAATCTAGGCGACAATCTTTCTTCATTCTCTTCTCCTTCATTAATTATGGGAGGTATATTTGAAGGTAAAAATGAATCAGTTTCAAAAAGCAACTCACCTAGGAAATTCTGAAAAATGGGCCCCTGATTTGAATAATAGAGTTGAGGAGAATCAAAACCTGATGTGGGATCAAAATCTCTTAGAAAAAAGTTTGATTCATAAACAGATAATTTGATAGGGGTTTCTCCAAAAATTGAGTCGAGGGTAAATGTCTGGTCATCGCCAGTACCCTCTGAGGTACTGAAGTAAGGAAGGTTTAAAATTACTCTTTTTATTTCAGGGTTTTCACCAAATGTGGGGTTTGTTTGGTTCAGAGTAAGTTGTGACAAGATACTAGACTCTGTAGTGCCATAAACAGGATCTTTATAGACACCTAGTTGATATGCAGAAAGATTGTTTGTTTGAACAGGGAACGCTCTTCTGCTGTAAGCCAATACAGAGGCCTGGTCATAGAGGTCAAATTCAAAGTTTGGATCTGCGATGATGTCACTTCCCACAGAGTTAAAATCTTCTTGACAAGAAGTAACAATAAATAGTAAAAATAAGAGGGCAGATAGCTTGTACAAGGGATTTGTATATTTCATTATTTAAAAAGAGATGATAAGTGTTTATTATAGAACTTTGGTATTGTAAAAATCGATATATGCTTCCTGAAACTCTTCTTTATTGTGAAATTTTAACACAGGCTTATCGATTTCTTTAAGAAAAGTTTCAAGTTGTGAGGGGATTTCACTGGATCCAATAATAACGGCATCAGAATTTTTTATAGCAATCTTCATCAGGTTAACATAAGAAGGGTCTTTTAATTCAACAATGTCTTCTTCTTCAATGCCATCATACATTAATTTGATATTGACATCTTTGTCGAGAGTTCCTGTAAAACCTTGATTGTAAATTGAAGTAACAATTTTACTGTTTTCAAAGAGAGGCTCATTGCCATAGTATTTTTTTAAATAGAGTGGCAGAAAAGAGGCAAGCCAGCCGTGAACGTGAATAATGTCTGGAGACCAATTTAATTTTTTTACAGTTTCAATAACTCCTTTTGCAAAAAAGATACCACGTTCATCATTGTCGGGATAAAATATACCATCTTCATCTGCATAGGTAGCTTTTCGTTTAAAGTAGTCATCATTTTCAATAAAATAAACCTGCATTCTTTCTTTTGGTATAGAAGCTACTTTAATGATTAGAGGCATATCAAGGTCATTGATGACAAGGTTCATACCCGATAAGCGAATGACTTCATGTAATTGATGCCTGCGCTCATTGATATTTCCATAACGGGGCATAAAAATTCTTATTTGTCCATCTTTACTGTTCACCGCTCTGGGCGCTTCAAACGACATCGAAGAAATCTCGGTCTCAGGTAAGTATGGTATTACTTCTGACGACACATACAAGACTCTTTTATCTTTCATAAATAATTTTTTATTCGAGTTAGGATTTAAAAAACACGCAAAATTACGAAAATTTATGCAGATTGAACAGATTATATTAAGTTTGCAGCCCAATCGAAAATCTTACATGCGGGTATTCAACAACTTTAATGCCATAAAAGAGACCTTAACCTCCATCAATGAAGAAGAGGCAACAATAGGATTTGTGCCCACCATGGGAGCTTTACATGAGGGCCATCTTTCCCTCATTAAAACAGCTTACGCTGAAAATGATTATGTTATTGTAAGTATATTCATAAACCCTACACAATTTAACAACCGTGAAGATTTTGATGCATATCCCAGAACTGAAGATCAAGACGTTAAATTACTTAAACAATTTGACAACAATGTATTGACATTTATACCGCTTGTTGAAGATATTTATCCAAATGGTATTGTTTCCCAACATTTTGATTTTGGTGAAATTGAAAACCAGATGGAAGGAAAGTTTAGACCCGGTCATTTTGACGGTGTGGGAACGGTTTTAACATCATTTTTTACGATGCTTGAACCAGACAATGCATATTTTGGAGAAAAAGATTTTCAGCAACTTCAAATAGTAAAAAAGCTTGTAGAAATTCAAAATTTTGCAGTAAATATCATAGGTTGCCCCATTCTAAGAGAATCCACAGGCCTTGCTATGAGTTCCAGAAATAAACGACTTAATGATAGTCAGCTGCAAGAATCAAAATTGATTTTTAAAGTCTTAAAGCAAGTCAAAAAAGATTTTGGCACAAAAAGTGCTAAAGATATAATGCAAGAGGTTCAAAAAGCTTTTAAAAATAATAAAGATTTGAAATTAGAATACTTTGAAATTGCTGATGAGAGCACTTTGAAACCCTTGCAAATTGTTGAAACTAATAAAAAATACCGTGCTTTTATTGCCGTCTTTGCCGGTGAAGTGAGACTAATCGATAATATCGCACTAAATTAATTATCTTTGCAAAATGTTTGTACACGTTGTAAAATCTAAAATTCACAGAGTAAAAGTCACTGGTGCTGACCTAAATTATATTGGCAGCATTACCATAGATGAAGACTTAATGGATGCCGCAAATATCGTTCAGGGAGAAAAAGTTCAAATTGTTAATAATAACAATGGTGAACGCATAGAGACCTATGCCATTCCCGGTCCCAGAAATAGTGGCGAACTTACTCTTAATGGAGCTGCAGCACGAAAAGTAGCTGTGGGTGATGTACTTATTTTAATCACCTATGCGATGATGGAAATAGAAAAAGCAAGAACATTCAAGCCCGCTCTTATTTTTCCGGATGAAGAAACCAACCTTCTCAAATAAAATTGAAAAAAAAAATAATTCATTTCCTGAAAATAGCCCTTCCTCTTCTGTTGGGAATTTTCCTGATTTGGTATTCTTACAATAAATTTTCTCCAGAACAATTACAGGACATTAGAACTCACTTTCAGCAAGCCAATTATGGATATGTAGCGTTATCTATAGTATTTGGTATCCTAAGTAATATTTCAAGAGCAATAAGATGGGGCTATTTGTTTGAACCAATGGGGTATAAACTCAAGTTTTCAAATAAAATCCTGGCTGTTTATATCACTTACTTGATGAATTTGTTTATTCCAAGAAGTGGAGAAATCTCCAGAGCACTTGTTGTTAATAAATATGAAAATGTACCCTTTGACAAAGCTTTTGGAACGATCATTTCTGAACGTGCTTTTGATTTTTTCATTCTTCTTATTTTTATTGGAGTGACCATTAGTCTACAATTTCCATTAATTTCCGGATTTTTTCAAGATGAAAATTTTGATTTATTTAAAGTTTATGTTGCCATAGGAGTGGCTGTTCCTGTATTATTTTTAGCGTTTTATTTTCTCAAAAAATCAAATTCAACACTAAGTCAAAAAATCAAAACCTTTATTTCCGGATTGAAAGAAGGTGTTTTGAGTATCTTCAAAATGAAACAAAAATGGGCGTTTTTAGGACATACACTGTTTATTTGGCTGATGTATATCTGTATGTTTTATGTAATGATATTTGCGCTGCCTGAAACCTCAGGGATTTCAATTCCTGCAATTTTAACTGCATTTGTTGTGGGAAGTTTAACCATTGCCTTTACAAATGGAGGTTTTGGGTCCTATCCCTTTTTTACCGCTGCACTTTTGTTGCTTTTTGATGTCCCGGAAACCGCAGGAACAGCATTTGGCTGGCTGGTGTGGACATCACAAACTGTTGCAGTCATTATTTTAGGGGGTCTTTCATTTCTGATGCTTCCGGTTTTAAACAAAGCAAAATAATTTATACCTTTCCATCTTAAATTTTAAAGAACATTATTATGGCTAAAAGTTTTCTTTTTGCAATTTGCTTGTTATTGGTTTCAAATCTTTCATCACAAGTAATATATGAAGAGTTTAATTCCACAAAACTTGGCGAAACCAGACAATTAAAGATACAGCTTCCGCGAAATTATGAAGCAAATACAAACAAGGTTTACCCTATTGTCTTGGTGCTTGACGGTGATTATCTCTTTGAACCCGTTGCCGGAAATGTAGATTACTATTCATACTGGGAAGAAATGCCCGAAGCCATTGTCATTGGAATTATGCAATCAGGTTCTCGAGATCGGGATGGCTTTTATGATGACACAAATTTCTTTCCCACAGAAACAGGAGCCAATTTCTTTGAGTTTATTGGCCTGGAATTAATACCTTACATTGATGAAAAATACAGAACAGCAAAATTCATACTTGCTGTGGGTCATGAGTTTACTGCAAACTTCATCAACTATTATCTTTTCAAAGACCCACCTTTATTCAATGGCTATTTATCTCTAAGTCCAGATTTGGCCCCGCTTTTGGAAACACGCATACCGGAAAAACTTGCCATGACACCCAATAAAATATTTTATTATCTGGCTACGGGGTCAAATGACATAAAACCCATTAGAGAAATTACACTGGAATTGCACAAAGGTATGAGCGCCCTCAAAAAGGAAAACATTCATTACTATTTTGACGATTTTGAAGGAGCCTCACATTACTCTCTTGTAGGAAAAGCCATTCCTGCAGCATTAGAGGAAATATTCTCCATCTATAGACCCATCAGTAAAAAAGATTATGACGAAATTATTTTAAAACTTCAAACTCCTGTTTTTGATTATTTAATTACAAAATACAACACCATTGAAGATTTGTTTGGTTTTAAAACCACCATACGTGAAAACGATATCATTGCTATTGCTTCTGCCGCAGAACGCAAAAAGGAATGGGCATCACTGGAACAAGTAGCAAAAATGGCTCAAAAAGAGCATCCAGATAAGGTGATTGGGCACTATTACTTAGGTCGCTTTTTTGAAGAAACAGGAGAGCCCAAAAAAGCCATGCGCACCTACCAAAGTGCCTATGAGCTGGAAGAAGTAGGCTTTATCACCATTGATTTATTGCTTGACAAAGCAGATAAAATTAAACAAGACTTTGGATTCTAATGGCAAAAATAAAATCAGCTTTTTTTTGTCAAAACTGTGGTACTCAGTTTGCCAAATGGCAGGGCCAGTGCACCGCTTGCAAAGAGTGGAATACCATCACCGAAGAACTCATTGAAAAACCTGAAAAAGTTAGTTGGAAATCATCAGAGAGTCCAAAATCCCGAGCAGCAAAGCCTTTAAAAGTCAACGAAATTGATTCATCAACTGAAGCCCGTCTCGATACAAAAAACAAGGAGTTTAATCGCGTACTGGGCGGAGGAATTGTCCCTGGCTCTCTCATTTTACTTGGAGGTGAACCGGGAATAGGAAAATCAACATTGCTTTTACAAATCGCATTGCAAATGCCATACAAGCTGTTGTATGTTTCTGGAGAGGAAAGTCAAAAGCAAATCAAAATGCGTGCAGAACGCATCACTACAACGGCTGATAATTGCTATATTCTTACGGAAACTAAAACCCAAAACATTTTCAGACAAATTGAAGAACTACAACCTGAAATTGTTGTAATTGATTCCATTCAAACCCTCCATAGTGATTACATAGAAAGCAGTGCGGGAAGCATTTCCCAAATTAAAGAATGCACTACAGAACTTATTAAATATGCCAAAGAAACAGCAACCCCTGTATTATTGATTGGTCACATCACAAAAGACGGCAACATCGCCGGACCCAAAATTCTCGAGCATATGGTTGATACTGTATTACAGTTTGAAGGTGATAGAAATCATGTTTATAGAATTTTAAGAGCTCACAAAAATAGATTTGGTTCAACACACGAGATTGGTATTTATGAAATGCTATCTGATGGATTGCGGGAAGTAGCAAACCCCAGTGAGATTTTGATTTCCAAAAATGAAGAAATTCTTAGCGGCACTGCGATTGCTGCCACTTTAGAAGGAATAAGACCCTTATTGATTGAAATTCAGGCATTGGTGAGTACTGCGGTCTATGGCACACCACAACGCACCACCACTGGGTATAACGCCAAACGTCTCAATATGATATTGGCAGTTTTGGAAAAAAGGGCCGGTTTTCGTCTGGGAGCTAAAGACGTGTTTCTAAACATTACAGGAGGTATTTCAGTGGATGACCCTGCCATTGACCTCGCTGTGGTAGCA
>TARA_R110002072_G_scaffold2367_2_pt1 | contig 17438 bp, 15 predicted proteins | sample TARA_R110002072 | Tara Oceans TARA_R110002072 (sample SAMEA4397118) | marine metagenome | biome: Polar Biome; feature: [SRF] surface water layer (ENVO:00010504); material: water (ENVO:00002006), including particulate matter (ENVO:01000060) such as... | depth 5 m | reverse complement strand
TCTAAGGTTGCGTTGGAACTGGATGGTACAACAGTTAAGGGCGAAGATGATGTCCAGATTGATAATAAAATCTATGACATCAAAACCTGTTCACCGTTTGCCTTTGACCGCAAGTGGAAGCTAGGTCTGGAAGCTTTAAAAGCCAATGATGACTTCGGGTATGTAGGCCAATTGGTCGGGTACGCAGAGGCTCAGAAAAAGAAGACAGGCGGCTGGATTGTAGTATGCAAAAGCACGGGGCAAGTACTGGTTGTTGATGCAAATTTCTCAAAGCAGGAGAAGACTACCGTCCTGATGGACATGCAGATGAAAGCCACTGCACTTAAAGAAGATTGGAAATTTGAGAGGTGCTTTGAGCCTGTCGATGACTTCTTTAATAAGAAATTCACTGGCTCTAAAAAGCTTCCAATGTCCTGCAACTGGTGTGACTTCAAACAGACCTGCTGGCCTAAAGCAAAGCTACTCCCACAACCTATGTCGAAGGCAAAGGAGCCTAAGAAAAACTGGTATGTCCAGTATGAAGGTGTGGAATTTTAGATGGCGATAACACCTCAGTCTGCGAAGGCAAAAGGTCGCCGCTTGCAGCAATGGGTGAGAGACAGGCTCTACTCCACTTTCCCTAAGTTAGAAGATGGCGACATCCGCTCAACATCAATGGGAGCAGGAGGAGAAGATCTGCTTTTCTCACCCGCTGCGAGGCGAAGCTTTCCATACAGCGTGGAATGCAAAAACAACAAAATCAATGCGATTTATAAAGTGATGGATCAGGCCACCAGTAACTGCCCAAAGGGCGCTACTCCACTGGCAATTATCAAAGCTGACCAGAAGAAGCCCTTGGCGGTTGTTGATGCAGATCACTTTTTTAAATTAGCAAAAAGGATGAATGAATGAACGTAGAAGATTTAGCCCCCAATACCGTGGCGTTAGTAGTTTCCCTTGATGATGATGGTTCTATTATCACTGAAAGCTACGCACAGTTTGAAGAAGATTTTGATATCGATATCGAAAGATACCTGTGCTTTTTGATACGTGGTTTGTCCATGATGGCAGGTGCTGGCGATAACGCCATGGCGACTTTCGGTAGTGCCCTAGCAATAGCTGATGAATACGACGAACAAGAGACCTATTTCGAGCCTGCTGATGAACTTCTGGATGTCCTTAACGGCTCCGATTCCAAGGTAGTGCCTATCAACGGCAAAAAGCGCCTTAACTGATGGCAGATAATATAAACAATCCCCCGCATTACAACCAATCAGGAATCGAGTGCATTGAGGCTATATACGCCGCTCTCGGCCATGACGGTTTTAAATCCTACTGCCACGGAAATGCCATGAAATACCTTTGGCGGCACCAATATAAAGGCACCACCATTGAGGATCTAAAAAAGGCCCAATGGTACATCAATAAAATCATAGAGGCAGAAGAATATGGATCTTGACGACTATCAAACACAGGCAGGAAAGACTGCCATTTACAATGATGCAGATGCTGTCGTGTACCCGCTTTTCGGCCTCGGTTCAGAAGTAGGGGAACTCCAAGACCTTTATAAAAAGCTGCTTCGAGATAGTAACGGTCTAATCACCCCCCAATTCCGTGAATCAATGGCCTTAGAACTGGGTGATGTGCTGTGGTACGTCGCCAATCTTGCAGGCGATCTAGGGTTCGAACTCGAATGGGTTGCCCAACAAAATTTAGACAAATTGAACAGCCGTATGGCCCGTGGGGTCATCGAAGGCTCTGGCGATTACAGATAATAATACCAAGGAAGACAAATAATGATTAAAAATTCATACGGGCCTACACTACCTATCAGTGAGCAGATCCATAAAGAAAAATATCGTAGTGAAGGAGAAACCTTCCACGAAGCTATGACCCGTGTTGCAGAAGCCCTCAAGGACGATGAAGGGCATTTCAACCAGTTCCGCACCATCCTGTATAACCAGCGGTTCTTACCTGCGGGTAGAGTGCAGTCTGCAATGGGCGCACCTCGCACCGTCACTCCGTATAACTGCTTTGTAAGCGGCACGATTGAAGACAGTATGGAAGGCATCATGGATGCTGCCAAAGAGGCTGCACGAACAATGCAGCTTGGTGGCGGTATTGGTTACGACTTCTCCACGCTACGTCCTCATGGCGCTCTGATTAAAAGCCTAGACAGCCGCTCTAGTGGCCCTCTCAGCTTCATGCAGATCTTTGACAGTGTATGCCATACGATTGCGTCTGCAGGTCACCGTAGAGGGGCGCAAATGGGCGTATTGCGGGTGGATCATCCTGACATTGAAAAATACATCCGTGCGAAGAATAACAGCACAGAACTAACAGGATTTAATATCTCTGTGGGTGTTACTGATGCGTTCATGGCGGCAGTTAAAGACAACAGCCAATTCGATCTGGTGTTTGAAGATCGTGTATACTCTACTGTTAATGCCCGTGCGCTTTGGGATGATATCCTGCGGTCTACATGGGATTGGGCAGAACCAGGCATCCTGTTTATTGACCGCATCAACCGTAAGAATAATCTGCATTACTGTGAGAATATTGTTGCCACAAATCCATGTGGTGAGCAGCCATTGCCGCCTTACGGAGCATGTTTGCTAGGATCATTCAACCTTACCAAGTATGTCGTGAAAACGCATGACGAAGGAAAATACACCTTTGACATGGCTATGCTAAAAGAAGATATCCCCTTCGTAGTACGGGCTATGGATAACGTAGTAGATCGTGCAACTTATCCGCTCCCACAACAGGAGAAGCAGGCTAAAGATACCCGCCGTATGGGTCTTGGGGTCACTGGTGTTGCCAATGCGATTGAAGCACTAGGGCATGATTATGGATCAGTAAAATTCATTGAAGTACTAGAAGAAATCATGGGTACTATCCGTGACATTTGCTACGAAACTTCAATTGATCTAGCAAAAGAAAAGGGTGCGTTCCCTCTCTTTCATAAAGACTATCTCTCCAGTGAATTTGCTCAGACCCTTCCAAAGGATATCCGCAAAAAGATCTCACGCCACGGTATCCGCAATAGCCACCTACTAAGCGTTGCCCCTACAGGGACGATCAGCCTGAGTGCAGACAATGTGTCCTCTGGTATCGAACCTGTCTTCAGCCACTTCTATGATCGTACCATTCAAACATTCGATGGCCCTACCGTCGAGCGGGTAAGTGACTACGGCTACCGTGTGTTTGGGGTTAAAGGCAAAACCGCAGACGAACTGTCTGTATTTGACCATGTGCGGGTTCTGAATGTTGCATCCAAATACGTTGATTCCGCCTGCAGTAAAACATGCAACGTAGGGGACGATGTAACTTGGGAGCAGTTCAAGCAGGTCTACATGGATGCCTACGAGGGCGGTTCGTCAGGCTGCACAACCTTCCGTGCATCAGGGAAACGATACGGCATCCTAAATGCCTCAAACTCTGAAGATATGGTGGCTGAAAAACCAGAAGAAAAGGATAATTTCATTGATGAAGGTGGAGCGTGTTATTACGACCCCGCTACTGGCTTGCGGAAGTGTGAGTAGCCATGAGTAAACCCTTTGATGAAGGCTATGATGCCTTTTTTCGGGGGGATTTCAATTGCAACTATAGGCTCCGATCTCACTACCATCGTGAGTGGCATCGGGGCTTCAACGTAGCATTTTTTTACAACAAGGATACGCATGTACAAAGCATTCCAGCAAAAAGACTTCAGCAAGTATGATGAAGCTGCTAGAAGCAGGGCCAAAGAGTTCTGGTCTGCCCAAGGCTATGCCTGCACCGACCATGAGAATGAATACGATGTGGATCTGGTTGTGGAGAAAGACGGCAAGCGGTTCTACTGCGAAGTAGAGGTCAAAACGGTATGGCACGGCAAAGACTTTAAATATGATAGCATCCATATCCCTGTCCGTAAGGCCAAGTTCTTAGGAAAGCCTACCCAGTTCATGGTCTTCAACAACAGCCTTACACACGCCGCTGTAATAGGCCGTCAGGCGGTACTGAGAAGCCAAAAGGTGGAAGTGCCTAACGTAAAGATCAGATACGGTGAAAAATTCTTTGATGTACCAAAAGAAGATGCCATATTTGTGCAAACTATATAAAGAAAAAGCCTCAAGGCGATTGACCTCAAGGCTTAGTTTTTATATAACAGTAGGTGAGTAGAACCTTGGTCGGTTCCTATTCGTTTTAAAGTTAACCCTCAGATTAATTTCTGGGGGTTTTTTATTTACTAAAGCCTAGTGCATTCATTGTAGCATCTAAGCTTTTCTTAGCGATACTCCTTGCGTCATCTACCGTTTGATCTACCACTTCTGCACTATCAATCGCCATTTCATCCCAAGTTTTGTATACGTCATCTTTATCTGCTTCAGCGTATTTACCAATTCGAATACCTAGAGAGAACAATTCGTCGTACATGTCCCGTGGCACTCTAAATGGCCCTATGCCCTTAGTTGCTCTTTTAGCCTCTATTTCAGAAATTATCTTTAAGGCTAAATTAGTATCAGCCGTAACGGCGTCCATCGCTATCTGGTAACGGTTAGTAACGTCCATAGTTTCTGCCGCAAGTCGTCCTGCGGTACGAGCCTGTGTACCAATACGGTTCAACGGCCCTACGATCACATTGATCATTGTGTTGATTGCGTTCTGGTACTGTTGGATTTCAGGAGTTCCTGATGACCCTGGTAAAGCTTTAGCATTACGCTTGGCCTGTCCTTCCGCCGCAGATGTAAGGATTGTTTTGAGTACGCTGTTAAGCATAGGATCGTTTTCTAGTAGGATTTCTCCTGATGCAGCGAGACCTGTATTTTCCTTTAAGATGTTACGAACCTTTGCAACACTAGTGACAGATGCTCCTGTAGAGGTCTGCCCCGCAGTAAATGCCTTTTCTCGCAACTCTTCTAGATAAAGTTTCTTTAGTCCCCCTAATACAACAGGGTTGTTATCTGTTTCTTTTAGGATGGCTCTTACGCTGTCCGCTCCCCCAGTTGAACTCAACATACTCGTTATTTTGTTTTCGACATTTGCAGAGGCAACTCCTGGTGAGTGTTTGTCTACTAGTCCATCTATCATTGTAGAGAATGCATCCTTTTGCATCACATCAAACTGCTCCCGTGCTTCTTCCAGAGTAGCAGTGACCGACACTCCTGTTTCCTTAGAAGTCGCTATTCTACTTTCAAGTAGGTCTAGTTCCATAGCCAAGGTATCAAAGTTGCCCCGCATCTGGTCGGCGTATTTTCGTATTGTGGCACTCAATGCGGCAGGGGTTATATTCTGAATGCCATCTTTGGCCACTTGGGCGTAAAGATCCTCAAATGTCTTTGCTACAATGTATTCCTGTATAGCTTCAGGGCTGGCACCTAAGTCGGATACCTCCAAAGCTTTGACTAGTTGTCCTACTTCCTCACTAGCACCAGAATCAAGTATGTTTGTGACCTGCCCCTGCGCTTCAATAGTTTCGGCTACAGGTTGCCTATTTCTTAGGCGAGTGTTTTGAAATGTAGAGTATGTGTCTGTCAGAGGAGCGTCCCCCCACAGAGGGATAAATTTCTGTTTATAGTAATCCATTGCGTCTGTAGCAGCTTTTTTTGCCTCTGGATTATTTTCAGCCACAAACTCAACTTGGTCGTCGATATACCTTACGACAGTTCTTAGACGGCCACCTACAGCGCCTCTACCGCTGCTGTATGCTTCCTCTGCTAAATCTGCGATAGCAGGGCGGATGTCGTTGTACAGACGTTTAAAGTCTACGCCGCTATTAAGAAGTTCTTCTGCTAAGTCTTCGGGAGAGATAGGAGTATTGACAGTTACAACATCCCCGAAAGCATCTAAGTCTGTACTTTTTTTAGTCTTTGAGTAGGCCGCTTTAATAGTTGCCATGAGCCTAGACTGTAAAAACTCAGCGCCTTCAGTGCCAAACTGATCAGGGTTCTTAGCAAGATCACTAATGAGTTGCCCAAACCCCTGATAGTCAAATTCTGCACCTTCAGGAATAGCATTAAACAGATCATTCTTCTGCTTAGTCATCCGACCTGCTTCATCAATAAGCGTTGTAGCTATTTCTTTTTTCTTAGCTACGGATAATGCACTTACCTCAGAAGAAGATATGTTCTGTAGGCGGATCAATGCAGGCGATAATGATGGGTCACTTAGAATACTATTAAGCGCCGCTTCATTATCAGTTTTAACTGCCTCTTCCGCTTCGAAGATAAGACGTTGCTGGTTCACTAGTCGGCTATCGTTGCTTCCTATTATCCCTGCTACTGCATCATTCATAGTAGAACCAGACGGCAGTGCGGCCTGTGCTTCCTCTTGAAGAATACGGTCTGTCTGCACATTTACAGAATTTGAAGCTACACTGAGTGCCCCATCATTTTTAGCACTGCCAATGATACCATTACGTAGCGCCTGAATACGCCCCTGTGTCTCAGGTGTAATGTTCCCTGCCTCTAGGGCAGAGAAGATATCTAAAGTGATATCATTGTTCTGCTTGCTTGCTTGCGTCTGGTCTACGATCAAGTCACGGTTTTGTCTCATTATTTGTATGAGTTGTTGGCGTGCAGTTTCCAAATCTTGTTTAGTAGATCTTGCCTGTACGGCTGCAAGATCTGAAATAATATTGTCCAAAGCAGAGGACATTTTAGCGCCTTCTCCTTGGAACAACGCTTTTATTATCGCACCAGCGGAAGCTTGGTTCACAAAGTCGGTAAGTTTAAGGCCCGCTTTAAGGCCCGCATCGGTTACTCCCGACATAATTAAACTATCAACAAAGATGTTCATTCGTGCTGCGAGAATTTGCTCTGCTTCTGGATCATCAGGATTTACGCCAAAGGGAGCAATAAAGGCTTCAGTTTCTGTGTCCGACCCTAAAGCAATTCCTAGATCCCCGCCTGAGTACTTTAAAAGTTTTCGGGTAGGCTCATAAGTTTCTTTAATTACAGGTTGGCCTAACTTTCTCCATTGATCTGTTTTAGTGATAGGAGACATAAACCGCTTTATAATGCGTTCCCCGCCCTCGGCGGCTGCGTCTACGGCAATTTTCCCTGTAAAGAATGATAGGGCTAGTCCTAGTCCTTCCCCCGCAACAGCATCAACTTTAGAAAATCCTGATGAGGTACGTGGGATTTCATTTGACCACTCCAGTAGCTTTGTATCCATACCTACCTTGTTAGCCGCCATGTCGCCCAGCGCAGCAACTACCTCAATAGTATTAGTTACACTGTCTGCGATTTGGTTAAGTAGGAAAGTACCTTCGTTTACTCCTGCATCCCGTTTGACCTGATAGCCAGGCGCAAGAGCATTTACCGCATCATCATACAAATCAGAAATAACAGGTATTGCTGTACCACTGGCTCTAGGATAGTAGACCTTCCAGCTTTTCCCGCCTACAGGGTCATTGTAGATTAAGTTACCCAGGCTATCGACAACAGTGTTCTCATTGTCTGCATACGCATTATAAATCTGAAAAGCAGTCACCTCGGCGTCAGGTTCCTTTTTTTCAAAGGTGTCCCCTCTACCTCCTAGTGCATACCCATCATATGTATCACCTGAAGGTACACCTGGGTATACTTTAGAACCATCGCCCCGTGGCTTTGCGCCATCAGCGTCTGCTAGGGTTGTGGCTTCGAATGCGGATATCTCTTCATTGGTAAATCCTGCCGCTTCTAAATCCGCCACCTCATACCCGCCCTGCATATCAACAAGTTCACTAGCGTATGATGATAATTCAGGATTAATAGTAGGCTCTTCAGAGGTCGGTTCTTCTTCATCGAACTGATCAAAAATATTAGGCTCTGTAGAGGTAGGTTCTTCTTCATCGAACTGATCAAAGATGTTTGCCATTATTACTTACCTCCTACTTGGCTTAGTACTTTATCGGCAGCACCTGCCCCGAATTTTTTATCAAAGGCTGCTTTTTGGCCAGGGTTTTTCTTCAGATACTCTATGGCTTTACTAGTCGGGGCTTTAAATTCTGGTACTGCAGGCTCTGGAACTATAGGCTCTGGGACTGCAGGATCTACCTGCGTTTCCGTGAACCGTGCGTAGTTATCTTTCATGGTTTGGGATGGTTGTGCTGCCACGTAGTCAGCCATGTTTAATGGCTCACTAACAGGAGAGAACCCGTAGTTATCTTTAAACCCTTGGATCTGGCTTCCTGGCCCTACTACTTTGAAATGTTTCTGGTCATAGACTTCAATCTTACCTGCCATATAATCTGTCAAGTTTCTCTTAAATGCTACCGCAGAACCTCCAGAGGTTCGTACAATCTCCATGATTTTTCTGAAGTCTTGGTTCGACATGGCGTTACCAGATTGTCCTTCCATACGCCCAACTTGGAACGCTAAAGACAACATCTTAGCTTCAAACCGTGCAGTTGCATCTGCTAGATTTTGTACATTTCCAGAAACTACCGCATCTAAGAAGTCATTATCAAATCCAACTCTTCTCTGAAGCTGGTCAAGGGTTATTTCCTCATTTGTTTTAAATAACTCTTCGGCAACACTGAGAACCTGTCCACCTGATCGTCCTGCACTTGTTAAGAATTTAGCAAGTTTACCACCTGCGCCTGTCACACGGGCATCTTCTTCTACAATTTCTATAGCTTGGGTAGCGGTATTCATACCTTCACCAAGTGCGGTATTAGCAATACCTAGTTCAGTAATCAGTTTCTGGGTTTCGGTTCTAATAGTCTTAAATGCATCATTTTCATTTGAACCTAATGGAAGTGCATCTGTGACCGCATTGCCTTCTGCATCTATATACCCTGTAACACCTGGTTTCTGATAAACAGTTTTATACTCAAACTTATCGTCACCTAGAGGAACTTTTGCTTCAACTGCGACAATATCAAATCCGTTTTTCTCTATTGCCTTTTGACGCTCAGAGTTTGTTTGTTGCTGTGCTTTAAGGGTCTCCAGGGCCTGAATTACGGTGTTATCTGCACCCTCTGTTTTAGCCAAGGATATTTGCTGCTCAGTTTTGTTAACGCTGGTAGCACCGTCTGCATACTTACGATATGCATTATCTTTTTCCAAAGCATCTGTTGTACTTTTCTTCTGGGCTATTACTGAGTCAATTCTGGATTTATACTGTTTATCAGTAGTTTCTCTAGAAAGAATAGCAAGTAGATCATCACTAGCAGCATCTAGTTGTATAAGACTCATTGGAGGATTTTGTTTTGTCCTACCAAAGTCAAGTACAAGTAAAGCATCTTCTGTTCTGCCGTCATCATTTAATTCTTTAGCAAACCCATCAAAGTTGTTGACGTTAATAGTACTCCATTCAATAGGAGGTACAATTTCTCCTAACGCTTTTATCTCTGTGTTTAGTACCGTTAATTCCTCTTCAGTTGCTCCTGAACTCTCAGCGATACGCTTTACTGCGGTCAAATCTTCTACGGACTTCCCTACGAAGTAGGCTGGTTTGAGAAGATCTTTGTATAGGGCTTCCCCTTTACGCAGACTTGTTGCCATAGTATTCGCCAAGTTAAAGTTAGCAGTGTCTCCTGCGGCTGAGAACTCTGCAGCTTTTGCAGCCATTGCATCTGCACTGCTAGACGCCTCTGATATCCATGAATATGAGGCAATATCGCCGATATTGATCTTTTCCGCTGCACTTCTGGTATTTTCATTTGTAGAGAATTTAGCTACCAGCGCACGTTCACTTGCAGGCATTGCGATAAGTTCTGCTTGCGTATATTCTGTTCTGCCTTCGATAATAGGCATTATACTGCTGGAAATGTTTGCAGGAACTTCAATTCCTTTTGCGGTGGCCAACTCTATTCGATCTTTCAATTTGGCTGCAGTCATATCTGGGGCCAACAATACTTCCATGCTGAATAGCTTGTCGGCTTCTTCTGTCTTTGCCAGTGCTTTTAGATTATCCCCACGTTCATTGAAGAACGTCATAAACTCTGGATCAACCTCAAGTTTGTTTGCTTTAATATTAGCATTTGTTGAAGACCAATCTTCAAAGGTTTTTATAGAGGAAATATCTACGGGGTCATACTCACGCCCTGGCGTATCAAATACCGCAGTCTCCCCGCCCATCATAGAGCGGTCTTCTACTGCCGTACCTTCATCAAATACCCCTGTCTCAACTTGGGATATAACTGACAAAACTTCTTCGTCAGAAGCTTTCTTCAATCCTTCCCAGATGCTGCGCATTTCACTAATACGCTCATCATCCGTTACTTTCCCTTTTAGGCGGTCTTGGGCGTATCGGACAAACAAGGCATCCTGAGTTTTCTCATCAAAGATGGTATCATCAGTAATACCCAAAGCCTCTAAAGTTCCGTTTTCCTTTAAATCTTTAAGGGTGTCGCCAACAAATTGGTACTTGCCTGCGGGGGTAGACCCCAGACCCTGTTTTTTCGCCGCCGTACCTTCAGGCATATTTTCTTTAGACCACGCATGGTAAGATCCAGCGCCACGTCTTTGTTGAAACGCCATAACCTCGCCAATAGGCATAGTGCTTACGTTTATATCTTTAAATTGGGAAGTTTGTGATTGATTAAGAAGAGCATTAGCCCCGCCCGACCCACTTTCCAAATCAGTAAGGATGTTAGTGCTTCTAGGCATCCCTGGCCCCTGTTCAGGCCCAATAATAGTAATATCACCCTTGTTGATACCTTTTAGGAAATAATCATAAATCGTTGCTTGGGTGGCCCCACCTTGGGCCATAGTGTATGCTTTCTCAAATACCTCCGTGGAATTAGGAAGCTGTGCTTGGGCGATAGCGGCGTTTGCAACATTCCGATTATCTTTGTTCTTTTTGTCTTCGTCCCGTTGTTCTTCACGGATACGGGTACGCTCTGCCTTTTGCTCTTTCAGGAGATCCTGTTTGGCCTCTTTGTCGTTAGCAGCGTCCTGCATCCAGCTTTTAGCAATGATGTTTGTGGCGTTGGCAAAGCCTTCACCTTCAAAGAAACCTTTTTTCTGTTTGTAGGCTCCACTGTTTACTCGGCTTCGTGCATCACGCCAACTCATCTGTAGACTCCACTTCTTCTTCTATCATACCCAACATTGCAGCCTGTTCGTCGCCAGACGCCGCCACATCATCATCACCAGTAGGAGCGCCCATAAGGCCCCCCTCTTGCATCACAGGAACTTCCTCTAGAACTTCTAGGGTTTCCTCTTCGCCATCACTGTCTAGGATGCCAAGAGCCATTTTAAGCGAGGTAGGAGTGATGTTAACCCTGTCTTCGTCACCAACACCCATGTTGTATTTAATGTCCTGCTCATCAGCTAATATGCCGATATATCGGGCAATAGGCCCTGCCATCAGGATGGCTAGATCAATAGAGAATTTGCCACGGGATATCCCCTGCATCAGCAAGGAACTCACTATTGTGGAAATGTGTGCATCAATATCAAGAAGAGCGTAAACAAGTTCTAATTCTTGTGGCTCATTCATTTTCTGGATGAGGTAATCAACACCTTCATCATAATTTACGAGATCTGGCGGTCTGTGCCACGGGTAATTTCTAGTATCTGCAGCGTAATTCGCACCTGCAATCGGAGCATCAAACATCTTCATCTACGATCTCCTCTTTGCCATCGTCAGATAACATCTGTTCTTCAAGTTCATCGAAGTACGCAGGAGTATGAAATATCCCGCCTTCACTCATTTCATCGGTAGCTTGCGGGGATTTCCCATTCATAAAAGCTTTGATGGATTTCTTTACAGCGTCTTGAAATTTCATTGAATCTCTCCGTAGTTAACCATTAAGTATCCATCTTTATCTACGGTTACTGCCTTGGGGTATTTTCTCTGAACTTGCTGGGCGATTACACCAAATGTAGGATATTTATCCGCTCCCACACGCTTACCTTCGGTGTTCCAATCCCAAGTGTAATACTTCACCCCTTTAATGGTGTCGTAGTATTCAATGTTTTTCTTGAGGCGTTCATCTGACTTAGAGGTAATCCATGCAGCACCTAGTGTAACAAGGCCGTCTAATAAGCCGTTGCCCCCGCTGCTTTGTCCTGCCTGCGCACGTATCTCCGCACCAAGGATAGATGCTTCACGATCCGACTCTGCGTTCCAACCTTTGAAAATGTAGTCCAATAGGTTGTCTACACGATCCCACATGCGGGTCATGGCTTCAGTAGAAAGATCTAGTGTATTTTGTACGTCAGTTGTGGCCGCATTAAATTCCATTTCAGTATTTGTTGTAGCCACAGTCTGACGCCATTTGGCATTAGCGAGGTCTAAATTATACTGCATGTTGGCGTAAAACTCTTGGCGGGATTCTTCTAGTTTGGCATTAAACTCTCGCCCATCATTAATCTCTCCAGCATTGAACCGTTTCATCTGGTTTAGTTGCTCAGAGTTTTGAATGGAAATCTGTGCATTCATATTATCGTAATATTTTTGCATGTCGTTGGACTGCTCTGCACCAAACAAACGTGCAGCGTTAATAGCAGATTGATCGTTGAAGATGGCATCTACCATTGCTTGGGTATTTACAACTTCAGCTTGCTGCTCATTGGTAAGATTGGTCATATCCATTTCTAGGAAGGCTTTAGCATTCTGTACTGCGGAAGCCTGACGTGCATCTAAGTTAGCAACTTCAAACTTAGCCAGTACAGAGGCTTTGTTAATGATAGCCTGCTGTCGGTTGTCTAGGTTTTTAGTTGTTATGGTCTGAAAGAATGTGGCTTCTTTTTCTGCAATACCCAGAGTGGCTTCCATGATTGCATTGCTCATAGCTGCAGTCATTGCCGTACCAGATATGCCTGAGAAGGCCATCGTCTTTGAAACACTACGGGCCAAACTTTGTGCCCACGGTGGAACTACTGGATCACCGTTACTATTTTTAAATTCAGCAGAGATAATTTCCATCTGCCCAAGGATTGTAGCTTTGCTGTCGGTATAATTACCCTCACCCAGCTTCTGGGCTAGAAGCTTACCCGCTACGGTAGATGTATCGATAATCTTGCTGATGTCTTGGGAAGCAAAATCGTTCAGTGCTTCACCTGTAACACTCGTAGTGCCATCAGCATTAACACCTGTAGCAGCACCCGTCATATCAATCTGTTCAGCGTCTACTAAGTTCTCATCACGAATAGTGCCTGTTGCAGCATCTACTGTTGTAGCATCTGTGCCTAGAAGATCTTCAGTCGTGCTGGCGTCATATGTTACTGCACCAGGATTTTCTACTGTACCCGTTGTGGATGTATCGCCTGTAGTTTCTACAGTTACTTCTGGAGTATCCCCCAATAGATAATTAGGGCTTGTGGGATCTAATAGCGTACCTAAAGTTTCAGCGTCTAACGTAGGAATTTTATCTACAAGTGTAGCGCCATTAGCTTTTAACCACCCCGCAGGATCATCTATAATAGCTTGGATTTGTGCATTACTTTCGGCCATCCCAGCTTGGGTTGCCATGTCTATAATAGCTTGTGACCCAGAAGAAGTTGCAGAACCAGAGGACGTATTACCGTTATCTTGCGCTTCTTGGAGAATGGCGGCGGCTCCCTCACTGTCACCATTATCACGGGCAGTCTGTGCCAGACTTTCATAGCCTGATGAGGCTTTATTATAGCCCTCATCCCCAGGGTACTTACCTGATGCGTCTTTATGCAGAAAGTCATTAAGCTTGCCGTCTTCGCCTACTTCTACTTGGTATGGGAGACCTAAGAAGTTGTATGAATACTGAAACCCTTTTCCGTTATCGTACATCTGTCTGCCGTCGATAACTTTACCGCCAGTAATATCCTTTTCTGGATCTAGGTCGTTAGCCCATCCAGCAAGCTTTCCAATGACACCGATTGGTGTCGCAAAGCCTAATAGCTTGCTAATACCAGAAGGGGCAGCGCCTTTAACTTTTGTCTCTGTATTATCTGATTTGAATATATTGCTAATTCCGTCAGAGATAGATCCGTTTTCGGCAAAACCTTGGCTAGTAGACCCAACATTCCCGTTGCTCTGACTAGTATTGCTACTGTCCATAACACCGCCTGAAATGACGGTATTATTGGTAGTATCTACTAAGCTACCACCTTGGTATTCTTTATCATCACCAGGAGTAAATGTGTTAGCCACACTCTCACTAAAACTGTTACCGCCGCCAAATGTATCTGACCAAAAGCCCATTAGATATTATCCTTTTCTTCGTTACATCTACGGATGCGATCACGCAAATAAATGTAGTTTTTTACAGCCTCATCGATTGCCGTTGATGCGGCAGGAAGACTTTCTAATTCATCAGCTAATTGGGTGTTAAACCGCTCATCATACTGCTTGATTTGAGGGCAGTAGATTTCGAGTTGGGTTCTATAAACCGTTTGAGCGCAGCCTGCTAATAAGAGACTTGCGATCAGGAATAGGGTCAGTTTCATGTTCTGCCATTTTCTTGTAAAATTCTGACGCATTCTGTGTAGCGTCTAGTTCATCTTCCAGAATTTTGGTCTTTTCCTTGGATCTTCCAGCGACCTGCCCCATCACGTAAATGATAGGCAACGACAGGGCTAAAGCGCCAATGATGTAGGTTTTGATTTTGCCAAAGATAAACACTAGTGGATGCCTTCTTTGTTATCCTTAAATCGGGCATACGCAGCCAATGCGATCCCGCCGATTGCACAGATCAAGAAGATTGTTTTTAGCATTGGTGCATAGGCAACCAAGCCTTGGATTTGACCCGCTACTTCGTTCATTGCAGTAGCTGCACCAGCGATCCCTGCACCTGCCATCGTCTTAGACTTAGCAAGCGATTTAGGAGCCTCTGCGGTCACCTTCTGTGGCATCTGTGGCCCACCCTCATCAGAAGGCAACTGAGCATCACGGGAGAAGATAGCGGCCTCTGCAGTACGTCTACGTGTTAGACCCCGCAATGGTGTTAGCTTGCCATCTACTTTTGCTTTATTCCACCGCATAATCTGTTCAGGGCAATCATCGTAATTTCCGCTGTTCAGGCGCTTCAGCAAAGTTGATGACCTGAACGCCCCACCGCCTAAGTTGAACACAAATGAGGTAAGAGCATCATACTGAGATTGCGTTAGCGGAACATTAACGTACTTCTTAACAATCTTGCCGTGTTCTTCTAAGTCTTCGATAAGACGCATTTCAGAGTATTCTTTAGTCCAAGTAACGCCAGAGCGAACGCCACGGGTCGCCCCAAATCCGCAAGTCCATTTACCTGCGGGGCAACGGTAGGCGTGAACCATACCATCGTCTTTTACTTTATGCAGACCTTCAAACTTCTTAACTAGTTCAATGCAGTCTTGTGATACGGTGTTAGGGTGCATGATTTATCCTGTGGTTGTAAATGGAGAGGCAAAGCCTGATTGAGGCGCAGCCCCTGTCATCGCAGGACTTAGATTGCCCATAGATGCGTTTGCACCAGGTTTGGTTTGCAATGCATTCAATCGCTGTAAACTATTTTGAACATTGATTACTTTGTCGCCAAGCTTTGTCCCTGTTACATCGAAGGAACGAAGCATTAGGTTGCCCTGATCATCCATAGAACGAGAGATCGTGTTGCCCTGCGCATCAATGCTGTTTTTAATAAGCGCACCATTGTCATCAAAAGCCTGTCCAAGCTGATTAAACTCTTGGCGCATACCCATATCAAGATCACCTTGAGCGGCGGCAACTCTGGCCATATCCCTCGCAGCCGTTATCTGGCCTGCATCAAGGTTTGCCATCAATGCATCTGTATTGTTTGCAGAAGATTCAATTGATCGATTAATATTGTCAGTTGTATCCTGGCCCGTCTGACTGATGGCCGCATTGGCGTCTATAAAGCCACCTTCAACGGTATTACCTAGACCAGTAGCAACATTTTCTAGTTCACTTGAAAGCGTATTTTGCCCTGTAGCAACGTCCTGCGCATAAGTGCCCATGTCTTCACGCAGACGATCTGTCTGATTAGCTTGGGCCGTGGCTAGATCCGCCCGTGACTGTTGTGCCAGTTCCTGATCTTCACCGTAGCGTTCAGTGTAATTATCAAAGCTAGTCACAAAGCCGTCTTGGCCTTGCTTCAATGCGCCTTGATTTTCTAGCGTTTGAGCGGCGTATGTATCAGCAGTGCCTTGCATCGTATCAAGTGTGGTTCCAAGATTACCTTGGCCCTCTAGTACGTTTGCTTGGGTATTTGTAAGCTGAGTAGAAGCCTCACCAAACCCAGCATCTAGTGCTGTACCTGTATCTGAAAACCCTGTGTTTATAGCAGTATTAGCTGCTTCAAACTGGGCAGTTCTATCTGTCTGTGCATCAGTAAATCCTTGGGCTTGATCTACAAACCCCTGATCGACAGCGCCTTGAATGTTACCTGTATTGGTATCTACCGTATCAAAACGGCCACCCATGTCATTAAAGCCGCCAGTAAGATCTGTTTGCAGACCTCCAAGCGCCGTTGCATTGCCTGCTATGGCTGTATTGTTTGCACCAACACCCGTATTAACTGAATCAAACTGGGTATTCATACCAGTGTTGTACTGGCTCAATAGATCCTGAATATTAGTAAAACCAGATGTCAGGTCTGAACCCACTCCTGTAAAAGAAGTATCCAAGGTATCAAACCTACTATCGAAGTTGTCATACCTGGTAGTAGCATCGTCACGGGCGGTATCAATCTGCCCACTAATGCCTACCTGGTTGTCGGCAAGGGTTTGGTACTGATCGTCGCCAAGCCCTGTGTTTGTTACATTTGTTGTTGTGGTTTCACCACCGCCGCCGCCACCTGACATGTTAGAACTCCTTAGTATGAATTTTATCTGGTTGTTTAAACCGCCGCCATTTGGCAGGGACACGTTGCCCTAATACAGTTTGAGAATGTTCGATCATGCCCCGCATAACCTTAACTGAGTGACCGTAAGGAGTTATGAAATCTAAGCCCCATAGCTGGTATCGGTCATCTATTTTATCAGGGCGCTTGTGTACCTCTTCACTAGGCATCCAACGCTCTAATAGAAATTCTTCGGCCTCTTCCTCAGTAATCCAAGCCCAAGATACAAAGCCTATTGGCTTGTCGTTCTCATAGAACAGTCGGGCTTTTTTATGGAGGATAGGGAAGAGGCAGTAGTTATTAAACTGAACTAGAGTGTACTGCCTGTGAAATTCTGATTTGTTAAAGAGATAGAGGCAGTCTAGAACAGTGTTTCTGTTCTTCATTAGTAACCTAACTATGTGCTTGGGATGTAATCAGTATAGCACTTAGTTGGGTGGTATAGCAAGTACTTTATGCAGCCGCTACTACAGCTTCTGGTGTACCATCTACAGTAGCCTGTGCATCTGCACGTTCAGCCACATCAACAGTAATCAGAGGGTTCTCAATGGTTTCCTCTGTAGGCTCTGCATCCATGTCGTCTGAGTACACAGTACGTGTGACTGTAGCTTCTACAGGATCAACAGCAGTGACTGTGATAACATCGTGCATAACATCGACCATTTCCATTGTGTCCTCATCAAACACCTGCTCACCTGTAGCTTGGCTTTCGACTACCTCAGTACGG
>TARA_R110002072_G_scaffold57188_1_pt1 | contig 17453 bp, 16 predicted proteins | sample TARA_R110002072 | Tara Oceans TARA_R110002072 (sample SAMEA4397118) | marine metagenome | biome: Polar Biome; feature: [SRF] surface water layer (ENVO:00010504); material: water (ENVO:00002006), including particulate matter (ENVO:01000060) such as... | depth 5 m | reverse complement strand
CTAAAAGAAGCGAACAATCCGGAAACCTTGAAGCGCTATGGTCAGCGCACGCCAACAGACTGGATCGAAAGGCATATATATACCCCTCACAAAATGAAAGGTGTCTTTATTATGTTACTTATCGACTTATGTCTGTTTGGTATTGTGGGCCTTACGATCTGGGCAATCCAGATGATGTGGATTCCCGTTTTTGCTGCTGGCGTGATTAACGGTATTGGTCACTCAATGGGCTATCGTAACTTTGAATGCAAAGATGCGTCTAAAAACATTATGCCATGGGCATTTTTTATTGGCGGCGAAGAACTGCATAACAACCACCATACCTACCCAAATTCTGCCAAACTATCCGTTAAGTCTTGGGAGTTTGATATTGGCTGGCTGTGGATTACTTTATTTAGTCACCTCGGTTTAGCAAAAGCCCGCCATATTGCGCCGACAGCAAAGAAAAATAATACCAAAAATGAATTAGATGACGATTCACTCATGGCGATTATCCATAACCGTTTTTATATTTTGTCTCAGTATCATAAAAAAGTAATGATTCCTGTTATCAAAGAACAAAAAGCCGTTATGCAGGCTCACGAGAAAAGGCTATTTAAAAAAGCGCGAAAGCTGCTCATTCGAGATGAACATCTTGTAAAACAGACGGAACAACAACGCATTGAAGCAATGTTAGAGAAAAACACCAGCATCAAACTAATCTACGATAAGAGTCAGGAGTTACAAGCTATTTGGAAAAAACATCCTGGCAGCCGCTTCCAGGAAAAACTTCAATCTTTATCTGAATGGTGCCAGCAAGCTGAAAAGAGTGGCATTGCCAGTCTTGAAACCTTTGCCGCTAACTTAAAACAATATTCTTTAGTAAAGGTTTAATTAGGGACATGAAGATAACTGAGGCCAAACCTAGCATTGGCCTCTTACGCGGAATAACTGATAAACAACTTGGCCGGCGACCTTATCTTTTAACAAACTCCAGCTTTCTGGCAAGATCAAACTCGCCATTTCTTTTTCTCGCTCAACGTAAATCAAAGCATCCTCTTTAACCATAGGGTGCCCATCTAATAATAAAATAACCTCTTCCAGCAAACCCTTACGAAATGGTGGATCTAAAAAAATCAAATCATATGATTCCGATACCGGGGAGCCGTTTGATTTAAGCGCTTTAAGATAAGATAAAGCATTAACCTGTATAACCTTGGCCACCGATTCGCTCTTACTGTTTTGCATGAGTAGATCAATATTAGATTGCAGTGCAACAGCCGCTTGTTTATTTTTTTCGATCGCTGCCAGTTTCGTCGCGCCTCGCGATAATGCCTCCAAACCTAATGCACCGCTACCCGAAAAAACATCCAGTACATGAGCACCGTGTATTTCCGAGCTCACCCAATTAAACACCGTCTCGCGTACACGGTCAGTCGTCGGCCTCAAACCCTCAATTACAGGAAAATTCAAGCGTCGGCTTCGCCACAACCCACCTATAATTCGATAAGACCCTGACTCAGCTTTAAGATTTGAGCTTTTCATACCTACACTAACTTGTTTGGTTTTTTTCGCTCCATAGGGTATTTTTTCTCTTTGGAGGTTTTTTTTAGCTCGCGTCGACATTAGAATTTCCTGTTAACTTGCAGTCCATCATGATAGAAAGGACAGCATAAATACCTGTATTTTAGCGGTGCTCCAAAAAGTATCAATGCACCCAAAACATATTATTCATTCAGTTTCGGTAAAATAGACTCACTATGCAAACAACAATCTTATACTCACTTATTGCGCTTGCCGCGATCGCACTCCTAATTGCTATCGATTTATATCGAGCAAAACAAAACCGAAGTAAGCCGAAAAAAGTCGAGCAAATACCCCATAAACATCTTCCTCCTGCTAAAGCTTCAAATAAAGCGAGCTTAGATTCTGGCTTAATAGAGACACCAAAAAAGCTTGTCGAGGAAAGACCTGCCCCAGTTGATCGCAAAGGACCAACACCCGCTGCACTCACACCAGCACAAGAGCCTGAAGCAGCAAAACCAGCGTCACTTGACGTCAGTGAGCCTAAGAATTTCTTTGCTCGCATTAAATCTGGTTTATCCAGAACACGTGGACAGTTTTCCGACGGTTTAAGTAAGCTATTTCTGGGTCAAAAACAAATCGATGATGAGCTGCTCGAAGATATAGAAACACAGCTTCTGACAGCAGATGTCGGGGTTGCGGCAACCACCGAAATCATCGATAAAATTACCGAAAAATGTGCACGTAATGAGCTAAAAGATGCAGAAAGCTTACACACCGCGCTCAAAACAGAACTCGCAGATCTTCTTAATACTTGTCATGCCCCTTTAACAATAGAGTCAGACAAGAAGCCTTACGTTATTTTAGTGGTTGGCGTCAACGGTGTTGGAAAAACGACCACCATTGGCAAAATGGCAAAGTATTTTCAGACTGAAGGACATTCAGTCATGTTAGCGGCGGGCGACACATTTCGCGCTGCTGCCGTTGAACAGCTTCAAGTATGGGGTGACCGGAACAACGTACCTGTGATTGCGCAACATACAGGAGCGGATAGTGCATCCGTTATTTTTGATGCCGTCGCTTCTGCTAAAGCGAAAGGGGCAGACGTCTTAATTGCAGATACTGCAGGGCGTCTCCAGAATAAAGATAACCTGATGAGCGAACTTGAAAAAGTTGTTAGAGTTATGAAAAAAGTTGACAATACTGCGCCTCATGAAGTGATGCTCGTGTTAGATGCAGGGACAGGACAGAATGCTTTATCACAAGCACAAGCCTTCCAAAAAACTGTCGGGGTTACCGGCATCAGCTTGACCAAATTAGATGGCACCGCAAAGGGTGGTATTATCTTTGCCATTGCAAAACAACTTCAATTACCTATTCGCTTTATTGGTGTCGGCGAACAAATAGATGACCTCAGACCCTTTGAGTCGAATGAATTTGTTGCCGCTCTATTTGAATAAACACACGGTTAATCATGATTAAGTTTGAGCACGTAAAAAAACACTACTCTGATGGCTATAAAGCGCTTCATGACATCTCCTTTTCTTTAAATCGTGGGGAAATGGCATTTCTGACCGGTCACTCTGGTGCTGGTAAGAGCACACTGCTCAAACTTATTATGCTCATGGAAAGAGTATCGGAAGGCACCGTCAGTGTTGGCGGACAAAATTTAAGCAATATTCCACGACGTCAAATTCCCTACTTTAGAAGACATGTCGGTGTGGTTTTTCAAAATCATCGTTTATTATTCGATAGAACTATTTTTGATAATGTGGCACTACCTCTCGAAATTTCGGGCATGGCTCAGCGTGATATTGGTAAACGTGTTAGGGCAGCCTTAGACAAGGTAGGCTTGCTCTCAAAAGAAAAGCTAAGCCCCATTCAGCTTTCTGGTGGTGAACAACAGCGTGTCGGTATTGCGCGCGCTGTTGTCAATAAACCTCCCGTGTTATTAGCCGATGAGCCAACCGGAAACCTTGACCCAGAACTCTCTGCTGAGATCATGAAGCTGTTCATGCAATTTAATCAGGTCGGCGTCACGGTACTCATAGCAAGCCATGATTTAGCACTCATCCACCCCTTGCATTATCGTGTTATCGAGCTTGCTCAGGGCAGTATAAAGTCTGGAGCCCAACATGGCTGATTCGCCTAAGTCCAGTGGTGCCAAACCGACAGAAAACAAAAATGCCTTTAAGCACTACCTTGAACACCACCAAAAAGTCGCCAAAAGTACGCTTATTCAGCTATCCCAGCACGCTCTCACCACGAGTTTCACCTGCTTTGTCATTGGAATTGCCTTGGTTCTGCCTGTGTTGCTCAGCGTATTATTGGCAAACCTTGAAGATATCAATAAGAACTGGGATGGCTCACCTCAAATTACATTATTACTTAAAAAAGGCTTACCTAGTTTAGATGCAGGTGTACTAGCGGGTAAAATTTTAGAAAAACAAAGCGTCAATTCAAGCTTATTTATCGATAATGAACAAGCACTTGCTGACTTTAAAACACGTTTTGAATTTACTGATGCTATAGAATTCTTAGATGAAAATCCTCTACCTCACGCCATCATCGTTCGCCTGAATCCTGAAATAAGCTCCCTGTCTGCCATTGAACAATTACGTGATAGCCTGGTAACACTTCCAGAAGTCGATTCAGCAATCTTAGATGCAGCTTGGGTTCAGAGGCTTCAGTCTATAACACGTTTAGTTGAACGAGCCGTTTGGATTATTGCCACAATGCTTTCTCTAACCGTGGTATTAGTCTTAGGAAATACTATTCGCTTAGCCATTGAAAATCGAAAAGAAGAAATCATCGTTGTAAAGTTGGTGGGGGGTACCGACCCCTTCGTTAGACGCCCCTTTCTCTACATGGGGGTATTTCTTGGTTTAGGTGCGAGCATTGTCGCCTGGTGCTTAATTCAGTGGGTAATCTATATTTTAAATGAACCCATTCAAGCACTGTCTTTGTCATATCAATTTGAATTTAGCTTGTCAGGTTTAACTTTTCTATCTACACTTTTTTTACTTATTTTTGGCTTGAGTCTTGGCTGGTTAAGTGCCTGGCTCGCCGTTAGAAGACACTTGGATGAAATTGAACCAAGTTAAAACTTTATTCTTTTGAATAAAAGTGAATTATTGAACAAATAGTAATTTCTTCAGTAGACTTTTAGTCTTCCTTATTCTGTTAGAATAACTTATATTGAATAAAATTTAATCAAAATACTTTAATCAATATATAACGACATGACGTTTTATGGAACTTTTTGTATACTGGTGAGTCTAAGATATAACAAAGTGCACTTTTTTAATTGTCCTAAGCTCTTAGTCTACTCTTAGTCTAAATATAACTCAGCCTAATATAGATAGTTTTCTAATATAGATAGTTTGGAGGTAAAAACATGGGAACAAGTCTACAGCCAGTTGATATGTTGGTTCCAGGTGCGAATCTTGAATCTTATATTCAGGCCGTAAGTGGCATCCCCATTTTAACAGTTGAAGAAGAGCGAGCCCTTGCCGATCGTTTACATGATGAAAATGATCTTGAAGCAGCACGCCATATGGTTATGTCACATCTTCGTTTTGTGATTCATATTGCCAAAAGCTATGCCGGCTACGGCTTAGCTCAAGCAGATCTCATTCAGGAAGGTAATGTTGGCTTAATGAAAGCGGTAAAACGCTTTGACCCTGAATACGGTGTTCGCCTTGTTTCTTTTGCCGTTCATTGGATTAAAGCTGAAATACATGAGTTTATTTTAAAAAACTGGCGTATTGTTAAAATTGCGACCACGAAAGCCCAGCGTAAAATGTTCTTTAACTTGCGCAGTAACAAAAAACGCTTAGCTTGGTTCACCCATAAAGAAGTTGAGTCTGTTGCTGAAAATTTAGGCGTAGAACCAAAAGTTGTGCGTGAAATGGAAGGTCGTCTCAGTGCTCATGATATGTCTTTTGATATGTCCAGCGACGATGATGATGACAGTGCCTATCAAACACCCGCAAACTACTTGGAAGATAACCGCCATAATCCAGCGCATTGTATTGAAAAAATAGACTCAAAAAAAGATACAAACTCAAAGTTACATAATGCATTAAGAACCTTGGATGAACGTAGTTTTGATATTTTGTCAAAACGCTGGTTGACTGAAAACAAGGCAACCTTACATGATTTAGCTGCAGAATACGGTGTATCAGCAGAACGAATCAGACAGCTTGAAAAGAATGCGATGAATAAAGTGAAGAACTTAATACAAGTCTAACCTTAAAACTTTATAGACATTGATAACACTAAAAAACCGCCATATGGGCGGTTTTTTAGTGTTAAGTTCAAACACGCTTCCAAAGCTCAAAATCACAATGAATCAATAGCCCATTCATTAATTTAACCAAGGGTTTAACATAGCTATTTATACGTGTTACGAACTTTTAACTGGTTATCCCTACCAAGTATGTTAAAAATTTAATCTGGAAATATATTTTAGGATTAGTCTGAATGAGTTGGTGGGGAAAGTTAGTCGGTGGAGCGCTAGGCTTTGCATTGGTTGGGCCTATTGGTGGCCTTTTGGGGGCCGCTCTTGGTCACAGTCTTGATAAAGGCATAAAAGATTTAGAAAGCATTCCTTTAGATAGCAAATTCGATAAACAAGAAGATATACAAGCTGCTTTTTTTACTGCTACATTTTCAATTATGGGGCATGTAGCAAAAGCTGATGGCAAGGTAACAGAGTCCGAAATTAAAGTGGCTCAAGATATCATGCAAAAAATGCAGCTTAATGATGATCAACGAAAACTGGCCATCAACCTGTTTACCCAAGGTAAACAAAGCGACTTCGACCCCATTTCAGTTCTCAAGCAGTTTAAAAAGGTATCCTCTAGACGCTCTAATTTGTTAACCATGTTTATGGAGATACAGCTTTCTACTGCTTTGGCAGATAGCGAGTTACATAAAAATGAACAAAAAGTACTACTAAATATCGCTGAAGAACTTGGCTTTAAGCGTAGTCAATTTGAACAATTATTAGCTAGAAGCAGCGCTCAGCGCTCTTATTCGAGCTACCAGCGATATGCACCAGAAAAAAAGAACTCAAATCAAGTTATTTCAGCAGCTTACAGAGTCCTTGGTGTAACTGAAAGTTGTTCAGATACAGAGCTAAAAAAAGCATATCGCCGCTTAATGAGCCAACACCATCCAGATAAATTAGTTTCAAAGGGGCTACCTGAAGAAATGATGAAGCTAGCTACCGAAAAAACTCAAGAAATAAAAGACGCTTATGAGCGAATTAAACAATTTAGAGCTAAACAAGTCTGAGGTTTAAAATGAAAATATTAGTAATTGAAGACGATAAAGATGTAGCAGCATATTTGGTCAATGGCCTTAAAGAAAATGATCATGTTGTTGATCATTCCGCAGATGGAAAAGCGGGCTTATTACTTGCTGCCAGTGAAACCTATGACGTGATGATCATTGATCGCATGCTTCCGAGTATGGACGGTCTGTCCATCATCAAAACCATTCGTGCGACAGGGAACCAAACACCCGTTTTAATTCTAAGTGCATTAGGCGATGTTGATGACCGTGTAGAGGGTTTACGTGGTGGTGGAGATGATTACCTTACCAAACCTTTTTCATACACCGAGTTACTAGCACGTCTCGAAGTATTGGTTCGCAGAGGCAGCACTAAAGGTTCAGAGAAAATAACCCATTTAAGTGTCGCAGATTTACAAATGGATCTATTAGCGCGTACTGTTAGACGAGGCTCAGAAAAAATTGATCTTCAACCTAGAGAGTTTCGCTTGCTCGAATATTTAATGAAACATGCAGGCCAGGTTGTTACGCGTACGATGTTGCTCGAACAAGTTTGGGATTATCACTTCGATCCACAAACAAATGTTATCGATGTTCATATAAGCCGATTACGCTCAAAAATAGATAAGGATTTTCCAAAACAACTACTGCAAACTGTTCGTGGGGCAGGATATATTTTAAGTGAAGATTCTTAGGCTTCTTAGAACATCTACTTTTCAATTGGCGGTGATGTACATGGTACTCTTCGCCACCTCTGTCTTTATTCTTATGGGTTTTATCTATTGGGCAACGGCAGGTTATATGTCTAGCCAGACAGATGAAACCATTGAAGCTGAAATAATTGGCCTAGCTGAACAATATCAGCGCCAGGGTTTAAATGGCCTGATTAGTGTCATTCGTGAGCGTGTAGCTAGAGACCCAAATGGTAAAGCCGTGTATTTATTTACCGCCCGTGATTTCATTAAGTTAGCCGGAAATATCAATAAGTGGCCTGAAGATGGAGAGGTTCAGGATGGATGGCTTAATTTCACACTCAATGACAACCTTGGCTGGTCAAACCCTGAGGCCCGTCCGGCACGCGCACGGGTATTCATTGTGCCTGGAGGTTTAAGACTTCTAGTCGGTCGCGATGTGCATGAATTTATGGCGCTTAAAGAGTTAGTAGAAAGAGCCATAAACTTTGGCATGGCAATCACCTTTGCACTTGCGATGTTTGGCGGTATCATGATGAGCCGCAGTACCGCAAAACGCATAGAGTTAATCAATCAGACCAGCCAAAAAATAATGAAAGGCAACCTTCTTCTTCGTATTCCGGATCGTGGAACGAATGATGATTTTGACCAGTTAGCGAGAAATCTTAATGAGATGCTCGATAAAATCGTCCAACTGATGGACGGTATCAGGCATGTCTCTGATAATATTGCTCATGATCTTCGTACACCCTTAACACGACTTCGAAATCAGCTAGAAAATACGTTATTGTCAGTTGAAAGGGATGAAGACAGGCAAAAGGTAGCGAATGCCGTTTCCGAGGCAGATCAATTACTTGCAACATTCAATGCCTTATTAAGAATTGCTCGTTTAGAAGTCAGCAATAAGGCTTCTAACTTCATGAAGTTTAATCTTAGTGAGCTGGTCTATGATGCAGGTGAACTTTATGATGCCTTAGCCGAGGATAAAGAACAGCACTTTCATCATAATATTCAAGACGATATTCAAATGATTGGTGATCGTGATCTTATATTTCAGACGCTGTGTAACTTAATTGATAATGCCATTAAATATACACCTGAAGGCGGAGAAATTTCTCTTTCATTACAGTTTAAAGAGAAAGAAATTTGTTTAAGGGTTGCTGACAGCGGTATAGGGATTCCTGAGGAAGAAAGGGATAAAGTATTCCAACGATTTTACAGAGTGGCGAAAAGCCGTTCACTACCAGGAAATGGTTTAGGCTTGAGCTTGGTACTTGCTGTGATGGATATTCATCACAGCAAAGTTGTGTTATCCGATAACTCACCTGGACTAGTCGTTGAACTTATTTTCCCTAAACAAACCGCGTTTGTTTAATAAATGAATTAACGATTAAAATTGTGCTTTAACTCTTTCGATTGTGTATTTTGCTGGAAAAACAGCTAGATTACCGGCACTGATGAATAATTTTTCAGTTGAATCAACGATGCCTTCTATACGGGCTTTGCCAGAACCAATTCTGGCATTTAAGCTATCAAGTTCACCTTCAAATCTCTTTTGACCAAACATAATCAGAGCAATCAAGTTATGGCGATTAATTTGATTATCAACCCCCATAGTATCTAACTGGTAACCTAAGTTATCTAATTGAGCCAAGACGTTTTCAGCCAATTCATTTAACTTTTTTTGTGCATTCATGTTGTTCTCCAATCGCAAAAGAGCAATGTTTCAGATTAATTCTGGCAACAATACGTATGAATTTTAGGCTATTCAACCTAAACATGTTTTGTAACATCATGTAAACAATACTATTAGACTACACAGAATAAAGCTAGCAGTTATTCGCCTGTATGCTCTAGCTGTGTTCATTATATTCAATCGATGTAATACACCAAAGAAAGGTGTTTTTCTCTGTTTTGACAAACACCTCATCATCTTGTTCTTTACCTAATAGAGCCCGGGCCATAGGTGAATCAATTGATATATAATCATGTCTACCAAATATTTCATCATAACCAACTATCCTAAAACTCTTTTGTTCTCCCTCTTCATTTTCTATTTGTACCCATGCACCAAAATACACTTTGCCTAATTGATCAGGGTGAAAATCTATTACTTTCAATTCATCAATCGACTTCCTCAAATATCTAATACGTCGATCTATTTCGCGTAATCTTTTCTTATTGTATTGGTAATCTGCATTCTCACTTCTATCGCCCAAACTAGCGGCCCAACTCACTTTTCTAGTTGTCTCTGGCCTTTCTATTCGCCATAAATTATCGAGTTCTTGCTTAAGGTTTTCATAACCCTGTCGTGTAATAAGCGGTGTTTTCACATATTTTCCTTTAGACTTTCTTGTATTATTACCTGTATCGCGGCCTCTTATCTAAATACCATAAACGCTGTGACACACTAAATAGCTATCACACAACATTTTCATTATTATCCGTGTTTTAAAAGGATCATAGGGAAGTACAATGCTAAGGCAACCTAATATTTTTTATGCTTTGTGTTTATTAATTTTAACGCCTGTTTGTATGGCAGAAGAATTTGACGATATAGATTTTGAGTTAGAATTTGCCAGCCATCAGAAATCAACTATCGAAAACTTCCCATTACAAGCGATTGATCAAGATGCATTATCGGATACCGCGATAGAAGGTGCGTTACAAGTTCAGACACAAATAAGCTCGAACACGGATACAAGCGGTAAACCTATTTATCAAAAACAAGACGAAGAGGATCAAAAAAAACAAACAGAAGATGCACTGTCTGATGCTGAAAAAGACCTGATAAATGAGGATGAATTACTTAATTATTCACAGATCCTACCAATACAGCCGCAAATTCAACCTATTTATCAGCAGCCGACCGGTAGAACCTATATTGAGCATCAAACTACAACCGTATTCAAACCTTAAATTTATTCAACTGTCACGGATTTAGCCAAGTTTCTGGGTTGGTCTACATCTGTGCCTTTGATCAATGCAACATGGTAACTAAGCAGTTGCAGCGGTATCGTATAGACTATCGGTGCAATCACATCTTCACAATGAGGCACATCTAAGACCTTCATTGTTTCATCACTTTGAAAGTGAGCTTGCTTATCGGCAAAGACGTACATGAGCCCACCTCTTGCTCTAACTTCTTCTACATTTGAATGTAACTTTTCTAATAATTCATTGTTAGGTGCCACCACGATAACGGGCATATCAGCATCTATTAAGGCAAGAGGGCCATGTTTTAATTCACCAGCCGCATAGGCTTCGGCATGAATATAGGATATTTCTTTTAATTTAAGGGCACCTTCCATCGCAACAGGGTACTGCTCGCCACGACCTAAAAAGAGACTGTGCTGCTTATCAGAAAAGTCATCAGCGACTCGCTTAATTAAGCTATCCATATCCAGGGTCTGTTCAATTTTTGCCGGTAAAGTAAGTAGTGAATTTATAATGGCCTTTTCTTGCTCTTTACTCAGTTGTTGGTATTTAGCAATTGATAATACTAACAGTAACAATCCTGTAAGTTGGACAGTAAACGCCTTCGTTGAAGCAACACCAATTTCTGCACCCGCGTTCATCATATAAACTAAATCTGATTCCCTTACTAAAGATGAACCAGGAACATTGCAGATAGTCAGGCTTGCTTTATAGCCTATTTTTTTTGCTAAACGTAATGCTGCCAAGGTATCGGCTGTTTCACCAGATTGGGATATCGTCACTATTAATGAGTTTTTATGCACAACGGACTTTCGATATCTAAATTCAGAGGCAATTTCGACACTACAAGGTATGCCTGCGATTTCTTCAAACCAATAACGTGCAACCATTCCCGAATGATAACTGGTACCACATGCAATAATTTGAACATGTTCAATTCCTGACAGGATACTTTCAGCTTTTTCACCAAAGGCCGATATATTTATCTCTCCATCTACGATTCTGCCTTCTAAGGTATTTTTAATTGCAATTGGCTGTTCATAGATTTCTTTAAGCATGTAATGTTTATAAGGGCCTTTATCGCCAGCATCATGAGTAATGTCTGATTCTTTTATGACACGCTCGACCTTTTGGCCAACCTCATTATAAATTTGCACACCTTCTCTCGTGAGTTCAGCAATATCACCTTCTTCAAGATACGCAAAACGATTGGTAACTGGCAATAGTGCAAGTTGATCTGATGCAAGGAAATTTTCACCCAGCCCATACCCGATAACTAATGGACTACCTGATCGAGCGGCTATTAAGCGATCTGGATCATTCATGTCCATCACGACCGCACCATAGGCACCTTCTAGCTGTTTAACTGTTGCCTGGAATGCAGATAATAGATCGGGATGATGCTTTTTTTCTTCATTTACCAAGTGAGCAATGACTTCTGTATCTGTATCAGAAGTGAAGACATAGCCTTTTTTCTGAAGCATTTCCCTTAGCTTATGATGATTTTCGATAATACCATTATGGACAACAGCAACGGACTCAGAAGAAATATGCGGGTGCGCATTTTCTTCGCTTGGTTTACCATGTGTAGCCCAACGTGTATGAGCGATTCCTATACCGCCTTCATGATTATACTTTTCTAGGGCATCCGCTAGACTTTGAACTTTACCATTTCGTCGGACACGTAGAAAATCTCCATTTCTTTGGATTAAAGCAATCCCGGCAGAGTCATATCCACGATATTCAAGACGCTTTAAGCCCTCTAATAAAATAGCTGAAACATCTCTTTGTGCTACTGCACCCACTATTCCGCACATGTTTTTTCCTTTTAACTTATTTTCTAAATTTATTTTTTAGTCGGACGCTGCCAGCTATTAATATTCTTTTGCTTAGCTCTAGCTATCGCTAGTTGTTCTTTTTCAACTTCTTTATTAATTGTCGAACCGGCACCAATGGTGGCATTTTCAGCAATTTTAACGGGTGCGACAAGAGAGGTATTGGAGCCAACAAATACACCGTCAGCGATTTCTGTTTTAAATTTATTTACACCATCATAATTACAGGTGATGGTACCAGCACCCACATTTACTTTTTTGCCTATCAAGGCATCACCTACGTAGCTTAGGTGATTTATTTTACTGCCTTCTCCAAGTACCGTCTTTTTTGTTTCAACAAAATTGCCTACTTTAGAGTTATTTTCTAATTTAGTGCCAGGTCTTAATCTGGCAAACGGACCAATAGAGACTGATTCGAGAATTTCTGTATCTTGAATCAGCGTATTGGCAAATACCGTGGTATTTGAGCCAATACGACTATCCTCAATAATGCAGTTTGCACCGATCTTAACATTAGATCCAAGTTCCACTTCGCCGATAAAAATACAATTAACATCAATCTCAACATCTTTGCCACAGTTCAATGAACCTCGGACATCAATACGCTGAGGGTCATAAAGTGTCACACCACTTATCATTAACTCTTCTGCCATACGGCTTTGATACCAACACTCCAATTCACATAGCTGTAATCGGTTGTTAACACCTTGTACTTCTTGCTCAAATTGAGGGTGGTGTGCTTTAATCTTGTTCCCAAATTTATTAGCCAAAGCAATTAAATCAGTTAGATAATATTCACCTTGAGCATTATTATTGCCTAAAAGGGGAATATATTTATGCAGCTGATTGGATGTTAACGCGAGAATACCTGTATTTACTTCGGTAATATCTTTTACTTCTTCACTGGCATCTTTTTCTTCAATAATAGCTTTAATATTACCTTCAAAATTTCGAATAATTCTTCCGTAGCCTGCCGGATTTTCAAGCGCTACAGTGAGCAAAGCGATATTATCTTCATCCGAACCATTCAATAGAGAAGACAAAGTATTTATAGAAATTAAGGGAACATCACCATACAAAATTAATACTTGGCTATCTGCTGGAATACTCGGCAAGGCTTGAGCAACGGCATGCCCTGTTCCAAGCTGCTCTTCCTGATAACACCAATTCACATCACCTGCGATATTATCCTTAACCATCTCAGCACCATGGCCAATGATTATATGAATGCCCTCTGCATCCAGCTGGCTTACAGTATCTACAACATGTTGCAACATCGGTTTACCAGCAATCTTATGCAGCACTTTTGGAAGATCCGATTTCATTCGCGAGCCTTGCCCGGCAGCTAAAATGACAATATGTAAACTCATAGATACCCTTCTATCGTAAAATAATTTTATTGGAGTGTAGCCGATAAATGAAAAAAGGCAGCTCAAAGCTGCCTTTTTTCATTATATTTAATATCAATTTAAATATTAGTGTTTTCTACGAAGTTGCTGAATAGTTCGTAATCTAGCAGATGCCTCAGCTAACTGGGCAGCTGCCCTTGAATAATCAACCTCACCAGATTGATTAACGAACTCTTTTTCAGCTTCTTTCTGTGCTTCAAGCGCAGCAGCTTCATCTAGATCATCAGCTCGTTGTGCACTATCTGATAAGATAGTCACGATATTGGGCTGAGCTTCTAAGTAACCACCAGAAACATAGAAAACTTCTTCTTCACCGCCTTGTTTAATGATTCGAACCGGGCCAGGCTTCAATCTAGTCATTAGCGGTGTATGACCTGGGGCAATACCCAAATCACCTAGCTCACCTGTCGCAACGACAAGCTCTACTAAACCTGAATAAATTGATTCTTCGGCACTAACGATATCACAATGCACGCTTATACCCATTTTCAATTCCTGAATAGACTAAAGAGCATCAAAATGATGCCCTTTGGTTTAAAGATGAATTACATTTTTTTGGCTTTCTCGACGGCTTCGTCGATAGAACCAACCATATAAAACGCCTGCTCTGGTAGAGTATCATATTCGCCATCCAAGATACCCTGGAAACCACGAATCGTATCTTTAAGCGATACATATTTACCAGGAGAACCGGTAAATACCTCAGCAACGTGAAATGGCTGAGATAAATAACGTTCAATTTTACGTGCTCGGGCAACTGTTTGCTTATCGTCCTCAGAAAGCTCATCCATACCCAAAATTGCAATGATATCTTTAAGCTCTGCATAACGCTGAAGAACTGTTTGAACACCACGTGCCACATCATAATGCTCTTGACCAATAATTAATGGATCAAGCTGACGAGACGTTGAGTCAAGTGGATCAATTGCAGGATAAATACCTTTTGAAGCAATATCACGGCTCAGTACAACAGTCGCATCTAGGTGAGAGAATGTTGTTGCTGGAGAAGGGTCTGTCAAGTCATCTGCTGGTACGTATACCGCCTGAATCGAGGTAATAGATCCATTTTTTGTAGATGTAATACGCTCTTGAAGAACACCCATTTCTTCAGCCAAAGTAGGCTGATAACCAACGGCTGAAGGCATACGACCTAGCAGTGCTGATACTTCTGTTCCCGCTAAGGTGTAACGATAAATATTATCAACAAACAATAATACATCTTTACCTTCATCACGGAACTTTTCAGCCATTGTTAGACCTGTCAATGCGACACGCAGCCTGTTTCCAGGAGGTTCATTCATCTGACCATAAACCATAGCTACTTTAGACTTAGTAGGCTCATCAAGATTTACAACACCTGCTTCCTGCATTTCATGGTAAAAGTCATTACCCTCACGAGTACGCTCACCAACGCCAGCAAATACAGATAAACCTGAATGCTTAAGTGCGATATTATTGATCAATTCCATCATGTTTACGGTTTTACCTACACCCGCACCACCGAATAAACCAACCTTACCACCCTTAGCGAACGGGCAAACAAGGTCGATAACCTTAATGCCTGTTTCTAATAACTCTGCTGATGCAGCTTGTTCTGCATAAGTGGGCGCTTTACGGTGAATAGGCATACGTTCTTGTTCACCAATATCACCACGTTCATCAATAGGTCTACCTAGGACGTCCATAATACGTCCCAAAGTTTCTACACCTACCGGTACAGAAATTGGCGCACCTGTATTTGATACTAAAAGACCACGTTTAAGACCTTCAGTACTACCCATTGCGATAGTACGAACAATACCATCACCAAGCTGCTGTTGAACTTCAAGGGTGGTTTCGCTACCGTCTACATTCAATGCATCATATACATTAGGTACAGAATCACGTGCGAATTCGACATCGATGACCGCCCCTATGATTTGTACGATACTTCCGCTACTCATGATCGGTTCCTCGTTAAATTAAATTCTTCTAAATATCAATTTTCGATATTATAAAAACTGTAAAATTCTTTAGTTTAAACCGCTGCTGCACCGCTAACTATCTCAGATATTTCCTGAGTAATAGCTGCTTGTCTTGCTTTGTTATAAACCAACTGAAGTTCATTAATAATATCACCAGCATTATCGGTAGCGCTTTTCATCGCGACCATTCGAGCAGCTTGCTCGCAGGCAATATTTTCAACAACACCCTGATATACTTGTGATTCTATATATCTTGTTAATAAACCATCTAATAAATCTTTAGCATCTGGTTCATAAATATAATCCCAATGGTGCTGTAGCGAGTCTTCTTCAGAAGCTTGCAATGGCAACAACTGAGCAATAGAAGGACTCTGGGTCATGGTGTTTACAAATTCATTATAAACAACATAAAGCCGATCAATTTTACCTTGATCGTAAGCGTCCAACATTACTTTAACGGAACCAATCAAGTCGTGCGCAGAAGGTCGGTCACCAAGATGACCTATTGCTGCAACAACGTTTCCGCCATAACTTTTAAAGAAAGAAATGGCTTTTTGACCAACAGCGCAAATATCTATTTCAACGCCCTGATCATGCCAAGCTTTCATATCTTTAATGGTTTTTTTAAACAGATTACCGTTTAAACCGCCACATAAACCTCGATCGGAAGATATAACAATATATGCAACACGTTTAATTTCACGCTCTTGCAAATATAAGTGATTATATTCCGGTGTCGCGTTTGCAAGATGACTTACAACCGAACGAATTTTATCAGCATAAGGCTTGCCTAGACTCATTCTCTCTTGAGCTTTACGCATTTTACTCGCTGCAACCATTTGCATTGCGCTTGTAATTTTTTGCGTACTCTTGATACTAGAAATCTGATTTCGTATCTCTTTACCAACGGCCATTTTATGTCGCCTATAAAGTCCTGTTCACTATCAGGTAAATTTGAGGAAGTGAATATTTCACTCCCTCAATATTGTTTTACCAAGTTTGTGTTGACTTGAATGTCTCGAGCGCAGATCGAATTCCATTAGCAATTTCATCGTTGAAATCACCTTTTTCATTGATCTTAGCTAATAAAGAAGCTTGTTCCGCGTTCATGTAAGAAAGCATTGCTTCTTCAAAATCAACGACTTTATTTACAGGAACATCATTTAAGAAACCACCGTCTGCAGCAAACAATACAATACCCATTTCTGCAACGCTTTGCGGGCTATATTGTTTCTGTTTCATTAACTCAGTCACACGTTGACCATGCTCAAGCTGCTTACGTGTTGCTTCATCTAGATCCGATGCAAACTGTGCAAATGCTGCCAATTCGCGGTACTGCGCTAAAGCTAAACGAACACTACCACCTAATTTCTTGATGATTTTAGTCTGTGCAGCCCCCCCCACACGCGATACTGAAACACCTGCGTTCATAGCCGGACGAATACCCGAGTTGAATAGGTTAGTTTCAAGGAATATCTGACCATCTGTAATCGAAATTACGTTAGTCGGAACGAATGCTGAAACATCACCACCTTGTGTTTCGATTATAGGTAAAGCAGTCAATGAACCAGTTTGTCCTTTAACTTCACCCTTAGTAAATGCTTCAACGTAATCCGCATTTACCCGTGATGCACGCTCCAATAAACGTGAGTGAAGATAGAAAACATCACCTGGATATGCTTCACGACCTGGTGGGCGACGAAGAAGCAATGAAATTTGACGATATGCCCAAGCTTGCTTAGTTAAATCATCAAATACAATCAACGCATCCTGACCACGGTCACGGAAGTATTCACCCATTGTTGTACCACCGTA
>TARA_R110002072_G_scaffold6389_8_pt1 | contig 17461 bp, 23 predicted proteins | sample TARA_R110002072 | Tara Oceans TARA_R110002072 (sample SAMEA4397118) | marine metagenome | biome: Polar Biome; feature: [SRF] surface water layer (ENVO:00010504); material: water (ENVO:00002006), including particulate matter (ENVO:01000060) such as... | depth 5 m | reverse complement strand
ATACATCCGAGACAACCACGGGTGTACTCGTGAGGATGTACACAAGGCTCTCAAGATCCGCAAGGCTTCCGCAACTGGTCGTATTGCCGAGCTACGTGACTCAGGTGCTGTCGTGCATTGTGGCGAGAAGTATGTTCGTGCCACACGTACCACTAACGCTAAGCTAACGGTGTCATCACAATATGTTTGATGTTCCCTACCGTATCATCTTAATATGGGCGGTCGGCTATCTAGCCTTCCGTCTAGCTTTTCCACTAGACAACGCAGGAGTGTTCTTATGAGTACAGGTTTATTATACTTTCGCACGTTAAAAGCCTATATGGAGGCAGTACAACAGTGCATCCGTTTAGGTGTGTACTTCGAGGGTACAGAGGCAAAACAAGATACGTATTCCTATTGCTTAGAAATCACTGGAGTAAAAGACAATGACTAACACAGCACAGAATGGTAAAGGCTCAGGGCGTAGGCCTACTGACGCCGCCAAGTACAACAGCAACTTCGACCGCATCTTTTGTAAGAAAGGCACTCAACCAGAATTAACAGAGGAAAGTACAGTGGAACTACTCGATGCTTATTCAGAGGGCCATAACTGGCGACCAGCTTGTGGTGGCATGGAGAAGCCATTCGAGTGGCGTGACAAGGAGTACCTATACATGTACAACACCAAGACAGGCGAACATGCCTATTACAACTCAACGGATGACGTCTTTATGGACGAAGTGGAGTTTACCTAATGTACTTAGTATCATATGGCAGTAACACAGGCTACTACGAGCAAGAGTTCCAGAGCTACGAAGAAGCCGCAAAGTTTGTAGAGGATCACGAGGAGGAGTACAATGGTATGGGCATTGAATGTCTTGACGACGGTAGCAACCTTTACTGGTCTAACGAGATGAGGGATTATATTGCCAAATAAAATAGTAATACCTGATGCTGCCATACGAGAGTACAATGAGAAGTATGGCAAGTATCTGCCCAAGTCAGCGAAGCGGTACGAATTACCGTTGGTCGTAGACGAAGATGCAATGTACATAGCAGCAATGCAATCATGCCCCCACACGAGGAAGAGACATGACAACCCTAGAGAAACAAGTAGCCCTAGAATACCGCATGGTACAAAGTGGTGTTGAGCGTTACAACAAACAGAAAGATGATCTAATAACAAAAGGTTTAAGTGCTAAGACTGTACATGGTCGCACTATAATCTCAGGTGTAGTACAAGCGGTTAGTGATTCAATCACTGACTACATGCAAACAGAAACAAGCAACAGAGCTATCGCAAAGAAGCTCATTGTAGGTATGAATCCAGACACGTTAGCATTCTTAGCGTTGATTACGATCATAGATACGGTTGCCTCCTATCACACTCTCATCAAAGTCTCACGGTTAGTCGGTACACAAATAGAGACTCAAAAACGCTTAGAACTTTGGCTCCAAGAAGAAGGTAACGTGGCTAAGAACATGATCAAAGCTGCTAATAAGAAATCTGATAAAGGTTTTGACCACAAACGTCACGGTCTTAACCACAAAATCAAGTCAGATGGCTTAGACATTCCTTTTTGGACTAATGAGCAGCGTATTCACGTAGGTTTGAAGCTAATTGACTTAGTTATTAAGAACACAGGCGTTGTAAAGCTAGAAAATCGTAGGTTTAAGCGTCGTCAAGTCAATTATCTAGTACCAACTGCCACAACACTTGATTGGATACGAGCATTTAACGAGAAACATGAGTGCGCGTTGCCGAGATTCTCCCCTTGTGTCATAGAACCAAAAGATTGGGAGGGTTTTTATGGTGGTGGCTACTATTCAGAACATATTTATAGATTACCGTTAGTGAGGGTTCACCGATGAGCGCAGCAACTACAGCTTACATAGCTGACCTAGAAGAAAGAGACTTAAGTGTAGAACTTAAATGTGTTAACGCTTTACAGCAAACACCTTGGCATGTAAACGCTTTTGTCTTAGAGGTTTTGTCTAATGTGTGGGAAAGTGGTCATTCTTGGGCAGATTTACCACCAAGAGACAACTTACCTCTACCAAAGTACCCGTTTAAATGCGAACCAGCGTTCCTAGCACCTGAACAACGGGACGAATTCCTTAGGTTTAAGTCAGAACGTAACAAAATTCACACTTTTAACAACAAATCTATGTCTAGGCGCATTCAAGTAGAGCGTACTATTCAGATAGCAGAGGAATATGCAACGGCTGACAACATGTGGTACGTGTGGCAGTTAGATTTTAGGGGCAGAAAGTACCCAGTGGAGTCGTTTTTATCCCCACAAAATGCCGATTACTCTAAAGCGTTGCTAGAGTTTAGTAACCCAGCCACTATCACGACTTCACAAGACGCCCAATGGCTCGCTATACATGGTGCTAACGTCTTTGGAGTAGATAAGGTTAGCTTAGAAGATCGTGAGATGTGGGCGTACATGAACGCTGACAACGCTATCGCTGTATATGAAGACCCGTTAGAGAATAAGTGGTGGTTAGAGGCTGATAAGCCTTGGCAGGCACTAGCATGGTGCAAAGAGTGGGCTGAGTACAGTGTCGCCAGAGCCAATGGGGAGCCGTATGAGACACGTCTACCTTGTGCTAGCGATGGGACATGTAACGGCTTACAACACCTCTCAGCGATACTGAGGGACTATGAGGGCGGTCGCAGCGTTAACCTAACCCCAAGTGACAAGCCTCAGGATATATACAGTGACGTAGCTGTACGTACAACTGAGCTGCTACAGCAGGATGGCTCAGAGTTGGCGCACCAGCTCCTCTCAATAGGCATATGCCGTAAGATATGCAAACGCCCAGTTATGATTGTGCCTTACTCAGGGACGTTACAGGCCTGCTCACAGTACATAACAGAGTCGTTGACTGATAAGTGTACAGGTGACAACCCTTGGGATGATGACTTCTTTACACCTGCTCGTTTATTGTCCAAGTATGTGTGGCAAGCTATATCAGAAGTCATAGAGTCGGCAGGTACGGTGATGTCGTACATCCAATCTATTGCTAAGCTATATGCTCAGAACAACAAACCTTTCCAATGGGTTACGCCTACCAACTTGTTAGTTGTACAGGATTATCCAGAGAGGAAGGGCAGACAGATCAAGACGCACATCAGTGGCTCTACACACAAGCTTAACTGGAAAGAGAGCCAAGAGGGTACGATTGATGTACGTAAGACTGTAAGCGGCAGCAGCCCTAACGTGACACACTCACTCGATGCTGCGGCATTGACGTTGACTGTTAACACCTGCGTCGATCTAGGTATGAAAGACTTTGCTATGGTGCATGACTCATACGGGACACACAGTCCTAACATGCCAGCACTTAATTCTGTACTTAGAGAAGAGTTCGTTAAGATGTACCAAGACTTTGACATTCTGTTTAACTTGTATCAGGGTGCAATTGTTGATTTACCGCAGGACTGTTTGATCCCTGCACCACCAGAGAAAGGAGGGTTGAAGCTAGAGGAGGTGCTACTAAGTGATTACTTTTTCTCCTAGTTTTCTAAAGTCCCCATATAGCCAGACCCCCGTTCACATTAACTATAGTAACTATTAGGAAACAAAAGATATGGCTAAAAATATATTAGTATTAGAAGGCAACGCATTATGGGCAAAGGTGTTTGAGCCTGATACTAAGTTCAACCCATTGGGTGACTACAGTATCAACATCCAGATGCCAGTAGCTGACGCTGCTGCAATGAGTGAGCAACTAGAAGGTATAGTTCAAGCTAAGTTCAATGAGGCGATTAAAGCTGATCCACGCCTCAAGAATACGCTGTCCACTACAGATGTATGTCAACCAGTGTTTGATCGTGAGACAGGTGATGACACAGGTTTAGTAGAGTTTAAGTTCAAGCTTAAAGCTAAGGTACAGAAACGTGACGGTACTTACTACGAGCAGCAACCTGCTGTGCTAGATGCTAAGAAGACTCCACTTAGTAAGGATGTACTCATAGGTAATGGGTCTAAGGTGAAGGTAGCCTTTGAACCAATCCCTTATGTAATGAGCAGCACTAAGAAAGCTGGTGTATCTTTACGTCTCAAAGCAGTACAGGTAATTGACTTAGTAGAGTATGGTAGCAGTGCATCAAGTGTCTTCGATGAAGAAGATGGCTATGTAGTACCTGATACCCCAGTAGCTTCCTCAGCAAAACCTCAAGAGGAGTTAGCAGATGTCTCTGACTTCTAGGTCTACTTTAGAAGAACGAGTCCAGCTCAACCTCAAGGCGCGTGGGATAGATTACGAGTATGAACCTTGTAAGCTACCCTACGTGGTCGAGCGTAACTACATCCCTGATCTAAAGATTGAGGACATTTACATCGAGGTCAAAGGTTACTTCCGACAAGATGCTCAACGTAAGATGAGAAGCATGAAGGAACAACACCCTGAGCTGGACATACGTTTTCTATTCCAACGTAACAACAGCACAGTACAAGGTGCTAAGAAAAGAAAAGACGGCACTAAGATGACGTGTGCTGAGTGGGCAGAACGCCATAACTTTATATATGCAGAGGAGATTATCCCAGATGAGTGGTTCAACAGGTTATAGAATTGAAGTTGCAATAATTGATAACAGTAGTGATGCGGATGGCGCAACAGCTACAATCACGAGACGTGGTGATAATCTAGCTCATGTTGATTTAGAAGAGGCGTTCACCGCTGCTATTAGAGCAGTAGGCTTTCAATCAGAAGTAGGTATTGATTGATGCCTGATCAGGAGAGTGAGTTCTTAATGCACACTCCATGTGAGAAGTGTGGCTCATCAGATGCAAACAGTTTGTACACTGATGGTCACACCTTTTGCTTTGCGTGTAATACATATGGGCAATCCCAAGAGGAAGCTAAGGTGATCGAGATTCAACCTAAAGAATTTTTAACAGGTACACACGAAGTGTTAGTTAAGCGTCGTCTCAATGAGAAGACAGTTAAGTTATGGGATTATCAAACAGGAACCTTCAATGGTCAGACAACGCAGATTGCAAATCACAAGACCAAAGACGGCAAAACTGTTGCACAGAAGATCAGAACAGCAGGTAAAAACTTCTCAGTTAGAGGAAGTATCAAAGAAGCAGGACTCTACGGACAGTGGCTATGGCGAGACGGTGGTAAGAATGTCACCATCGTTGAGGGCGAACTAGACGCTCTCTCTATGTCACAGGCCTTCGACAACAAGTGGCCTGTAGTTTCTTTAAAGACAGGCGCTGCTGGTGCTAAGAAGGACATTAAGCAAGCCCTAGAGTGGTTAGAACAGTTCGAGTCAGTAGTCTTAATGTTTGATAACGATGAGGTAGGCCAACAAGCAGCGTTAGAATGTGCGGCTCTCCTATCACCACGTAAAGCCAAGATCGCTAAGCTACCTCTCAAAGATGCTAGTGACATGATTATGGCTGGACGTAACGCAGAGCTATTGGACTGCTTCTGGGCTGCTAAAAGTTTCCAGCCAGACGGTATCATCAACGGTGCTGACTTATGGGAAGTAATATCATCAACCAAAGAAGTACAAAGTGTTCCTTATCCGTATGCAGGTCTTAACGAAAAGATAGGCGGCTGTAGGTTAGGCGAGATTGTGACAATATGTGCGGGGTCAGGCTTAGGTAAGAGCCAGCTTACTCGTGAGTTTGCTTACCATCTGATGGACTCAGGCGCTACTATTGGCTACATAGCGTTGGAGGAGTCAGCTAAGCGCACTGGTGAGGGGTTGATGTCCATCCACCTAAACAAACTTGTGCATCTTAACTACATCCCTGAGGAGGAATTAAAAGAATCTTTTGATGCTACCTTAGGTACAGACAAGTGTTATATGTATGACCATTGGGGTTCCACTGAGTCAGAGAACCTACTTAATAGAATACGTTACCTTGCAAGAGGTTGCGGTTGCCAGTACATAATCCTTGACCACATTAGTATTGTCGTTAGTGGCATGGAGGGTGGTGATGAGCGTAGAACTATTGACACCTTAATGACTAAGCTACGCTGTCTCACAGAAGAGCTAGACATTGGTATGATTGTAGTCTCTCACTTGAAGCGACCGAGCGGTGACAAGGGACATGAAGAAGGCATGATGACTTCCCTATCGCAACTCAGAGGTAGTGCCTCTATAGGTCAGTTATCTGATATTGTTATTGGGTTAGAAAGAAACCAACAAGACGAAGAAACGTCTAACACAACAACACTACGGATACTAAAGAACAGATGGTCTGGGGCGACTGGAGTAGCTGGGCAATTGACTTACTCTACAGAAACAGGTAGAATGTCTGAGAACGAATCGACACTACATGACGACATACCCTTCTAACAGGAATTACATTATGAATGATTTACAAGTAAGACAAGAATATCATGAGATGCTAAAACTATTATCTGATCTAGGCTTAGGTTCTATATCGTTTGACTTCTTTAAAATAGTTTGGGCAGAAGAAATGCTAGACAGTGCAGATCGCAATACAAAACATTAATCACTCCAACGAGAGGATGCTATGCTCATTTTTGATTTAGAAACAGATGGTTTATTAGATGACGTAACTACGGTTCATTGTATGGTTACGCAAGACACAGAGACGGGCGATGTATGTACATATGACCCAACACAGATTGAGCTAGGGATAGAAGTTTTAGAGAACTTTGAACATATAGGTGGTCACAATGTTATGGCTTACGATCTACCAGTACTGCGTAAGCTTTACGGCTTCCAACACAAAGGTAAGGTATACGACACGTTAGTAGCCTCACGTTTGATCTGGCCTAACATGAAAGAGAAAGACATGTTGAAGCGTACTGTCGATAACAAGCTTATAGGGTCACACTCCCTTAAGGCTTGGGGTCAGCGTCTACACTTTAACAAAGGTGCTTACGGAGAGCAGGATGCAGCTTGGGATGTTTACACACCTGAGATGCTTGATTACTGTGTGCAAGATGTAGCACTCAACGTCAAGTTGTTCGAGTTAATACAATCGAAGCAGTACCCTGAAGAACCTATGGAGCTTGAGCATGAGATGAATAGGTTACTCATCAAGCAACAGATAGAAGGTTTTCCTTTTGATGTACCAAAAGCACAGAAGCTCTACACTCTCTTATCAACACGTAAGTTAGAAATAGAAACAGAGCTTGTCGAAACTCTTGAGCCTACCATCATAGAACTTAAGACTAAGACTAAAACTATACCGTTTAACCCTGCGTCACGTCAGCAGATTGCGGATAGATTACAAAGACGAGGCTGGGTTCCTAAGGAATTCACACCCTCTGGTGAACCGAAAGTTGATGAAAAAATCTTGTCAGGTATTGACTTACCTGAAGCTGGATTGTTAACTGAGTTCTTAATGCTAAACAAACGACTGGGGCAATTAGGTAATGGCAAACAAGCGTGGCTTAAACTGGAAAGGAGTGGGCGCATTCATGGTAGGGTCAACCATATGGGCGCTGTCACTTCTCGTTGTACACACAGCGACCCTAATGTTGCTCAAGTCCCCTCCGCAGGGGCGGCCTTCGGAAAGGAGTGTAGAGAACTCTTCCACGCACCCAGTGGTTACACCCTACTTGGCGCAGATGCAAGCGGATTAGAGTTAAGGTGCTTAGCTCACTACATGAACCGCTTTGATGGTGGTCGTTACGGTAAAGAAATACTGGAAGGTGATATACACACAGCCAACCAACTAGCAGCAGGGTTAGCCACTAGACCCCAAGCCAAGACATTTATCTACGGCTTCCTATACGGAGCAGGTAACGAGAAGATAGGCCAGATCATTGGTAAAGGTGCGAAGGAAGGAGGTCAGATTAAGAAACGCTTTCTGGCTAAGACCCCTGCGTTAAAGAAACTAACAGAAGCTTTGAACACTAGATTAGATAATCAGCGGGGTGAAAAGTTCATCAACGGGTTGGATGGTAGGCGAATACCTATACGCCACCCACACGCTGCCCTCAACACGCTACTACAGTCAGCAGGAGCTATTATATGCAAGCGTTGGTATGTTTCTGTAGAGCAGATGATTAGAGCTAAGGGCTACACTCAGGAGCAGGTATCCATTGTAGCGTTTGTCCACGATGAGGTTCAGATTCTAGTTAAGAAAGGGCTTGAGGATGCTATAGGTGCAATCACTAAAGAGGCCATTAAAGAAACAGAGCTTCACTTCGACTTCAAATGCGCTCTCGACTCTGAGTTCCAAGTCGGAGCAAGTTGGGCAGACACTCACTGATGTCAACCGCTTAGGGGATCTAGCGGAGCACTATGCTATTACTTGGTTATGGGACGAAGGTTTTGAAGTATTCCATAACTCAGGCTGTACAGGTGCTGTTGACATAGTGGCAATAAAAGATGGGGAGGTTTACTTGTTTGATGTCAAGATGAATAGTGAGCCGAGTAGGGTTAACAATTCTAAAGCCCGCTCAAAACTACAGAAAGAGTTAGGTGTGCAGTACATACTGTTCGACCCTCATACTCGTAAACTTCGTTTAACAAAACATAGGAAATAATTATGGAAACAAGCACATTAAACATGATATTAGGGTTAGGCTTTGGTTTTGTTTCGTTTGCTTTTGGCTTTAAGTGGGTAGTCGAGTCACTCATACACTGGAAGATGACTAACCAAGTTAGTACAATGGTAACTATGGATGCAGAAGAGTTCGAGAAATTCATGGAGGGGCAAGAAGATGAAGAAAAATAGGACGTTATTAGTTGACGGTGACATTGTAGCCTACAAAGCTGCAACCATTGCCGAGACACCAATCAATTGGGGCGAGGGTACATGGACACTCCACGCTCACGAGAAGGATGTCATAGGGTCGATGGAAGAGTTCATGTCTAAGATCATAGAAGAGTCAGGGTGTGATAAAGTTATCACCTGCCTCTCAGGGTCTAACCTTTATCGAAAAGACGTAGCGCCTTATTACAAGATGAACAGAGTCAACACCCGTAAGCCTATGCTACTAAAGTTTGCTAAAGATTATCTAGCAGAAAAGTATAACGGCATGGTTGAGGACAACTTAGAAGCAGATGACTTACTAGGAATCCTCGGTAGTAGAAGTTTTGATACTGTTATCTGGTCACTTGATAAAGACTTACTAACTATTCCAGCTTTCCATTTGATTGAGGGTAGAGTTGTTGATGTAGGTTTAGAAGAGGCCGACTACAACTTCTTTTATCAGACGTTGGTAGGTGACTCTACAGATAACTATAAAGGCTGCCCTACTATAGGAGCTAAGAAGGCTGCACAGTTGCTTAATGAGAAAGGCTCATCATGGCAGACAGTGTTAGACGCTTTTGAATCTAAAGGTTTAGGTGAAGAAGTAGCTATAGAAAATGCAAGGCTGGCTCGTATACTACGTGACGGTGAATACAACTTTGAAACAAAGGAAGTAAAATTATGGGCGGCATAAATGATGCAACACCAGCAGCATGGGACTCATGTTACGATTGGCGTATAACAACTAAGGAAAACTTAGAAGCACAAGCTAAACAACCTTATAAAAGTGCTCACGCTGAAACAGGAAACAAACCCAGTGTACACGCTGACCCAGTAAACAAACCCGACCATTATAACGTAGGTGAGATTGAAACCATTGACTACATTGTCGATGTGTTAGGTAAGTACGAAGCTATCTCATACTGCCACGGCAATGTAATTAAATATACTGGCTCTCGCCTTTGGGCAAAGAACTACCCTATCCAAGATGCAGAGAAAGCACAGTGGTACTTAAACAAAATGATTGAACTAATGAAAGAGACTAAAGGAGTTAACTGGTAATGACGGAACTAACCCAAGATTATATCAGCGGTATGTTTGAAGGCTTTGACTACTACCAATCAAAGTGTAGTGAGACAGCTATCTTCCCTGAAGACTTAGCCATAGAGTATCTAACTCTTGGCCTTATGTCTGAGGCAGGTGAAGTGGCGGGTAAGATTAAGAAAAAGATTAGGGACGGTGAGTTACCAAACCACCGCCAACAAGTAAGCGATGAGTTGGGTGATGTGTTCTGGTACTTAGCAATGCTTGCAGATCGTATGGGTCTTAACCTCAGCGATATAGCTTTTGATAATATCATTAAACTATCTAATCGTAAGGTAGCAGGAACCTTAGCAGGTTCAGGTGATAACCGATGAGTGATGACGGGTTAGGAACACCACCTCGTTATGTGAAAGAAGACAAGTGTAGAGATTGTTACGGCACAGGTTTATATGGTTACGAGCCTCAAGGTGATGGTTTATATAAGGCTGCAAAGCCGTGTCCAGTTTGTATGGGGGTAGGTACGAATGGCTAGTTCTAATAAACACAGGTGTCAACACTGTGAGAAAAAATTTAAAGAGGTGCATAAAATTGAAGACATACATGTATGTTGGAGTTGTTTTAAAAGCCTATGCGAAAAATTTAGAGGAAAGTGGGGAGAATGATGGATTCATATCAGCAGTACATACACAAGTCACGTTACGCACGATGGCGAGAAGATGATAATCGTCGTGAGACGTGGGACGAAACAGTAAGACGTTACACAGACTTTTGGGTGGCTCGTGGTCAGATTGATGATCTAATGGCTGACAAATTATACAAAGCTATTTACAACTTAGAAGTGATGCCATCAATGCGTTGCTTAATGACAGCAGGTAAAGCATTAGACCGTGATAACATGGCAGGCTTTAACTGTTCGTATGTTGCAGTAGATAACATGAGAGTGTTCGATGAGATTCTTTACGTGCTTATGTGTGGCACAGGTGTAGGCTTCTCAGTAGAACGTCAATCAGTAAATAAATTGCCAGAAGTGGCGGAGGAATTCCATGAAACAGATACTACAATCATTGTCAAAGATTCTAAAATCGGCTGGGCTAAAGCTTTCCGTGAACTGGTTACGCTTTTGTATTCAGGTCAAATACCTACTTGGGATGTGTCAGGCTTACGTGCAAAAGGTGAGAGACTCAGAACATTTGGTGGTAGGTCTAGTGGGCCTGACCCTCTTGTTAAGCTTTTTAATTTTACAATTAGCACTTTCAAAAATTCTGCTGGTAGAAAGCTAACGAGTCTTGAGTGCCATGATATTGTATGTAAAGTTGCAGAGATTGTTGTGGTGGGTGGTGTGCGTAGGTCTGCGCTTATTAGCTTGTCTAATCTTTCTGATGATCGGATGCGCCATGCTAAGTCAGGTAATTGGTGGGAGTCTGATACGCAGAGGGCGCTTGCTAATAACTCGGCTGTGTACGAAGGTCGCCCAGACTTTGAAACCTTCTTAGAAGAATGGACAGCAATGTATAAGTCTAAGGCTGGTGAGCGTGGTATCTTCTCACGTACTGCCGCTAAGAAGCAATCAGCTAGGCATGGGCGTAGAGATATTGAGCATGACTTCGGCACTAACCCTTGTTCAGAAATCATCCTACGCTCTGCACAGGTTTGTAATTTGTCTGAAATCGTTATCCGTAGTACCGATTCAATGGAAGATTTAACCCGTAAGGTTGAGCTTGCTACGATTCTAGGCACTCTACAATCTTCTTTAACAGACTTCCGCTACGTGCGTAAGATCTGGCAGAAGAACACACAGGAAGAATCCTTACTAGGTGTGAGTATGACTGGCATCATGGATCACCCAGTAATGTCAGGACGACAAGACTCAGGTACATGGTTTGATCATCCTAACCTGCCCATCCTGCCTGAGATACTGGAGAAGCTTAAAGGTGTAGCGGTTGCTACTAATAAGAAGTGGGCTGAGCGTTTAGGTTTAAACCAATCTACGGCTATTACCGCCGTGAAACCTTCAGGTACTGTATCGCAGTTAGTAGACAGCGCCTCAGGTATACACGCTAGGTTCTCTGCTCAGTACATACGAACAGTACGTAGTGACGGGAAAGACCCCATCTCAGAGTTCCTCAAGGACGCTGGAGTGCCTTGGGAGAAGGACGTGATGAATGAGGATAACTATGTGTTCTCGTTCCCCATAAAGGCTCCTGCTGGCTCTACGAGCGTTGATGACCTTAACGTACAAGAACAGCTAGACTTATGGGAAGTTTATCAGAACCATTGGTGTGAGCATAAGCCTAGTGTAACTATCTACTACTCGGATGAAGAGTTCCTAGCAGCAGGTCAATGGTTGTGGGACAGGCTGGACACTTGTTCAGGTATCAGCTTCCTGCCTCGTACAGATCATGTGTACCAGCAGGCTCCGTACACCGCCATCACTGAAGAGGCTTATGACGAAGCCTTAGCTAAGATGCCTGACGAGATTGTGTGGGATGACTTAGGTAAGTTTGAGACAGAAGACACAACCACAGGGACTCAAGAGCTAGCATGTGTAGCAGGGCAGTGTGAGATATGACCAAGACTAAGAAGGCTAAGATACGTTCGTTTGTTAAAGACCACAGAGATGCGTTTGAAATGTTTGCATGGTTCTGGGGAGCTAACACATTGATGGCTGTATTCTTTATCATTGTGTACAAATCAATGATGGGAAGCTGCGCCGTTTGGTGAGTAAGGTTAAAGCGATAGTGGTATTGGAGGTGGTAACCTGCCTCCATATCATTGCTAACGTCTGGTTACACCTCCCTCCTAACATGTTGTTTCATCAGTAGATTCCCGAAAGTCCCCATATAGAGAGATAACCTATGAAAATAGAACCAGTTATAACTAAGATTTTATTAGAAAAATTTGAGGGTTTATTCCCTAACAGATTACCAACCCACAGAGGTGTTACTGCTGAGCAGTTAGCATTCCTCCAAGGCCAACAATCCGTCATTACTCGTATTAAGTTCTTATACGAAGACGATAACCCAGAAGAGAATTAATTATGTGCATGTCAAGCCCGAAGATGCCGCCACCACCTAAACCACCAGCTTCGCCACCACCTCCTCCAGAGAAGCCACCTGAAGCTCTTGAAGATGCTGTGGCTTCTACCGCAACGGCACTTAGAAAGAAAAAGAAAGGCTCTAAAGCCAAGCTAGGCCGTGGTTCTACAGGTGTACAAACGGCTGGTAAAGCAACGTCTGGCTTAGGTATTAACGCTTAATAAACCAAGGAACATCCCCGTATGGAATATACAAACGATCAAGGTATTCAAAAAGAATACGAAAGTATGTCGGCTGATCGTGATGCGTTTCTTTCAAGAGCACGAGCTTGTGCGGAAATAACCATCCCCACTCTTATGCCCCAAGAAGGGCATACAGGCTCTAGCGTCTACAATACTCCTTTTCAATCAGTAGGGGCTAGAGGTGTTAACAACCTCGCTTCTAAACTGTTGATGGCTTTACTACCTCCCAATAGTCCTTTCTTTCGTTTAACGATTGATGACTATGATTTAGTAGAGCTAGGCGGGGATGCGCGTGGTAAGGCTGAAGAAGCCCTGTCGCGCATTGAGCGTAGTGCTGTACAAGAGGTAGAGTCCAAAGCTATCCGTGTACCTACTTTTGAAGTATTGAAACAACTCATAGTTAGTGGTAACTGCCTAGCTTACATGCCCCCCTCTGAAGGTGGTATGAAAGTGTTTAGGTTAGACCGCTACGTAGTACGTCGTGACACAATGGGTAACCTACTTAAGATTATAGTTAAAGAAACTATAGCTTATGAAGCGTTGCCTAACATAGTCAAAGAAGCTTTAGCTGAGATGCCCGAAACGGCTCAAGATATATCAGCTAAGAAAGAGTGTGACTTATACACATGTATCCGAAAGGATGGCAAAACCTTTAAGGTACACCAAGAAGTTAAAGGGGTAACAATCCCTAAGTCTCAAGGTACTTACCCTGAAGATAGACTACCGTGGTTAGCCCTCCGTATGATTAACATCGACGGTGAGGATTACGGTCGGTCTTACGTTGAAGAATACATAGGTGACTTAAAGTCCCTAGAAGCTTTGACACGAGCTATCGTAGAAGGCAGCGCAGCCAGTGCTAAACTTTTATTCTTAGTACGTCCTAACGGCACTACTAAAATAAGAAGCATAGCTGACAGTCCTAGTGGAGCCATTATTTCAGGTGACGCTCAAGATGTAACAACCCTTCAGGCTAACAAGTTTAACGACTTCAGAGTCGCCCAAGAAACTATGGGAAAAATCACAGAGCGTTTGTCGTTCGCCTTCCTACTTAACAGTTCCGTACAGCGTCAAGCTGAGCGTGTAACGGCTGAGGAAGTTAGGTTCATGGCTCAAGAATTAGAGACTTCTTTAGGTGGTCTTTACTCTGTACTATCACAAGAATTCCAGCTCCCTCTTGTTAAGATACTCTTAGCTAAACTAGAGAAATTAGGTAAGATGCCTAAGTTCCCTAAGGACACGTTAAAGCCACAGATCGTTACTGGCTTAGAAGCGTTAGGTCGAGGACAGGATCTTAATAAACTACAATCATTTTTGACCATGTTACAACCATTAGGGCCAGACGTAATTAAGAAAGAGTTAAACTTAGATGACTACATCGATAGACTAGGTGCGTCGTTAGGTATTGACACTCAAGGTTTAATTAAGTCTCCAGAACAGAAGCAACAGGAAGCACAAGCACAGCAGCAACAGATGCAGCAAATGCAAATGATGCAACTAGCTGAAAAAGGTGTGGCTCCAGTAGCTAAAGGCGCAATGGAAAACATGGCACAACAACCGCCACAGGAAGAAGATAACAATGGCTAAAGAAAATGCAAGAGCTGGTAAGGCCAATACAAATACTGGCGCTGGTGAAGTTAAGAAATTAACTAAAGCTCAAATCAAAAAGTATGAAAAGACAGCACAAGGTAAGGAGACCAAAACTGCCGCTAAGAAAGCCACTGCTGCTGCTACTAAGGAAACAAAAGTAGAAGCTAAGGCTGACAAAAAGTATGCTGGTAAAGACAATTCTAAGGGTGATAAACCTGAAGCTAAGAAACCTGCCGCTAAGAAACCTGCTGCTAAGAAAGTTAAGAAACCTGCTGTTAAGAAACCTGCTGCTAAGAAAGTTAAGAAACCAGCGGCTAAGAAACCAGCGGCTAAGAAACCAGCGGCTAAAGTACAAACAGGTACGGCTCCTGCACCAACCACTACTGACCCTAAGGTAGTTAAAGGCAAAGCAGCGGTAGAGGCTAACAAAGCTAAAACAGAAGCTAAACCAGAAGCTAAACCCAAGGCTAAAACTAAGGCTGTCAAAACTCCAGCACAGCGTGGTGTAGCAGCAGCTAAGAAACAGAGAGCTACGGCTAAAGCTAAAGCTACTAAGGCAGCTAAGAAGCTTGCTAAGAACTCTACTAAAGCAGCTAAGATGGCTAAGTATGGTGGGTATGCTTTACGTGCAGCACGAGTAGGGACTCCTATAGGCTTAGCTTCGCTTGCGGCTGAGGGTCTTTACCGAGGTGGTAAGTACTTAAAGAATAAGTCTGACAAGGCTAAGGCTACCAAAGCTAGTAATGACATTGCTGTCAAAGAAGGTCGTGGTAAGTATGTGACTGAAACTACTGGCAGTGGCCGTAACAAGAAAAGCGTTAAGGTGTTTAAGCCTGTTAATAAACAATCACAGGGTAAAGGTGATGGCTCAATGTTAGCTCGTAAGAGTTATAAGAAGCCCGTAGCTAAACCTACAGCTAAACCTGTAGCTAAACCTGTAGCTAAACCTGTAGCAACCCCTACACCAACAAAAACAACTACCGTTAAAAAGAGTAGATTTGGTGCAGGTAATGATAAGACGATTTCCCGTAAAGGTAAGAAGCTAGCTAATGTATCTAAAGAACAGTTGAAAGCCTCAGGCTTAAGCTTAAATAAATACATGAATCAGTGGAACAAATCTGGTAAACGTCCGTAACATTAAACTAAAGAGACTATTATAATGAGCACAGATACTATTAACACAGTTGAACCACAAGAGGAAGCACAAGACTACTCTCAAGCTATGATCGAAAAAGGGGAACAGTTAGAAAAAAATAACAACCCTGATCTGCAAGAGCGTCCTGACTGGCTACCTGAAAAGTTTAACAGTGCAGAAGATATGGCTGAGGCTTACGCTAACTTAGAGAATAAGTTGGGTAGCCCAGAGGAAGAAGAAGAATACGAAATGCCATCCGAAGAGGATGAGTATGGTGATGAAGAAGAAGAAGTCGAGTACGACGAAAACACGCAAGCCGATGACGTACAAGAAGCCGTAGAGGATGCTGGCATTGACTTTGATATTCTTCAGAACGAGTATAATGAACTAGGTGGTCTATCTCAGGAGGCGTATGAAGCTTTAGAGGAGGCTGGCTTTTCACAAGACTTAGTAGATACATGGATTTCAGGGCAAGAAGCCCTAGCCAGTAACTACTCAGATGCCGTCGTAGGAAGTGTAGGCGGTGTAGAGGCTTATGGTGAGATGATCGAGTGGGGCGCAGACAATTTAGAACCGTCTGAGATAGCCGCTTATGATCGAGCTGTAAACTCAGGAGACGTTGGTATGGCAAAGTTGGCTGTAGATGGATTAGCCAATCGCTATCAAGCTGCTGAAGGGGTAGAACCTTCTTTCTTAGATGGAAGGACTGCAACTACAACAGGCGGAGGTTATGAGTCGTGGGCAGAAGTTACCACGGCCATGAGGGATTCCCGATACGAAAGTGATCCTGCATACCGCCAAACTGTTACGGCTAAACTAGGCCGTAGCGAATTATCATAGTCTCTTTGGCTCCCTTCGGGGAGCTTTTTTAATTCTATAAGTGACGACTAACAAAGAATTCAAAGTATCTTTGACCCTCAGCCGAGGATAATCTCAGGGAAACGGTTTAATGTAAAGTGACTGAAGAATAACTAATCAATCATTTAATCATTTAAACAAAGGTAACATATTATGCCAATCGGCACAGATGCAGTAACTGGTGTTTCTCGTTTAGGTCAAGCCAAAGGTGGTGCTGACAATAAGCGTGAACTATTCCTCAAACAATTCGCTGGTGAAGTTTTAACTTCATTTGAAGAGCGTAATGTTTTCATGCCTCTTCACAGAGTGCGTACAATCTCTAACGGTAAATCAGCTCAGTTCCCAGTATTAGGTACTGCGACTGCTGGCTACCACACTGCTGGTGACATCATCTATGGTGGATCAGTAGATGCTAAAGAAATCACAGTAACTGTTGATGACTTGTTAGTGAGTGCAACCTTCATCCCTAAAATTGATGAAGCGATGAACCACTATGAAGTACGAAGCACTTACTCTAAAGAAATGGGTATGGCTTTATCTAACGCTGCTGACGAAAACGTAGCCTCAGTTATCTATCAAGCTGCTGTTGCGGGCAACGCTAGTGACATTGAAGATGCTTGGGCTAATGCTGACTCTGCATGGCACACCCGTGGCAACGCCACTGAACTTGCAGGTTTTATTTCTATTGCTTCAGGTGCGGATATTGTCTCTGGTCAGTCTATCGTTGACGGTATTATCGCCGCTTTACAAACCTTCGACTCACATGATGTCACTGGTGAGAAATACTGTGTCTTAGGCCCAGCCGCTTACTACGCATTAATGGGTACAGACTCTGTAGCTATTAACCGTGACCAAGGCGGTAACGGTAGTGTTGCA
>TARA_R110002072_G_scaffold62199_1_pt1 | contig 17466 bp, 13 predicted proteins | sample TARA_R110002072 | Tara Oceans TARA_R110002072 (sample SAMEA4397118) | marine metagenome | biome: Polar Biome; feature: [SRF] surface water layer (ENVO:00010504); material: water (ENVO:00002006), including particulate matter (ENVO:01000060) such as... | depth 5 m | reverse complement strand
TTGTGGCTCTAAAATAATTGGCACACCTTTATCTGTTGCTGGGTTACCAACTAAATACCCTTTTGCATAATGTTGTACTAAAGAAAGTAAAGCGTAAGCTCTGTAAGCATAAGCTTGCCCCTCAATTGCACGTAAACGTGGAGTTACTGGTAAATCTCCAGAACTAATTTTTTCAATTAGTAAGTTAGCATGTAAAATAGTATTGTAACGATGATACCATAGTATTTCCGTTGTTTCAGATGTTTCTTGTGTATGAGAATTCCACTGCATCTCACTTCTCCAACCTAGATTATTAGCATCTGCACTATGAATTAATTCTCCAGCTAAATTATCTCCTAGTGGAATCCAATATTGGTTTCCAGCTCTATTGTTCCCAGCTCCAGTAATTGTACCTCCTAATTGTGAGTATAAAGTACTATGAACTCCATTTAATACTTTTTCCATATCTTCAACTGTTCCCAATGCAATTGCAGGAGTAACAGCATCTGTAGGTGTCGTTTCTAAAAAATCATCTTCACAGGATACAAAAAGTGCAGCGAAGACTACAAGTATTGATATTTTTATTTTATGTAACATAATTATTATTTTAATTTATTAAAATGATACGTTTAAGCCTAAAGAAAATATTCTTGCAGGATTAAAAGAGTTTCCTGCTGCAGTTCCAGCTAAACCAAATTGAGGATTTAAACCTTTTCTAGCACTTTTAAAGTACAAGTTTTCTCCTGTAAGAGAAACTCTTAAAGCATCTATTCCTAAATTATCTAAAACATTGTCATTAAAAGCGTAACCTAAATTAACGTTTCTTAAAGACCAGAAAGATGCATCTGTTATAAATCTATCTGATTGTGTTCTTACTAAATCAATGTTTCCATTTTCTAATCTAGGAACATCTGTAATATCTCCTGGTTGTTTCCATGCATTTAATGCATCAGGATGAACAGAATCTCCATAACTACCACTGTGCATCATAGAAGAATATCCATTATCTAAAACACTACCACCAATTCCATAAGTTATTAAGAAGTTTAATGAAATACCTTTATAACTAAAGTCATTAGAAATAGAACCTAAAATATCTGGAATAGATGAATCACCTGTGTATGCTCTTTCTGTATCTTCCCAATCATTTGTTGTTTCAATATTTCCATTTGCATCTAAAACAGGAACACTATCTCCATCTGCATTTATTTCATACTTCAAAAATAATTGATCTCCAGTTGCAGGATCTACACCAGCAGTTTTTAATAAGAAAAAGTCGAATCTTGATCTACCTATTTCCCATCTTTTAGAACCATTCACGAAAGGATCTGGAAGAAATGTAATTTCGTTTTTAAGCGTAGAAGCTTGTAAAGTCATATCCCATTTAAAATCCTGATTTTTTAATAAATGAGCAGTTAAAGATAATTCTACTCCTGAGTTAAACATATCACCAATATTACTTGGTTGTACATTGATACCTACACTTGGTGAAATTGGCAAGTCATATAATAAGTCTGTTGAATTTCTTTTATAATATTCGATAGAACCATCTAAAAAGTTATTAAACATGGTAAACTCTAAAGCTACATCAAAGTTTTCAATAGTTTCCCATTGTAGATCATTGTTTCCTAAATCTGAAATTGCAAATGCTCCTAGTGCAGCATTAGAAGTAATTCCAAATCTTGCTTGATATAAGAAGAAGTCTCCTAAATTATCATTTCCTACTTCTCCCCAAGAAGCTCTAAGTTTTAATCTATCTATAAAAGATACATTCTCCATAAATTTCTCTTTATCAATACTCCAAGAACCACCTATAGAATAAAAATTACCCCATCTAGAATCTTGACTAAATACTGAAGAAGCGTCACGTCTAAAAGAAGCACTTAAAAAATATTTATTATCATAATTATAGTTCAATCTTGAGAAATATCCTTCAACAGATTTTCTACTAGAAGAACCACCTAAACTCACAATATTTGAAAAGTTTACAAATTCAAAAATACCAGCAGTAGATTGAACAGTAGCTAAACCATTATTTCCAGAAAATAATCTATTAAAGCTTTCATGACCTAATGTTAAATCAAAATTATGTTGTTTAAAGCTTTTATTATATTTTAAAACTTGTGTAAAATTCTGTACTTCTCTTCTACCTCTTGTTTCGCTATATCTTCCATCAGGCTGAGCATCACCAATAATATTATTTTCATACTCTTTTTCAATAAGATCTTGAATATCTCTACCGTAATTTAAGCTAAAAGTTAAACCTTCTAAAATTTCATAATCTGCAGAGAATCTAAAACCATACGCATTATTTAAATCTCTCTCATCATTTAAAAGTAATTCCTGTAAAGCATGACGACCTTGACTATATGGTCTAGAACCAATATTAAACTGGCTATATCCTTCACCATTATCAAATAAAGGGTTCCCAATTTCATCTAATGCTAAATTACCATTTAAGTCATTTACAAATACTGGATATACAGAACCAATACCCTGAGCAAAACCAAATGGGTTTACAATACTACCTGTACCAGCAGAACTCGGGCCTGAAGATTCAGCCAAAGTAATATTTGCACTAGCAGCAATTTTTAATTTATCATTTACATCAAAATTTGCATTTAAACGAGATGTTAATCTGTCATAGTTAGTAGTTTTTACATATCCTTCTTCCTCTAAATATGAAGTTGAAAAAAATATTCTATGATTTTCACCTCCACCAGAAACATTTACGTTATAGTTTTGTCTAACACCAGTTTGCTCCATAAAATCAAACCAATCTAAACTTTTATAAATAACTTGTGCATTTGGGTTTATCTTACCATCTACACCAACAATTTGATCATTGGCCACATTAAAAGGATTATATCCTAATTGGTTATAGATATTTGCGCTTGCAAAAGCAGGATCTCCATTACCAGCAGGAGAATTTTTTAAAGCTTCCCACATTACCTCATAATACTCACCTGGAGAAACTTCATCATAAAAAAACTGATCTGAACGAGTAACAATACCTCCCTGCATAGAAGCACTAACCTTTATAGCACCGTTATTTTTACCTGTTTTAGTTGTAATAATTACAACCCCGTTAGCTGCTCTTGCCCCATAAAGAGATGTTGAAGCAGCATCCTTTAAAACTGTAAGAGATGCAATATCTTCCTGGTTAATAGTATTTAAACCACCTTCAAACTGAATTCCATCTACAATGAATAATGGATCTGTACTACCATTTAAAGTACCAACACCACGAATTATAATACTTGGAGTTGAACCTGGCTGCCCATTAGTAGAAGTAAATTGTACTCCTGTAACCTTACCTTCTATAGCTGCAATAGGTGACGTTAGATTTCTAGTTTCTAAATCCTTTTCATCTACAATACCTACAGAACCTGTTAAAGCTTCCTTAGTTGTTGTTCCATAAGCTACAACAACTACTTCTTCTAATACACTGTTGTCTTCTAACATTGTAACATCGATAGTTCTAGAGTTACCTATAACTTTCTCAATCTTTTTATAACCTAAATATCTATATATTAAAGTATTTCCTACTTCAGCATTTATAGTATATTTACCATTAAAATCTGTCTCTGTACCTTTACTAGTACCTTTAATTGAGACACTTACACCAGGAAGAACGCCTGATGAATCATTTACAGTTCCTGATATGGATACTGACTGTGCATTGGTTATTAATATTGCTCCTAAAAAGAGAAATAATAATAAACCTTTCTTGTAAGTTTGTTTCATAAAATTTGAATTGAATTAGTATTATGTTAACAAACATAAATATTTTGTTAAAACTTCAACTATAAATAGTTAATTTTAACATAAAAAAAGTGATTTCAATAATTAAATCAGGAATAAAAACATAATTATAAATATTGTCAATAATAAAAAATGACTAATTTAAAATTACATACTCAAAGCTTACTATTAAAATAAATAATAAGAAAATTTAACTCTCAAAATACAAACAGCTTCGCAGAATTCATATTAAGGATACATAAACAATACAAGCTAAAATAAAAAAAGGTTAATTATATTTAAATAACTAACCTTCAGTACATTAAAAATAAAAAAACTACTTATTATCTTGCAAAGCAAAAACTTGCTTTAATAATGCTGTAGATCTTAATCCAACTTTTTCTCTTATTCCTTTTTCTTCAACTTCAATCATTGTAAAAACACCTTTTAAAGCCTGTTCAGTTACATATGCTGTTAAATCTGGATTTACACTTTTTACAAAAGGAATCGAATTATATCTTGTAATTAAATTACTCCATATTTTATCTGCACCAACTTTAGCAAAAGAATCGTTAATTACTGGACTAAAACTATTGTATAGACTTTGGTTTGTTTTAGATTGCAAATATGAAGTTGCTGCATTTTGTTCTCCCAATAAAATATTTTTTGCATCATTAAAAGTAATTTCTTTTACGGCATTCACAAAAATTGGAGTTGCTGTTTTAACTGCATCTTCTGCTGCTCTATTTAAAACTTTAATTCCTTCATCTGCTAAATTTCCCAAACCTATTTGACGTAAACCTTTATCTACAGCTTGTAATTCTTCTGGTAATAAAATCTTTACCAACTCGTTTCTATAAAAACCATCAGTAGCAGTTAATTTGGTTACTTGATTACTAATACCTTGATCTAATGCTTGCCTTAAACCATTACCTATTTGAGCTTGAGTTAATCCTCCATTTGGTAATTGACTTGCTATTTTTTGTAATTCTGCACAACCTGCAAACTGAATTGCAATTACTAAAACTATAATTCTTTTTATCATTTTCTAAAATTTATATTCACTATTAATGGGAAACATTTTTTACTAAAAAGTCACTATTATTTAAAAGTATCTGTTTTTTTATCATATCCATAAGGACAATGTCTGCATCCACTTTTACAGCAATAACCTCTTTTTCTATGAAATTTCTCAGTAAAAACTTTATAGCCCTCAGGTGTTAAATAAAAGTCGTCATCTTCTAACTCTATTCTTGGTTTAAACATTTGGCAAAAATAGAAGTTTAAAAGTGATTATTATATAGAATTTAAAGTATCTTTTATATTGATAATTATTTCAAAAACTTTTTACTTGTTTTAAATTCATTGCATTTATCATCAATTTTGGTAATGATTTCTTTGGATATCTATTTTTTAAGTTGATATTTCTCTAAATCTTGACCAAATAAGAAAAATGTAAAAAGCATCAAAAAAAATTACTCAACTGATTTATTGAAAGCAGCTTCCCCTCCAACAATAGGAATTGTAATTTTTGTACTTGATAAGTCTACAGTTAATTCAGTTCCAGGTTTTGGTAATAATGTAAATTCAGAATCACTAGAAAAAATCATTAAACCAATTTGTTGTCCTTTTTTTATGATTTGATCATCTGGTTGAAATTCAAAAGTCATTTCATAAAACTTGCCAACTTTTAAAGGAGCACTTTTTGTAAGCGATTTATAATTCTGTAAATCTGCCCAACCACGTGTAATAATATTATCGGTAATTTTAGTTCTTCTTCCTTCATTCCAAGGTAAAGAAACCAAATACACAGATAAATTTACAGCAGCTTTAGAACTTGCTGCTTTTATGGTAATAGTAGCTGTTCCTGAAATATGAACATCTTCTTTTAAAGTTGGAGTTACATATAATAAACGATGATTTGTATAATCTGCTTTTGCTAAAGATTCAGCCGAAAAAGAATAATTATCTACCAAAGTTTCTTTGTCTTTTGCTGTATTTTTATCCGTTGATAAATTACCTGCTTGTGGAGCATTTCCGTCCAAATAAAAAGTAACATCTTTTGCTTCAGGGTTTGGATACGCTTTATAGGCAGTTGGTGCATCCATTTTATCATCCTCTCTTACAATCCATGCTTTTGCATCTTCTTGAACATTATTTTCAATTCCATGCAAATAATGTGTAAACCAACGATTCATCATTTTTATTGGTGGTGGACCTCCATGACCATTTTGATGATAAAATATTTGAGTCGGTAAACCCATTTCTGTTGCTTTTTTGTAAATTCTGTAACTATGTTCAGGCATAACATTCCAATCATTAAAACCATGAGACATCAATAAAGCTGCTTTCATAGGTTTCATTTGAGTTAAATAATCTCTTCCTGCCCAAAAATCATTATAATCACCAGAAATTCGATCCATACCATTTGCCATTTCTGTGTCTCTAATAAGCTTGTTGTTTCTTGCTCTATTTTCTTCTTTTCCACTATGGATAAATTCGTACAGAACATCTATATCTTCGCCTAAATATCCTCCAGGAGAACGCACCAAACCATTTGAACGATAATAATGATAATAAAACGATAATAATGATAATAAGATGTATTTGGTGCAATTGGAATAATTGCTTCCAAACCATCTACACCAGTTGTTGCAGCTGCTAAAGGAATTGTACCATTATAAGAAGTACCAGTCATACCCACTTTTCCTGTACTCCAAAAAGCTTTAACTTCTTCATTTCCTTCTCTTGATGAAAATCCTTTTGCACGTCCATTTAACCAATCTATAACAGCTTTTGGCGCTAACGATTCGTTTTTACCACCAACTGTTGGTGCTCCATCAGACAAACCAGTTCCTGGAGATGAAGAATGTACTACAATATAACCTCTTGGAACCCAAGTTGAAATTTGTGAATTTGATATAATTGGTCTTTCGCCTCTTCTTTGTACTTCTACATGTACAGGGTTTGGAACTTTTTCTCCTAACTCATGTTTTACATCCCAAAATAACTCTGAACCACCATTTGCAACTCCAGCATAATAAGGACTAGATTCATACACAACAGGTAATTTTAAACCTTCCGTTTTTGTTTGTTCTGGTCTTGTTACATCTACATGAACTCTGTCCATTTTTCCATCTCCATCAGAATCGAAAGTAGTTTCTACCCACAAATCGTGACGAATCCATTTTTCTGAATCTTTAAAAGCTTCTACAATTTGTGCTTCACCATCTTTAAAAACGGGTACAGCTTTTTCTTGTGCGCTAATTTGGATACTAAAGACAAGTAAAACTATTAATATTGATTTTTTCATTTTTGAATTAATTTATTTTATAATTTTATTCTGATGATTATCACAACCTGATTCTTATTTCATGTTTCGTGTTTAAAAAAATTTGAACACATAGAAACATAGTTTTCTCTTCTCTATTTTCTATTCTCTTTCCTCTTGTTTCCTGTCTCTTTCCTCTCCTCTCTCTACTCTCTTCTCTTTTCTTCTCTCTAAAAACCTAATCTTGTATAACAGAAAACTCGATACTAGAATCTGTAAAAACAGTATGCGTTTGTGTTTTAAAATCTGCTTCATCTGCTTTGTAAATATTATCTACATAAGTTTGTGGATTCAAGTCGATTAAAGGAAACCAAGTACTTTGAACTTGAATTTGTAATTTATGTCCTTTTTTGAACGTGTGAAAAACGTCTTGTAATTTTATATTTACATCGGTTTTTTTATTAGCCACAAAAGGTTCTGGAAACTCAAAACTATTTCTAAAACGTCCACGTAAAACTTCACTTCTTACCATTAAATGATAATTGCTCATTTTTAAATGATCTTGCAAACCTTCATTATTTTCCTCCATATCAGAAGGATGCACGTCAATTACTTTTACAATCCAATCTGCTGCAGTTCCTGTAGTTGCAACTTTTAATTTTGCTAAAATATCTCCAGCTAACGTATAATCTTCTGTTAAAACATCAGTTTCAAAAACCAAAACATCAGGTCTTCTTGCTGCAAAACGCTGGTCATCTGTCATATATTTTCTTGGTGTAAAAACCGTTTTTATATCTTCAGAATAAGGAACAGGACGTTTTATATCACTTATAAATTTTACTGCTGATGTTGATTTTTTATTCGAAGTTAACGTTTGATTTTCTGATAAAAACCAATCTTGTTTTACCACATTTTTTGGTGGCCAAGCATCGTAACTTTTCCATTCTTTTTTACCTGAATCAAAAACATAGGCTTCTGGTAAACCTGAATTTTTATCACCTTTTCCTTTTAAGAAATGATTAAAAAACTTTGTTTCAATTTCCGATTGAAATTTTAAAGAAATCGAATCTCCAAAATAGTAATTACCAACTGTGTTTTTAACTGTATTTCTTGACCATTTTCCATGATCCCAAGGTCCAAAAACTAAGGTATTGTAATTCTCTTTTCCGTTTTTTTCGATTCCTTTATACGTTTCTAAAGGGCCATATAAATCTTCTGCATCAAACCAACCACCAACAATCATAGTTGCTACAGAGCTTGGTACTTTATCTAAATACTGAATAATACCTTTGCTTTGCCAAACAGAATCGTAATTTGGATGTTCTGTAATTTCTTTCCAGAAAAAATCATCAATTTTATCTTTTGATGCTGTTGCATTTACATCTAATTTATCATATTGAAAATATTCATTTAAGTTCTTTAAAGGACCTTTATCTAAGAAAAATTGATATTGATCTTGTGAATTCATTTTTGGAAAAGAATACCAAGCAGAATCTGTTGGCGTATCTTTATAGGTTCCAAATAATGAAATTGCTCTAAAATAACTTAATAAAAAAGCTCCATTATGATGAAAATCATCAAAGAAAAAATCGCCAATACACGCTTGTGGAGAAGCCGCTTTTATTGCAGGATGTGCATCAATAGTAGAAATTGTTGCATAATGACCTGGGTATGAAATTCCCCAAGTCCCAACATTTCCATTATTATTTTCTACATTCTTAACCAACCAATCAATGGTATCATAGGTGTCTGAAACTTCATCAGATTGATTTTCGGTTTTATTAGGAATGTAAGCGCGCATATTATCGTAAACACCTTCACTCATCCATCTTCCACGAACATCTTGGTATACCACAATATTTCCTTCTTTCATTAAATGAATATTTGGTCCAATTTTGATTTTCATTCCTTCTCCATAAGGAGCAGAACTGTAAGGTGTTCTTTGCATTAAAATTGGGTATTCTTGTGAAGTATCTTTTGGAGAATAGATGGTTGTGTGCAATTTTACACCATCTCTCATTATAATATCTACTTCTTTTTTGGTGTAATTATCTACAACATACGTGTCTTTTTGTTCTACTTTTTCTTCATTTTCTTTGGATGAATTACATCCTATAAAAAGAAAAATACTAAAAATTGAAAGTAATAAATATTGTTTCATTATAAAGTTGGTTTTAAGTGCTAAAGCTACAAAACAATTGAGAGTTATTTAAGAATGAATTGTTAAAATGAATTTTGATTAAAATAGAAATTTGTGTTAAAAAATTAACTAAAATATTGCTGAAATTATTTTGGCACTTTTTTTGTTAAATAAATGTTAAAGCAAAAAACTCAACCTACCAAGTTTTAAAAATTTCTTGAATACTTCAAGAAGAAAAAATCAATTTTAATAACTTAAAAATTTAGAAATTATGAGTAGAAAAAAATCACCAGAAATTAATGCAGGTTCCATGGCTGACATCGCATTTTTATTATTAATCTTCTTTTTAGTTACAACAACGATGAATGTTGATGCTGGAATTAGCAAAAAAATCCCTGAAAAACCAGTTCACGAAGCTCCATTTGACGTCAAAGAAAAAAACATTTTGGAAGTTAATATCAACTTTAACAATCAATTATTTGTTGATGGGAAAATCATCGAACTTAAAGATTTAAAACAAATTGCTATTAATTTTATTGATAATGGTGGTGGTTTTGATAGCAATCAGCAACCTTGTAATTGGTGTGAAGGAGAAAGATTTGAAGCATCTTCAGATCATCCTTCAAAAGCAATCATATCAATAAAAACCGATAGAAATACTAGTTACGAAACCTACATTGCAACTTTAGATAAATTGAATTCAAGTTATACCTTTTTAAGAAATAAATTGGCTATTAAAATGTACAATATAAACTATGAGACTTTGTTGGATACTTATAAAAAATCTAACTACACAAATGAATCTGCTGCAAAAAGAATTAAAATAATTAAAGATAAATATCCTCTTTTAATTTCTGATGCAGAAATAAATAACTGATATTGCACTCACAAATTTTATTAGTACTTTTACCTAAAATCAGTCTATTTACATGTTAGATTTTGTGCCTTTCTCTTTTTTAGATGTGCTAGATATTTTGCTAGTGGCAATACTACTTTATTACATATATAAATTATTAAAAGGTACTGTTGCCATTAACATTTTTATTGGGATTGCTCTTATATTTCTTATCTGGAAAATTACGCAAGCATTAAAAATGGAAATGTTAAGTGGTATTTTAGGATATTTACTTTCTGGAGGAGTAATTGCTTTAATCATCGTTTTTCAGCAAGAAATTCGTAAATTTTTATTGATGATTGGAACCACCAATTTTGCCAATAAAAGAAGTTTTTTTAGACAACTTAAATTTCTTAAAACAGAAATCACTTCTGATGTTGATACTGAAAAAATTGTAAGAGCTTGTGCAAATATGTCTAAAACTAAAACTGGTGCTTTATTAGTTATTGAAAGAACCAATAGTTTAGATTTTTTAATAAATACTGGAGATACAATGAATGCGCTTGTAAATGAAGTAATTTTAGAAAGTATCTTTTTTAAAAACAGTCCTTTACATGATGGAGCAACCATCATTAGAGATAATTATGTGGTTGCTACAAGAGTTGTTTTACCAATTTCTGATAGCACAAAAATACCTGCAAGATTTGGTTTAAGACACAGAGCTGCTATTGGTGTCAGTGAAAAAACAGATGCTGTTTGTTTGTTAGTTTCAGAGGAAACAGGTGAAATTTCTTATATAAAAGACGGCGAATTTGTTCTCTATACAACCTTAGATGAATTAATAGATAAGCTAAAAAAAGATACCATATAAAAAAAACGCTCATTTCTGAGCGTTTTTAAATTTTCAACAAAAAATAAGATTAATCTTCTAAATCATTTTCTATTTCTTGAGCTTTTGCATCAATCTTTTCCATTGTTGCTTTAAAAGATGCTTTAGCTTCAGAACCTAAATTCTTCATATACATTTCGCTCTCATTTGCAAATTCTTTCATTTTCTGAGTAAATTCAGAATTTTTTATATTTTCTGCACCTTTATCCATTTGCGTTTTTACATATTCTGCATAACTTTTTAAATGCGCTTCAGCTTTTTCGTCGTCAAATTCTGGTATTCTAATATCATCAAAAGCAGAAGACACACTATTTTTTGCATCATTATAACCTTCTTTAATATCATTCCCTACATCATTTAAGCCTTCTTTTGCATCCTCTAATCCATCTTCAATATCGTTACCAATTTCTGTAGTTTCTTTATCTATATCCTTTTTTGTGCTTTCCTTACATCCAGTAAATATAATAGATGCAGCCACCATAATTGTTAAAACTATTTTTTTCATAATTGTTATTTTAGTTAATTAAAAAATAAATATTTCTATTTATATACTATTTACAAAAGTAAAAGTATAAAGGTTAACTGCTTAACTCAAAAAAAAAGTTTTTTAACGCAAACAAAAGGAATGATTCTTAAAAAGTATGAAGAAAATAAATTATGAGGCTACTTCCAAACTAAACTGTTTGTCATATAAGTTCTTATAATAACCGTTTTCTTTCTCTAACAATTCTGTATGAGAACCTTCCTCAACAATTAAACCTTTGTCCATCACAATAATTTTGTCTGCCTTTTGTATGGTTGCCAATCTATGTGCAATTACAATCGATGTTCTATCTTTTGTAATGGTTTCTGTTGCATATTGAATCATTTGCTCTGCATTTGCATCTACAGAAGAAGTTGCTTCATCTAAAATTAAGATACTTGGTTTGCTTACATAAGCACGTAAAAACGCAATTAATTGTCTTTGTCCAGAAGATAACATTGCCCCTCTTTCTTTCACGTTATAATTGTAGCCTCCAGGAAGTGTCATTATAAAATCGTGAATTCCAATTTGTTTTGCAGCTTTTTCAACATCAGCGAAAGAAATATTTTCATTTTTTAAGGTGATGTTATGCAAAATTGAATCTGAAAATAAAAATACGTCTTGCAACACAATAGCAACTTGATTTCGTAAACTTTCTAATGTATATTCATCTAGAGGAATACCATCAATAGCAATTGTACCTGAATCAATTTCGTAAAAACGATTTATTAAGTTGATAATTGTAGATTTCCCTGCACCAGTTGCCCCAACAATGGCAATAGTTTGTCCAGGTTGAACGTTCAAAGAAATTCCTTTTAAAACTTCTTCGTCTTTTACGTAACTAAATCTTACATCTTTAAAACTGATGCTTCCTTGTAAGTTACCTGCTGTGATTGTACCATTTTTAGCGATGCTACTATCAGTATCAATCACTTTAAAAACACGTTCACCAGCCACAATTCCCATTTGTAATTGGTTAAATTTATCGGCAATTTGTCTTAAAGGTCTAAACAACATTTGTGCAAATTGTATAAATCCCATAATCATACCAATGGAAATTCCTGAATCTTGAATTACTTGTCCACCTCCAAACCAAACAATCAAACCAATACCTATTGATGATAATATCTCAGCTATTGGGAAAAAAATCGAGAAATACCAAATCGTTTTTATGTTCGCTTTTTTGTGTTTATCATTTATTTCTTTAAAATTTTCATATTCAATTTTTTCTCTATTAAAAAGTTGCACAATCTTCATTCCTGTAACTCTTTCTTGTACAAAACTATTTAAATTAGAAACTTGATTTCTTACCTCTTGAAAAGTAGCTTTTATAGCAACCTGAAACAATTTTGTTGCGTAAATAAGGATTGGCAAAACAGCAAGTGTAATTAATGCCAATTTCCAATTAAGAATTAACATAACTACAGTTACAGCAAGCATTTTAAGAATATCACTTAAAATTGTAAAAACACCATTGCTAAAAAAAGCAGCAATTGTTTCAATATCAGAAACAACTCTTGTTACTAATTTACCGACAGAATTTTTATCAAAATAAGACATTTTAAATTGTAAAATATGTCTGAATATTTTCGCTCTAATATCTCTGATAATATGTTGCCCAACCCAATTTGCAAAATAAATAAAAGTGAATTGTAGCAAAACTTCCACCAATAAAATACCCAACATTAATAGGGAGTAATTTAAAAGCCCAACTTTGTCTTTCGTTAAAATATAATCATCTACAGTATTGATTAAAATATAAGGTGATAAAACTGAAAATAATGCTAAAAGTATGGTAGATGAAGATGCTATAAAAAAATATAAACGATAGCGTTTTGCAAAAGACATTAGTCTTTTAAAAATTTGCATATCGAAAGCATTTCCTGTGTTAGTTGCCAAAATTTAATATTTTATATTCGTTAAAAATAATCCTTTTGCAGGAACTGACAAACCTGCATTGCCTCTGTTTTTACTTTCTATAATTGCTCTAAAATCTTCTACAGATATTTTACCCAGACCAACATCTAACAACGTACCAACAATGGCTCTAACCATATTTCTTAAAAATCTGTTAGCAGAAATATGAAACGTTAATTCGTTTTCATTTTGCTCCCAAAAAGCTTCTGTAACATCGCAATTAAACGTGTAAACTTCGGTTTTAACTTTAGAGAATGTTTGAAAATCTGTATATTCTAATAATAATTTTGATGCTTCATTCATCAAGTTTAAATCGGGTCTTTGGGAGTGAATTTGCCATGAAAAATCTAACAAAAACGGATTTCTGCCCAACCAAATTTTATATTCGTAACTTCTGGATGTTGCATCAAATCGAACATGCTTTTCATCATCAACCAGAAAAACATTATAGACAGCAATATCATTTGGTAAAATTGAATTCAATTTAAAAATAACATCCTTTTTTAGTTCCTTTTCAATATCAAAATGCGCAAACATTTGTGAAGCATGCACACCTGCATCTGTTCTTCCTGCACCAACAACTTCTATCTTTTCTTGGAAAATTGTACTAATTGCGTTGTTCAATTTTTCTTGTACAGACATTGCATCTGGTTGAATTTGCCAACCATGATAATTTTTTCCATTATAAGAAAGCTCTATAAAATATCTCAAGAAATTATATTTTTTGAAGTCCTCAAAATTACGGAATTTATTTAGGTTTTCTTACTTTTGAGCTTCTTTGAAGCGTTAAACTTTTCTTACTGTTTTTTTAATGACAAAAATTTTACTTTTATCTGATACTCATAGTTATATTGATGACCAAATTCTAAAGTTTGTAAAACAAGCAGATGAAGTTTGGCATGCAGGAGATATTGGAGACTTACATGTTACAGATACCATAAAAAAATTAAAACCTTTACGTGCAGTTTTTGGTAATATTGATGACAAAGATGCTAGAGCAGAATTCCCTTTAGACAACAAATTTTCTTTAGAAGATGTTTCTGTTTGGATCACACATATTGGAGGATATCCTAATAAATATAACCAAAGAATTAAAGAAGAAATAAAAATAAATTCACCTAAAATTTTTATTTCTGGACATTCTCATATTTTAAAAGTACAATATGATAAAAAGTTAAATTTATTGCATTTAAATCCTGGTGCAGCTGGCAATCATGGTTTTCATAAAATTAGAACCATGTTACGTTTTGAATTACAAAAAGGAGAAATTAAAAATTTAGAAATTATAGAATTAGCTACACGTGGTTAAATGCTACTTTTTCTACAATTGGTAGTATTATTGATATTCTTGTGCCATTATTTAAGGAAGATTGTATATTAAATTCTCCTTTCATCATTTGAATTCTGGCATCTATTTGATTAATACCTAAGCCGTCTTTAATATTAATAGAATTTTTATCAAACCCAACTCCATCATCTGAAATAGTAATATATAACTTTTCGTTTTCTTCCTTTAATTCTATAAGTGCATTAGCTGCATTACTATGTTTTAAAATATTATTTGCAAATTCTTGAGTTATATTATATACTTTAATTTCAAAATTCTGCTCATACCTTCTTGTATTTTTTATATTAGTATCTATATTTAAAACAGAATTAGAATATTTTTCTGCAAGTTCTTTTATCGCAAACTTAAGTCCGAATTTTAATAATACAGATGATACCAATGTATGAGACAAGTCTCTAATTTTATGAGATGCTTCTAATATTATTTCTTGAGTTTTATCAATTTCTACAGGCGTACTTCCATTGAACTGTTTTCTTGTGGCTTGTAAATGAAGATTTGCAGAAGATAATAATGCACTTACACTATCATGTAAAGTTTCTGCAATTTGTTTTCTCTCAGACTCTTTTCCATCTATGGTTGCATTTAAAATTCGAACTTGTGATTCCGATTTTAATTTTTCTATTTTTTGATTTTGAAGTAATTCTGTTTGTTTAAGTTTAAGCGCAAGATTTTTTCTTCTTAAATAAAAATATACGCTAAGAACAAGTAAAATTGTAAAGATTACCAAACCAATAAGAACAATAGTTCTAGCTTTATCTTTTTCTTTAAGTAATTTTAATTCCTCTTGTTTTTGAAATCTATCTTTTTGTGATTCGAAATTGTATTTAAAATCTAATTCCTCAATCATTCTCCTAATTTCTTTATCTCTTAAAGTGTCTTTTAAATCGTATGATAACTCTTGATATCTGTAAGCTTCATAATCTTTTAGAATATACAAATTGTAAGCTAAATTAAGATAAAGTCTTTCTCTTATCCTTAATGCTTTGTCACTATTTTCAAATTTAATTAAATTTAAAGCTTCATTATAAGTCTTTTTTGCCTTATCAAAATCATTAATTCCTAGATATATAGAAGCTAAATTTCCAAGAGCAGCAGCTTCAGAAATTTTGTTATTTAATGTTCTATGAATTGTTATTGCCTCTAAAACATACTCTCTAGCTTTATCATATAAAGAATCTTGCATATATATCCCTGAGATATTTGAAGATGCTTTAGCTTTATAAGAAAGTAATTCATCATTTATATATTCTAATTGTAAAGTTTTATTGTAAAAGTATTTGGATGAATCTTTATTTCCCAATTTTAGATATTCATTGCCCAAATGAACATATGTTTTTCCTAAATAAGTATCTATAAACTTAAAGTTTTCCTGTTCTAAGTTTTGATTATTTCTAAGTAAATCTAATGATTTTCTTAAGTAATTTATTGACTTTAAATGATTATTATTATTTCTAAATATTTCAGATATTAAAAAAGTTGTTTTGTATTCTGTTTCAACATCAATATCTAATTTTAAAAGATTCAAAGACTTTTCTAAAGACTCTTTATATTTTTTTTCATTAAATAACTGAAGAACAATCAGATATTTTTTATTCGAATTTTCGTCTACTTTTTGGAACAACAAAACAGAAACCTTATTAGCAAAGGTTTCTGTGTATGCTTTTGAAAAAAATAAAAAAGCAATAATTAAAATAAGAATCTTTTTAGTTTTCAAAAATATTTAACTGTAAGGTATTTTTTATAATTAATAATCTATTATGATAACTGGTTTTTTAATTAAAACTTCATTACCATCACCCTTTGCAGATGTATTTGGAATATGATTTACAAAATCAATTTTTAATACTTCCCCTTCTTCTTTATCAAATGTTCTTTCGAAAGTTGTTTCAGAGTTTTTACCTTTTTCTAGATGAATTTCGTATGTACTTTTCTCTTCATTAAAAACAAACGTCACATCAGAATTATTTTTTACAGTAAAATCTAAGGTAAAAGTACCATCATCATTACTTGTTATATTATAAGATTTTAAAAATGATTTGTCAGCTGATTTTTTACTTAACGTAATATCATCATCAAATACGGTAACATATTGTTTTTTATTTGTATTATTATCTATAAATCCAATTTTTAATTGATTGTTATTTATCAATAAAGTTTCATCAAGCTTTTTTGGTGTTTCTTTATCTGTCGAATATAATGAAAATTCGTTTAAGCTGCTATTTGTATTTTTAGCTACAATTGCATTATCGTACAAATCATAATCAATAGAATAAGCTCCAGTAGCATCTCTTTTTACTTTATAAGACTTTAAAAGTTTAGAGTTTAAATCGTTTGATAATAATGTTTCTTCATTAGAACAAGATGTAAAAACTAATGTAAGGATTATTGCTAAGGTTAAAAATTTAATTTTTTTCATGGAGTTAATTTTAAATTTGTTTTCTATTATTATTAATGAATTTAAAATAGGTTTTGTAATGCAAGCAATAAATTATATAAATTGGGGGATTTTTAATAATTATTGGGGGACTTTAATCGAATTGGGGGATTTATATTATTTTGTGTTTCATTGCATACATTACCAAACCTACTACATTTTTTACTTTTAATTTTCTTAATAAACTTTTTCTATATGTTTTTACTGTGCTAATTGCTAAATTAAGCGTGTCTGCAATTTCTGTTGTGTTATATTCTTTTGAAATTAACCTTAATACTTTTAACTCTCTCTCAGTCAACTCTTCTAGTAGCATATCTTCTGGCATTTCTCCATCTACTATTAATTTATGACCTGATAAAATTGTTATTAAATTTTTATGCAAATCA
>TARA_R110002072_G_C7976322_1_pt1 | contig 17477 bp, 11 predicted proteins | sample TARA_R110002072 | Tara Oceans TARA_R110002072 (sample SAMEA4397118) | marine metagenome | biome: Polar Biome; feature: [SRF] surface water layer (ENVO:00010504); material: water (ENVO:00002006), including particulate matter (ENVO:01000060) such as... | depth 5 m | reverse complement strand
GGATCCTCTTTGAGTCCAGTCGTATTCATCACCAACCTTCAAAATACTCAATTGCAGCCTTCATAGCCGATTCCGAATTGTGAACGATGGACCAACTGATGGTGACACTCTTCCGGATATAGCCATTTTGCATTCGAGTTAAACAGAATCGAGTCTGGGAGAACGACGTTGTCCTCTCGGATATCAAGTGAGAACTTAGCCATCATCATACGCTCATGTATTCACCGATGTTCTGAATACCATAATCTGGTACACTGTTGAGCTGAAACGTATCATTTCTCAGGCCGATGATTTTGCAGAGTTACGAGGAGAAAGATTTGTCACGAAAGACGACTCAGTTATTGTGCTCTGGTTTTTTTGCAATGTTGTGTAGTGGATGTGCCGTGTATACGCCCAAGCCGCTAAGCAATACACTCCTCTCTGATGAGCTCGGCACACCCCAAGAAGCTCAAATCAGAGCGCTGGTGAGTGATTTGCCTGACCCTGAACTCTCAACTGTAGTGATTGATCTATCAGATGGCGTTGGACCTGATGAAGCTTCAGTAATTAGCGTGGTGCTCAATCCATCACTTCGTGCTCAACGGCGATCACGAGGTATTTCATATGCCGAGATACTTAATGCAGGGCTACTTCCTGATCCTGTGCTATCCATGAGCGCTGATTTCCCTTCAGGAGGGGCGACCGCAGGAACAATCAACGCATACGGCGCGGGGCTCGATTGGGCGATCAGTGACCTGATCACCCGGAGAGCCCGTGTAGATGCAGCACAGCATGCCAAGGGTTCTGTGGATCTTGCTATCCTCTGGTCAGAATCGCTGGTCTCTATCCAAGCGAGGGCGTTGGTGTACAGCGTTGCCTCTGCCCAACAGGCAGACACACTTCTCTCTGATGAAGTATCCCTACTCCATGAGAATGTGGTCCGGATTCAGGAGGCACTTGATGCTGGGCTTATGACTGAAGTTGATATGGCCGCGGCACTGGCATCTCATGATGTCGCACTTACCCAGAGAACAATCCTTAAGGAGCAGCTTGAACAGACGCGGATCAGCTTAGCAACTCTCATGGGTTTCCCGCCAGATGCAGATATTCAAGTTAATGTGTCGCTCGATGATGAGCTGGATGAGCCGCCAAGCCGCCTTGCAGAGTTACTCCTGACAATGGAGAGTAACCGCCTAGATCTGCTCGCACTTCGGCAGGGGTACGAGAGTCAAGAAGCCCATATTCGGGCGGCGATTCTCCAGCAGTTCCCGCGACTCTCAATCGGACCTCATTTCGCTCGTGACACCGGGAATCTTTCTACCATTGGTTTCGGAATTGGGATCGAACTCCCAGTTTTCAATAGGAACCGAGGTGAGATTGCTATAGCGCGTGCAACCCGCGAGTTGCTTGCCGACGAATATGCGGCATTGGTGCACGAGGCAAGAAGCGGACTGGCAGAAGAGCTAAACCGGCTCAGGTTCGCACAAGAAAGGCTCGGGACCTTGAGAGCCGCCGAGCTGAGCCAGGAGACACTTGTTGAAACCTATCGGCTTGGACTTGATCGAGGTCTCGTGGATGTCTTGAGCTATTACCAAGCAAGGCGAGACATGATCGAGATCAAAATTGCACAGACTCAATCGATCGCGGATATCCATCGCTCAAGACTTCTTATAGAAGTCCTCTCAGGTGAACGATGGCATCTTGAAACTGAGAACAACACATTGCACCCAGAATCGGAGTGAATATGAAACGATGGATGATAGATATTCTTGCGATTATCTTTGTTGCCGTGGTAGTAGGATGGGTCGGGATGCAATATGGACGGCAATCCATAAAGGGGCACCCCGGACAAGCCGATACGATTGTTGGAAAGGGTGTTCCCGTCAAGATTCACTTGGCTAGTGAAGGGGTAGTCCCTTTCAAAATCGTGGGATACGGTCAGGTAGGACCTATCCCCGGTGCGGTCAATGTCTACAGCGTTCCGCTTGAATCGAAGGTCGATTCGATCCTTACAACAAAGGGGCAGCGTATTTCAAAGGGTACTGTTCTGATGAGGGTCTTGCCGAGCCCGGACACGCTGTTGATGCTGAATCAGGCAGCAGAAGATGTGACCTATGCAGACCGGGAGTATGAATTGGTTAACCAACGGGTGAGCATGAAACTCGCCACCGAGTCTGAGCTGATTCAAGCCGAGAATATGAAGAAGCGTGCCCATCGAATGCTCGATGATCTGCAGTCAAGGGGCCTGTCCAAGATCACTGAAATCCTCGCACAGGAGGACGGTATCGTTTCAGATTTGCCTTGGTCGCCGGGAGCCATCATCCCTCCCGGATCTCCGCTGGCAATGGTCATCCCGATCGGTCAGTTGCAAGTTGATTTGTGGATCGAAACTGATGAGATCAGCGGAATACACATCGGGGACGAGGTTGCCCTCAATTCTGTTGAACTACACGGAGTTCAACCCCAAAGGATGGGGACCGTTCGCTCGATCACTCATGAGGTTGATCCAGCAACTAGATTGGTGAGAGTCTCTGTAGACCTCAGCGATGATGGATACTTACTCGGGCAATATATGAAGGGAACAATACTAGAAAACTCACCTGTAGGGTTCATAATCCCTAGGAGCGCATTAGTAGCGAAGCCAAATGCTCTGGTGATCTACAAGGCTTTGGATGGGCAAGCGAAAGAGATAGTCGTTCAGCTCATCGCGCAATCAACCGAGCTTGCGGTGGTTCGGGGGGATGGACTTAATGCTCAGAGCCAAATCGTTGTACAGGGTGCCGCGGGGCTTTCTGATGGCACCAAGATTGAGGTTCTCCCATGAATGTCACTGCATGGGCACAGAGGCATCACCGATCGATTCTGTTCTTTTTAATCGCACTTGGCATCGGCGGGGCGATGAGTATCCGTCAGATGCCCGTTGGATTGTTCCCGCCAACAACTTTTCCTCGAGTTGTAGTTTCTATTGAGTCTGGAGATCGCCCTGCATCTCGGATGGAAATCGAAGTAACGGTTCCGGTTGAAGAAGTACTCCGTGCTGTTCCTGGGATCAAACGGGTTCGATCAACAACCTCGCGGGGTGCCGCTGAGGTTTCAGTTGATTTTGCTTGGGGTGAGGACATGATTGCGGCGATGCTGCAAGTGGAATCGGCTGTCGGACGGCTCTCTGGATCGCTACCAGCTGGGGCCGTCTTTGAGGTTCGTCGAATGGACCCGACGGTGTTCCCGGTTATTGCCTATTCAGTGGTCAGCGATACCAAATCACTTGTTGAACTCAGGGATTTGGCGCTCTTTCAAATTCGCCCGTCGCTTTCGAGTATTGATGGTGTCGCCAATATTGTGGTGCTCGGTGGACAGACAGCAGAGTACCAAGCGTTCATTGATCCATCGCAGATCGAAGCGTTAGGATTGACTTTGGACGATGTTGCTCGAGCGTTGAGTGGATCCAATGTTGTCCAGGCTGTTGGACGAATCGAGGACCTCCACCGGTTGTACCTAGTTCTATCAGACACACAGTTTCAAGATTTTGAATCCATCAAGCAAACTGTAATCCGAATGGACCATGGTGGTGTGGTTCGGTTAGAAGATATCGCAGAAGTGGTTCAAGGGACTGCCCCGCAATGGACGAGAGTGACCGCCGATGGTCATGACGCAGTACTGTTTCAAGTATATCAACAGCCCGGCGGTAACACGGTACAGATTGCGCGTCAAGCCGAGGCAAAGATGGTGCAACTCGAAACCGTGCTGCCTGCAGATGTGCGGATCACAAAGTGGTATGACCAGAGTGAGTTGATCGTGGCTTCGGCGATGAGTGTCCGTGATGCGATTATCATCGGTATTATCCTTGCGGTTGTCGTGCTGTTATTGTTCTTGCGAAATCTTCGGATCACGCTCATCGCGGTTATCAGTGTGCCGTTGGTACTTACCGTTGTCGTTTTGTTGTTACACTCGCGTGGCTTAGGGTTCAATATCATGACCTTGGGCGGGATGGCTGCAGCCGTTGCATTGGTGATCGATGATTCACTCGTCATGATTGAGCATATTCTTCGTCGGTTTCATGAGGAGAGTGGCACAGTTCGTGAGAGGGTACTAGTTGCCGCTTCGGAGTTTACACGCCCATTGGCGGGGTCGAGTGCTGCCACACTGATTGTCTTTGCCCCGCTCGCGTTCCTCTCCGGAGTGACTGGCGCGTTCTTTGGAGCATTGTCTATCACTATGGCCACATGCTTGTTGGTTTCATTCTTTATTGCGTGGATTGCGGTCCCCATCCTTGCGATGCATGTGCTCCATATCGAGGATGCAGAAGAGCCCGGAGGTCATGATTCGCTCATGAGCCGAGGGTACCAAAGATTGATTGGAGTCCTCGGACACATCAGATGGCTCGTTCCTGTCATGCTCGCGGGTGTCCTGCTGCTGGGGTATGTTGCATCAAAGCAGGTTGGGCAGGGATTCATGCCCGCGATGGATGAGGGCGGCTTTATCCTCGACTATGTTGCAGAGCCTGGAACCTCACTCCAAGATACCGATCAGATGGTGCGATCGATCGAAGATATTCTCCAACTCGTCCCCGAAATTGATACATATTCAAGACGCACCGGGCTTCAACTTGGTGGTGGATTGACCGAAGCAAATTCGGGTGATTTCTTTATCAAACTAATCCCTCAGCCAAGACGGCATGTCGAGCAGATCATGGACGATATCCGGGTGAGGGTCCATGATCGCGTACCCGGTCTTGAGATCGAGATGCCCCAACTCATGGAGGATCTGATCGGTGATCTAACAGCCGTGCCTCAACCGATCGAAATCAAGCTGTTTTCTGATGATGAAACTACGCTCATCGCTACCGCTGAAGCGATTGCTGCCGCGATCGGGAGTGATGTTCCAGGTGTAGTCGATGTAAAAACCGGTGTTGTGCTTGCGGGCGATGCATTGGTGATTCGGATCGATCGGGATCGTGCCGCAATTGAAGGTTTGAGTGTCGATTCGATTACTACTGAACTCGATGCGTATCTTGGCGGCATAACACCGACACAAGTCCAGGTTGGTCCAAAGATGGTGGATATCCGTGTATGGACACCCGAGAAACTCCGGGACAGAGCAAGTGCAATCGAGTCGTTGCGGATCAGAACGCCGAGTGGTGCGTTGGTTCCCATGAGCCGGATTGCTCATGTCGAAACGGTGAGTGGTCAACCTCAGATTACTCGTGAAGATCTCAAAAGAATGATCGCGGTGACCGGGCGGATCAGCGGGCGAGATATGGGTTCGACAGTGCGTGATGTTATATCCAGACTCAATAAATCAGACGGGCTTGTTCCTCCTGGGATTACATGGCGGCTTGGTGGACTCTATGAACAGCAACGCATCGCGATGCAGGCTCTTTTGGCGGTATTCGTAGCAGCGATCGTTCTTGTCTATACGCTCTTGCTCTTTCTTTATGAGGACTTTCGGGTTGCGTTTATGATGATGCTCACAGTTGGATCTGCAGCGGGTATCTCGCTGTGCGGGCTCTGGGTCACTGGAACTGAGCTGAATATTACCGCAATGATGGGGCTGACCATGATCGTCGGCATCGTCACCGAGGTGCTCATATTTTATTACTCAGAGTATGTCGGGCTCGGTCAAGAAGGACCGATGCTCCAGCGGCTGATTCTGGCGGGGCAGAACAGAGCCCGCCCGATCGCGATGACAACTCTTGCCGCCATCCTTGCGATGATGCCCCTTGCACTTGGACTCGGAGAGGGGGCGGCTATGCTCAAGCCGATGGCAATTGCAATCGTCTTTGGTCTCATTGCTCAGTTCCCGCTCGTAATCATTGCATTTCCAATCTTGCTGACGATCGGTGCCAAGAACACCTCTCGGCAATAATGACAAAGAAGAAGATATCTGATCACCATGTTCTGCGGATTCGTCAAATCACGCACTGATCAAACGAAGCTCCCACGCGTTGTATGGGCGGCGGCATGGGTCAGCTTCTTCGCGGATTTCTCCACCGAACTTTACTATGGGGTTCTCCCGGCGTTCTACCTACAAACACTCTCATTGAGTATTGTCACACTGGGCATTATCGAGGGGGTTGCTGAATCTATCGTTGCGATCACCAAACTCTGGAGCGGCACACTCTCGGATCGGACCGGCCACCGTCCTGTGTGGATGGTCGCTGGGTATGGGATCAGCGCATTGGCCAAGCCATTGATGGCCTTTGCTTCCGGCGGAGTTCTGAGTGGATTATTACGGGGAATGGATCGGTTTGGCAAAGGAATCCGAGGCGCTCCTCGCGATGCGTTGCTCTCTGAGAGCATCGATGACCGGAGACGGGGTCGGGCGTTCGGTGTTGTACGGGCGATGGACCATGCAGGCGCATTGGTGGGTGGTGTTGCCGCAGCAGGGGTGCTCGCTCTCGGACTTGTTGTACCACGAGATTTGTTTCTGCTCTCGGTGATCCCAGGAGTCGCGGCGGTTGGGGTGATAGTTCTTTATGTGCGTGAACCAAAGGCACCAAACAAGCCCGTACAAATCAAGCACAAGCCTTTCTCGTTGCTCAGTGCGTGGCACGATGCAACGCCTCAACTCAAGAGCTACCTTTATCCGGCTTCGCTGTTCGCTCTTGGTAACGCCAGTGATATGTTGCTTCTGGCGATTGCCTATGAACGCTTTATCGAGAGCGGTTACTCACAGCCTGTTGCGCTAGGCATTCTTCCTCTGCTCTGGGCACTACTCCATGTGATCAAGTCAGTTGGCTCATCGTGGGCGGGATCAAATAGTGATCGGTTTGGTTATCTACCCATGCTCCGCCTTGGGTGGGTTGTGTATTCAGCCGTATACGCTCTTGCGGCATGGCTCGCATTCGGAGGCCCGGCATGGTTGGCGTGGGGGATGTTTGCACTCTACGGATTCTACACAGTGCTTACCGAAGCCCCAGAGAAAGCGTTGATCTCGGCAATGACTCCAGACGGATACAAACGCGGCAGCGCCTATGGCTTGATCCATTTCGTTGCGGGGATAGGGACGCTTCCGGCAACACTCATCGCTTCGGCTGTGTGGTTTAGATTTGGGGCGGGGTATGCCTTTGGAATTGATGCGGCGATTGCTGGATTAGCCGTGCTGTTCCTCGGACGGGTGCGAAGTAGCACGGAAGTTCTAGGAGATCAGGAAGTGTTCTGAAGTGCCTCGTTGTGTTGACTGAGTTGTACACCTTGGAGTGTTCATAATTTAGCTAATCCTGAGAAGATACAGTAGTATGGATTGAACTATGAATCGGCGTCTGCTCGTATCGGTTTGGCGACCCGTTCTTGGATTGATAGTGTTAATAATCCTTCGGAAAGTGATGCGTTGTATTCTAACCCAAAATTTGTACACACCTGGGCGACGATCCCAAGCCCAAGCCCAAAGTGATCCTGATTAGATCGTGATTGTTCTGCACGCCAAAATGGCTCAAAGAGGTGTTGAATTTGCGATTCTGAGAGGTCAACGGGGCCGTTGGTAATCCGGAGCTTCTTTCCATTTGTGGATTGTTGAAGATCAACCTGAATCAAACCGCCGGAGGGTGTATATTCAATCGCATTAGAGAGCAGATTCTGTGTGATGATCAGGATCGCGCCAACTGGTAGGGTCCATTCAATACCAGACTCGTGATCATAATCGATCGGGGTCCCATTAGCCTCAGCCAATGTTTCAAATCGCTTAATCTCAGCCGACAGAGTGGCATGAACATCCGCATTGTCATCTTGTTCAATAATCCTGCAATTGGATTCTCGACCTAACAGTAAGAGAGCCGATAGGAGCGAGGACATCCGATTGACAACGGTGTCGGCCTTCTCGATGGATGACTTCAATCTATCTGGCTCAGGCCATTTTTGGGCTACATCGATGAGTGTGCGAAGCTCAGCAATCGGTGTACGCAACTCGTGAGCGGTTGCATCAGAAAACCGGCGTTCTCGATCGATGGTTTTGCGAATCTGTGTGAGCATATCTCCAAGCGCGTGATAAACAGAAAGGAGTTCACTTGGAACATCATGATCAGGGCGGATAGCAACGAGGTTGTCCGCCTCGATCTCGACAAGTCGAGAAGCAAGATTGTCAAGCGGTTTGAGCCCGCGGTGTACCCCCCACAATACAAGTAGCCCCGTTGTAAAAAGGACGAGCAATCCGGTTCCAATGATCGCCGTATTGACCGCTGCAATTGCCTCCTCGACTGGTCCCCTCTCACCGGCTACCAAAATCGTTGCGAAGCGATTCCCTTGGTCTGTAGAGTCTGCTGAAAGTCTTGATGTGGAGCCAAGTTCGACGGTAATCATCACCGCGTCTCCATCGGAATCATCTAAGAGTTCAACTTCCGCCCAACTGGTTGTGCCGACTGGTGGACGCTGGGTTTCGTCTTCTTCCCACTGATAGTTTCCAGCACTGGAAACTACTGTCCCATCATCTGCGATGACAGTATAAACTTTTGGAAGACCGCGACTACCATCGATTTCAAAGCGGATGATTCCCTCATCAAGACTCACAAAAGTGGCGAGCGTCTGTGCCTGCGCGAGTAAAGCTCCCCGATATTGCCCCATCAGATTGCGCTCGGCCACCAAATACAGAGCAATGCCCCCGACCAGCATCGAGCCAAATACGCCGGAAATGAGCAGGATCAGCAATCGAGACCTAATTGAATTCATCGATCAGCTTCCTTATCGCTCGCCTCTTTGATCTCGTAACCAATCCCGCGGCGCGTGAGGATCGCATCTTGGCAACCTGCCGCATTCAGTTTTCGTCGTATAGATGCAACCATGGAATCGATTGCATTACTCCATACCGGATTCATGGAGTCGTACACATGCTCTTCGATTTCAGATCTTCGTACAGGACGCCCGGACTCTAGGGCTAGGTATTCAAGCACGGCGTACTCTTTTGGTGCTAGCTGAACTTGGTTGCCGTCAATGGTCACTGTCTTGGCAGTGATGTCCATGACGAAGCCGCCACAATGGAGGACGCTCGATTTTCGTCCATGAGAGCGTCTCCCCAGTGTCTCAACCCGTGCCAGAAGTTCTTCGAACGCAAACGGCTTGATGAGATAATCATCAGCCCCTGCATTCAATCCCTCGACACGCTGCTCTACTCGATCCCGGGCACTCAATATCAGAACATGTCCGTCCCATTGCTTTGAACGGAGTCGCCGTAGAACAGTCAGCCCATCAATGTCAGGGATCATCAGATCCAGCACCATCAGGTCGTAATCTGTCGTTTGAGCAAAGATCAGCGCTTCACCTCCATTGTCTACCGCATCCACAATATGACCCGATTGTGTCAGACCGTCTACAAGACTCTCACGCAACACCTTGGCATCTTCTACAACAAGTACTCGCATGTGTGATTATACCTTAAGCAGATGAAGAACCCCCGCCCTTTGCCCTGAACAGGGATGGAGAAGGAACGGGGGCGGGGGTTCAACGGGGGATCAAGTTTGAGGGTTTAGAACTCGTATCAGTTCAATCATCATCTTCTTCATCAGAGTCTTCGTGGTCGTCGTGATCATCTCCATCATGATCTGTATGGCCGTCTTCATCGGATTGGTCGCCGAGGAGATTATCTTCTATATCTCCGGTCGCAAACACCGCAACCTCAACGATCTTTCCATCAACTAATACATCCATTTCGTAGTAAAAAAGCTGAACATGTTCGGCGGCCTGGATCGTTGCTCCAGGGTAGTCCTTCATGACTTCCTTGAGCACCGCATCGGGGATCTGATTTTTACGCACAGGTTTTTCGATCTCTATGATCTCACCCAGGTCAGTCAGAGTGATGCTCGCGGTTGCACCGAGGTGATTATGCTCGATTTCATACTTGGTTATAGATTCATCAACAATCCGCTCGACACGAGTCGGTTTCTCATGATTTGTTTTTGTGATGAACGTATCCTGTACTGCACGAGGAGCTTCACTAAACGAAATCTCGAATACCCGTTCGTCATTTTCGAACTCCTCATCACCTTCGTCTTCAGTATCCATACCCATAAAGGTGCCATCTTCACCGACTTCAAACTCAAAGCCACCACCTTTTCCTTCAACTTCTACGCTGTAAACAACGATCCCGTCTTCGGTTTCTCGCTCGATATTCTCAATCGTTCCACCCTTGGTGTGTTGATCGATTGTTTGGCGGACGGCCTTAGGGAGTTCAGCGAGTTTTACGGTCTCCTCGCCTTGTATGAGCGGAGCGGTAAAACCGATCGCTGCTCCTGCGGCCGCTGCGATAGCTACGATGTACAATGCTTTGCGTGCTTTATTTTTCATGGTAAGCCTTTCATTAATTATTTGTAGAGCGTTTCATCGGATTCACTCTTGTATTGATTAGTTGTACGATTGATCTTCTATCCGAGTATGAGCGGAAGATGAGCATCCATGAGTTCATGGCGACTATGGATCCAGGCGAGAACCTTGTTTATTCACACTCTCAAGATTCTTTTTCGCTGATGAATCTCTTTTAGCCGCTAAGTAGCTGTATCCGATACGGTAGAAAAATGCGCCGACGACATGACCGTTTTTACGAACTTCGTACTCTTGTAATGGACCCATCCGCTCAAAGTACATCTCAGGAATTTTGGAACTTAGTCGATCTGATGTAAAATCGACAAGAACCACATCCCGGCCGGTTACCTGATTGGGCGTGTACCAATCATCCCACATCAATCCGGAGTATCCAACAAGACCGCGACCGCCAACTGTGTGGTCCGAGGTGATTGATGGTTGATAAAAAGAATACTCTGAGGTGATGAAGTAATCATGAAGACCAACAACAACAGGGGTTGATCCCGATTGGGCACTGAGTTCAGTTGTAATTGCTGAAATCGATTCACTCATCTCCTCCCATGCGATAGGGAGTTCCATATGTGGGAGTCGTGACGCAGTGGGTGGACCAATGGTGATGGTATAGAGCGAACCACCATAGAATAGCATCAAGGAAACAATCAGGGGCTTCCAGAGATGCTGCCCGATTTGTGATGCTCGACAAAGCTTGAGATTCGCCCGGCTGATCATCGCGTAGGCTAAGAGCGGAATGGCTGCCAGCCATATCGGCCCGGTCCAGTGGATCTTGGGGTTGTCTTGCAAAGCGTGTAGGACAAAGACTGCCAAAGGAACTAGCGTGAAGACCAACGTGAAAAGCCGAACACGCTTCCCGCGAATATCCATTTGAGCCAGATCTGGACCGCCCAATCGTCTTGGCAACATCGCTTGAAGAACGCCCGCTGCTCCAAGCGGTGTCAGGCACACGAGAATCGCTCCAATGAGCAGATGAAGTGAAAACTCGTACGCACCAGACCATCTCCTCGTGCCTTGAAAGGCGAACGAAGCCCAATCGTGCTGCATATTCCAGACGATAACAGGTAAAAAGAGGGTCGTCGCGATCAGTACACCAAGATATGGCTGCGGGCGAACGAGCCACTTCCTGCATTTTGGATCAAGCGCGAGATATACAAGTGTTGCCGGGCCAATCAAGGCGATGCTGTATTTGGAGAGCATCCCAATACCTAGGCAAACACCGAGCCCGATCCACGACCATCGATGATTCTGAAGCAGGGCACGCTCAAGAAAAAACAAGCAACCAGCCCATGCGGCATAGAGCGGCGCGTCAGGCATCATTAGGAAACCCATGCCAAAGTAGATCGGCAGAATCGAGAGGAGCATCACTGCTCGTAACGCTACGGTCTTATCAAAGAGATTCATACTCAATCGGTATACAAAGAACGCGGTAACACCCCAAGAGATCAGCGATGGGATGCGCACGGCAAACTCGTTGTTTCCAAAGATACTCGTACTCATCCAAATCAACCAGGACACCATCGGGGGATGATCCAAGTATCCAATGTCAAGGTGCATCGCGTAGTTCCAGTAATACGCTTCTTCAGGGATGAGATCGACAATGCCCGCAAACACGATCCGCAGCGCCACTGAGTACGCAACTACCGCGATCGCAAAGACACGCCAACGAATTCTATCGGTTGTCCGTGAACCACGATTACCAAAGACAAAGTATGCAAACCCAAAGTAGTTTACGATTGTTGCCGCTGCGATGGTAGGCAGGATCGCGATCTGGGCGGGGAGCGTGTCAGATCCTACCAATGACTCCAGAACAGCCCCGCGTAAAAACAGTGCCAATACACAGACTATCAGAAACTGTAAGTATCTGTAGATACCACTGTCCTCGTCGCTCAGATTGGTAGACCGGAATGCCCATCGTGCGTTGAGCATATAGTTTAAGATAGTTGCCGCGACAAAGCCCGATATGTGTGCAGGCTCAATACTAAACCCGATACGCAAGAGCCCTAAGAAAATGATCATATCGAGCATGAAGCCCATCAAACCAACAGCGACAAATCTGGTCACTGTACTCACTGTCGAGTTTCCGCCCGCCAAAGAAGACATCTGCTTCAAACAACTAATGCTTTCGGCCAAGCTCATCTTTGATATACCATGAACACGATCGACAAAAGTAATGGGAACCTCATGTATACGAAACTCATCCCCACCACGAGCCAAAACTTCTAGCCCGAGTTTGAATCCTGTAGCCTGAGATCCGAGTTCAATCAACTGCGTTCTCTTCATGGCAAAGTTCCCGGACATCGGATCGTTTACATCAACGAATGGCCATGAAAGCGCACCAGCTACACGCGAAGTCAACCGACGATGCATCGGCCAACCAGGCGTCCCGCCGCCAGGCATATATCTGCAACCGATCGCCATCTCATGGGTGCCTTCCAGAATCGGCTTTACAAGTTGAGGAAGCACCTCTGGCGGGTGACTCAGATCAGCGTCAATCACCATGACAACATCTGTAGTACATTGCTTGGCCGCCTCAAGCACATCGCCCGAGAGCCCTCCCAGCCCTGAGCACTTGATGATCCTCACAGGTCCTGACCTGGCCCACTCAGCCGCTTTCGCTTGGGTGCCATCTGATGACCCGCCGTCTGCAACCACGATTTCGACATCTAGCCCATTGCTATTGGCACAGCCGAGCAACCGAGTGAACAATTCGTCTAGATTTTCTACTTCATTTAGAGTTGGGACAAGAATCGAAACCGAGTATTGAGAATTTAATCTCGCCTCTACACATTCAAAATCAGGATCGAAAAGTTCATGGGCATAAACCTCTATGGGCTTATTTTTCTGATCTAATAGTGACATCAGTCTCTCCGAAGTTGGTATCAATGCAGGCATGGAAACACATGCCGCGATGAACGCATCAACAAGCGGAGCTTGAGGTGCTATACCATCTTGGAAGAGAGAAACCAACAAACATGAGCAAATGATGACAGCGAAGTGAATGTGTTCGGTTTGTACCAATGCCTCACAGAAACTCCGAACAAACCATTGAAACACGTGAAAGCTGGGTTAAAGCAGAATACGAGAATCGTAGCTAAATGCTGTTAGAGTTCTTGATATAGTGATTCTCTAGATGTCCAAATACTCGAATCGGCGCACCAGCATTTACCGCTCCTCATACTAACTCATAATCGCAATCCAGTGTTTTGCTTTCAATGTGCTCTGAAATACAGACTTATAAATCAAATCATTAATTGATAACCTAACATAGCGTGCCGAGGTTTGCTGAACCGAATATACTCTTTCCACCATCCAAGCTGATGCTTTTGGTGTGAAGAAGCCTGCCATTGTACTGGTGGATATTGACTCGGGACCGCATCAGGTTGGAAAAGTACGAGACGCATGCGAAATGGGCCCTTAACGAATCCACACCAAATGGAACGATGAGTGTCGCCTAAACACCTCAATGTGCCACTGAGAAAATCGCTATTTGAAGTGAAACTTCAGTGACATAGTTGGTCGTGGTCAATGCCAACTCGTTATTCACAGAGTAGATTTCGGCAAGAAGCACCTTGTGTATAATGGATATCGAAGAGCCGAGGGCACCGAAGAGTGCGGAGTAGATCAAGTGGCTCAGGGGAGCTCTGTATCGAGTTGGCACCCTATTGTTGATTTGCCATTTCACGATCCCTTCTGGTTATTTTGCTGTCGGATCTCTTCGATGAGATCCATCTGAATTTGTTGGATCTCGATGAGCCGCTGCCATTGGTGGGTAAGCAGTTGGTCGAGCTTGGTGTGGAGAAGGCGCACCTCGAGTTCAGCTTTTAGATTGATGCTGTAGTCGTGCTCATCGCGCAGACGATCCTTCGAGGACTGTCGGTTCTGGCTCATCATAATTACCGGCGCTTGCAACGCCGCGAGCGAAGATAGTACGAGGTTGAGGAGGATGAAGGGGTACGGATCAAAGGGCTTGGTCAGGAGCATACCCAAATTCAATGACATCCACAGCAGGATGATTCCTGAAAAGATTCCGATAAACGACCAACTCCCGCCAAACTTCGCCACCTTGTCGGCGACACGCTGGGCGAAGGTTGAATCTTCACCGAACTCTTGGTTGATATTGGCGGCCAGCGTCTCCTGGGTCCGCAATGCTTCGATAACTTCTTCATCAAGTGTGGTCAACTCACCACGGTCTTGTTCTAGTAGGTCGCGGATATATGTGGCGCGATAGTCAGCATTGCACTGGGGACACAGATACCCAGATTGATCCAAATTGGGATGGTCGCGGACCATGCATTCGAGGACCGCATGACGCACGGCACCGATTGCAATCATGGACGGTTTGGCGAATGGTTTCGCGCAAACCTGACAGGGAAACAGCTCGGGGCGAGTTTTCGGTTTCATAACAAAGTATATGGACACGGTACGCCATACCATCGTCCATGCCAAAACAATCGACCGAGCAACCTGCCCGTAAGAGCGATGAGCAGCTTCTTAAAGAAGCTCAGCAATCTCAGGGCAAGGCCAAACACTGGAGGATAGCCAAAGTTGCCCTCCAGATCGGGATTCCCGCGGTTGCAATCTATTTTGTCATTCATGAAATCCATTCGCTCAACATCCACGAGGTGCGGGGAGTAGTCGCCTTAGCGGATCGTAAACTCATGGTGCTCGGCTCTCTGGTTGCGATGCTTGCGGTCTGTGTCATGGGGCTCTACGACGCGATCGCCTTCCCGCGCGGTATTGCAGGGACTATGGGTTTCTTGAAGCGTTGGGCGCTCGGAGCAGTCCTCTTTGGGTGGACAAACTTTGTCTCCATGGGACCGATCGGTGGACCGGCAATACGTGTGTTTGCGTATCGAAGGAGCGGGCTCACCCCTCCCGAGATCACACGCGGATTTGTCGGCCACTACATTGGATCAATGGCGGGCTTGCTAGGTTGGTTGATCGCTGTATGGATACCGGGGATTGAGGGTGCACTCGGGAACGGCGTCCGCCTGGTGATCGCATTAGGCTGTTCGATCGTGCTGTCTATTATTGGTGGGAAGGTCGCGATCCGGTTGATCCGCAGGCATTCGTTCGGTGCGGAACTCGTTGGGGTACCAATGGCACGCCTTGGCATGGTCGCTTTCGTCGAATGTGGGCTGACCTTGCTCTCCTTCTCGCTGCTCACCCGTTCGGTTGGATTATCACTCGATGTGATCAACGAAGCACGCACCGTGTTTACCGGACAGGCGGCAGGTCTTCTGAGCATGATCCCTGGGGGGATCGGGAGCGCGGACGCGGTATGGTTCCATGCATACAAACTCCTCGATATTCCCCATGATACAGCGGCGGCGGGCATACTCATCTTTCGCGCCGGGTACTACCTAGTCCCGTGGGCATTCTCGTTTTTTGCTATTTATATTGCTCTCTGCATTCACTCAGACAGATTTGGCGACTGGCAGCGCCGCGTCGTTGCTGGTGCCGTAATGCTCAACGGTATACTCCTGCTGATCAGCGCCGCGACACCATCGGTCAGCGACCGCTTAGATTCACTTGCTGAACTTGTGCCGCTGGGGGCGATCGAGGTCTCTCACGCGGTCGCGACGATCTCGGCCTTCATGATGCTTCTCTTGGTCCGCGGATTGCTCCGAGGGTACCGCAGCGCGTTTTTATTCACGGCGACTTTGCTCGCCGCTTCGGTCGTCGCGCATCTTCTCAAGGGCGGTGACTTTGAGGAATCCCTTGCATCGCTCATACTCCTTTTGATGCTACTGGGCGTTCGTAAAGCGTTCGTTCGCAAGGGGCGTATCCCGATCGGATGGGAACTTACGCTCGCGGCATGTATCGGAGGGCTATCGCTCTTCCTGATCTCCGGGTTCGCGGCGTTCGATCGGGTTCATTACCAGCCTGAACTCTGGACCGACTTTGCAGAGATGGCCGAGGCTAGTCGGTTCCTCCGAGGAGGTGCCTATCTTGGATTAGTGATTATTGCTGTTTTGGTCCGACAGGCGATACTCCCGGTGAGCCAATGGGTGGTTCCCGATGCCGAGGATATTGACCGCGCCGTGGAGTTCGCTCACGAAAATGCAGACTCTGCAGACCCGCTGTTGGTCGGAGCGGGAGATAAAGGCATCTGGTTCCACGAACCCGCAGCGGGGACTATCACCGCGATGATCCTGTATCAACGGCGGGGCGACAAGTTGATTGTGTTCAAGAATCCTATCCTAACCCCGAACGAAGACCCAGCGAAAGTCATCAATGCATTCCTCAGATATGGTGAGGAACTTGATGTGGATGTTGTGTTCTCCGCGATCTCTTCGGAATGGATGAGCCATTTACATGATTTCGGATATCGATTCCTTAAGATCAACGAGGAGGGGGTCGTTCCATTGACAGGGTTCACGCTCCAAGGCGGGCAGAACTCAGGATTCAGGAGGACTATTCGAGATATGGATAAAGCAGGCATCACGTATGAGGTCTTATCCCCGCCAATTGACCGGGCGACGATCGATCAACTCAGGGTTGTCAGTGATGCATGGATCGAAGCTAAAGGAGGGCATGAACTTCAGTTCAGTGCGTGCTACTTCTCGCCTCAGTATCTCCAGCGGAACCCAGTCGCGATCGCACGCGACCCTGAAGGACGGATTATCGCGTTTGTCAATGTGCTTACGACGCGTGAGGGAGGCCCGACCACATTGGACTTCATGCGATACATCCCCGGCGTGGTTGACAACCTGATGGATTTCCTGATGATCCGCACGATGGAGTCGCTTGCCGCTCAGGGCTACAGCTCATTTAGTTTAGGCGGTGCGCCGCTCAGTGATGTTGGTATCTGGAAAGGGTCCAGGATCCCCGAGCGCATGATGCACATCTTTTCAACCAAGGCAGAGCGAATCTACAACTATCAAGGGTTACTGAAATATAAGAACAAGTTTCATCCCCAATGGGAACCCAGGTACATGGCGTATGAGCAGCCTTGGGACTGGGCATCCTCACTCTACGCGAGCACGCGTCTCGTGCAAGCAAGAACCCCAGCAGATAAAATCCGGATCGCCCGTGCCCGGATGGGAGTCGAGGATTGAAGATCCTCAAGCGTTTCTCATTTACGATTTTTATGTGTATCACAGTGCTGGTGATCGGGCTATTGAGTAGCGGGGGGAGTAGGGCGTAGTGCGTTGTGTGCAGAAACTATTTGGCAAAGATGATGATTGATCGTTG
>TARA_R110002072_G_scaffold229282_1_pt1 | contig 17483 bp, 9 predicted proteins | sample TARA_R110002072 | Tara Oceans TARA_R110002072 (sample SAMEA4397118) | marine metagenome | biome: Polar Biome; feature: [SRF] surface water layer (ENVO:00010504); material: water (ENVO:00002006), including particulate matter (ENVO:01000060) such as... | depth 5 m | reverse complement strand
ACGATTATTGCGTGGGCGACTGATAGTAGTGGTGAGGACTCAACCATTCTTCGACCCTCCCCTACCCAAAGTTGCCTACCTCATATCAAGTAACGGTGGGTAGCATGGATAAAGAACCTCAACAGAGACCAACTGCATTTTCTCGATCCATAATAGTGTTTTGCTTGGCGGCTATTTTGACGCCGATCGGCATTTTGTTTGCGGTTGATATTCCGGAGTCGCTTCGCACTGATTGGCAGCCATGGGCTATGGGCCTCTATGCCGTAGGCGTCCTGAAAATGCTGTCTATAAGCACGAAGCTATAGATGACAATGACTTCAGATTGAAAGCACTCGGTGATCGAGGCGTGACCTGGGTCCGCCAAGGCCATGATGGTGTCCACTCTTTAGTGGACACCTAGCATCACGTAAACCTAGAGAACTTCCAATTTCGGCAGGCCTCTGACGATCTCCTGAGTTCTGAGACTTACAGTAACCACGCGCTGAAACAGCTCTAAGGGGTACTTTGCGTTCCCCATCGTTTCGATAGCCCAGTCGTTGGCATCATTGATGATGCCGCTGGCCTTATGGGTCGTCACAGCCTGGCGTTCCATCACCCATTTTAGTGCCGCCTTACCGTTTACGATGTAGTCCCAGGCATCCGCCGGGATGCCGGTCATGGTGATCTTCCCGTTATAGATGACAGTGCTGAGGTCGTTGATGTTTTTACCGGTTTCCTCGCAGCGCTTTTTGCCGAATTTCATTTTGGTGACAAGGTAATCCTCGTCCACCAGGTTGCCCTTGGCTTGAATGTTCAACGGGTATTTTTCGACGGTTTCGTAGTTCAGATGAAAATTGGCTAAGTCACGACCAGCCTTCGAGAACGCCCAGAAATCGGCTGACTGTTTAACTCTAGGAATGCGCGGAAGTTCTTTGCTTAGGTTATCGGAAAAGCGGCTACGATAGTCCTCGCTGTGAAGGATGCCGTAAACGTAATAAAACAGGTCTTCCTTTTTGATCTGCTCACTAGGATATGTCTCTTGGAAGTGGGCAAGACCTTCGTCAGTGATAGCGTCGCGGCGTTTCAGGCTAACTTTAGGATGCTCGTCTTGCGCGAACAAATCATCACGGCCGCTATTGTTTTCGTGGGCCTGCTCATCGTAAAGGTAGAGTGGGAAGCATTGGCCTTTTTCGATGTTGTCTAAGCATGGAAGTGCATCAGAAATAAGTACAGTAAAACTCTTTGCCCCTGCGCCCGTGGTCTGAATTACCAAGTTCTCCGCCCCTGCCCTCGGGAAGATGCGGGGCATCTGAAGCACCCTCTCATTGAAGGTGCGGTTGAAATAGATCCATTGCTTGGTGAACGGTCGATAGAGAGAGGTAGTAACTGATGACTCTTCATAGGCAAAAGATTTATTTCTGGCCAAATCCTGCTTGAGGTTTACTGTCCAGCTGATGCGAGTTGGATCGGTATTAACAAAACCATCTACTTCCGCCTGACGTGCTTTTGTACTTAGCCCTGAATGGGCTGCATTAAACCGACCCAACTCGGCGTTGTAGAAGTCAATCATGCTGCTAACGTTGTCTTTTAGCTTCACCTTACTGGCGTTGTAAACCCAAGCATCGCGGTTCGTTGCCACCCCTAATGAGTAATTACTAAATAGCTTTGGGCCATTGCCCTTCTTATCACCCAACACGATATGCTCACCAAAGCTATCATCACGCTGACTCAGCCAATCGCCATGCTGATCAGGAACAATTCGCTGCCAGCTCGGGATACCCTTCAGGCTGGCATAGTCCGCAATCATTTCCAGCTTTTCAGTACGACTCAGGTAGTCACCAATGTCATGGAACAGGATACGACCGTGCTCTATTGCTTCGGGGTTTTTAACTAGCAGAGAAATCGCAATAGGGGCCCGGCTACCGCTATCGAAAATTTTCCCGCCCTCCCTTCGCGATAGCTCGCCAGAGGTGCGCTGATTCCCCCGTAAGTGAAACACATGAATGCTGGAAAACTCCTCCGTCAAACACTTGCGCAAGCCATCGGTGGCATTGGCCTCCAAAAAGCCACCATTGGTCACAAAGCCAATCACTCCGGCATCGCCAATGCGGTCGGATGCCCAACGAATGGCCCGAATGTAGCTGTCGTACAGCCCCTTCGATAGCATTGCTTTAGACTGGGCGGCATAGGTCTCTTCAATCCGGCTATCCAGCTTGGGGTAGCTGACGTTGGCATTGTTATCGTTCTGGCTAATCTGCCCAATAGAATACGGCGGATTCCCCATAATGACCCGAATATCCAGTTCCTTCTGACGCTTACGACGTGAACTGTTTTCAACCAGTAGCGCATCAATCATGTCTTCACTTTCGTACATCTGGAACGTATCGGTGAGACAAATGCCATTAAATGGCTCGTAAGGGACCTCAAAAATCTGGTCGCTTTCTTCCAGACCCGTCACGTTGTCATTCATGATGCCGTGGTAGGTGGCTTCGATATTAATGGCCGCAATGTAATAGGCCAGCAGCACCAGCTCGTTGGCGTGAAGTTCATGTTTGTATTTATGTGGTAATCGATCTTTGGGAATCAAGCCGGACTGAAGCAACCGGGTAACAAATGTGCCCGTGCCAGTGAATGGGTCGATGATATGCACGTTCTCATCGGCCATGCTCTTACCAAACTCGGCTGTGAGTACGTCTTCAATACTATGAATGATGAAGTCCACCACCTCGACGGGGGTGTAGACCAGGCCTAGACGATCCGTCATCCGAGGAAAAGCGTTTCGGAAAAACTTATCGTAGAGCTCCACGATGATTCTTTGCTTGCCTTCAGCACTGTTGATGCCTTCGGCCCGCAGCTTTACGGATTGGTAGAAAGACTCCAGTGTGCTGCGTTCCTTATCCAGGCTATGTTCATGCAGCTTTGCCAGCACTTGCTGCATCGCTAGGGACATCGGATTGTGTTTGGCAAAGCTGTACTGCTCAAAAAGCGCATCAAAAACAGGCTTGGTGATCAGATGCTGAGCCAGCATTTCGATGATTTCTTCATCTGGAATGCTGTTGTTCAAATCGTCGCGTAGTTCATTTGCAAATGCATTGAACGCGGTAATTTCCTCAACGTGGCTTTCATCTTCCAATATCGCCCTGATCCGGTCGATATGGGTGTTGGCGATCTTGGCAATATCATTCGCCCAGTCTTCCCAATGGTGCCGGTTTCCGCATTTTTTAACGATTTTGGCGTAAAGCGCACGCTCAATATCACCGACCTCAAACGCCAGCTCTGCCTGCAGATGATTCGGATTCGGGTCGTTAGAACCAATTGAGCGTCCTCCACGGGCACGGCTGGATTTACGCTCTTTGGTCGATTTTTTAGTGGCTTTTGGCGTCACCTTGTCTGCGACCGCCACGACCTCCATTTTGCTGGGCATACTGCCGTTGAATTCCAGCTTATTAATCATGGCGTCAAAGCGGTCATCGTGGGACCGAAGGGCGTTTAGAACCTGCCAAACCACGCGATAGGTTTCATTGTTATTGAGGGCTTCTTCAGGCTCAACACCGGCTGGAATAACGACCGGGAGAATGACATACCCAAGGTCTTTCTCCGGTGCCAAGCGCATCACCCGACCAACGGACTGCACCACATCCACTTGAGAGGATCGTGGGGTCAGGAACAGCACGGCATCCAGGGCGGGGACATCCACACCTTCAGACAGGCAGCGCACGTTCGAGAGAATGCGGCAGGTATTGTCTTCCGTAGTAGCTTTCAACCACTCGAGCTTGGCTTCCTTTTCACTGGCGTTCATGCCGCCGTCGACATGCTCAGCCTCGCAAGTCATGGTCAGCGCCTGATCAAGCGTGGATTCGGGGTCCTTGTCGCGGAGCGATGCTATCTCGGCTTCCTGATACTGTGAAACTACAGCACCAAACATCTCAGAGATCAGTTTCGAGCTTACCTTGTGGTTTTTACCCTTGTATTCCTTTTCGATGACCTGGCAAAAAGCGACCGCTCGTTTCATTGGGTCTGGTTCTTGACCCATAGTTTCAACCAAACCCTGTTTCGACAAGGCTTTCCAGCAACCCACGATCTTTGCGGCATCATCCACTTTGAGTGAGTTGTCGGCGTCTTTAAGCAGACTTTGTAAGCGCCGGTTGACGTGGCTTTCCTCAACAGCGAGGACAATCACCTTGTAATCGACAAGCAGTTTGCGGGCGACGGCTTCGGAGAACGTGATGACATACAGCTCTTCTCCGTAGAGGGCTTTGTCATCCATTGAGCAGAGCGTGACGTTCTCAGTGCTCTTGGCATCATCACCGTAAATGCGGGGGGTTGCTGTCATGTAGAGGCGTTTGTTGCTCTGGATGTAGCTGTTGTCATGGACTCGGACAAAGGCTGACTCCTCCTCGCCATCAAAGGTTGCACCGGTGGTTCGGTGTGCCTCGTCGCAGACAACTAGGTCGAAAGCCGGTATCGGGTTGGCCCCGGCGGACTGAGCCTCGTTCAAAACCCCAATGGAATGATAAGTAGAGAAAACAACGGTCATGGCATCGTCGCTGTGGTGGTCTGCCATGTGTTTCTGCAGTGAAGCCGCATTGGTGGTGGCCGGATATTGCAGATCACTGATACCGGCAATCACTCGGTCATCATCTTTACCGCGTCGCTTCCCGACATCGCTATCCGAGCAGACTGCAAAGCTTTTCAGGGGTATCGCAGATTCCTGAGTCCACTCGGTGAGTGTCTGACCGAGAAGAGAGAGGCTGGGGACAAGGAAAAGTACCCGTTTACCTTTGCCAGCCATTGTTTCGGCTATCTTCAGCGAAGTGAACGTCTTGCCGGTGCCGCAGGCCATAATCAGCTTGCCGCGATCAGCGGTCTTCAGCCCGTTCACAGCAGCGCTGAGAGCGTTAATCTGGTGTTCGCGAAGTTGCTTCTGGGCCTTGAGGACTGGCTTTGTATCTTCATGATACTGCGACCAGTCGATGACACTGTTCTCCAGGTTATGCAGGTCGATTCGGGATACAGGGGGATGCTGATTCTCCAGGGAGTCTTGGGCATTACCCGTCCATTTATCCGTCGTTGTGACAATGATCCGGTGACGGAAGTAGGTTTTGCCGGAGGCTGTGAAGAAGCTGTCTATGTCGCTTTTGCCGATCGTGTGGTCTGGCGAATAGTTCTTGCACTGGATTGCATGGAACTCGCCATCGGAGGTGATAGCAACCAGATCAATGCCGGTATCTTTCTTCGTGCTGATGCTCAGGTCGGCGCCGTATCGATCAACCCAGTCTGAGTAGGACAGCACCTCAGAATACTGCTCTTTGTAAAAGGGCTCCGTTTTGAAGTATTGAACCATCAAGTTCTCAAAGCTGGTTCCCTTGTCACGCTCGGTCAGCGTCATCTCTCTGAACTGCGACAGTATTCTTTGGAGGGCTGTCATCATCATTCCTTGGTCCATTGTTTTCATCAGCGGTCCAGGACCACTGCTTCTGGAATCTTCGCGGTAAAAGTATCAGTTAGTTAGCACACAATCTAAATAAGGTGCCCGTTACGCCTAAGTGAGGCGTTGAGTGTTGTCCGGCTAACTCCAAAATGGTGCGCCACTTCTGTTTTGGTTATTTTGGGGTTTAATAACATCGCGGCCGCTTTCTGTGTGTCTGTCTTTGACAGTGCAGGTTTCCTGCCGCCCTTACGGCCTCGGGCCCGGGCAGCCTGTAATCCAGCCATCGTCCGCTCCCGAATCAGGTCACGTTCAAACTCTGCTAGGGCACCGAAAATATGGAAGACCAGGCGACCGCCTGAACTGGTGGTGTCGATGGATTCCGTCAGAGACTTAAAGCCGACACCTCGATCCTGGAGGTCCTGAACTATCTCCACTAGGTCCTTCAAAGATCGAGCAAGGCGGTCTAGTTTCCAGACAACCAAGACATCGCCCGTCCGGAGCATACGAAGACATTGCGACAGCTCTGGTCGCTCTTTCAACGTCCCGGTAAATTTCTCCTGAAAGACCTGCTCCGCCCCGGTTTTCTCCAAGGCATCAATTTGGAGCTCCGGGTTCTGGTCGTTAGTGCTAACGCGTGCATAACCTATGATCATAAAAGGGGCCTTTTCTAGTCATAGATTGTTGTACGTGATTGTTGGGCATAAAACAATGCGAAAAGAGGTTTTTTGAGAGTGTGGCGATAGCGTCCAACAAACGACCGTTTTCTGATGAAAGCATAGCGCAGCCAAGGATGTGGCCTTAATAAGGATGCGAGAGATACCAAAACACTGGATACTAGACACTCGAACTTTTAACTGGTCACCCTCAAGAGAGAAAAATACTGAGAAGGTGGAGTGCGAAATCGAAAAAGGGCGAGGTAAACTGGACACTGATGCAGTTTTTGGTTTGTGTGACTCTCGGATCAAAACCGAGGCTGGGCCGGTAACGCAAATTATTCCCGTCACCTCAGGAGGACTTTGAAATGGCTACTACCGCAGATAAGCTTCGCGAGATGCGCCGCAATGCCGGTAAAAACCACGACAAGATTATTCGCACTTACTACGACGAGGTGAATGCCCAAAAGCGCGGAATACCACTGCCGTACGCCATCAACGATGACGTGTACATTGCTCAATCTGACGGTCGCATGGAGAAGATTGATTTAAACTAGCTTTCTACTTTCTATCGAAAGCTCTGGGGATGACGTTGCGATGAAGCTAGAACACCAATTTTTTCAGTCCTCGCACTTAAACATTTCTTCTTTTGGCAAAGGCTTGAAGGTCAACCTTGTTTTTGTCGACACCTCCTCGAGGTAGCACGTTGATAGATTTATCGGATTCGACGCTGCTGCTATTGGCTCTTACGCCAATAGCTTTGATCGGTTTGGCACGTCTCTCAGCTCTTCTGGTTAAGCCTTGTCTTGCCTGGATTTTGTTACTCTCTTGCCTAGGTATGATTACTGTGACTCTCCTAGCCATACCGATTTTTTTCCACCTTGAAGCATCAGGTATCGTCTATGTTACACCCCACCAAGCGGTAAATGGGGGGCTTTGGGCTCTGGCTTCAGTCACTACGTCAATTCTGTGGGTCGTCATGATTATTATCCTCCGACAACGTTCAGATGCCTGATTCCGGTTAATCCGCTTCAGCACCCTCCAGTTGCTTCTGTTCTCTTCATGAAACCGCATGTTCTCTGGCGTAATCAGAGGATAGGGATACGTCTGCGATTTTCCGAACCATCCATCGAAATTAAGGCCTTTGGCTCCGCATTCCGGATAACTGAGAGCGTATATATGACCGGTCAACGCGCGGTCGACTTTGCCAAATCGGCATGCAAAATTATAGCTGCCTCTGCTTTCGGGGGGATTACCGATGCCTTGCAAGGTCGCCGATACCGGCGCGAGACTGAGCGATCCGGCACAACGACTCTCTTTGGTTGCACCTTGACATCTGGGCTTTGAGTTGCGCCCTCCGGATATTGAGGGGCAAAAAATGCAGGTTAAGACAGGGCAACGCTCTTAGTCGGCATCCGGAAAACCTCGCCTTCGACTTCATTGCTAGCATGATTGGTTGGAGAAAGTGCCAGAAATAGGGTTCACTTCTCTGTTTGTGTTGGCTGGCGCCCTGACAGTCGGGCTCTAAGTTCCACTCTCAGGATATCGGGAGGCATAAAAATGACAGGTTAAGACAGGACACTTCTCTTGGTCGGCATCCGGGAATTGTGGGCGAAGGGCGGAGTCGAGAGAGGTCGATTTCGCAGTTGTCATTATACGGCCGACGATATCTGCTTTTTTTGACCGCGATGCCGAGCCACGCTACGCAATGAGCGGATCAGTGATAGTCAATAAGCCTAGTCGCCGGCCATCGAGCACCGCGTCCCACAGCAAATCCATCTCCTAGATGTAACTGGGAGTCACCACTCAATCCAATGGGCGTCCGATAAATAGAAAGAATTGTGAAATCAGAGGCCGTTTACTCTCGATGCGGTCGGGATAGCGGACTGGCGCGGGTGAAAAATGGACATACCCCGGTCCATTAGACACTCCTGACCTGAGATTCGAGCATAGGAGGCCCTGCCATGAGCAGTCGACCCTGAGGAGACCTCAGATCCACTTTCGATTTGGCGAGTTCTAGCCTTTTTTTAAGGGTGTCAGGGCGTTCTCGGATAATCGAAGGTAAAAAAATTGCCAGTTGGCTGCCTTGTCGCTTTCGTTTTGAACGAGAAACGTTCAGATTTTAAGTAGAGACACGGTTTCCAGTGGGCGTCCGATAAATCCGATGGGCGTCCGAAAAAATAAAAAGAATGTAAAACTAACGGCGTTTTTCAATAACTATCGAAAGATCGGACTGGCGAGGGTACTTAAATTGCACCTTTGCACCACAATTTTTAGAGCATTTTGCCGAGGGACACTCGGGCCCCCACCCCATTTCGCGAATTCCTAGCTTTTTTACCGGGTATCAGGGCTTTCTCGGATAATCGAAGGTAAAAAAATTGCCAGTGAGCTGCCTTGTTACTTCTGCTTCGAACAAATTGTTCAGGTTTTGGGTAGAGGCAAGCTTTTTCCGATGGGTGCCCGATAACTGGATACACTTCCCATCATACTAATTCCTCGCCACAAGAAATTTGACGACTTTAGAGGCTAAAGTAGGCGTTTTCCAGCATGCTCCAGACCGGATCTTGAAGCACAAAATTTACTCGCGTCTTCGCTTGAGCGAAGCTTCGAGAGATTAAGTCTTTTTTTGAAGCTGGTAGACCGGCTGCTCTAGCTCTGATTGCGAAAGCCCGTGCATGTCCGCGTTCGCCTGCCAAATGACGAAACGCGCATGCATATCTCGGACGGCTGCCCATAACGTCTGATTCTTCGCGGTCAGTTCCTCAATGCGCTCGTTGGCCGCCTGGATATCTTTGATCCAGCCAGGCTTCAGGTTCTGAACCTTCAATGCCGCCTTACGATTTTTCATCGCCAAATCGACGGCAGGTAGCTTCATCAGAGACTGGCGAGCACGACTGATCCCCAATTCCTTTTTGCAAGCCTCCACAAGCAACGGCCAGGTCAACTTCGGCTCTGACCACTCTTCAATCAGCTTGATGATTCGCTGCTCGTCTTTCGGCGTTAGATGGCCCATCGCTAACCCTCAATCTCATTCAACAAAGCCGAAACATCATCCAACGATGGCAACGCCTCCTGCGTTCGGCTCTCGTCAATGAAATTGACGTCCATCTGCCTCGACATGATGACGGCATTCTTGGTTAGCGTCCAACCGTTATCGGCGTTCCACACAACGGCACCGTTCTCAAGTTCAGGGTTTTCCAATGTTTCGATGAGCGCTTCGCACTTGTAGAGTTTTTTCTCTAGTCTTTTAACCCACTCGCAGGCTCCACACACACCGCGTGACATGGCACCCAGGGCTTTATCTAAGCGGAGTTTAATGTCGTCGCGCTCTTCCTTGAGGTTGCCCAGCTTAACATCATCCCCTTTGACGCACCCGAGCCGTCCGCAGTCCAGACAGGCTCCCATTTTGGGACAGGGCTCGGAGGCAAAGTCATGCACACAGACGCCGATGTGAGTTTGATGGATAATTCTGTCCTGCTCACCTTCGCGCAGATCTTTCACATCCCCCAGGCTCAGCGGCTGATTGGTTTTGACCTTATCTAGGGTCTGACTCGCGTTGCTGCTCTTGATTTTGGGGTGGTAAGTCGCAACCCTTTGGGCTCTTTCCTCGATGGTTTCATGGTTGTAAACCGATCCCATCGTCGTGCGCCCGGAGAAGGCGTCTATCAGCAATTGGGACAAGCCAGCCCGATGCATTTCCGTGTTGAGTTCGTGCCGAAACGCGTGCGTGTTCACCCTAAGATTGTGGTAACCATGGTGCTCGAACAGATTTTTCACAGCCGGGTTTTTCCAATCGCCCAATCGCGCCGACATTCGATTGGGGTTCGCCGCAATCTCTACACCAAACCCGAGTTTGACAACCGCGGCACCGGAGCCCTCAGCCAATGCTCCCGTGCGTACTGTGAACAACGCATCACGGTACTTTACGCGAGATTTTCCCTCCGTGTACGGCGTGGTGTACGGAAAGTCCTTCGGGAGATACTTCTCGCGCAACAGAACATTTAGCTTGCGCAGCGTAAGCACAAACCGGTCGTCAAACTCATATCTCTGAATTCCTGGCTTGCCCTTAAAGCGGATTAGCCTCCCTCGGCTGGTATCCCACCCTTCAAGGATCTCGGCCAAGATCGTGCGGGCAGCCGGGCTCAGCGTCCCTCGCCTTTTCAAAGACTCTAAGAAAGTCGATTTAAAAATGGATCGCGGTGAGCCTGTCTCATGGACCTTGATTTGCAGCGCAACACAAGCTTCGATATAGGTGAGCGGCTCATCTGGACCTTTGGGTGGCAGCTCTTTGTGGGGTGGAAATTCATCGGGATGGTCCTCAAGCCAGGCCGCATAGGCCCGCGCCTCATCGGTAATCGGTTTCAGCAACACGAGGGCCCGCTCGACGACCGGCTCCATCTCCGGCCGGACAACCGGCTTCAGTATCACCTGATTTTTCTTTTCCGCATACCAGCGCAGGAACATGCGATGGCCACTAGCATGCTTTTTAAACACTAAGCAATCCAACTCAACATCCGCCAATTCTCCCACGCGACTCGGGGCACTCAGCAACAGCGCACAGGCCGAGGTCACAATGATATCGAGAGGACGGGTCATTTCGTTATTGAATATCTCCCCAAGAGCCTTAATTGCTTCACGACTGGGCAGTTTCCGTTCCCTATCTGTTTTTTGCTGCTCGAGCGTGCGACGAGAATTTCCTGTCAGCGGAGAGGACCACCGGAAATCCGTCCTGAGCAGTTTTTTGGCCCGCATAAGGGCGATAATCTGCACAAGTGCCTTGCTGTGTCGGTATGGGGCGGCGCCCTTTGTCCAGTGACGGTTCATGTGTTCGCACGCCTTATTACAGGTAGCGGCGGTCACCCGCGTCACATCCCGCGAGCCAGTCAGGTCGACCAAGGCAGCCTCCAAAGCCTTTATGGCGTACAGCCAGGTTTGCAACGACTTCTTATGAGAATACACCCGCCGATATACCAAGATGGCCTTGGCAAACTCGATGAAGGGGGGCTGCATCGTCTTTGGGGCAGCTATCGTCGATCCAAGCACCGTGAAACTGCAGCTTGTGAAACCATGCTTATGCCAGCTCCTATCTTGCCAGCGAATACTTTCGTGCACGCGGTCGGGAATACCTTTGGGCAGAGTCTGTTTGGCCCATTGAACAAACGCCTCGAGCTGAGCCTCTGAATCTCGGTGGCTCTTCGGCTTAAAATCAACGATGTGATCTGTGGAACTAGAATCGAAAGGTTTTGTCATTTATTAACGCCCTCTGAACCCGTTTGACGCATTGCCTCGCAATCTAGAATGACCTTGCGGCAGGCCAGAATCGGCCGATCCCATAGCACACCGGTAGTTTTGTCTGTGACAATGGCCTGCGCCCTTCGGCGCTCCAATCGTGCCAGGACAGCGCCGTGATCGGCGTCCAGAAATGGCTGGAATTTTCCACATGGGTAACAGGTAAATGGCGCATCAAGATGGCAGATGGCATCGGCTCCGCACACCGCCAAATCCTCAATTTGTCGATCCACTTGATCGCCGTTTTTCGCTGAGGAGCGATCCGTGACGATGCGCCCGGTAAACGCATTCACCACCAACGCCAGATGATCGCTCATCTTCGCGTCGATCGACGCCATTAACTCCGCCGAAACCTGCCGGTACTTGCGCACTGTTTGAGTAGTTTTTTGCATCAATGCGAGGGCTATCGACCACTCATCCAGCCCGGCATTGGACAGGTCTGTACCGAGGGTGTGCCTAAACCGATGGCCCCGCGTCACTTTCAGCGGCTGATGCGTGCGAGGCGAAATCGGGAAGCCTTCCATCCGCTCGATGCGCCCAAGCCAAGCACCGACTGTTCCACGCCCCACATGAAAAATCGGCTGCGGCGCGTCTTCGAGGGCTTTTTGGTGGGGGCTATCGAGCAAAACAGGGGGATTTGTCCGCTCCCACAATTTTGCGCCACCTCCCAGCTTCCGACGAAAGAGCGGTACATTCTCAATGGCGGCGTCCCAGTCGGCGCGGCCTGGATACGTTTGCCAGAGTTGCGCCAGAACCAGCCCCTTGTATGCCTGCACGGTGTTGAAGAGGTCTTGATCCAGACTGAACGTTTCGGACTTTTCTCGCCAGCCCGCCTCGTCGTCTTTTTGTTTTGCCCAATAAATCCTGACCTTGCAGCCTTGGTCAGTTTTCGTGAAATCACCAAAAACCATCATGCGCACCTGAGCACCACGCTGTCCGTAAATCATCAAAATGCGCAGGTACAGGTACTGCTCCGGATCTAACTGATCGTGACAAAACTGCTCATGTATCCATTGGTGCAGCGCGTCCTGCTCCATCTGCGTGAACGGGCCTTGTTCTGGGTCGAGACTAAGAACCACATCTTTGCTAGAACTCTTTTTTCTGGGCAGCGCCTTGTAGGCATCGATCAGGGATTGCGACGGGCGCTGTTCGAGGGATTCGCAGTCGTGCCAAAACGTCATGAAAGCAGCAAGGGCACTAAATTCACCACTGTTAAAGCGCTCCCGCAGATCGATAAGGTGTGTCTCATTGAGCGGGTCGCGCCCGGCCTGAAAAGCCCGCGACAACACACTGGCGACGCCACATACAGTCATCGCTGCCTGATCGGCCATTCGATAGGCCAGGGCGGCGTGCAGCCAAGGCCGGCAAGCTGGCGAGACGCAGGCAAGGGCCGCCTCCCAGTTGACTGAGTTATGGGCCGATTTATCCGGTTTCCACATCGGATCAGCAGGTGTAAACAACTCCCCACACTTGGCCAAGCGCGGTGTGTTCAGCCACGCATCGAGGGTGTTCTTCGTGGGTGCCTGAAGTGCATCGACGGCAATTTTCACGCTGGATCTCCCTCTGTCGTGTCGGCCTTAACCTTCTGACGGTTGGCTCTAAACCGCTCGGCCCGTTTTTGTATCGCTTCGTCTCCCTCTTCCTTATAGAATTTCTTGCCGTACAGACTAGGCATGTTTGATTCCTGACTCCAACCGAACATCCATGTGAGGGTCTTTTGAACCTGAGTGGTGCGATCCTCCGGTGAGAGCGAGACCAGTTGCTCGCGCATGCTTTCCAGCATGGTGTAAACCGCGTCATGCCTCAAAATATGCGAGTGAACATGCGCCAGTTCGGGAGCTACATCGCGGACCTTAGACATAACGCCATCGATGGCTTTTATTGTTAGAGGACCACCCTCATTTCGTTTGTGTGCGACGAGTAGAAATGGATGCTTCTTGGCTAGCGAGGCGCCTCTATGCGGCTTTCTAGAGCGATATTTGGATTCGTACTCACTGATCGCGTCATACACGTCATCAGTCATTACCAGCAGACGCTCGTGGGTTTTGAATTGCGGGGCCATCGATCGTGGATCGAGGCTCTCATCCTCCAGGTTGACCACCGCTAGTTGACGACTATGCCAGTGAATATCTCTGGTCTTGACCAGCAACATCTCAGAGCGTCGCAGACCCATATCGAGACCTAACAGCAAAATGATGTAGTTACGCTGCCTAATGGCTTCATCTGAAAAGGGGTTATCGGCGCTATCCGGATGCATGATTTCCAGCAATCGAGTTCGTTCCTGACTGGTAAGCCCCTTCATTTCGTCAATTCGCGTTTTTTTCCACGCAGGGCTGGCCGCTTTAATCTTGCGGTTGATACGCTTTTTCACATCGTCAACCGCCCCATCTCGTGTTGAGAAATCACCCAACTTCTCATAGAGGAAAACCAGATAGTCGCGTACCGCTTCGATTCGCTGCCGCACATGGACTTTGCCAACGGATTTGTATGTAGTCGGATGCAAGCGCATCCCCGCATACTTCAAAGCCAAGGTTTTCTTGCTAAACCCCGCGTCCGACACAAAGCGAGAAAGTTCACTGTCTGTCAGGTATTCGCTTTTAGGGCGCTGTTCGAGGCGAGAAATGAGGTCAATGGAGGAAAAGGCCAGAAACTCTTCAAACACAGCCAGATGCTCCAGATACTTCTTGGTCGTTTCGAGGGCTGCGCCGGAGTGTTCGAAGGTGATGTATAAATTGGGGTAGTATACCGGAATCAGGTCTTGCACCAGCAGCTTTCTTCGAGCAGCATTCACAACTATTTCTATGACTCGGAAACCCACATCGCCCGCTCCTGAAAATTAACGTTTTTAAGTATAGTCAGGAACAAAATATAGGCAATGCAAAACCTAACTTTTTATTTTTCGACTTTGAGCGCCCCAAACCACCCTCAAAGCGCTTCAGAAACAATACTATAGGTGAGTTGAACCATGTCAAAAGGTGACAGAACAGGAAAAACAGGCTCTTACGTATACACCATGAACCGCGTGGGCAAGGTGGTTCCGCCCAAGCGTGAAATCCTCAAAGACATTTCCCTGAGCTTTTTCCCAGGCGCGAAAATCGGCGTACTGGGCCTGAACGGCGCTGGTAAATCTACTTTGCTACGTATTATGGCCGGTATCGACCAGGATTACATTGGTGAGGCCCGCCCCCAACCCGGCATCAACGTCGGCTACCTGCCCCAGGAACCGGAACTGGACGACGCCAAGACCGTCAAGGAAATCGTCGATGAGGCGGTCTCGGGCGTCCATGACGCACTGGCGGAGCTGGATCAGGTCTATGCCGCCTATGCCGAGCCGGATGCCGACTTTGATGCCCTCGCCAAGAAACAGGGCGAACTGGAAGCCTTTATACAGGCTTCCGACGGCCACGATATTGAGCGCAAGATGGAAGTGGCGGCCGATGCCCTTCGCCTGCCGGCCTGGGACGCCATGGTAAAAAACCTCTCCGGCGGTGAGCGCCGCCGCGTGGCGCTGTGCCGTCTGCTGCTGTCCAGCCCGGACATGCTGTTGCTGGACGAGCCCACCAACCACCTGGATGCCGAATCTGTAGCCTGGTTGGAACGCTTCCTGCACGACTACACCGGCACCGTGGTTGCCATCACCCACGACCGCTACTTCCTGGACAACGTGGCCGGCTGGATTCTGGAACTGGACCGCGGCCAGGGCATTCCGTTTGAGGGCAATTACAGCCAGTGGCTGGAAAACAAGGAAAAGCGCCTGGAAGTTGAAGCCAAACAGGAAGCGTCTCGCCAGAAGACCATCAAACACGAGCTGGAATGGGTGCGCAGTAACGCCAAGGGCCGCCAGTCCAAGAGCAAGGCCCGCCTGGCCCGCTTCGAGGAAATGAGCTCCCAGGAATTCCAGAAGCGCAACGAAACCAACGAACTATACATCCCACCAGGCCCTCGCCTGGGTGACAAGGTGATTGAGATCGATGGCATCAGCAAGTCCTTCGATGACCGCCTGCTCTACGAAGACGTCTCGCTCAGTGTGCCCCCGGGTGCGATCGTTGGCATCATCGGTGGCAACGGCGCGGGCAAGTCCACGCTGTTCCGGATGATCGGCGACTACGACAAGCCCGATTCCGGCACCATCACAGTCGGTGAAACCGTAAAACTGGCCTACGTGGACCAGATGCGGGACCTGAACGGCGACAACACCGTCTGGGAAGAGCTCAGCGACGGCAACGATATTATCAAGATCGGTAACTACGAAACCCCGTCGCGAGCCTATGTAGGTCGTTTCAACTTCAAGGGCTCCGACCAGCAGAAGCGTGTGGCCGACTTGTCGGGCGGTGAACGCAACCGCCTGCACCTGGCGAAACTGCTCAAGGAAGGTGGCAACGTGCTGCTGTTGGACGAACCGACCAACGATCTCGACGTGGAAACCCTGCGTGCCCTGGAGGAAGCCCTGCTCAACTTCCCAGGCTCCGCTTTGGTGATCTCGCACGACCGCTGGTTCCTGGACCGTGTGGCCACTCACATCCTGGCGTTTGAGGACGATGGTGAAGTGGTCTACTTCGAAGGCAACTTCAGCGAATACGATGAGGATCACAAGAAGCGGAAGGGCGACTCTGCCATGGTGCCCCAGCGCATGAAGTATAAGAAGCTGGCCTGATGGCAAAAGCAAAAACCGCCTATGTCTGCTCCGAATGCGGCGCAGATTATTCAAAGTGGCAGGGGCAATGCACCGCCTGCCAGGCCTGGAATACGATCAGCGAGGTCCGCGGCATCAGTGGCGGCAACGCCAAGGGTGCCCGCGGCGCCCGCTTTGAGGGCTTTGCGGGCAGTCTCTCAGAGGTAAAAAGCCTTGACGACGTCAGCCTTGCCGAACAGCCGCGCATCAGCTCCGGCATGCAGGAGTTTGACCGCGTTCTGGGCGGCGGGCTTGTGGAAGGTTCCGCCATCCTGATGGGCGGCCATCCTGGCGCTGGCAAGAGCACCCTCTTGCTTCAGGCGGTCTGCCACCTGGCGTCCAGCGTTCCAGCCCTGTACGTCACAGGCGAGGAATCGCTGCAACAGGTCGCCATGCGCGCCAAGCGCCTGGGGCTGCCCACCAAAGACCTGAAGATGCTCTCGGAAACGAGTGTCGAGCGGGTCATGCAGGTTGCCGAGGCTGAAAAGCCGCGCATTCTGGTGGTGGACAGCATCCAGGTTATGCATGTCGCCGAGTCGGAATCCGCTCCAGGCAGTGTCTCCCAGGTTCGCGAAAGCGCAGCTTACCTGACCCGCTTTGCCAAACAGACCGGCACCATTCTATTCCTGGTGGGCCACGTTACCAAGGATGGCAGCCTGGCTGGGCCGAAAGTACTGGAGCATATGATCGACTGCTCCATCCTGCTGGAAGGCTCCAGCGATAGCCGTTACCGCACCCTGAGGGGCATCAAGAACCGCTTTGGCGCGGTTAACGAACTGGGCGTGTTTGCGATGCTGGAACAGGGCCTGAAGGAAGTGAAGAACCCCAGTGCCATCTTCCTGAACCGCGGCGAGGAGGCAGCTCCCGGCAGCGTGGTGATGGTGGTCTGGGAAGGCACTCGGCCTATGCTGGTGGAGATTCAGGCGCTGGTGGATATGGCCCAGGGGGGATATCCGAGACGCGTTGCTGTGGGCCTGGATCAGAACCGGCTGGCGATGCTGCTGGCGGTGCTGCATCGCCATGGTGGCATGCATGTGTCGGATCAGGATGTGTTTGTGAATGTGGTGGGCGGCGTGAAGGTTAACGAGACCAGTGCGGATTTGGCGCTGCTTGCGGCCATCGTGTCGTCCTTCCGCGACCGTGCCCTGCCCCAGGATCTGGTGATCTTCGGTGAGGTTGGCCTTTCTGGTGAGATTCGGCCGGTGCCCAGTGGCCAAGAGCGCATTTACGAAGCTGCCAAGCATGGGTTTACCCGCGCTTTGGTGCCTAAGTCTAATGCGCCTCGTAAGGCTATTGAGGGGATGAAGGTTATTCCCGTGACCAAGCTTAGTGATGCGTTGTCGGCTTTGGAGGAGCTTTGAGACTTGGTTTCTAGCCTGGTTTTTTGGTGCCGGGCAGGATTGGAAGGGCCTTTCCAAAAAACGCTTCAAGCACATCCATGTGCGCTTGGGCTCCGCCA